>Ga0209155_1001031_pt1 | contig 13169 bp, 13 predicted proteins | sample GraSoiAngelo_122_FD_185879 | JGI IMG/M metagenome (GOLD analysis project Ga0209155, IMG submission 185879) | Grasslands soil microbial communities from the Angelo Coastal Reserve, California, USA - 14_0927_02_20cm (SPAdes) (version 2) | ecosystem: Environmental > Terrestrial > Soil > Grasslands ... | reverse complement strand
TCAGCTACTTCTCGCAGGAATGGTTCGGGAGCGGGCACCTACAATTAAGGTCTTTACCTGAGGGCCTATGCGGGGTTTAACTTGATTGAGAAGGCGGGTATCCGATGGTATTGACTATTAAGGTTTCTGTGCTTTCAACCGAATCGACCCGAAATAGAACTTGTTCGAGCGGAGGAGAAAAACCTTGATTTCGAAACGTGATGTTGCGTCCGTACCCCCCGAATCGAAGCGGAACGAAGAACCATCTGAACTTCTAAGGGAACTAGTGGCTCACCTCCGGCAAAATCGAACCCAATTGCGCGAAGAATGGGTGGTGCGCATCTCGGAGACGCGCCTGCTGACCGCGATGACCAAAGAAGAGATCTTCGCGGAAGCGACCTCGGTGTACGACAGTTACGTGGAAGCTCTCGAAACCGAGGCCTTCGAAGCGTTGCAGGCATATGCGAGAAATCTCTCCGAACGCATCATTCCCCGAGGCGTTGAAACGCACGAAGTCGTGGGGATCGTCCTGTTGTTGCGCGACGTCCTTGCGCGGTCTCTCTTCGCGAAATACCAAAATGATTTCAAGAAACTGAACCGCATTCTGGACGCCTATGAGCCGGCGGCCAACCGCATCGCAAACACGGTGGCGGTCGGCTTCGTGCAAGAGCGCGAGCGCGTCATTCGCCAGCAACAGGAAGCGATCCGCGAACTCTCCACTCCCGTGCTGCAAGTTCGTGAGCGACTCTTGATTCTTCCTATCATCGGCGTTATCGACCCTCAGCGCGCCCGCCAATTGACGGAACAGCTCCTTCGCGGAATTCGCACGAACCGCGCCAAAGTCGTGGTGATCGATATCACCGGCGTGGCGGCCATGGACGTCACGGTGGCGAACCACCTGGTGCAAACGGTTGAGGCGTCGCGGCTCCTCGGCGCGACGGTCATCGTCACAGGGCTTTCGCCAGAGATTGCGCAAACTCTGGTGACGATCGGTGTGGACCTCGGCAAGATGAATACTGTCGGCGACCTGCAGGGTGGCATCGAGCAGGCGGAAAGACTCTTGGGATACAAAGTTGCGACTCTGGCGGAACAAAGCTAGACAAAGCAGAGGAAGGGCCACGTGGAAGTTCCGATTCTCAAGCAGGGCGCGTTCCTCATCGCAACATTTCAGGCCGCTCTGTCCGACGCGGACCTCAACCAACTGCGCATGGGCTTAGTCCAGCAGGTTGTTAAGTTTCGTTCGCGTGCGGTTATCGTCGATGTCACCGCGATGGACGTGATGGACTCGTTTGCATCGCGGACGTTGCGCGAGATTGCTCACATGATCCGGCTGCGCGGCGCAGAGACAGTTATCGTTGGAATCCAGCCCGAAGTAGCTTTTGCGATGGTGCAGCTTGGCTTAACGCTGGAAGGCGTTGCGACTGCGCTGGACTTGGAAGAGGGTTTGGCGTACTTGAACGAGAAGTTCAAGGTCACAAACTGAAAGTGAGCGATAGTGTGGTTGGGGAAATCCGGGTGGCAATCAACTCCGACCAGGATATCGTCTCAGCCCGCCAGAAGGGGCGGGTGGTGGCGAATGAACTCGGGTTTTCTTCGGGTGACGCCACGCTGATTGCCACTGCCATTTCAGAACTCGCTCGAAACATCGTGTCTTACGCGCGCAAGGGACAAATCACCATCAAGAAGGTGAACGGTCATAACCGTGAAGGCATTGCCGTCATAGCAGCGGACGAAGGTCCAGGGATCGCCGATATTCGTCAGGCACTGCGCGATGGTTTTTCCACTTCTGGAAGCCTTGGACTCGGTTTACCTGGGGTACGCCGATTGATGGACGAATTTGAAATCACTTCCCAACCCGGCAAGGGAACAACTGTGGCGGTGAAGAAGTGGAGACAATAAGGGAGCCGATGGTCGAATACGGCGTCGCCAAATACGTCCTTCCGGGCCAGGGAGAATCTGGCGATCACCATCTGGTGTGCTGCAACCGGAGCGGGATTCTGATCGCGGCGATTGACGGGATAGGGCACGGCGAAGAAGCTGCCAGCGTCTCCAAGGCTGCGGCCGCGCTTATCCGAAGCGCTGCAGACGAACCAATTATCTCGCTCGTACAACGATGCCATGAGAAACTCCGGTCAACTCGCGGCATTGTTCTGAGCCTTGCTTTTGTCAACCCTGAACACGGGATGATGACTTGGCTCGGTGTCGGCAATGTGCATGGAGTGCTGATGCGCTCGGATGCGAAAAATGGGAATTCGCAGGAGTCCCTTCTTCTGCGAGCTGGCGTTGTCGGTTCCCAGTTACCGGCCCTTCAAGCCACGGTGATTCCCGTTGCGAAGGGAGACACACTCTTTTTTGCGACAGATGGAATCCGGAGCGATTTCCTGGCATCACTCTCCGCCCGGGAGAATCCGCAAAGAGCCGCGGATAGAATTCTCGAGCAGTATCGGAGCGGCAATGACGATGCGCTTGTTCTAGTTACGCGAATAACGGGTATTAATCCATGAAGACCGCAATTCGAGGCAAGACCAGCCCGCAAGCGAATTTTGAAGACGAATACCGCTCTTCCTTGCGTGAATATGCAGCAGGGGGAGGCGAGCTCGCGCTGGGCCGGGCGTACGAGCTCGGCCGTCGAGCGCTTAACGAGCAAAAGAGTCTCATCGAGATGGCTTCCCTGCATCACCACGCTGTACTTGCACTAATTCGCGATGCCGAGAGTGACAAACAGCGGGGCGAATCCATCCGAGCAGGCTCCGAGTTTCTCGCCGAGTGCTTGTCTCCCTATGAGATGGCGCACCGCGGATTTCAGGATGCCGTGAAGGCCTTACGCCAATTGAACGAAACGCTTGAGGAGGAGATCAAGCGGATCGCATACGCTGTGCATGATGAGGCCGGACAGCTACTCGTTGCTGTTCACCTCGCGCTGGCGGAAATGGCCTTGGAACTGCCCGAGGCCCAGCAAGGACAAGTTACGCGGATTGGGGAATTATTGAATGAAGTTGAGAAGCACTTGCGACGGTATTCCCACGAACTTCGGCCAACGATTCTAGATGATCTTGGCTGGGTCCCGGCGATCCAGTTTCTGGCGGACGGAGTTTCGAAGCGGGCCAACATCCCAATTCGAATAGACGCGATCTTTTCCGGGCGCCTGGCAGGACCGATCGAGACGGCGCTCTATCGCATCGTTCAAGAAGCGCTGAACAATGCCGTCAAGCACGCAGCGGCAAAGAATATCTGGGTCCGTGCACGAAAAGAACATCACGGGCTTTGTTGTTCGATCCGAGATGATGGAGTGGGATTTGATCCCCATCAGGTTCAGACCGCGTCACACCGAAATGGACTAGGCCTAGTTGCCATGCAAGAGCGTGTTAGCGCGATTGGCGGAACACTGCAAATCGAATCCCGCCCGGGCCACGGAACCGAGCTTTCCATTCGACTTCCATTGGAGGATAGCCATGCCAATTCGAATCGTACTCGCAGATGACCACGTGCTGGTGCGCCAAGGTCTAAGATCATTGCTGGAACGTGAGAAATTTCAAGTCGTGGCGGAAGCGTCCGATGGACAAGATGCAGTCCGTTTATCGGAAACGCACCACCCGGATATAGCAGTCCTGGATATCAGCATGCCTACGCTCAACGGCATAGTTGCGGCTCGCGAATTGAGCCGGTGCTGTGCAAAAACGAAAGCCATCCTTCTGACGCAGCATGAAGAGGATCAGTACATCTATGAAGCGCTGGAAGCCGGCGTGAAAGGATACGTGCTGAAAAATCAAGTCGCGAGCGATCTGATTCACGCAATTCAGCAGGTTTCCAGAGGAGAGTTCTATCTAAGCCCGGGGATTTCACGCGCAGTGGTCGAAGCCTATCGGTCCAAATCGGATAGGCCTGTCGATCCTTTGACGGTGCGCGAGCGACAGGTGTTGCAGCTGATTGCGGAAGGAAAATCCACAAAAGATGCTGCTTCACTCCTGGGTATCAGCGTAAAAACGGCCGAATCACACCGCATGAGACTTATGCAAAAACTGGATATCCACGAAACCGCGAGTCTTGTGCGCTACGCAGTCCGCCGGAGATTAGTGGAGCCTTAAAGTTAAAGGCTCGGACCGGTGTGTCGGTCCGGTGGAGAGACGGTTTGCGCTTCAATGAAACCCTAGACCCCGATATCCCCGCAATGCTCGCGTTTATCGGCAAGGGCTATTGTTGAGCTTTCGCAGCTGCTGTCCGGCCGCGGCGTTGCCTTTTTTCGACGCTGCCCGCAATAGGACCCGCGCTTGTTCACAACTCCTTGGAACGCCGTCGCCCGTCAGATATAGCTGAGCAAGGGCAGCCTCCGCAGAACTATCCCCAGCCTCTACTGCAGACCACAGCTGTTGTGCAAGGGCGCTGCGATCACTCCTCGAATGCGTGTCCGGAGAATGTAATCGGGAAACCGGAAGATCGATCTTGCGAGTGTCCGTAGGATTTCCTGCTTCAGTGGCTGATGCGGCAGATGATGCAGGGCGGGATTCATCCGGCGTCTCCGTTGAGGAAGCCTCTCGAGTTAGGTCTGGGATAGGCAGAGGGCCTCCAGAGTCGGGGCTAGGATCCGAGGTCTGAACATGTGACGATGAAGAGGCTTCCGTTGGTGCATCCGAATCGCTCTTGAGTTTCTCTCCAAAACGGATGAGCGAGCTCCCTACGCCCTGACGAACATTTCCCAAGAACAAGAAGGCCGCGAAAACGAGGGCAAAAAAGAGAATCCCCAGTGCGACACCGCGAACCAGCGGCGCGAGAGAAGAAGGCGTCTGACTTCTCTGCGAGAATGGCGCTGACAGGCGCGCGGTCGGCGGGATATTCGAAAATCGAGGCGCTGATACTGGGGCATGCGTCGCGAGAGGGCGTCTGGCACCTTCCAGACTCGAAACTATCCGTGGTCGGTTGGGTGTGCTTTTCCATGCTACCGGGCGAAGATCAATTTCATCCTTTGAGGCATACGACGCACCTGCAGTATCCGGAGTCACTGATTCGGCTGTTTCTGCCAGCCATTGACGAATTCCATTCTTCGCCTCCGCGGTGACTTCCGTGAAGCGCAGACCTCCGAACTTTTTCGCGTCATCCATCCAAGCAATTTCAGCGGCGAGCTCGAGCCGCTGCGTGGGATTGGGCGAAATAGACAGACGAATTGGGCCGGGCTGACGCACCGCATTCGCGGCATGAAAAGCGAGACCCTGTTCGGAGGCGTTCAACACGATTCCCCCGCCCTCCGGCTCGAACTGGATGTAGGAGAGTCTTTCAGGTGTCTCTCTTTGCAGATTCCGGCGTTCAAGGTTCATCTTTCCAAGAGCCTCTCGACACTGTTCATGCGCGCGCCTCTTCTACGGCGAAAGCATGGCCCAGACTCTACTGAAGCTTTCGAACAAACTGAGTCTCTCCGTGCAACGACACAATTGTACATCGCAACTTCATTCTTAATTCTTGAAGGTGGTCATAACCCTTGAAATGGGTCATTCGAGCGCCCATTTCCGAAGGTCTTGGAAGTTCTGGGGTTTCAGTGCGATAAGGAATAGCTGGGAAAGGCCGTTCCCCAAATGGAACTCCAAGCTAATCAGGTGTTTACCTCAGAAAAATAAGGGGAACGACCCGATTGCCTTGGGGTGCCGAAACTCCTTAACCTGCCTGCGGTACAATGCCCACGCGCGTATTGCTCGCTGATGATCATGCCCTCATCCGACAAGGACTGAGGGCATTACTGGAAAAACAGGGATTTCAGGTTGTGTGCGAAGCCTCGGATGGACAGGAAGCTTTGCGCTCGGTACAGACTACGCAGCCTGACGTGGCCATCATTGACATCAGCATGCCGGTCTTGAATGGCGTCGATGCCGCTCGCGAATTGAAAAAATCATCTCCTAAGACCAAGGTGATACTGCTGACGCAGCATTCGGAGGATCAATATGTCACCGAGTCGCTGCGTGCCGGAGTGAGAGGATATGTCCTGAAAAGCCAGGCGGGGGCCGATCTCGTGCACGCGATTCAAGAAGTCTGTCGCGGATCCGTATATCTCAGTCCGAACATATCGCGAGCTGTCGTTGATGCCTATCTATCCAAAACATATGTCACGACTGACCCTCTTTCGGGGCGCGAGCGCCAGGTACTTCAATTAGTTGGGGAAGGCAAGTCGACGAAGGACATCGCTGTACACTTGGGCATCAGTGTAAAAACTGCCGAATCGCACCGGGCAAGGCTCATGAAGAAGCTGGACATCCACGAGACAGCGAGTCTGGTTCGCTACGCTATCCGCAATGGCTTGATCCAGGCCTGACGGCTGCGTCTCAGGTTAAGCCTCTGTAATGTCTCAGTCATTATCCTCACTTCGAATGCATAGTTCACCGGATTGAGTTAATTTGGCGACAGGCTATGGTGCAGTGAAGAGAGCGGGCCGCCTCCATGGACAGGGCCCCCACCTCGATCACCCCAAATACCGAACTGCACTGACACGGAGGCGGGCCGAACTCAAAGCATTGGAGGTTGTACTGGCGCCCCAGCGCCGCAGTTGCAAGGGACAGTATGAGAACAGCTCGACATTGCAAGGGAGGACCGTCCCTAGTTCGAGGACACGCGCAAATGCCAATGGGATCGAATAGATTTAGGTTCAGCGGTTCCCCGCGTAAGCGGTCGAACGTCAAAAATGAAAACGATGCGTCAGACGTCGCGATCCTGAACGTAGCGGTTGATTCTGAATCATTGTTTCGGCGTAGAGTTCCGGGCTCGTTATCTGGCAAGAGAAACAGAGCGGTTGATGACGTTTTCCATACTTTGCTTTCCGAAGCAAATCGAGAGCTCGCCAGCCTGCTGCAGGACGTACGGACAAAAGCTGGCGGCACGTCGCTTGGTGACGCTCGAAGTCAGCAGGTAAGTGAGCTATTGATACGCGCGGTCCGCTGTGCCGCGAAGCAGTACACGCTTCAAGCGGAGCTCGGTAATCTTGCCCTTACGGACGAGCTCACAGGCTTGTATAACCGCCGTGGTTTTATGGCCTTGGCAGAACGCCAATTGAAACTTGCGCGCCGATCTGGTCGTGGAATGTTGCTCTTTATGATGGACGTGGACCACCTGAAACAGATCAACGACACGCTAGGCCATTTGGAGGGCGACTGCGCGTTGGAGCGCACGGCTGAAGTTTTGGAAGAAACATTTCGCGACTCGGATGTTGTCGCTCGTCTGGGGGGAGACGAGTTCGCTGTTCTTGCGGTTGAGGCAGCCGGGCACTGCGAGGCCACGATCAGAGCTCGTCTCTTCGAGTTATTGAAATCCATCAGCGCCAAGCAGTCTCGCTACTCGATATCTCTTAGCATGGGCGTCGCGCGGTTTGATCCGGACAGCCCAGCGTCGATCGCAGACCTGATGATGAAAGCAGACCAGGCAATGTATGAACAGAAACGACAACGATTAGCGTCCTGTTTCGAAACGGAGATCAGTTCCCGTAGCCAATAGGCTTCTGATTTCTGGAGATCCATCGTAGCTGGACTTCTTGTTAGTTCCCTTAGCGCCTCGGCGTCGCCCAGCCCGGCGCTGACTGACAGAAACCAGCTCACAAGGTGATAACGCAAATGCCCGCGGGATCAGGACGACTTGAAAAGCGGATTCGGCTGGCTGTTCCAGTTGAGGTATCCAGCCCTCAGAACCCTTCCGCCGCTGAACGAACCACTACGGAAAACGTTTGCTCGCTTGGAATACGCGTTCTGAGTCAACGCGCCAAAGAATTGAATGAACGACTACTGGTCAGCTCAATTGTGGGTGATCTGCGAACTGTTGCGCGAGTTGTCTATTGTCAACGGCTGCCCGACGGACGGTTTGGAATCGGATTACAGTTTCAACGTCGGGCTGTCAGCTGGCCAAAGGAGCCGTTGCCCGGGTCGGCAAATTGAATTGCGATTACACGGCAGATCAAGCAAGCCCCGATGCTTGATTCTTGTTCAGCATTTTCCCGATACGCAATTCAGTCGGACACCTGCTTGTCCCCAAACTTGCTGGTAGGTAAATTGCCTTGCATGATCTTGCTGCTTGGTTCTCTCGAACCAAGGAAGCCCAGAGAGTGCACCCTAGCCCTAGTCTAAAATTTGAAGATGAAGTGGTAAATCTATCTCGGACTGAATGAAAGAACATGGCGAAATGTGACGTAGCAATTGTAGGGGCCGGCCCTTATGGCTTGTCTGCGGCCGCTCATCTTCGAGCCGCCAATGGCTTGGACATTCGCGTTTTCGGCGAGCCAATGTCTTTTTGGGAAAGGCACATGCCGAAGGGGATGCTGCTTCGGTCTCCATTGGCGGGATCGCATCTTTCCGATCCTTCTCGATCTCTGACACTGCAAGCCTATCAAAAGAAGAGTGGAAAACAGATCACCGCTCCGTTGCCGCTCTATCGCTTCACGGACTATGGACGCTGGTTCCAATCGCAGGCCGTGCCGGACTTGGATTGCAGGAAAGTTAGTCTCGTGGAGAAGAACGGAACTGGTTTCCAACTGACTCTGGAAGACGGGGAATCCTGGAAAGCGCGAAGGGTGATCGTCGCGGCTGGAATTGTGCCATTCGCATGGCATCCGCCTGAGTTCAGCCATCTTCCGTTCACGTTGGCTTCGCACGCCTGCGAACACTGCGACCTCAGCCGCTTCGCAGGGAAGAGAGTTGCCGTGATCGGAGGGGGACAGAGTGCTCTGGAGTCTGCGGCATTATTGAATGAGACGGGAGCTGAAATAGAAGTGCTGGTTCGTGCTCCTTTCGTGCGCTGGCTGTGGCGCCAAAAGTGGTTTCACACATTTCGGCCGGTCGCTCGGCTCCTGTATGCGCCTCCCGATGTGGGCCAAGCGGGGCTTAGTCACATAGTGGCAAGGCCTAATGTTTTCCGGCGGCTACCACGCTCGTTGCAAGATCGGTGGGGAAAGCGCGCTATTCGTGCCGCGGGCGCCGCGTGGTTGAACCCACGTTGCGCGCCGATCCGGATCAGCACAGGCACATCCGTTGTTTCTGCTTCTCCAGTCGCGGAGCAGGTCGTTCTTAAATTGAGTGACGGCACTGAACGGCGCGTCGACCATGTGCTGCTCGCGACCGGGTATCGCGTGGACGTCTCACGCTATCCATTCCTTAGCGGACGAATGCTGGAATCGATGCGGCGCATAAACGGTTACCCGCAGCTTGATTCTGGATTCCAAACTTCAATCCCAGGTCTCCACTTCCTTGGTGCACCCGCGGCTTGGAGTTTTGGTCCCCTCATGCGATTTGTGGCCGGAGCGGAATTTGCTTCCCTTACCGTGACGCGTGGGATCCTGGGAAACCGTAATTCGAAACGTAGTTCATGAATCATGGCGGCCACGGCCACAATTCCAAACGGGATCGAAAGCTCAACGCACGATGTGACATTCACCCCGAGTGGCTGCGGGGCCTTAGTGATGGGCGCGGACTATCGAGCACTCGGTGTGGTTCGAAGTCTGGGTCGACGGGGGATTCCGGTCTGGCTTATCAATCAGGGCGGTCATCTTGTAGCAAGTGCCTCAAGGTATGTTCGCCGCAGACTGCCATGGTCTGTCTGTGACGACCAGGAAAAAATTAATTACCTTCTAAGACTGTGCGCCGCCCATGATTTGAAGGGATGGGTACTAATTCCAACAGACGACCATTCCGTTGGATTGGTATCTAACCATCATCAAGCGCTTTCGAGCCGTTATCAGGTGACGGTCCCGCCATGGGAAACGTTGCGCTGGGCATGTGATAAACGGCTTCTTTATCAGCTTGCCGAGAGGGTCCAGGTTCACCAACCCTGGACCTTTTGCCCCTCGACCCGCGAAGAACTTGCAACAACTGATTTTCCATTTCCGGTCATTCTCAAACCCGCCTTACGTTTGCGACCATGTAATCTTTCCATTCCTAAAGCCTGGCGTGCCGAGGATCGCGAATCGCTGCTCAAACGTTATGACGAGGCTAGCGCTTTACTCTCAGCGGAAAGCCTGATTATCCAAGAGATGGTTCCGGGCGGAGGGGAAGCGCAGTTCTCTTATGCGGCTCTTTGTAAAGACGGACACTCGCTGGCTTCGGTCGTGGCGCGGCGCACGCGTCAATTTCCCAGGGACTTTGGCCAATTCAGCACTTACGTTGAGACGATTGACGCACCGGAAATTGTTGAACCGGCAGAGCGCCTGCTAGCTGCGACGCGATTCACGGGCCTTGCAGAAGTAGAGTTCAAAAGAGATCCCCGGAATGGTCAACTCGGCGTTCTCGACATTAATCCGCGCGTTTGGGGCTGGCACACACTCTCCAGCCGTGCGGGCGTCGATTTCCCCTACCTCCTTTGGCTGCTTGTCCACGGCGAACCCGTTCCCCATTTGCGGGGACGAGAAGGAGAACGATGGGTGCACCTGATCGCCGACCTCAGGATGGCCATCGAGGAAATCTTGAGAGGCCGGCTTTCACTGCGCGAATACCTGCGATCCATCCGCGGGCCGCGGGAGTCTGCCATCTTTTCCTGGGACGACCCACTTCCCGGACTTCTTGATTTGCCGCTCTTCGCCTACGTTGCTGGGAAACGACTTCTCAGCCCGAAGGAACGCTTTCGGAGTTGACCACCTCTTTCAGTTCAAGCATGGCCGCAGCTATGTTTGCCCGTGACATTGACCCAACCCATCTCTAAGGCGTTCACCGGCTCCTGATTTGCGGTGTGAACCCTATTGTGGCGCGGGTCCGCTTTGCGTACGGTCAACGTGGGAACAGCCGATAAGCAGAGCCTGATAAGGGTCAGTCTTGCTGGAGATTGCGTGGGAGTCTAGGTTATGGCGGGAGAATCGCTTTCAATAGGGTTTTCTTGCAAGGGAAGGCTGCTTTCTTCCACCGATTGGCAATTGCTCAACCCTTGGTCTGAAACACGCATGGAAGTCTGCCGAAGAGGAGTGGGAGGTCCAAATTGCGAATTTCTGTAATCGGTTGCGGATATGTGGGGTTGGTGACGGGAACTGGTCTCGCGGAGGCCGGCCATCAAGTCTTCTGCACGGATAATGATCCCGAACGCATCGCTGCGCTGAAATCTGGCGTGGTGCCCATCTATGAACCGCATCTAGATACGATGCTCGCTGAGAATCGCCGCGCTCAGAAGCTCTCCTTCACCAGTGACGCCGGAGAAGCCGTGCGAGAGGGAGAAGCCATCTTTATTTGTGTCGGTACGCCGCCGTTGGAGACGGGCGAAGCCGATCTCTCGGCGATTGACAATGTAGCGCGCTTGATCGCCGCTGAAGCGTGCGAGTCGAAGTTGATTGTGGAAAAGAGCACGGTGCCCGCGCAAACGGGACAACAGTTAAAGCGCACCCTGGAAGTGTATCGCCGGAATGCTGGTGTGGAGTTTCGCGTAGCCTCCAACCCCGAGTTTCTGCGCGAAGGCACGGCTGTGGAGGATTTTCTTCACCCGGACCGCGTGGTTATTGGCGTGGAAGATGAAACCTCGGAAAAGCAACTGCGGGAGATTTACCGTCCGATCCTGGAGCGACGCTTCCACTGCCCCGTGCACTTGAGCGGGTGTCCCTCGACGCAATCGCCGGCGTTGGTGGTCACTACGATCAACAGCGCCGAACTCATCAAGCATGCTTCAAACTCCTTCTTGGCCATGAAGATTTCGTACGCCAACATGATTGCTGACATGTGTGAAAAAGTAGGCGCCAACATTCAAGAAGTCACTCACGCCATGGGTTTGGATCCGCGCATCGGACCAAAATTCCTGGAAGCGGGACTCGGATTCGGCGGCTTTTGTTTGCCCAAAGATGTCCAGGCTTTTATCCGGTTGGCGGAACGCTCAGGAGTGGACTCGGGCATGTTGAAAGAGGCCGAGCGGGTGAATAAGCGCAGAATCGATCTGTTCCTGGAGAAAATCCGACAGTCGCTTTGGGTCGTAAAGGATAAGCAAATAGGCGTGCTAGGTCTGGCCTTCAAGGCTAATACCGACGACATCCGGTTTGCGCCCTCGCTTGAGATCATTCGCCGATTGCTGGCTGAGGGGGCCCAGGTGCGCGCGTACGATCAGGAGGCCATGGACAGGACTTCTGCAATACTCCCGCACGTTCACTATTCTCGAGAGCCTTACGAAGTAGCTGACGGTGCGGACGCACTGCTAATCCTCACCGAATGGCATGAGTTCCGTCAGCTGGATTGGGCGCGTATCTACGGCATAATGGGCCGACCACTGGTGATTGATGGTCGAAACCTGCTCAATCCAGGCGCGATGTTGGACCTTGGCTTCGAATACTATAGCTTCGGTCGTCCTATTGAGGCTTTGACCCAGCACCTTATCTCCTCGCTGGATTCTGGCGCTTCGGCGAGAGCGACCGCCTAGATACCTCCGGCTTGGTCCGTAGATCCAGAGATCCAGAACGCAATCTCGTTGCTCTTCCACAAACTCCTCGCAACATCTTGACTCTGTAAGACTTAGGCTGACAGCCCTAGATGGACAAAGGCTCACAGCCCGTTTTCTGGCCTTGCGAGCAGTTGTCTGCCTGCAGTTCTTCCACCTATCGTCTTATTAGGCCCCCGGCTGAGTGTCCCGACACAGGCTGATGGGAGAACTCTTCTCCCGCCACTCTTTCTGCTCTTTGCCAATAAGTGTCGCGCCGGGCAACTTTCTTGAAAGAGACAGTGCATGAATCGCTTGAGCTTAGTCGTGAGTTTAGTTTTTTTAGTAATCCTACTTGGGATCTTTTCCACGGGTTGTTCCGGGCTAGCGTCTAGCACCACTGGCTCAGTTACCACGGCCCCTTCGGTTACATCCCAGCCTGGCAGCCAATCCGTAACTGCCGGACAGACGGCCACCTTCTCGGTGTCAGCTACGGGCACCGCCCCTCTGAGTTATCAATGGAAGAAAAACGGCATCGCCGTCAATGGCGCAAGTTCCTCCGCTTACACGACACCAGCAACCAGTAGCTCGGACAATGGCGAGCAATTCACCGTGGTAGTCAGCAACTCAGCCGGTAGTGTTACCAGCAGTGCCGCCATCCTGACGGTGAATGCCTCCATTCCTCCCTTGCAAGTCACAAGTTCGCAGTTGTCCGGCGGGACGGCTGGTACTACTTACAGCGCAACGCTCAGCGCCTCAGGTGGAACCTCACCTTATTCATGGTCGGTTTCGAGCGGTACACTTCCTACTGGCCTGAGCCTGTCTTCGTCTGGCACTCTTTCTGGCACTCCGAC
>Ga0209155_1001027_pt1 | contig 13193 bp, 11 predicted proteins | sample GraSoiAngelo_122_FD_185879 | JGI IMG/M metagenome (GOLD analysis project Ga0209155, IMG submission 185879) | Grasslands soil microbial communities from the Angelo Coastal Reserve, California, USA - 14_0927_02_20cm (SPAdes) (version 2) | ecosystem: Environmental > Terrestrial > Soil > Grasslands ... | reverse complement strand
AAGTTCGGAATCCGTTTTTCGGCCGGTGCGAAATCTCGCGCGACCAAGAGATAAAGGCTGTTCGCCAGGCTCTGGTTGTAAACGAGCGGATTCCAATCCGGCTCTTTTAATTCTTCAGCTTGGAAGATCTTGTAATCGATGTTCTCCCTTAGAATGGGAAGATCGACCTTGTTCGCGCCGGTGAGCTGCGATCCATCAATTGCGTTCAGCTTGTCGCGAAACTCCTTTTCCGCTGCCAGCTCTTTCGCCCGGGCTTGGGCCGAGTAATCTGTTAGCTGGCTGTCGAAGCGATGGTCGCCCAATTCGGTGGCTTCCTCGGGATTGGCTGTTAACTCCTCCTCGATGTAATCGTGCGCAATCTTTTGAAATTCTTCATCCTGCGGCGTGGCATGAAGTTTCACGACTGGCAGCGACAAAGAAATTGCGACTGCAATGGCGATTTTCTTCACACGTGTTTAGCTCGGTGTGCCGCCATGAAGAATCGGCTCGGTCGCGATTTCATCCAGCGTGGGCTGCTGTGTTTGGAGATAAGTGCGGCCCCTGTAAAAGCAGGCGACGACAGTAAAGACGACAGCCGTCGCGAACATCAACCAGGTGAAGAAAGTAAAGTACTGATAGTCGCTGATCTTGTGCGCGCCGCCTGCGCCCAAGATCCATTTATTGACGAGGCCGACGAAGAGTTCGCCTGAGGCGACGGTGAGAAGCCACAGCGCCATCACAGAACTCTTCATCGTGTTCGGTGCTTGGGTGTAGGAAAATTCCAAACCAGTGATCGACACCATCGCTTCACCGAGCGTGAGAACGACGTAGGCCAGGAACTGCGAATTGATGTGCGGTCTTAACCCTGCATCGATCTGCCCCTGGACCCAGACGATAACCACAAAAGAGAGGGCGGTAATAAAAAGGCCTATTCCGATTTTTCGCAACGGCGTAAGCGGGAAGACAGAGTTAATCAGCGGGTAGATCACATAATTCACCAACGGGATAAAAATCAGGATCAAAATAGGGTTTGCGGTTTGCACCTGCGCGGCCAGCAAATCCAAACCCCATCCCGCTGAAACGTGAAATGGCGAAAAGCTAATGTTGACCCATGGCAGCCAGGAGACGTGCAGATCCATTTTTTCGGCTTGCAACGTCCATTCGGCGCCGTTGCTCATTCCCCAGAGCGCCCAGAAGACTAAGATGAAAACGTAAACCATCGCGATGCGGGCCAGGGTGATGAGACCTTCTTTGCTAAATGTTTCGCGCAGATAACCAAGTCCAGCCGGAGGCACGTGGACCATTTTCTTGCGACCGCCCCAGAAAAACAAAGTCGCGATCAACATCGCGATACCAGGGATTCCAAATGCCCATCCCGGTCCGTACTTCGGATTGCCGAGAAGCCAGGGACAAAGAAGCGAAGAAATGAAAGAGCCAGCATTAATTGAAAAATAAAACCAGCCAAACATTTTTGAGAGCAGATGTTTGTTCGATTCACCGAACTGGTCGCCGACGTTGGCCGATACGCATGGTTTAATACCGCCCGCGCCCAAGCAAATTAGGAACAATCCCATTGCGAGCATTGTCCGTTGTCCGACGGCGATTCCCCACGAAGTCGCCATGCACGCGAGTGTGAGATTGCCTAAGCAGTAAACGATCGAAAGCGACAGGATGGTCCAATACTTGCCAAGCCAACCGTCAGCAATAATTGCGCCGAGAATCGGAAGGAAATAGACGCCGAAAACAAAGTAATGCGTGTACATGTACGCCTCGTTCGGACTCATCGGCGCCAGCACACCAGACTGATTCAAGATGAAATGCGCCATGAAGACGGTCAGGACCGACTTCATGCCGTAATAGGAGAAACGCTCGGCCGCTTCGTTGCCGATGATGTACGGCACACCCGGCGGCATTCCCGTTAAGTTTGGGGGCGAGGTTGCGTATTTGTGTTTGGCCATAATGGTAGCTTTGATCAAGGAGCTGGCTTCGCTGGGAAAAATTCGGCCGGCGTCGCCGACGCCAAAGGTTTTTCGGACTGGGTTTCGCTCTCCCGGGACCGGACTTTCGTTGCCGGATCGACTTGTTCTCTCTGAACTTCTGGCATCTGGCCGAGAGGATGTTTTTCGCAGGAATTACAAAAGAGCAGCGTGCCGATGCCAGCCGCGATGACTATCTGACGAAAGAGAAAAGCCATGACGCGCTGGCACAGTAAGTGTCGATCCTTGCCTCGCGCAAGACTAAAGCGCACCCTAACTCCTCCCATTTCAGACCGCGGTCACGGCCAACCCATCGGCGAGGCGGCTCTACAAATGATTGAAAGACGCACGCAGAGGATTACTATCAGACGCGGTGGCCCGCACGGACAGACATAATGCTTGGAACGAAGTGTTCGCTCTCGTTCTGCTTTTCGTTGGCACACTGCTCTTTTTCGCGCTGATTTCCTACACGCCGAGGGATGTGCCATCCTGGGTCTGGTTCAGCCACATTTCGCCAGCGAACCATCCCGCGCAAAATTTCATCGGGCCGGTGGGCGCGATCATCGCTGGACTTTGCTACCAGCTAATCGGGGCGGCTTCGTATTTACTGACAGCCATTCTGCTCGGATTCGGTGCAGCGAAACTGTTCCATCCCAGCCTGAGCGTGACGCGACGGCTGCCCTGGATCATTCTCTTCATCGTATCGGGCGCCTGCCTGCTGCACGTGCAGCCGTATCATTTGCGCGGCTGGCGTGGCGCCTTCAATATTCAAGGGCCGGGCGGTTGGATCGGCTATCGCTTCGCCGATGAAGACCACGGTATATTCCGCAACGCACTTGGTCCGGTCGGGTCGCTCATTCTGCTTGTAGGAATTTATGCGACGACGCTGATTTTGGTCACTGGGCTGCGTCCGATCTATCTGATTCGCGAAACGGTGGCTGCCACGAGACGCGCGAGCTTACGACTGCGCGAATGGCGATTGCGTCGCAGACTCCAAAAAGCGAATCTCAAAGAAAAACTGGAAATCAGCGAGAAGCAGCTGGCGAAGCAGCGGCGAGTTTATGAAAAGGAGCTAAGAAAGAAGGGCATAGTGGTGCCGGAACAGGCTGGTTCGACTATTTCGCCGGATGAACTCGCCAATCGTCCAAAACCGAAAGTGGTCGATACCACCGCGCTGCCGGCTGAGCAGATCGTCACTCGTCGAAAACCGTCGCTTGCCGAACTGCGCGCTTTGGAAGACAACGTGAAGCCCGCGCCGAGTCTGTCGAGCCAAAGATGGAAATCGGAAAACTACATACTGCCTGGCGTGGACCTGTTGGATGAGCATAATCTGGAAGGACGTGCGGCAGCGGATCCCTCGGAGCTGGAGCATGTCCAGCAAGTTTTGATCGACACGCTGGCACAGTTCGGCATTGCAGTGGCGCCGGGCGATATCACAAAAGGGCCTACCATCACCCGATATGAGGTCTATCCCGCGAAAGGTGTTCGGGTGGACAAAATCGTGAGCTTGGAACGCGACCTTGCGCGTGCGACGCGCGCCGAGCGAATTAATATCCTCGCGCCCATCCCGGGAAAAGACACTGTAGGAATCGAGCTCGCGAACTCTCGAAAAGTAACGGTAAAACTGCGCGAGCTTTTGCAATCACCCGATTGGGACGAGGCGAAGGGACAGGCAAAAATTCCGCTCGCCCTGGGGAAAGACGTTTACGGCAAAGCGATCATTACCGACCTGGCGCAAATGCCGCATTTGCTCGTGGCCGGTACCACTGGAAGCGGTAAGAGCGTGTGTATCAATGCGCTCATCGCCAGTATGCTCTTCCGATTTACGCCGGAAGAACTACGCTTCATCATCATCGATCCCAAGGTAGTGGAGATGCAGTTTTATAATTCATTGCCGCATCTCGCCTTCCCAATTGTGACCGATCCAAAGAAAGTGCTGCTCGCCTTGCGCTGGTTGATTGATGAGATGGAACGCCGGTACAAAGTTTTCGCCCGCGTCGGCGTGCGCAACATCGTCGGATTCAACGCGCGTCCAAAGAAAAAGACGCAGAAGGAATTGGATGCTGATGCAGAGTCCGGTGCCTCAGCGGATAATTCGCGTCAGTCCGCTGAGACGGCCCCGAATGCTTTCGGGGCTACAATCAATGTCCCGCGAGATAATGAAACTCCAATCCCCGACAAAATTCCGTATATTGTCGTTATCATCGATGAACTGGCCGATTTGATGCAGACCGCGCCGGCTGACGTTGAGACGGCGATCGCGCGCATCACACAAATGGCCCGCGCGGCCGGCATTCATTTGATCGTGGCGACGCAAACGCCGCGCGCGGATGTTGTTACCGGCGTGATCAAGGCAAATATTCCCAGCCGGATCGCGTTCCAAGTCGCCTCCAAGATCGACAGTCGAGTGATTCTCGACGAAAACGGCGCCGATCGTTTGCTCGGCCAGGGCGACATGCTTTATCTGCCGCCAAATGCTTCGCGGCTCATTCGTGCGCAAGGCGTGCTCGTAACTGACGACGAAATTCATCGCTTGGTTGAATTCGTTTCCGCGCAAAGTCCGCCAGCTTTCGACACCGCGATGCATGAGAAACTTCAATCGACGGCGGCGGTGGAGGAACAAATAACCGAGGAAGACGAAGAATTGGTCGAGAAATGTCTCGAAATTATCCGGCAGGAAAAACGCGCCTCCACGTCGTTGCTTCAGCGCCGATTGCGACTTGGTTACACACGGGCTGCGCGCATCGTTGATATTCTCGAGCAGCGCGGTATTTTGGGTCCCGGCGAAGGCGCCAAACCACGCGAGATTCTGGTCGATCTCGATGCTGCCGTTTAGCCGGCATTCATGCGATGACGATCGAAGGGCTTGGCAAGAAATTTCAAGAGGCGAGACGCGCCCGGAATTTAACGCTGGATGAAGCGGCTCGGATCACCAAAATTCGTCCTGCTCGGCTGGCGGAGATTGAGGCCGACGATTTTTCTCAATTTCCCAGCCTCGCCTATGCAAAAGGTTTTCTGCTGATCTACGGGAAATTTTTAGAGGTCGATGTTACGCCGTACCTAGACTCGTTTGAGGATTCAGAGCGCGTCACGGTCGATGGCTACTCGTATCTTCAGGACAGTCCTCCTCGAAAACCTGTCAATGTGCCTGTGGTTCGCTCTTCCGGTCGCGATCGTATCTCACCAATGCCACTGATCTTTGGCATCCTGGTATTGGTAATCGGTTTTTCGGCAATGAAGTTGATTGTCAATTTGCGGCGGATTGCACCAAGGCAAGCGCAGCCCACCGCCCAAGTTTCACCCACGGCGAGCTCGGTTCCCGATTCCACGACGGCGCCAAGAGGAATAGCTGCGGAAACACCATCCGCCAATGTCGTATCCGCTCCAGCGACCACACCATCGGCTTCGCCCCGGCCGGCGGTCACGCCAAGTGCAACAGCGGTTGCAGCAATTTCCCCGCTACCACGTGAGCCGGAGGTGCGCCGGGCCAAGCCTGTGGGTCCACAGGATAATGCAAAAGCGCACGCCGACGAGAGTTCGGCATCTCCAGAATCAGATGAACGAAATCGAGTCTCTATACGCCCACTTAAGAGAACCTATGTAAAAGTTACGGTGGACGATGAAAACCAGAATCCCGCTTTTGAGCGCTGGATTTCCCCGGCCGACGGCCCAGTCGAATTTCGAGGTAAACATGTCTCGATTCGTGTTCTCGATCCTGATGCCGTTGAGATCAGAAAAAACGGCAAGACAATAGAAGAAGACGACAAAGACGTGAGTGTCGACTAATGCCTCTTGCGAGCTCTTGAATCTCCGAATGTTTTCGGCGTCAACTCCGAGGGCGAATTCGTTCAACCAGAATCAGTGGAATCGCGGATACGATCTGCTGAGTAGCTCCCGTGAGAGTGTTGCAGAGCAGATTTTTTTTACCAAAAATGCGCTTAGGAGATGACACCAGAGGGTTTTTCAGGCAAATTTTTGCGACTTCTTTCGCCTGTGGCTAACGCAAACGAACCAAAAAAAGAAACCGTTCGCATTGGCTTGCCAACTCAGCCTGCCACGAAACCGCCACGTACAGATGCGAAATCGCGCGAAACTGTGCGAATTCAACTGCCGATTCGTCCACCCTCAACCAAGCTGCCCCTTCGCAGTCCAGCAGAGCAATCACCTCTTCCAAAATCTGTCGCTAAAGATCCAACTGCTGCCCCAGTTATCCTGCAGCCGCCAGCGCAGCCAGTTTCTCCGCCGATACCATCGCCCGTTTCGCTGCCGGTACCCCCTCCAGCGCCTGCTGTGGTTGCTCCTGCGCCAAGCCCCCCTCCTTCTGGACCGAAAAAAGAGACGGCACGCGTTCCACTTATGCCGGAGCCGCCCTCCAAGCCACTCCCGACGGTCCAGATGAAGAAGACGCAACCGCTTATTGCCATGCCGCAAACTGCACCCCAGAGCACCTTAATCGCACTGGCACCAGCGGAGCGAAGCACAATGCTCGATGCAATCCAAATGCCGATCTGCTGGGGGCTGCTCGGCATTTCCGCCATCATTTTGATTATTCAGATTTGGACTTACCTTTCCTAAAGCCATGGACAATTCCGCCACAATCAAACTCGATGAATCCAATTTTGACCGCGAAGTCACCCAAAGCGATGGAGCAGTGATTGTCGATTTTTGGGCGGAATGGTGCGGTCCGTGCAAAATGATCGCCCCTTTATTGGATGAGATTGCGCGCGAAAAGGTCGGCGTGGTCAAGGTTGCCAAGGTTAATGTGGACGAGAGTCAAAGTCTTTCGTTCAAGTACAACATTCGCGCCATCCCGGCCCTCCTCTTTTTCAAAAACGGGCAGCTGCGCGATCAAGTCACCGGTGTCACAAGCAAAAAAGATTTGCTTAGCCGGCTAGAGGCGCTGGGGTAATCCAAAATCCCGCATTCCGAAATCCGAAATTGGAAACTGCGCCCGGCGGGGGTCGAACCCACAACCTTTGGCTCCGGAGGCCAACGCTCTATCCGGTTGAGCTACGAGCGCGAAGGCAGCGACTATATTCGGTCGCGCGACAATCACAAATAACGGCGGAGCGACGCCTGATTCGTGCTCAACCGTCTTCGGATGCGCGCAAATAGCAAACGCGCTGGTGAAAGCTAACGCAAAGCAGGACGTGACAATAGGCCCGCCTTATTCCGCTCACCATCTTTGAGTACCGAACTCACCGCTCTAAATTGGAAGCTGAATTCAGTTGATTGTACGCAGTGTAGGCGTACAAAGACATTCGCTCAGTAAGAAAAACTCTCTCGTTCCCCTGGCGCAAACTAATGAGAATGTACTATGCATGTAGAAGACGACCGCCAGGAAGTTGGTAAAGCTGGGTCGCCTCGGAAAAGAATAAGATGGCTGGCGTGTTTCAAGGCGATGAGGGCAAGTTTGCTCCGTCAGTTTGCGAATTCTGGCAAGCGAACCGCATACCGCGTTCACCTCTTTACCCTCACGCCCAATTCCTGCGGTGGTTCGGTACCGACTCAGAGGAAAATTACCGTAATCGGGGCAATAAGGCATTCTCGGTCGAGAGCGTCGGCTACGAGTTCAATAGCCTCGGCTATCGTTCACCCGAGTTCAATCGGGAGCCCGGCGAAGCTGTGGTCATGTTTCTAGGCGACTCGCATACGTTTGGTATGGGTATGCCGTGGGAAATGCTTTGGGCGTCGCTGGTGACAAAACATCTCGAACAACGCTACGGCGTACCGGTGCGCCAGTGCAATCTGGGATGGGGAGGCACTGGAAGCGACTATGCCGCCATGATGGTGCACCAAAGCGTGGACGTTCTGAAACCTGACGCCGTGTTCATACTATGGTCGTTCATCTCTCGCATGACCTGGTTTGCCGATACCTCTCGTGGGGTCCATTTCGTACCGGAGTGGGTGCATAACGAATATACCCAGGAGCATTCGGCATATTCGCGCCTTGCGACGGAATCCCATGGGTTCTTCAACTACGTACGCAATTTTCATCTCGTGCGTGAGCGTCTTTTGCGGCTCGGGATTCCCTACTACTGGGGTACCTTCGAACAGTTCTCCCGCGAGATGCTCGAACCATATTTGCCGCTCGATGGGTTTGCAGGTTGCTGGGAGATGCGGGATTTGGCGCGAGACGGGCTACACGGCGGTCTGGAGAGTCATGCCTTCTTTGCGGCAAGTGTCGTTTCAACCTTGACGCGTGGGACGTTGGTTTGGCCAAGAGCGAATTGGGAGTCTCCGGTGGAAGCGATCAGGTCCGTACCCGTTCCATACGGCGCGATCTCTCACCGAACGCCGGCGCTTGATAGAATTCAGCTCCTGGTGCCGCGGCCGATCCGTAAACTCATCGCCAACCTCCGGATCAGGCGCCGCGTGCGGGCGATTAAACGCAAGGACCCTTTTATCTATTGATGTCAAGATGATCATCTATGGCATTAGCGCCAATGAGCACGATGCCAGCCTTGCGGTGGTGAGGGATGAAGACATACTCTTCGCATCGAACGCTGAACGTTACTCGCGAAAAAAGAACGACCCCCATCTCAATGAGGCGCTGGTGGCGGATGCTCGCGCCTATGGCGACCCCGATCTCATCGTCTGGTATGAAAAGCCCCTGCTGAAGCGTGCTCGAAAGCTTTGGGCCGGGCAACACAAGGATGTACTTCGGACAGATGGATCAGCCTATCTTCGCCGGTTCATGTTCGATGCTCCGGTCAGATATGTCGGCCATCACGAGAGTCACGCCGCGGCAGGCTTCTTCACCAGTCCTTTCGATAAGGCTGCAATCTTGGTAGTTGATGCGATCGGGGAATGGGACACGATTAGCGCCTGGGAGGGCTGCGGGCGATCTCTCAAAAAGTTTTGGAGCCAGCGTTATCCGCATAGTCTGGGTCTCCTTTATTCAGCTTTTACACAACGCGTCGGCCTTAAGCCGAACGAGGAGGAATACATTGTTATGGGCATGGCGGCGTATGGTAAGCCAATCTACCGCGATCTCATTTGGGAGGAATTTGTTGCCCGTTTCGACCCGCCCTATTTCGTGCTCAAGGAGAACGTGCACAGAGGCGTCCGGTGGTGGCGACCTGAGTTGCAGGATCGAGAGAACATCGCTGCCTCGATACAAAAGCTCACGGAAGAGGTTCTCGTCGGACTCGTTAGGTGGTTTGCGAAGTCCACCAGCCACAGGAATCTTATTCTCACGGGTGGGCTCGCTCTCAACTGTGTCGCCAATTCTCAGATCGCCCGGGAAGGCCTCTTTCAAAATATCTGGATACCACCCAATCCAGGCGACGCCGGATCGAGTATCGGAGCGGTTGCAGCTCATACACGCCGGCACCTCAACTGGGTGCACCCCTATCTGGGCTACAACATCGACCGACCGTTCGACATAGACGGCGCGCTCACGGCGCTAAAGGCTGGTAAGGTCATTGGGATCGCGAATGGTCGCGCAGAATTCGGACCGCGGGCGCTCGGCAACCGCTCATTGCTTACAGACCCGCGCGGCCGTTTTACCAAGGATCGGGTTAATTTGATTAAGAAGCGAGAGCTCTTTCGTCCATTCGCTCCGGTCATCATGGCGGAGCACGCGGATCAATATTTCGACATGCCAGTCAAGACGAGTCCCTATATGCAATTTGTCGCAAGTGTGCGTCACCCGGAACTTTTCCCGGCAATCTCGCACTACGACAACACAGCGCGGGTTCAGACCTTAACATACGATCAGCATCCCAAGCTGTATCGGCTCCTTGAATCCTTTCATCGGGAAACAGGCTGCCCGATGCTCCTCAATACTTCACTCAACATCAAGGGCGAACCACTCGTGAACAACTGGAGCGATGCGGAACGTTTCGCGACCCAATGGGGCGTAAAGATCTTCTGAGCGGAATCGCCTGCGGCCGTAACCATCGCCATTAAGATGAAGCCAGCATGCGGTTTCGTGTTGGCGGTCTCGTGGGATGTCTTGCCTCTTGCGAATCGCGCGGTCTAGCGAGGGCTACGTCATCTTAGATCTCGCGTTATAGCGTTTTCTTGTCAGAATCGACCAGACAGGAAAAGGCAGCAACCCCTAGTTTTTACCGGTAAAAAAAGTGTTCTCCAAAGGAACTGCGCCCGGCGGGGGTCGAACCCACAACCTTTGGCTCCGGAGGCCAACGCTCTATCCGGTTGAGCTACGGGCGCGAAGCAGAGAGAGCGATTATATTCGGAGGACCGGCGTCTACAACTCCTGCTCGTGTTCATAATCGTATTCAGTTTTTTCGATTACGATGTCCCAGCACGAGCATGAGCACGAATTCAAGTTGCAAATTTGGTGTCTTCGGATGAAAATGTCGGCCCGCTCAGCCGGCGGCCGGCCTTCGTCAAGACTAGGGCGCGTCAGGAAAGGAGATTTTATGAACCGCATGATCGACACGATCGAAAAAGAACAAGAGAAAGCCGAGGCGAACACGTTCAACGTGGGCGACAGTGTGAACGTTCATACCCGGGTTCTCGAGGGGGACAAAGAAAGAATCCAGGTATTCGCTGGCACAGTGATTGGGCGCAAAGGCCGCGGTCTCAACGAAACATTCACCGTGCGCCGAATCTCCTACGGCGAGGGCGTTGAGCGTGTTTTCCCATTGCATTCGCCACGAATAGCAAAAATCGAAGTGGAGCAAAAGGGTCGCGTTCGCCGCGCCAGATTAAATTATCTTCGCAAACGCAAAGGCAAGGAAGCGACCGCGGTGAGGGAATGACAAATCATTTAGCGATTTAATCATTGAGTGATTTAGCGAATTCGGTAAATCGTTAAATCGTCGAATTGTTAAATCGCGAAAATGTATCGGCGCTGCGGATTCCGTTATGAGAAAAAGCTCCGCGCCATCGGCGTCGCTCGCATTGCTGGAATTGATGAAGCGGGCCGCGGTGCCCTGGCCGGTCCGGTCGTCGCCGCTGCGGTGGTCCTGCCCGAAAAGTTTCGTCACCGCCGCTTAAACGATTCCAAACAGCTTGCGCCGGAATTGCGCGAGGAGATATATGTCGATCTTACCAGCAATTCGCAAATTACATGGGCCGTGGGCGTCGTCGATTCGATCGAGATTGACCGGATCAATATTCTGCGCGCAAGCCATAGGGCCATGCGCTTCGCAGTTGGAGCGCTGCTTGAACAGCCCCATCATGTTTTGATCGACGGCTTGCCCGTTGTTCCGTTTCCATTTGCGCAGACTGCAATCGTTGACGGGGATTGCATCAGCCTGAGCATCGCTGCCGCCAGTGTGATCGCGAAAGTTACGCGGGACAGAATGATGCGTGACTTCTGTGCCCATTTTCCGGAGTATTGCTTCAGCCAGCACAAAGGTTACGGCACCGAACTGCATCTCCTGAAGCTCCATGAATTCGGCCCTTGCCCGATCCATCGCAGATCTTTCGAACCGGTTGCGCAACCACTTCTGGCTCTCGAGGGCCTCATCGCGGCCGCAACATCTCCGTCGCGGGGCACGCGGCGAGAAGCTGGCGTGTCGATTCCTGCGGCGTAGCGGCTACAAGATTCTTTACCGTAACTTCAAAGGGCGCAGCGGCGGCGAGATCGATATCGTTTGTCGCGATCAGGACACGCTAGTATTCGTCGAAGTAAAGACACGCGCGCGGGAGGATTTCGGCCGGCCGATTGTGGCTGTCGATCGACAAAAACAAAAACGGATTTCACGTGGTGGCCTCAACTGGCTGCGAATGCTGGATAATCCCGATATTCTTTTCCGTTTCGACGTTGTGGAAGTGATCATCACACAGGATTCGAAACCGCGCCTGGAACTAATCAAGAACGCATTTCCGCTCTCCAAGCCATACCTTTACTGACGCAGCGCATTTTTTCTGGTTATGTTGCCGAGGATCTACAGCCTGGAAGCCGGCGCTGCCAGTGCCAGGCCGATTTGGATCCTCGGGATAAATCGACTTGCAATTTGAATTGCGCTGCCGGGATAATTCTCGCCATTTCATGAACTATAAGATCCATCATCTCGCTGTTTGGGTTCTCGTGGTTATACATTTCTTTATCGGACTTGGATGGTACGCCCTCTTCGGCGAAGCGTGGTTGAACTATAACGCCCGCACCATGACTGACATCGAACAACCGCACAGCGCGGTTCCCTATTTGATTGCGATCGTCTCCGCCATTTTTGTCAATTACGGGTTGGCCTGGCTCTTCGCAAAACTGCATGTCGCGCACGCGCTCACTGGCTTGAAGATCGCGCTCATCTGTTGGTTTGCATTTCTGTTCGTCCAATATGCGACCATCGCCGTCTTCTCAGCGTTTGAGACGAATCCCTGGCCACTGATTCTGATCAACATGGGCCGGCCGTTCCTCGTTTTCGCGATCAGCGGCATCGTCCTCGGCGCCTGGCGCCGCCGCGAACTGTAGGCGAAGAGCGCGACCGCTGTCGCGCCGAATATTCCGCCCCAGTCAAATTATGGACTCGGAGCGGGACTGGGCGCAGCGGACGTAGTCTCGGCTGCTGCCGCGCTCCCTTCCACTTTTGTCGCGCTCATCACGTAGGTAATCGTGACTGTCGCGCCTACTTTCACATCGCCCGTCGCCTTCATCGTCGGATCGAGATCGATTTCCCACTTTTCCGTTCCCTTCTGCACCGTGATTTTGCTGCCCGTCATCTCAAGCACCGTTCCCGTGACCTGGTACGTCTTCGCGCCGGCGGCAAACGTTGCGCCGCTCAAAGCGAGGCTGGCTGCGGCTAACAAACTGAATGCTGTATTGGTTTTCATGCATCAATTACCAGCCGGGCAAAGCGGGACGCAAGATTTAAGAAGATGTCGTCTTCGTGCCGCGCGCCATTTCGATGTAACGCTTTTAACGAGTCAGCGCTTTGCCATCATTCTTTTGGCGGCTGCGGCATCGTCCGAAGCCCGACACGGGCAAGATACTCGTCCGCTTGCAACAAATCCGTCCCGGCGCGCTCGATGATCTTGAGCAGGTTATCCATCGACGAAACTTCTTCCAGCTGCTCGGTCAGGAACCACTGAAGAAAATTGATCGTGATATAGTCATTCTGCTTTCGGGCCAACCCGACCAGCCCGTTGATCTGCTGGGTGACATGAATTTCCTGATCGAGCGAAAGCTTCACCGCGTCGCGCGCCGTTTTGAATTTCGATTTGGGCGCATCGATCGCCGGGATCACCACGCGTCCACCGGCATCGACAATGTATTTGACGAAGCGTAGGGCGTGCCCCTTTTCTTCTTCCGCCTGTCGA
>Ga0209155_1001024_pt1 | contig 13210 bp, 13 predicted proteins | sample GraSoiAngelo_122_FD_185879 | JGI IMG/M metagenome (GOLD analysis project Ga0209155, IMG submission 185879) | Grasslands soil microbial communities from the Angelo Coastal Reserve, California, USA - 14_0927_02_20cm (SPAdes) (version 2) | ecosystem: Environmental > Terrestrial > Soil > Grasslands ... | reverse complement strand
CGAGGGAGCCGCGGCCAGCCCATGACCAGCAGCCCCATGACCAGGAGCGCGACGTCGGCGAGGAGCGGCGAGAGGACGGTCATCTGGGGGCCGCGGTCGAGGACCTGCTGCAGGCGCATCAGGAAGATCGGAAAGCGGTACGCCGCGAGCACGTGGTCGTGGAACACCGGCGTGCCGGGGGGATCCACGTGCGGAGCGACGACCAGGCCGGAACCCGCGAGGGTCGCCCCGGTCGCCGCGGCCGAGAAGATCACGATCGCGAAAAGCCGCCGCACCGTAACCAAAGGATACGGCCCGTCCTTGCGCCGGGCGGTTGCTACGAGCCGTCAGTCGTGATGCCAGGCGTTAGCCGGCGCATTTGCGGCAGAGGCCGACGACCGCGGAGTGCGCGAGGTCGGCGCGGAAGCCGTGCTCGCCGCGGAGGCGCTTCGCCAGGGGCTCGAGGATGTCGATGGGGATCTCCTGCTCGCTTCCGCAGCGCCGGCAGACCAGGTGACCGTGCGGTTCGGCGTCGGCCCGGCGCCAGCGCGTGACCCGGTCATCGAGATGCGTATGCGTGACGTAACCGAGCTGCTCGAGCGCCTCGAGGTTGCGGTACACGGTGGACGGATCGATCTGCGGGTAACGGGCGCGGATCGACCGGGAGATCTCCTCCGCCGTGGTGTGGTGCCGGGCGCGCCGGAGAGCGTCGAGGACGAGGCGCCGCTGGACGGTCATGCGGCGTCCCTTCGCACGGATGTCGCCGGCGATGTCCACGTCGCGACTCTGCCGCAATCGCAAGCGTCTTGCAAGAACCCTCTATTGCGAAGAGTTGCGATAAGCCCGCTCGCTCGGTAGCCTCGACGGCATGGAGCTCGGTGGCGCCGCGCTGCTTCTCGGCATGGCCGCGCTCGGCTTCCGCCACGGTTTCGACTGGGACCACATCGCGGCGATCACCGATATCACGAGCACGACGACCGCCGGGCACAGCGAGGCGGACGTTCCGGCCGGTGCCCCGATGCCCGCCCACGGCCATGAGCCGAGCGAGATGCGCGGCCACCAACACGATCACGCGACCGCGTCGCCGGGCGCCGTCCATACGCTCGCCGAGTCGCGGTTCGCGCACGAGGAGCGCCACGCGATCGGGCTCGCCACGCTGTACGCGCTCGGTCACGCCTCGGTCGTCGTCGTCCTCGGGATCGCCGCCCTCGTCCTGAACGCGGTCCTCCCCGAGTGGGTGGACCCGATCCTCCAGAAGGTCGTCGGCGTCACGCTCGTCCTGCTCGGCGCGTGGGTGCTCTTCTCGGTGTACCAGTACCTGCGCGGCAAGGGCGAGTTCCGGATGCGCAGCCGATGGATGCTCGTCTTCGATTTCGTCCGTTACGGCTGGGGCGCCTTCCAGGCGCGCATCCACGGTCACGAGCACACGCCCTCATCGGCGCACGCGACGCAGTACGGTCCGCGGACCGCCTTCGGCGTCGGGATGATCCACGGCGTCGGGGCCGAGACCGGATCTCAGGCGCTTCTCCTCGCGGGTGTCGCCGGAGTGACCGGCGCGACCGGGATCGTCGTGCTCCTCGCGTTCGTCGTCGGGCTCCTCATCTCGAACACGCTCGTCGCCGTCGTCAGCGCGTCGGGTTTCATCGGCGCGCAGCGCCTCCGTACCGTCTACGTGGTCGTCGGTTTCGTCGCCGGGATCGCGAGCCTCGGCATCGGCCTCCTCTTCATCTTCGGCCTCGGCACGGCGCTCCCCGATCTGCAGGAGATCCTCTTCGGCGGCCGGCCCGGATAACCTCGGGACCGATGCGCGCCCTCGCCGCCCTCGCCCTCGCGCTCGCGGTCGCCGCGTGCTCGTCGCCGCCGCCGGCGACGCCGGTCGCGACCGGAGACCTGGTCCTTCCCACGGCCGTGCCGAACGGGCGCGTGGAGGTCGTCGTGAAGCACGGCTACGCGGTCGGCGAGACCGTCCGCGCGACCATCCGCCTCGTCCCCACGAGCGGAACGCTCCGCGGTCCCCTCGATCCGTTCATCCAGGCGAGCGGATTCCACGGCACCGCGACGGTGAGACACCTCGCGGTCGCGCCGATCACCGTCAACGCCGGATCCGCGACCGTCGACGTCAGCTGGGACATGCGAGACGACGCCGGGAAGTCCGTCGGGGCCGACGATTACAGCCTTGTGTTCAACGTCGTCGACGACGCGGGCCGCACGAGCACCGTCGGCGCGACGTTGCAGGTCCGCTGATCAGCGCGCGGCGATCGCGGCCGGCCGGCCCTCGTCGCCCGCCCCGGCGCGCACAGCTCGAAGCTCGCGGCGTCGCGGCCCGGCGACGAACCGCGCGACCAGGTAGCACGCGAAGCTGAGGCTCGTGACGAACACGCTCACCGGCGCGTTTGTGACCAGCGACAAGAGGATCCCGCCCAGGACGCAGAAGAGCGCGATCGCGACGCTCCAGATGATCGCGGCCCCGGGGCGGGGCGTGAGCCGCTCGGCCGCGGCGCCGGGGGTGATGAGGAGCGTGAGGATCAGGAGCACGCCGACGACCTGGATCGCCTCCGCGACCGCCGAGGCCATGATCAAGAGGAAGACGACGGCGAGCGCGCCGACCGGAACCCCGCGCGCCTCGGCGACCTCCGGGTCCACGGTCGCGAAGGTCAGAGGGCGGTAGACGGCCGCGAGCGCCGCCAGGGTGAAGACCCCGATCCCGACGAGGAGGAGGACGTCGCCGCGGCTCACGCCGGTGATCGTCCCGAACAGAATCGCGAAGGCCTGGTTCGCGTAGCCCTTGTACAGGGTGATGAAGAGCACCCCCAGGCCGAGGCCGAACGCCATGACCACGCCAACCACGACGTCCCGCCCGCGCGCACGAACGCCCAGCGTGCCGATGAACACGGCGGTGATCGCGCTGCCGGCGAGGAGCCCGAACACCGGCGACAGGCGCAAGAGGATGAAGCCGGCCGCTCCGGTGAAACCGAGCTCCGAGAGCGCGTGTACCGCGAAGGCCATGTTCCGCGCAACCACGAATCGGCTCACGACCCCGGACACGATCGCGATGACGGCGCCCGCGGCGATCGCGTTCTGCACGAACTCATAGCCGAGAAGCGTGAGGAGCTGGTCCATCAGCGCGGCGTCTCGTGCTCGACGGCGACGGGGACGTGGTGCGGCTCGTCGAGGTTGAACCCCGCCTCGGTCGACTCGCCGACGACGAGGATGCGCCCGTGCACGCGGACGACGTCCACGTGCGAGCGGTAGAGCGCCGACATCCGCTCGGACGTGAGGACCTCGTCCGGCGTACCCGCGTCCCAACGCCCGTTCACCACGAACAGCACCTTGTCGACGAGACGAAGCACGGGATTCACGTCGTGCGTGACGAAGAGCACGGTTCCGCCCGTCCGTTGCCGCCAGGCCGCGACGAGGTCGGTGATCGTCTGCTGATAGCGGAGATCGAGGTTCGCGAGCGGCTCGTCGCAGAGCAGCAGCGCCGGATCGCCGACGAGCGCCTGCGCGATCCGTAGCCGTTGCTGCTCGCCACCGGACAGCCGCCCGATCGGCGCGTCCGCGTAGTGCGCCGCATCGACCGAGGCGAGAGCGCGGTCCACCTGTGCGCGGACGCTCGCGTTCGGCAGCCCGATCCCCCAGCGATGTCCGTCGACCCCGAGCTGGACGAGGTCGCGACCGCGGAAAGGAAGCTCGGCGTCGAAGCTCGAGTGCTGGGGCACGTAGCCGATCCCCGGATCGCCGCGGCGCGGGGGATGCCCGAGCACGGCGATGCGTCCGGACGACGGCGCGACGAGCCCGAGGATCGCGCGCAGGAGCGAGGTCTTGCCGGAGCCATTCGGACCGAGGATCGCCACGAACGCGCCTGGCGCGATGTCGAGCGAGAGATCGCTCCAGATTCTCCGCGTCCCGTAGTCGAGCGTGACCCGCTCGAACCGTACCGCCGGATCGGTCACGTCGGGCAGGCTAGCGCGCGCCGGCGAGGGCTATCTCGCGAGCGCCTTCTCGATCTCGGTGAGCTGCGCGAGCTGCCATTCCTGGAACGTCTTGAACGCCGGCGGGATCGTCTCCGCCACGCCGACGATCGGCACGCCGCTCCTGTCGGCGAGGTCGTGGATCTGCTGGGTCAGCGGCGACGTGACCTGGCTGTTGTAGAGCAGGACCTTCACCTTCCTCCCAGTGATGAGGTCGCGCTCCGCGGCGACGTCGGCGGGCGCCGGGTCGGTGCCCGACTCGATCGCTTCCATGAACGCGGGAGGCGTGAGCACCTTGAGCCCGATCGCGTCCGTGAGATATCCGGCGACGTTCTCGGTGAACGCGACCGGCGATCCCGCGTACTTCGTCTTGAGCGCGCCGACCTTGTCAGAGATCGCCTTCAGCCCGGCGAGGTATTTCGCTTTCTGTGCGGCGAAGTACGCGGCGTTCTGCGGATCGAGCTTGGAGAGGGCCTCGGTCGCGGCGTCAGCGACCTTGGGCATCGTGGCCGGGTCGTACCACACGTGGACGTTGACGTCGTCTTTGACGCCGAGGATGTCCTGGACGTTGATGACGACACGATCGGGCCTGGTCGCCGCTCCGAGGAGCTTGTCCATGAAGTCGTCGTAGCCGATCCCGTTCACGATCACGAGCTTGCTGTCGGCGACGAGCTTCGCCGCGGCGGGGCTCGCCTCGTACTCGTGCGGGTCGGCGCTCGGATCGTTGAGGATGCTCGACGCAGTCACCCGCTCGCCGCCGATCTGCGCGAGCAGGTCCGCGTAGAAGTTCTCCGTCCCGAGAACCTGGATCGCCGGGCCGCCGCTGGGGATCGTCGCGGCGGGAGCCGCGCAGGCACCCAGGGTGATCGAGAGAACGAGCAGCAGCCACCCCTGCAGGACCCCGCGCATGGCGCCGCCTCCGAATATGAGATTCGGTCTCAACGTAGGACAGATGAGACTGAGTGTCAAATAGAGCGCCGGCTCCTATGCTGGCCGTATGCCCGCCGCATCGATCCCAAGCCGCCTCGCCGCCGGTGGCCGCCGCCGGACCCAGCAGCGGGTTCTCGTCGCGGAGGCGCTCGCCTCGGCGAGACGAGCGCTTTCGGCGCAGGAGCTCTACGAGCGCATCCGCTCGACGCATCCGACGATCGGGCGCGCGACGGTGTACCGAGCGCTCGAGCAGCAGGTCGAGGACGGGATGGCGAGCCGCTTCGAGCGCGAAGGCCACGTCTCGGCGTACATCGCGTGCGACGCCGAGCATCACCACCACCTCGTCTGCACGAGCTGCCAGCGCGTCTTCGACGTCGCCGAGGACGTGGTCGCGCCGATGCTCGCGGCAGTCGGCCGGCGCCACGACTTCCAGGTCGATCACGCCGCGCTCGATTTCTACGGGCTCTGCGAGAGCTGCCGCCGCCGGCGGCGCTAGCGGTGGCTCGCGCGCTCCGCGCGCTCACGCCCCTCGGTCTCGAGCTGGAACGTGAGGTGCTCGATCGCGAAGTCGCCGGAGAGACAGCGCTGCAGATCGTCGAGCACCGCCTCGTGATCGGCGTCGGGCGCGACGACGACGTGCGCCGAGAGCACGTTCACGCCGCTGGTGATCGTCCAGACGTGCAGATCGTGGAGCTCGCGCACACCGGCGCACGCCGCGATGTGCCGGCGGATCTCGTCGACCTCGACATCGCGCGGCGTGGCCTCGAGCAGCACGTCGAGTGCCTCCCGCAGTAGCGACCACGCGCGCGGCACGATGAGCGCGACGACCAGGAAGGCCGCGAACGTGTCGGCGAGGAGCCGCGCGAACACGATCGCCGCGAGGGCCGACGCGATCACCGCGGCAGACCCGACGAGATCGGAGACCACGTCGAGGTACGCGGCGCGGACGACGAGCGAGCGGTGCGCGTTCCGGAGCAGGAACACCGACACGAGGTTGCTTGCGAGACCGACCGAGGCGGCGGCGAGCACGAGGCGGCTGTCGACGGAGAAGGGCTCTGAGAATCTCCGCAGCCCCTCGATGAGAACGATGGTCGCGACGACGAGCAACAGGACGGTGTTCAGAACCGTCGCGAGGATCTCCAGGCGGAGCAGCCCGAAGCTCCGGCGCTCGGTCGGCGGCCGAGCCGCGAGCCAGACCGCGACGAACGCGATCCCGAGGGCGACGAGGTCGATCAGGACGTGGAACGCCTCGGCGAGGAGCGCCAGGCTGTTCGCGAAGATCGACGCGGCCGCCTCGATCACGAAGACGACCGCCGCCAGGGCGAGGGCGATGGCGAGACGGGTGCGCGCGGAGTCGGTTTGATTCACGCTCCGCAACGGTACAATCGAGATGCGAGCAAGCACCGCCCCTCGCTCATTGGAGGCTCTCCCCGTGGCGCAGATCACCCCTGAGATGACCATCTCGAGCGTCGTCGACCGCTGGCCTGACAGCGCGCGGATCTTCGCGCGCTACGGGCTTTCGTGCGCGTCGTGCGCGATCTCCAAGAGCGAGACGATCCGCGCCGGCGCGACCGGTCACGGTGGTGGACGGGTGAGCCTCGAAGACCTGATGCGCGACCTCAACTCGTTCGCCGAGAGCGGCAAGCTTCCCGACAATCTGCCCGCGGCGAGCGCGACGGCGGCGCCGGGTGGAATGAAGATGCGCGGCATGGCGGAGCAGAAGGGCGTGAAGCACGTCATCGCGGTCATGTCGGGGAAGGGCGGAGTGGGGAAGTCGCTCGTCGCCGGTCTCCTGGCCGTCGGCCTCAAGCGGCGCGGGTTTCGCGTCGGCGTGCTCGACGGGGACATCACCGGACCCTCCATCCCGCGGATGTTCGGAGTCCGCGAGAAGCCGCCGGTCGCGGCCGATGGGAAGTCGCTCGTTCCGCCGCTCTCCCGCGGGGGCATCCCGATCATGTCGATGAACCTGCTCCTGCCCGACGAAGGCGACGCCGTGATCTGGCGGGGGCCGATGGTCTCGGGCGCGATCCGCCAGTTCTTCAGCGACGTGCAGTGGGGTGAGCTCGACTACCTCATCGTCGACCTGCCCCCGGGGACGAGCGACGCGCCACTCACGGTGATGCAGGCGCTCCCGATCTCCGGCGTGGTCCTCGTCACGACGCCGCAGGCGCTCGCCGCCATGGTCGTGACGAAGGCGGTGAAGCTCGTGAAGCAGCTCGGCGGCGACATCCTCGGGATCGTCGAGAACATGTCCTACGTGCGCATGCCCGACGGCTCGCACAACGAGGTGTTCGGCCCCTCGCAGGGCCTGAAGCTGGTCATCGCCTCGAACGCGCCGCTCGTCGCGAAGATCCCGATCGACTCGGAGATCGCGCGGCTCTCCGACTCAGGGCAGATCGAGATGTACGACGGCGCCGAGGCGGAGGAGCTCGTGGAGAACTTCCTCGCGGTCGCTCCGGAGAAGCACCCGCAGGTCCCGGTCGCATAGCCGCCCAGCGCATCACCCAGAGCGAGGCACGTCGCCTCGCCGTCGGAGCCCAGCTCCTCGACGGACGTCCCCGGCCCACCCCTGCCTCGATCCTGAAGACCGTCCAGCATCTCGGCTACCTGCAGCTCGACCCCACCAACGTCGTGGCGCGAAACCATCTGCTCGTGCTGTGGAGTCGTTTCGGCCGATACAAGCTCGCGGATTTCGACCGCCTCTTATGGCGTGATCGCTCGCTCTACGAGTCCATTCTGTTCATCGCCAGCATCCTGCCGACGGCCGACCGCCCGCTCCACGCCCTCCGGATCCGTGCGGCCGCCCGGGGCGAGACTCCGCAGCACCAGCGGATGAACGCGTGGGTCCGGAAGAACGCGCGGCTGCGCAGGGACGTCATCGCGCGCCTTCGGCGCGAAGGACCGCTGCCGCTGGACGCGTTCGAGGATCGTTCGATCGACTCGTGGCAGTCAAGCGGATGGAACGCCGATCGGAACGTCTCGATGATGCTCCACTTCCTCATGCGCCTCGGCGTGGTGGCGATCGGCGCGCGCGCGAGCGGCCGTCGGGTCTTCACGCTCGCGAGCACGTGGCTGCCAACGGTCCGTCCGCTGAGCCGGCGCCTGGCGGCGCGGCTCGCGACCGAGCGCGCGCTCCGCGCGATGGGGGTCGCGACGTACCAGCAGCTCCGCCGCTACTACGGGCTGGGCTACTACGTCACGCCCGACGCGCTGGGTGACCTCGAGCGGACCGGTGTCGCGCGCCGCGTGACGGTCGAGGGTCTGGAGGGCGAGCATTTCGCCGCCGCACCTGCGGCCGGCGACGGCGATCGCACCACGCTGCTGTCGCCTTTTGATCCCCTCATCATCGATCGCGCGCGCACCGAGGCGCTGTTCGGTATGCGCTACCGCATGGAGATCTACGTCCCGAAGCACCTGCGCACGCGGGGCTACTGGGCGATGCCGATCCTCCATGACCACCAGCTCATCGGCACGGTCGATCCACGCATGGACCGCGAGCGCGGGCGCCTCGAGGTCCTGTCGCTCCAGCTCGACCCCGGCGCCCCGCGTGATCGGGCGACGCGGCGCGCGATCGATTCAGCCATCGAGGACCTTGCCGCGTTCGCTGGTGCCAGCGACGTGGTGTGGCCGGCTCGCCCGCGGACCTAGGTGGACCGGCTCGGCTCGAGCGCCCGGTCCACGTGCCGCCGCACGACCCGCTGGAGCGGCGCGATGCACACCGCGACGAGCACGGCGACCGCGATGTTCGCCACCTCGGAGTGCTGACCGGTCATGCCAAGGATCACCCAGTTGGTGATCGCCGAAATTCCCGTGAACAGACCGGCGACGATCGCGGTCAGGAGCGTCGCGACGATCGTCCGGCTGATCGCCAGATCCACATCGAGGAGGTGGTAGCGGATCGTCGCGAGCGCGATCGCGACCGCGGCAAACGCCGCCGCGACGTCCCAGTAGACCGTCCGGATCACGTCGAACACGAAGCGCTCGACCGTCCCGGACGTCGCGAGCGCGGGCACCACGAGGGGCGGGACATCGCGAACGATCGCCGCCGGGAACATGATCAGGAACGCCAACAGGATCCACTTCGTGCGTTGGCGTTCGCCTTGGGTCGAACGGTTCGCGAAGCGATAGCACTGCGCGGCGACGGCGATCGCGAAGACCGCGAGCTCGACGATGACCGCGCTCGCGCCGAGCGATTCCCAGCGGAGCGCAGGGATCGCGAGCATGAGGACGAGATACGCCGTCCACCCGAGAAGGAGGGTCGCGCTCCAGCGCGGGACGAAGCGACCGGTCGGGAACGTCAGCAGGACCGCGAGCGCGAGCGCGTTCGCCGCGTTCCCGACGGCGAGGACCGGCACCGTCCATACGGGATCGCTCGCGCGGAGCAGCGCGAGCGCGTCGGTGACACCGAAGCCCACGAACACGAGCGCGAGACCGACGACGCGGGCCTGCGTGCCCTCGCCGCGCGAAAGGACAACGGCCGCCGCGAAGAGATAGCAGGCGACCGCTGCCACGCCGATCGCGAGGACGATGGCCGCGACGGGGACCCACGGAATTCCCGCCGCGGCCGCGCCGATCTGGTCGTCAGACCCGAGCCAGCCTCCGATCCATACGGGGACGGCTCGAACGAAGACGATCGCCCCGAGCGCGCTGAGAACGAAGCCGGGAACGCGCCCGCGCATCGCGGCTAATACTGGCGGCCCGGTGATAACCCGTATCCGCGCCAACGGCGGCGCGATCTGGCTGCTCGCCGCGACGACGATCGCGAACGTCCTCGGGTACGGCTACCAGGTCGTCATGGCGCGACTCCTCCGACCTGCGGACTACGCGATCCTCATCGCGCTCTTCGGCGTGCTGATCCTCGAATCGATCTCCAGCCAGGTCATCCAGTCGGCAACCGCGAGGCTCGCGGCGCAGTACAAGGCGCGTGCGGAGGAGGCCGCGCTCCATGCGTTCGTCCGCCGCTGGTCGGTGCGCATCGTCGCGGCGGTCGCGGCGCTCGCGCTCGCCATCGTCTTGCTCTCGGGTCCGCTCTCGAGCGCGCTGTCGCTGCCTTCCTTCACCGTCGTGCTGCTGGGGATCTCGCTGTTCCTGGCTGGTGTCCTCACGTTCGCGCTCGGTCTTCTCCAGGGGCTCGCGCGATTCGGATGGATGGGCAGCGTCCTCATCGTCCAGGCGGGGGCTCGGCTTGTCGTGGGGATCGGCCTCGTGCTGCTCGGCGCGGGCGTCGTCGGGGCGTTCAGCGGCGCGACCGCCGCCGTCGGAATCAGCCTCGCCTTCGCGACGGTCCCGCTGCTCGGGCTCTTCCGCGCGGCACGTGGGGCGCGCGTCGAGATCGAGCTCGGCGCCGCCGAGACACGTTTCTTCGGGCTCGCCGCGATCGTGCTCCTCGCCTACGCGGCGCTCACGAACATCGATGCCGTCCTCGCGCGGTCCGTGCTGGCCCCGGACCAGGCCGGCGCCTACGCCGGCGCGGTGACCCTCGGGAAGATCGTGCTGTTCGCGCCGATCGCGGTGGGCTTCCTCCTCCTGGAGCGCACGTCCCGTTCACACGCGCGCGGTGAGCCGACCGAACGCGCGCTCTTCGCCGCGCTCGGTTTCGTGGTCCTGACGAGCGGAGCGGTCGCGCTGGCGTACGTCGTCGCACCGGCGTTCTTCGTCGGAATCGTCGTCGGCGACCAGTACCCCGCCGCGGTGGCGATCGCGCCGCTCTACGGGCTTGCCGCTCTCGCCAACGCGCTCCTCGGCCTGTGGATCAACTACTTCATCGGCCGAGGCGAGATGCGTGTGGGTCTGCTCCTCGCGGCGGCCGTCGCCGTCGAGATCGCGCTCCTTCTCGCCGTCGCGAGCGACGCGATCTCGGTCGCGCGGATCGTCCTCGGCGTCGCAATCGCGACGCAGGCCGCCGCGATCGGGACATTCGTGGTCGAGCGGACGCGCGCGCGTGGTCGGACCGGAGCGCTGACCCCTCACTGACACGAGCGGTCGCTACCCTCGTCGGTCTCATGCCCTCGAACGCGCTGCTCCGCGCGGCGCTCGTCCTGACGGCGACCGGCATCGTGTCGGCGTCGAGCGTGCGCCGCGCGATCGACGAGACCGGCACCGACCTGCCGTTCGCGATCGGGTACGCGTTCTATCTCGGGCTCATCGTCCTCGCGACGCCGGTCCGGCCTCCGCGGTGGGCTGCGCTCGCCGGCTTCGGGCTCGCGGCGCTGACCTACGTGGTCGCGGTGCTCGCGCTGCACGGAAATGCCCTCGCGATCGGGCTGTATGTGCTGGCCGCGTATCTTGGCTACCTCGCGACGCCGATCGTGTTCCGTCCGCTCACCGTCGCTGGCTTCGCCCTCTGGACCCCGGCGCTCCGCTTCTTCGGTCCGGCGCCGCTCGCCGACGCCTTTCCACCGGTGCTCGCGCTTGCGTCGGTCCTGGCGCTCTTCAATCTCGTCGCCTCGCTCGTCGATCGCAGCGCCGTCGAGCACGACGAGCGTCTCCGCCGCATCGGCCTCGGGATCCTCGCCGTCGTCACCGTGGCCGCGGTCGTCGAGCGGCACCTCGTTGTCGAGTCCCGGGTCGTCGCGCCCGACGATCTGATGGCCCTCGTCGTCGTCGGCAGTCTTCCGATCCTCGCGGTGGTCCGTCTTCGCCCGAGTGTCCGCGACGCGCTCGCGACCGGGCTCGCGCTCGCCGCCTTCCTCTTGACCGCGATGGCCCTGCTTCTCGGCAAGGGCTACCACGCCGATGTCGTCACGGTCCCCCATCACGCCGCGGAGGAGCTCCTCGCCGGCGAGAATCCGTACCGGACCTTCGACCTTCCCGCGGCCGTCGCGGAGTTCGGCCTGGACCCGCAGCTCGTCACGCACAACGAGGACGGGACCCCGATGCGCTCGTTGAACTATCCGGCCCTGAACTTCCTCGTCGTGACGCCGTTCGTCGCCGCGGGCGCACGCGACATCCGCTGGATCTACCTCGCCGAGATCCTCATCGAGGTGCTCATCCTGCTGAGAGCCGTCCGCATCCCGTGGCGGCCGCTCGTCGCGGCGGCGGCGGTCGGGAACACGATCATCATGCGGCAGAACATCCTCGCCGGGGTCGACCCGACGTGGTCGATGCTCACCATCTTCGCCTGGCTCTTCATCGCGTCGCGGTGGGCGTCGCCGATCGCCCTCGGTCTGGCGATCGCGTCACGCCAGCCGGCCTGGTTCGTCGCTCCTTTCTATCTCATCGCGATCTGGAAACGCGAGGGACGCGCCGAGGCGCTGCGGCGCGGCACGATCGCGGCGGTCGCGGCCCTCCTTCCGAACCTGCCCTTCATCATCGATGCGCCGGGCGAGTTCTTCGAGGGGGTCGGCGGGCCGATGGTCGGCGCGCTGGCGCCGTCCGGGGTGGGGTTCGTCCGTCTCGCGCTCGATGGTCCTTTCCCGCTCTTGCCTCGGGCGGTCTACGGCGTCCTCGCCGCGGCCTCGTTCGTGCTGCTCGCCGCGGTGCTCTGGCGTTTCTGGCGGCGGATCCCCCTTGGCGCGGTCGTGTTCCCGTTCATCCCGCTCTACCTCGCGTGGCGATCGCTGCAGAACTACTTCGGGTCGATCCCGCTGCTCGCCATGGCCGGCGAGGAGGGCCTTCTTACGCGGCCGTCGGCACGGCCGGCACCGAGCGCCGCGAGCGCTCTCGCGCCGTCGGCGATGCCCGCGCCCGCCACGTCGGGAGCGAGCCCGAGGTCGACGGCGCCCTGAACGATGGCGCGGCGGACCGTAGCCGCGCGCGCGACACGATCGAGATGTGGATGTGTCGCATGAGACGCTTCGAGGAGCACCGCGCAGAGGCCCGCGACGTGCGGCGTCGCCATCGACGTGCCGCTCATGCGCACGTAGCCCGGCGGCACGGCGCAGGCGTCGCGGGAGAGGACCGGCGCCCGGGCGCTCGCGACGCCTCCCCCGTAGTGGCACCCCTCACGCGGCGTCACGCCGCCGCCGACGGCGACGATGTCGGGCTTCGCTCCGGCGAGCCCGGCCACCGGACCGCGCGAGCTGTACGTCGCGACGCGTCCGTCCTTGCCGGTCGCCCCGACGGTGATCGCTCCCGCCGCGCAGCCGGGTGAGCCGATCGTGCCCGGCCCGGGTCCGGCGTTTCCCGCGGCAACGCAGACGAGCGTTCCTTCGGCCGCGAGCGCGTCGACCTCGCGGGAGAGGGGATCGCGTGGATCGCCCGGACCGCCGAGCGAGAGATTGATCACGTCGACGCTCTCGCGACTCACCCACGACATCGCGGCAAGCACCGTGTCCTCGGTGCCGCCGGTCGCCGAGAGCGCCTTCGCGATGACGAGCGTCGCCTCGGGG
>Ga0209155_1001023_pt1 | contig 13211 bp, 11 predicted proteins | sample GraSoiAngelo_122_FD_185879 | JGI IMG/M metagenome (GOLD analysis project Ga0209155, IMG submission 185879) | Grasslands soil microbial communities from the Angelo Coastal Reserve, California, USA - 14_0927_02_20cm (SPAdes) (version 2) | ecosystem: Environmental > Terrestrial > Soil > Grasslands ... | reverse complement strand
GACAATGCCCTCATCGCGAAAGGTCTTGCCAATTATGGATTCAAAGAATTGGCCGGACATATTCTGCTCGGCCTGCTCGACGTCAGCGGCTCCGTTGATTTGCGCCGCCTGCCAGAACTTTTCTGTGGCTTGGATCGCCGCAAGGGTGAAGGCCCAACGTTATATCCGGTTGCGTGCTCTCCACAGTCCTGGTCAGCAGCCTCCGCGTTCCTCATCGTGCAGGCATGTCTGGGTATTTCCGTCGAAGCTGCGAATAAGCGAGTTGTTTTCGATGAACCCTACTTACCGCCAGGCATTCCGCAGCTTTCGATCAAGAAGCTTCAGGTAGGCAGTGGGAGTGTTGATCTCCTTCTTGAGCGCCAGCCACACAAAGTAGATGTGGAGGTTCGCGACCAGCACGGCGACATTCAGGTTATTGTTCGATAAAGACAGTCTTTCCTTTTCAACCCTCAATTCTGGACGTTTTTCCTTACAAGAAGCTCCCACTCAACTTACGGGGTATACCGGATACCAGCCCAGCAGGGCCGCGGACTAGAGTTCGAAGGACTACATTTTTCGGAGGCATACATGACCAGAGCAGTAGCGATTCTCTCAGCCGCGCTGCTCGCCGCAACGCTTGGGGTGGCGCAAGACACATCTCAAAGCGGAACGACGGGCACCCAGAACACACCGAGTACATCGACGCCGAGTACGCCGGACCAGAGCAGTACTTCGAGCACGTCAAGCCAAAGCACAACATCTACAACTGACCAGAGCAGCCAGAGTACCCAGAACACCATGTCCTCTAGCGGTCAGAACACCACAATTCAGGGCTGCCTCAGCGCCTCCGCCATGGGCGACAACAACTTCACACTCACTCAAGATCAGACCGGAACCGTCTACACCCTGACGGGAAATACTGCGGATCTGAAATCGCATGTTGGGCATGAGGTTTCGATTAGCGGACAGGCAGTATCCGGCAATGCCGCGAGCGCTAATACAAGCAGCGGGGCCCCGAGCAGCTCAACCGGATCGAGCGCCACCGCAAATGCCGGCGGCAATACTCTTCAGGTGAGCAGCGTCCAGATGATCTCTGATCACTGCGGCGCAGCCGGCGCGAACCCTTCCAGCGGGCCTACGGCGGGAGCGGCGGCCGGAAGTGCGGCTGGTGAATCAGCAGCGAACACTGGCGCCGCTAGTTCTACCCCGGCTAGCACTACTGGCACCGAAACTTCAGCAGGCCAGACTGCGGGTACGACCTCAACTCCAATGACGGGCGCACCGAGCTCGGCCACGCCTGATCAGAATGCGGGCACAGCTTCCAATCCGTCTGCCTCAACGAGCACTTCAACAAGTACTTCGGATCAAAGTGCGACTTCGAGCACCGGAACTAGCGCCGGAAGCACCTCGACTGCACCGTCGTATTCCCAGCCCGCGAACCCCAGTGCTGGGTCTTCAACCAGCTCATCTAGCACAGCGGATCAGGGCACGACCGGCAGCACACCTTCGACCGCGACTCCTGCTGATCAGGGCGCAACGAGCAGCGCTCAGGGGGCAAACACAGCAACTGGCGATCATACCGCAGAGAACACAAAGTCTGACCGCAACGCGAAGGGCAACCTGCCACAGACCGCGACAGTCCTGCCGTTGCTAGGACTGCTGGGCCTGGGATCGCTTTTGGCCGGCTTGATCGTTCGCAAGTAAACATTCGCAAGTAAGTAAGGTTAGCGCGCGCCACTTCATCATTTTTTCGCGCGTTATTCTCGTCACTCCGCGCCGCGGGATTTGTGGCTCATGGCTATGGCTTCGGCTCACCTTGCGCGGTTGCAAGCCAAACTGAGCAATCAGTGGATCAGGTCAAAGTTTGCCCAAGCTCAGAACCGGGTGGCGGAGTGCCGTGCTCGTGTGCCGGCAGTTACTTCGGCAGAGCGCACTCGCGCGGTGAAGCAATATTTCGGCGCGTTGCTAATCAGTCTCGGAATGTTGCTCTCCGCATACGTTGGGGGGACCTACGCCTGGATGTACCACGAGCAGAGGTCGCTTCTGCATCAGTGGCAAGTAAGTAATGTCAGTGGGGGCGACAGCGTGGTGCCCGCCGAGGCAAACGCTTTAACCCGCATTCTTATCCCGAAGATAAAACTGGACGCGGTAATCACCGAAGGCACATCACACAGGGCTTTGACGCTGGGGCCAGGACATCTGAAGGATTCAGTGACACCTGGTGATGTGGGGAACTCCGTCATCGCGGCACACCGCGACACATTCTTCCGCCACATCTACGAGTTGAATGCGGGGGATGACATATACGTTGAACGCCACGGTAAGCAATTTCACTATGTAGTAACGGAAAAACGTGTTGTTCAGCCCACAGATGTTTCCGTCCTGGATAACAGCTCAGAAGCTCGCCTGACGCTGATTACGTGTTACCCGGTCTACTTCGTCGGGCCGGCGCCCGAGCGGCTGGTGATCTTTGCCAAGCTCGCCAAGCAGGTCTGAGCTGGCGTCAATTTAAAGCCTGGCTGCCGCCAATCTACAGCCTATCCCCGATAGATTGCATTTACCGCAAACGGCTAGCATTCTTTGAGCAAGCGGCTACTCGTGTGCTTTGCTTTAGCACACCAGACAACAAAAGAAGGGGTTTCCACCATGAGTTCTAATTGCGGGGTAGTGAAAAAGTACGTGCTGGCGTTGACCGCGGTCCTACTGGTTTTCGCGACCCTGGGCTGGGCGGGCGATGAGAAGGACGACAGCAAAGCGGACAGCGACATCGTCAAACGCATGGATAAAGCGGCTGACGTCCTTAAAGAGATTGAGGGTGCGCCGGACAACGGCATTCCCGACAACATTATGGGCGATGCAAAGTGCATTGCTGTAATTCCCTCTATGGTCAAGGTGGCCATAGGATTCGGCGGCAGCCATGGTAAAGGCGTGGCGACCTGCCGCACAGCGAGTGGCTGGAGCGCTCCGGCGCCAATCACAGTGACCGGTGGAAGCTGGGGTCTTCAACTCGGCGGCCAAGCGGTTGATCTCGTGATGCTAGTGATGAACGACAAGGGTATGGAGCACCTGCTCTCAAGCAAGTTCAAGGTGGGCGCAGATGCTTCGGCAGCCGCTGGCCCGGTTGGACGCCATGCTTCGGCTGATACCGACTGGAAGATGAAATCTGAAATCTTGACCTACTCGCGTTCGCGAGGCCTCTTCGCCGGGATCGACTTGAGCGGCACCGCAGTCACGCAGGATAAAGACGAGACTCGCATCCTTTACGGGAAGATGGTGCCGTTTGCCGATATCCTGACCGGCAAAGTGTCACCCCCAAAGGAGAGCCGCACATTCTTAGCCGCGGTTGAGAAATATGCGCCTCCGTCACCGCAGCAAGGAAAAGTCGAGAGGCCGGAATCGAAGTAAGAGGGATGTCTATTCGCGAGCCAGGCATGCAGAGGGCCTGGCTTTCTTTTTGTGTGGATTGCTACAGCGAAGGCTCCGCAACGACGCTTGTGTGCACGGGTGACGCTTCGGCACCACTGACATACTCTTCGAACTGTACAGCCCTTCGCTCCGAGCTATGCTCAAGGAGCACGCGTTCCTGTGCGCGCCAGCCGATAGCTTTCATTTCCGTTTCATACATTTCTGTGAGACAGCCGATCACGTCCGGTCCGGAATTGGGAAGAAGAATTTCCTCACCCGGAGTGAAGAACGTCTCCAATCCCGGCCAGCGATCCGATGCAATTGTCGCTCCGAAACCGGCCGCTTCAAATAAACGCACGGAGGGAGAATAGCCAGCCGCAACCATTTCTCGCCGCGTTAAATTTAAAGTGAGCCGCGATGAACAATAAAACGGCGCGTGAAGCCGCGGCTCAAGATGAATGATTTGCCGCACGTTAGCTGGCCATCTGATCTCAGCTGGGTATTGAGGACCGGCAATCAGGAACCGCTTTTCCAACAATGCCCGTGCAGGCTTGCAAAAAAATTCTTCAAGTTTGGATTGACGATCCGGGGCGTACGTACCCATGTAACTCAGATCGCTGGCGAAGCGGCTCTGTGGAGTCGATAACTGGTTGTTTCCAGGATCAAACGAGCAGTACAGCGGGACGGCTCTTTGCGCGCCAAATTTGCTTTCAAGCTTGCGTAGCACGGGTCCGCCGGTGAAGCTGAAATAAATGTCAAAACCAGCAACCTGCTCCGGCTTCAGGTACTCAGCCCCGCCCGCGTCCAGTGCAGCTACCGTGATCGGAGTATCAATGTCGTAAAAAGCCTTCACCTCTGCAGAGGAATCAAAAACCTCTTCGATCGCAGCGAGCGCGTCAGGAAAGTAGGAGCCAACAACGGCAACATCACTCGAAGCCAGCTCCCTTCGCACTTTGGGGAGGATGTCATCCCACCTGTCATAAATGTGCACCACGCAAAAGGGCGGCTCTGGCATATCTCGATTGGAGGCATACCACTCCAAGTCGCGCTCAAAAAAAACAATACGATGACCGCGAGCGCGCAGGGCCCGGGCGAGGGCGCGATACGTGGTCGCGTGTCCGTTGCCCCACGATGACGTAATCGATAATCCCAGGATGGTGATTTTCAATTTCGCTCCTCAGGCAAAGGAGTTGATCGCGGGAATCGAATTCCCTGTGGGGCTCGCAATCAACTCCTTCTCCGCGTGTAATGCCTCGTGCACTTGATGTGCCCGCAACGAATAAGTGTGATCACGAAGCGCTCGCTCCCGCATGGCTTTTCCGATCTCGCAGGCTGCTTGGCGGGGAGTCTCGCGCAAAAACGAGACAATATCTTCCGCCGACTCAGCCACCAGAATTTCGCGTCCCGGCTCAAAAAACTGATCTATTCCTGCCCATGCATCAGTGATGACACAAGCTCCAGCTCCCGCGGCTTCAAATACGCGCGTTGGAGGCGAGAATCCCACTCTAGCCATGGACTGCCGGTTGATGTTTAGCACCATCCGCGCTGAGCAGTTGATGCGGTTGTGCGCAGAACTGCCCACGTGGCCAATCCACCGCACGTTGGCTGGTAATGGCCGGTTTCCCCACCCTTCCCCGCCCAAAAGAAATGAGCACTCAGACGCGCTCTCTGAAGCAGCGAAGAAGAATTGCTCGACTCGTTGCTCGCGGTCGGGCAGGCGGTGTCCAATGAAAGCAAGATCGCAATTAACACTCGTGTCGGGGGCGACTGGATGGTGTGTGTCCGGATCGAGGGCGTTGTAAATTGGAATGCAATTCTTCGCGCCCAGCTGCAAATAGTGTTCCGCGACCGGAAGGCCACCGCCGTACGTAAATATGAAATCGTATTGCGGAATGAGCTGGCGAAATGGATCGCATGGGTTCTCTTCTACCCTGGCTAATGTCGCGGGAGCGTCAACATCCCAAAATGCTATTCTTGTGTGCGCTGCGCGGCATTGCAGCACATCCGCTTCCAAGCGCTCGTCATCAGCGCCCACGCCGCTGTGCTTGATGATCAAACCCGCTTCGCATGCTTCGGTGAGCATGCGATCTAGATCTTTCGGCGTCCGGTAAACACGTACCGTCGCATAATCGATTTCGCCAGCATCGCGCTTCTGCTGACGACCGTAGATGTCCGGTTCGGCAAATGTGATCTGATATTCGAGCGCATGCAGGTTCTTGTAGATTCCCCGGTAATAAGTGGCCGCGCCGTTCCAATAAGAAGAGGTCAGGCTGGAACCGAAAACAAAAAGTTTCATTTCCCCAGCTCCTCGCAGATTTCCAATAACTGAACCGCGCGGTGCGCGCAGGTATGGCTCCGCCGGATAGTTTCCACCGCACTGTTTGCTATTTGCTGTCGGGCAGCCTCGTCGGCCAGCAAATGCCTGATTTCGGCTTCCATGGCGCGTCCGTCTGGAACACAGAAGTAGTCTTCACCCGCGCGGAAAAGACCTTCTGTATCGACCCAAGGAGAGCACACTAGGGAAATGCCACAGGCCAGCGCCTCGAAAACACGTATCGTCGGGACGCCTGACAAGCCGTTGGCATAATACTTGCGCGGCACATGCACGGTGAGAGCACTGCGCGCGTAAGCCTGCGGCACTTCCAGGTTCGGCAGGTACCCGCGAAATTCAATTCCCGCATTCGCCAGGCGCTCCTGCACGTGTCTTGGATAGCGGACTCCATGGACCGCGATTTTGCGATCGCTGAGCTGACGAGCCGGCGTTATTAGGAACTCTTCCAGTTCGCGGGTACGCTCTTCGTCGCCCCAGTTTCCTATCCAGATCACGTCCGTATCTTTCTCGCGCGGCAGAGGGCGGAAGTGCGCTGTGTCCGCGGCCTCATGAAATGTCCAAACTCGTTGCACCCCAAAACCGTCAGTGTAGATACGGCGAATCGCCTCCCCAAACGCGAGCACGCCATCAAACCGCGCCAGCGGCAGACGCAAAATCTCTTTCGGATTGGTGTATGCCCGATGATGCGTATCGTGAAATAGCGCCCGAAAACCTAACTTTGCTTTCAAAGAGACGATGGCTTCGGCGAGTTTCGGGTCGTTCCACTCGTGAAGAATAACAACGTCGGCTTCGCGCAACTGCTCTTCGAGAAAAGGCAGCAGGCTTGCATCATTCCGATAGAAGCGCACATCCAGAGTGGGAAATGCCTTGCGAAAATTGCGGAATGCTTCCGTCGCCCGGTCGATGCCTTCTTCGAGCAGATTCGTCATTGACCAGGAGTCGACCTCTTCGTAGCAGCGCACGTCATGCCCGAGCCGGTCCAACTCGTAGGCCAGGCCGCGCAAGAAGTGAGCGTTCCCATGATTCCAGTCAGAAATCCAGGAATGCGCGAAGATGCAGATCCTGAGCCGTCCGATCATGCCACCGCCTCGGCTGATGTCACGGATTGATACAACGCCGCGTACTGCGCGGTCATCGCCTCGGCGGTGAACTTCACTTGGGCTGTTTCATATGCAGCGTCCGCGTACTTCCTGCGCAATTGCTTATCCTTGCTCAGAACAGTGATGATCGTAGCGAGGTCATCGGGATCGTTACGCTGGAAATAACAGGCAGAGTCCCCCCACAGCTCGTGAAACGTGGGAATGTCGTTGGCTACGAGGGCGCATCCCGACAAGGCAGCCTCCAGGGGAGCAAGGCCAAACGGCTCATAGCAAGAAGTTGCCGCATAAATTGCCGCGTCTGCGAACAATCCGCGTAATTGCTCAGGAGATTGCGAGCCTTTCAATTGCGGATTCTTGATGGTCGGTTCGTTCTCGCAACCGACGTCTTTCCCTGGCTCCTCTCCTGATCCTGCGATGCACACGGGAATTGCCTGATCGCGCTGCAGCAATAATGCGACTTGCTTCGCCTTATCCCATAGCCGGCCAACTGAAAGAATAAAATCTTTTTTCGGACGATCTGGGTCGAACCGCGCAGGATCACGACCGTTGTAAACCACCACTCCGAAACCTGGGCGTGTGTAGTAATTTCGGAGAGCGTCCAGCATCCATTGCGACGGCGCAACCACCACGTCGGCGCAACCTAATCCACTCGTCACGGTATCTCGATACCAGCGAATCCACGGCGTCTCCTCGGGTTCATGGCCGTGAACCGCGACCCACCAGCTCACTACATCGCTGTGGGCCACGACAATCCGCGGCAGTTCCGGCGAAACTGTGCCGTAGCAATATTGATTCAAATGCAACAGATCAGGACGAACTTCACGAATCACCGATTCGAGATAATTGCCGGATTCCTCGACATCGCGCTCGGAATCCTGCATCCACTCCAGCCGATAGTCAGTCGGACGGTAGTCCAGCTCAGGCAGAGCATCAATCCATGCACTCTGTTGAGGCGATGGCAATTTTCCGAGGCTCACCAAGGTCACACGAATGCCTTGCTGTATCAATTGGCTCACCAATTCCTGGGTATACGTCCAGACGCCACCCACGGTATCGGCGGTCATTAACACGTGCATTCCAGATCCTCGATTGGCGCCGGATGCGAATCTTGAATGTCGCTGTAATCTTTCTCGTGAAATAGTCCAGTGTAGTAACGATGCGCCCGCTCCCATGCTTGATCATCCGGCGGACCGAACATCTGTGTGTAGAGTGGTGTGCCCGGGAATGGGAACATCGGCACGGGTTCGCTCACCCAAACCCCGCGCTTCTTCAGATCGTCCTGCCAGGCGCGGATTTCAATGCGATTGTCGTGATCGGTGAGGATCAGATTCGCCTGCACCCATGGGATACGCTCTTTGGCATAGATCAATAATTGAGAGAGCCTTTCGGTTGACATGCGGCAGTTCTTATTCAGCTCGTCCCTGCCTTGATCTGTGATGGATTCAATCCCACACTCCATGGAGATGCAGTGAGCTTGTCCGAGTAGGTCAAGCGTTTCTTCATCCCAGAGATCAATTCGGGTTTGTAGGCCGATAGTTACGGGCCGATACCGCAATCCTTCGAGGAGCCGTCGGACATTTTTGCCGACGCCGAAAATCTCATCAATCCAATAGATGTAATTGACCCCGCGCGCCACGAGGTTGTCCACTTCCGCAAGCACAGCATCGACATCGCGCTCGCGGAATTTATTTCGGAATAAAGTTTTGTTGCAGAATGTGCAGCTCCAGGGACAGCCGCGGGCAAACTCCAGTTCAGCGCCGCGTCCGGCACCGCTAAAAACATGATGCCGATGCTCGTGCGCTTCGACGTTGTAATTCTCAAAGCTGAGCGTCCCCAGACTCCTCATGTCCGCAACAGCCAATGATGGACTCAGGTGTTCGCCGTTCTCGTCCTTCCAGCAGCACCCGTCGATTTCCGTCCATGGGCGCGATGCGAGTTGCACGAGCGTCTCGTCGGGTTCGCCACGCATGGCAACGTCGCAGTTCAGCTTCCGCAGCGTGGCTGCAGGCGTCGCTGAGGGATGCGGACCGATTGCCACCTTTACTGCTCCGTCTCCAAGCTCTGCGAACCATTGGCGCGGAACCCGCAACTCTGGAGGAGGACAGCGCCAAAACAAGTATGAGGGAGCAGTCGGAATAACCAGGAAATTGGGGTGAAACTCATCCAGCCGTTGTCTGACCTGTGCTGTCGTTAGCTTTTCCACCTGGGCGTCGATCAGGATTGGCTCATGACCACCTTGTTTAATTTTGTCGAACGCGAACAGCAACTCCAGCGGATAGTGCGGCTCCTGGCAGCCGAAGTAAGTGGAGCCTTCAAAGCTCCACGCCGGATTGACCAGGGCAAACTTCACGATGCCACCTCCGGAGCGTGCTGGAGCGCGGAGATTGGTACTCGCGCAGGCACAAACGCGGTGAACAGATCGCGATTAGCCTTCCACCACGCGCTCATGTTCTCCAGAATGCGCGGCACACTAACTTTCGGCTGCCAGTCTGTGTGACGGTGTAGTTTGGAAAAATCAGTTACATAAAACGGTTGATCTCCCGGCCGGGCCAGGTCCATCGTGTGCTGCAGCTTTTTGCCCGTCACGCGTTCAATTTCAGAGATGATCTCCAGCAGCGACGTTGAGTTCTCCAGGCCACCACCGACGTTGTAGACCTCGCCTCCGGTGGTCTCCACGCGATCTCTGACGGATTCGAACGCTTGCAACAGGTCTTCGATGTACAGCACATCACGTACCTGCCGTCCATCCCCGTAAATAATCACGGGCCGGCCTTGGAGCGCTGAGTAAAGAAAATGTGCTACCCATCCCTGGTCTTCCGTGCCGAATTGCCGCGGACCGGCAATGCACGACATGCGAAACACAACTGTGGGCAACCCGAAAATTCTGCTGTAATCGTGGACGTATTGATCGGCGGCGCCTTTGGAGCAACCGTAGGGCGAGTAGAAATCCAACGGCTGCGATTCGCTCACGCCTCGCTGATCGGCGCATCTGTAGCGCGTTGGTGCGATGGTTAGATTGCGCGAGCCAAGTTGACCGTAAACCTTGTTGGTCGAAGTAAACAGAAGAAAGGGCTTGCGCCCACTCTTGCGTGCGGCTTCAAGGATATTCAGCGTACCACCGACGTTGATCTCAAAGTCTTCGCGAGGATCATCAATCGAAGTCGTGACCGCAACTTGCGCCGCAAAGTTGTACACCTCGGTTGCCGGCTGCACAGCACGATGCACCAGCGTCGCATCGCGAACGTCGCCAACAGTGATCTTCAGCCGGTCAGAATCTCCAGCCACACGCCGCAACCAACTCACGTTGTGCTGCACTCCGCGGCGTGACAAATTGTCGAAGATGTGAACTCTGGCTTCGGTAGTTTTGAGTAGCCGGGAAGCCCAATTCGAGCCAATGAACCCAGCACCTCCAAAAATCACCACCGAATGAAATGGCACGACCTTACTCATTGCACCCCACGTACCGGGAAGAGTTGCGCGATGCGGATCGACGGTGCAACTCTTTCACGCCACCAATCCGTACACGTTTAATCGTTCCATCGCATCCTCCACGTGATCGTTTGCATTCTGTGACTTCAACCAATTCACCAGCTCTTGAATCCCTTGTTTCAGGCGAACTCGCGGGCGATAACCCAGCAAATCGGCAATTGCGGAAATGTCTCCAAAACAATGACGGATGTCGCCAGCCCGATATTTATCTGTAATTTCCATTAGAGGCGGCCGCCCGAGCGCTGCGCTCAGCTCGGCTGCAATTTCCGCAATCGTGACCGGATGTCCCGAGCCTACGTTTAGTGCGCGCCCGTCTGCCGCTGGATTCTCAATCGCCAGAAGGTTCGCCTGCACGATGTCGTGAACGCTGACAAAGTCGCGCATCTGCAGACCGTCCTCAAATACGATCGGTAAATTTCCGTTCATCAGCCGCGAGGCGAAGATTGCGGCTACGCCGGTGTAGGGATTGGAGAGCGATTGTCGGGTCCCGTAAATATTGAAGTAGCGCAATGCAACGACCGGGATCCCGTACGTGCGGCCAAAAAGCAGCAGCATTTCTTCCTGATCTTTTTTTGAAAGCGCGTAGATCGAAGTGGACTGCAGCGGCTTGCTCTCATCTGTAGGAATCGGAGTAACAATTTCACCGCACTGCGGACACACCGTGTGCCAGCGCCTTTTCTTTAGCTGTGCTGCCGGCCGCGGCGGAGGAGCTACGGGGCCACACTCCGAGCAAAAGTATTGGCCCTCGCCGTAAATCGACATCGAGGATGCAACCACGATCTTTTCCACGCGCGTGCGGGTATCAAGAATTGCTTGCAGCAGATTCGCCGAGCCTTGATTGTTCACGGCTGTGTAGTACGCAATCTCAAACATCGATTGGCCCACACCAACTGCTGCTGCCAGATGAAAGATCACATCTACCCCGCGCACTACCTTGCCTAGGGCTTCCAGATCGCGCATGTCTCCACGCACGAATTCCGCTTCTGTAGGGATATATGCAGGAGGAACTCCGGCTGCATGTACCTGCTCAGTGAGATTGTCGAAAATGCGAACGGCGTGACCTTTTCGAATTAAAGCGTCCGCGGTGTGTGATCCAACAAATCCGGCGCCGCCGGTAATCAGGACTTTCTTGCCCACTAAGCTTTGGCTCCTTTGCCCTGAGCTACAAGAACGTGAGCGCCGGAGATGCAGAACGGTAGAGAAGCATCGCCCGGTCACCTTCTATGGGCGAAAGTTGGATGAGAGTACCCTTAAACGCGCTGCCTAGAAACCAATGTTTCTCGAAGTGACATTCTTGCTATATCCGCTGTGTGCGCTCGTGTAGAACTCCCGCCGGGATCTCATCGGCAAACAGTATCAGATGGCCTCCAGCGCTGCTGCTGGCATCGGTTCCGTGCGTCTAGAAGGCGCTGATCTATTAGGCCTGCCGGGCGCATATTTTTGAACCGCCCAGACAGCAAACTCGGCAAAATGTTCGGGGTTCTTTGGAGGACTGGTGTAATGCGGCGCTTGGCCAAGGTGCTCGGGCGTGAAGCACAGAGTCATGGTTATATCAAATTCCCCCAGCGCTTGCATTTGACGATCAAACCACTCTTCGGCACCGGGCCGATATGAGTCTGCCCAGCTCACGCCGGTGCGCAGATAGCGGACGTTTAGTTTGCGCAGCCACTCCACTGCGGAACTCAGCCTTGAATCCTCATAGTGGAACCACTGGCAAATTCCCAGGCCTTGCGGGAAACACGAAGCCGCTGGTTTGGGGCTGCCGTCTTCCCGCACCAATCCCATGTAGTAATGCCGATAATAAGCACTGCCCTCTGCTTCTTTGTGGCGAGTGGTCGCGGTCCAGCTAGACGGCAGGTCAAAAAGGCTGTACCAATGCACCCGGTCAACAACCGGCAGTAACAACTCCGCGGTTCGTTTCATACCGAACACTTGCACTTCTTCTGCGCCGAACGAAGATGCCCCGGCTTCTGAAACCCAAACCGGCCTGTCGGCCACGCGGCGAATCTCCTCGACCTTCTGCGGCCAGTCATGGATGCTCCAGTGGTTCCAGTCCAACGGGAAACCGTGAATGGCGACCACGTCGACCTGATCCAATACCCCATGCCCCGCCAGCAGACGGACGAAATTCGCGTCGACAGGAGACATACCACCCAGCACGATCTTTAGATTGGGATTAATCTTCCGGATGGCACCGGCCGCGGCAATCGTCATCTCAGCAAACATCATCCATTCAGGATCGATATGGAAATCCCAATGCGATAGATTGTTCGGCTCGTTCCACAGCATTACCGCTTCGACCATGGTTCCTCGGGAAGTTCCTCAGTGCTATGACGTGGCGTCCGTGTCCGACCGCGAAGTTGATGTGACGATATGTTTGTTCAGAAACGTCACAACGTCCCTTCTAGTTCCAAATCCAAAATGTACCGTCCGCGTTGCGTGCTCCTGCGCGGTTCGCAGATCCATGTCTCCGGTTCAGGATGCTCGATAATCTCCAGCTCCGAACTCCGGAGCATCGCCTCGACCGCAGCGCGGTTCGGAATCCACCAGTTTGTGTAATCGTGGGAGTAACTCTTCTCGATGAAATACATCGCCGGGAAATCCGGGTCGCGAAAAATCTCCTTGTTCCAGAAAGGATAGTCGTCATTCCAGATTCGCGCCTCTTCGGAGCCGCGAATCATGGTCTGAAATACCAGCTTTCCTGCAACTTTCTTGATGATCTTGTCCAGAGCAAAGAGCGGGTAGCGGAGGTGGTAGAACACACCCATAAACAAGACGTAATCAAATTGTCCCGGAATTTCGTCTGCCGAATATACCGAACATTTCCTGAACTCGATGTCCAGGCCTAGAGTCTTTGCCGCAAAGCGCGCCTGATTTAGATAACGATCATCTACGTCGATGCCAAG
>Ga0209155_1001020_pt1 | contig 13238 bp, 15 predicted proteins | sample GraSoiAngelo_122_FD_185879 | JGI IMG/M metagenome (GOLD analysis project Ga0209155, IMG submission 185879) | Grasslands soil microbial communities from the Angelo Coastal Reserve, California, USA - 14_0927_02_20cm (SPAdes) (version 2) | ecosystem: Environmental > Terrestrial > Soil > Grasslands ... | reverse complement strand
AATTTCTCCCTGGAGTACCGCGATACAAGAAAAAGGCGAAGAACCAAAATCAGCCCTCCCCTGGCGGGCTGTGAACTGGCGCGCACGATGTGAGGCAGGTAAGTCCGGCAGGTTTTTACATCAAGTTCTAATAAGAATCAAGCCAAATTACTGAGGAGAACTGCGTTGATCAAGGCTTGACTGTGGCTGGGGATGCCTTCATATAGACTAAGTCCTTGACTTAGTCTATTATAGACGAATGGAAGTTAACATCCACGAAGCTAAAACTCACCTTTCCCGTCTTTTAGAGAAGGTCGCTTTAGGCGAGGAGGTCATTATTGCAAAGGCGGGGCGGCCCGTGGCGAAGCTCGTGCCGATGAAGAACCCAGAGAAGAATCGCCCCTTAGGCACTGCCAAGGGCGACTTCGAAGTGCCGGATGATTTCGATGCTCCCCTCCCGAAGGAAATCGAGGAGAGCTTCTGGAAATGAGGGTTCTGCTCGACACCCACGCTTTTCTGTGGGCCATCACGGACAATCGCAAGTTGTCTTCCCGTGCCCGAGACGTGTTCACGTCCCCAAGCAATGAGCTCTTTCTGAGCGTTAGCAGCGTCTGGGAGATAATGCAGAAAGTGCAGATCGGGAAACTTCCGTTACCGAGCCCTGCGGGTGCCTATTTAACGGAGCATTTGGTTAAAACAAATGTTCAGGTACTTCCGATCCGGCTAAACCATGTTCTTCGTTTGGAGTTCCTTCCAATGCACCATCGCGATCCTTTCGACCGCATCTTGGTAGCCCAGAGCATCGAAGAGAAGCTACCAATTCTGACAGCAGATCCGCTACTAAGAAACTATTCGGTCACTCTAATCTGGTAGGGATTCAAGCTATAGTGGATGAGCCAGGAACTCATGACTTGCCTTCGATCCCAATTTCTTCCTGCTTCCTGGTCTTCACGCCCCAAGCCATCCGTGGAGTGTTATGCGTGATGCCAAACCGGCCGCGGGCGTCGAGCAAGATTATTCCGCCATGGCCGCTGACGCGTGACTCCAGATAATTGATCGCCTCTTTCGCAACCCATTCCGGCAAGCTGCCTGAGGCCACACGGTCCGCGGCCCATTTTGCCAGCACCAGCTTCATGATAGGTTCGCCCCATCCAGTGGTGGAAGCTGCCGCAGTACGGTTATCGGCGTAGCAGCCACAACCGATCAAAGACGAATCGCCCAGCCGCCCCGGCGCTTTGTTGAGCGTACCGCCGGTAGAAGTTGCAGCGGCGATGTTGCCATCGCGGTCAAGCGCAACCGCGCCAACGGTATCGTGCGAGATGGCAGGCGCAAACAAATCCTCGCTCTGTTCAATAGTTCGCGCCTGAAATTCACGTAGCCGCTCCACTTCGCGCGGGATTATCAAGTCTTCGTTCTTGCAGAGCGCGATTCCGTGCTCGGCGGCAAATCGTTCAGCGCCTTCGCCGACAAAATATACATGCGGGCTGTCACTGAGGATTTTGCGCGCGGCGCGAACCGGGTTCGCGATCCGTTCGACGCAGCCTACGCCTCCAGCGCGAAGCGTTGAGCCATCCATGATTAGAGCGTCAAGCTGAACCTTGCCATCGCGATTGAGGAAGCTCCCGCGGCCTGCGTCAAACGCTTGGTCGTCCTCCATGAGGACGACGGCTTCCTCCACCGCATCCAGCGCCGTCCCGCCATGGTCGAGCACACGCCAGCCAGCAGCGATTGCATTTCGAACCCCGTTCAAATGCGCTTGCACCATGTCATCAGGAATGGCCCATGCGCCGCCGTGTACGAGCAGAACCGGATCAGAAGACAAAGGGATTCCTCATGAACATTTCGCGCCTTGAGCAAACAGTCTAGCATTGCAATCTGGCATCATTCGCATGGGGGCAACCGTTCTTCGATTGCTTCCTTCATCAGGCCATTTCGAGTGGAATTGATCACTTGCAGAATTTCTGGCGGCGTAAGACTGTGGTGAGAACTAGCTTCAGGCGGCGTGAACGGTTGTGTCTAGCTCTCCCGCTTCCATCAACTGCGTTTGCCGCCAGGTGTGGACGGTGCGGTGGATCACTGTAATCGTGGACAGCACGGCGATTACCCAGAGCACCGGCGCCATTCGGTTGAACAGGGCCCCGATGATCACGAGCACCAACCGTTCTGGACGCTCCATGAATCCGACGCGGCAGGAGCCAATCAGTGATTCCGCGCGAGCTCGCGTGTAGCTCACCATGATTGCGCTGATCATCACGAATGCGGTCAGCAGTACGTAAGAGAAACGCTCTCCGCGAGCATAGAAGACGAGCAGTCCCAAGAACTGGGATGCATCGCTATAACGGTCTACGACGGAATCGAAGAAGCCGCCGAAGCGGGTGACTTTATTTCGCGCGCGAGCTACGCGGCCGTCTACCAGGTCAAAGAATCCCGATCCAATGATCACCAGCCCAGCATAGAAAAACATCCGTCGCTGGGTCTCTGCCGTCGCATAGCCGAAGAGAAACGCGGCAATGATATTGATCACCAGCCCCAGCGCCGTCAACACGTTAGGATTGATTCGCGTCAGAGCCAGCCAGCCGACAATGGCGTCCAGCAAGACTCCGCAGCCTCGTCCGAAGGCGCTAGTCCAAGTCACGACTCCACCGCCTCGTCATGAATGGTGGTGAGGCTGAGCACTTCCATCTCGCGTTTTCCGTTGGGAGTTACCACGACCGCAGAATCTCCCACTTTTTTATTAAGCAACGCCCGGCCTATTGGCGAAGTGGTCGAAATCTTCCCGGCATTCACGTCCGATTCTTCGCTGGTCACCAGCTTGTATTCCATTTCTTCATTTTTAACATTGTCATACACGCGCACCGTGGATCCCAATCCGACCTTATCTTTCGGAATATTGTTCATGTTGATAAGGGAGAGATCGGCCAGCCGCCTGCCCAACTGCCGCAGCCGTGCCTTAACAAACTCCTGCCGCTGTTTGGCCATGTGATACTCAGCGTTTTCGCTGAGATCTCCCAGGGCGACGGCCTTCTTGAGCTCCTTGGGAAGCTCATGGCTCAACTCGTGTTCGAGAACGTTGATCTCATCTTGCAATTTCTTTTTGATGTGCTCAGGCATGCTGGAAAAATTATAAACCCTGGCTTCGGGCGAAATAGGCAACCACGCCGAGGTAGCAAGACCGGGGAACAGAGGCTTCAACGCCACTCGCTGATAACGAAATGCCTGTGTCTCTAGGACTTAGACGAACTCTTCTTTACCGTTGCCGTCACCGAGCCTTTCGCCAAGCGTGCCGAAATCTCATCCCCGACCTTGACCTGTGCCGCATTCTTGAGAAGGTTGCCACGGGAATCAAAAACCAGCGCATATCCCCGTTCTAGAATCGCGACCGGGGACAACGCTTGAAGCTGGCTCGCGAGCTGGTCCAGGCGCGACTGGCTGCGCAACAGACTGGTCCGCATCGCCGCGACCATGGTTCCAGCCTGTGCCTCAAGCTCTTTCCTGATACTCGCCAAGATTCGCCGCAAGTCATAATGCCGCACCGCCGCTGAGGCTGATTCCAGCCGCCGCCGACTCCGTTCCAGAATCTGCCGCTCAGCCCGGTCCACCCGGTACTGCAAGTCGTCCAACTTCTGCTGGCGCTGATTAATCGCATCCATCATCCGCGCAAAGGCGCCGTGCTGGGCTAATTCGGTGAGAACCTGCCGTCCCATCAGTAGGCGATAACGTATGGCACGAACCAGTCGCTGCTGGAGACCCTCCGCTTGCTCCTCAACTTCCTGCCGAGAACGGATCACTAGTTCAGCGGCAGCGGAAGGCGTCTCCGCACGCCGATCGGCGACGAAATCGATGATGGTGAAATCGGTTTCGTGGCCAACCGCCGAAATGATCGGGATCTCCGACGAAGCTACTGCGCGCGCCAGACCTTCATGATTGAATGCGGCAAGGTCTTCAGCGCTGCCGCCTCCACGCGCAACAATGATCACGTCAACGTTACGAGCTTTATTGAAGTAACGAACGCCAGCACTAACCTCGAGCGCCGCAGCCTCTCCCTGAACTTGCGCAGGAAAAATCAGAACGTTTGCTGAACCATGGCGCCGCCGCAAAATATTTAGAATATCCCGCAATGCAGCCGCTTGCGGTGAGCTCACTATCCCGATGCGGCTCGGCAAAACCGGAATCGCCTTCTTGCGTGACGAATCGAACAATCCTTCCGCTTCCAACTTGGCCTTGAGCTGTTCAAAAGCAACCTGCAGCGCGCCCGCCCCCTTAGGTTCGAGATATTCAGCAGAAATCTGCAACTCACCACGGTCTTCATAGATCGTCACGCGCCCGCGGAGAACAATCTGCATACCGTCGTCGGGGCGAAACCGTAGCAGCCGCGCTGAAGAGCGAAACATCACCGCCCGAATCTGCGCATTCTGATCTTTTAGCGTGAAATACAAATGTCCTGAGTCGTGCGCGCGAAAATTGGAAATCTCCCCTTCCACCCAGACGTCGCCATACTCGCGCTCAATGTGCGTGCGCACTGTAGAAACAAGGTCGCGCACCGTCCAAATGCGGCGCTCGAGTGGCCTGAAACTGAACCCAAGCTGATCAGAAGAGACCATGGTGTGGAGTTTAGCACCCAGCATCACGAGACAAAGTAGCGACCGGGAGCTGAAATCTGGGAGGATATGCTCGTGCGTCAGGATGGCCATCGGGTGGTCGAGGCGCGACGCTGTTCAGCAGTGAATCTAGCCGAAAAAAGGAGAGGGGAAAGCGCAAGGACTAGAAGCTATCAGCCATCTCATAAATAGCCCAGCAGCAGTCGCACACCGGGACGTACTTGTTCTTGAGGAACGCCCCGGCCCGTTCCGACCACTCGAGCAGGCTGCTTTCATGCAGTCACGACTGGCTTATCGCACGATTACTCGACTTTAATGAATACGGTGTGGTGATCGCATTGAGTCAAGCACGCTGTCAGCAAGAATCCCAGTGACAGTTAGTACGGCTCAATACGACTTCGGAGCCGCCGCCTCCTAACGAGGCGACGGCACCTGTCAGCACGGGAGAGACCTTAACCATCCTGACCTCACACTTTGCGGCTGATAATGCAGATGCAGTGTTCGACGAAACTGCCGTCAGCTAATTGATGCAGTACATCCACCATGGTGTTGTGACCACCGACAAAAGACTGATAAATCCCAGTCGCCTCCGGTATGTCTAGGTCGAAGGTTCCTACAATGTACGTCCCACCCTGCCCGTCGGGAACATTTTGAACATTGCTGCCCGTGAAAACCATCGCTATCGCGCCCCCTGGTAGGTCGTAGGCGGCTAAACTGCCAGCGAACTGCGTGTAAAAGTTTCCGATCGCTTTCTTCGTTTGGCCATTCCCATGTCTGATGACTTCCTCGGGAAGCCCGCTGACGGCGAAGATCTTTGTTGTGCTGTACGAACCATCACTGAGGTCCACCGTGGTCAGACCCAGGTCCGGGCCATGCACCACTGGTTTATAAGGCCCCTCCAACAGGATGGAGAAGGTGTCGGCAGGTAGCCCGCCTCGATCTAGCGGTGAAGGCCCAGCGGCCTGCACGGGCGCTGAAAGGAGCGTGACCAGCGCCCCGACGAGCAAAGGAGCGAGGATCAGGCTTTTGGTTTTCGTCAGGCGCAGACGCCCGATTGATTGGTTGAATAGTTTGATCATAGGGTCTGTCCTTAATTTAGAGTTCATTGTGTACTTCCTTTCATTGCATGTCGGGCTTGCTTTGCTTTATCAAAGCCTCGCCCGGCGTTTTGTTTTGTATCCTTGCAACTGCGGACCGTCGGCCTGCACCGACGAACGGGCCGCAAGACAATTCAGACCACAAAGCAGTAGTGTTGCGAGAGTGGGTTTAGCAGAGGAGAGAACAGAAGAGTTCCCGAAACGTGCGAGAGTCAGTCAACCGGCCTGCGTAAACCGACAAAATTCTGCGGACACTGATCCTCCGCGGCTGCGCAAATATTCTTGGCACAAACGCTGTGACCGACTGTCGATATTCCCATGAAGAAGCAGCCTTCTGAACCACCATCTCATTTGTTGGAGTGTTGGCTTCGTCGAACAGTGTGTCTGAAATATCTGCCTTCGGCACCATCACCGTTGCGACGGTGAAGAGAAGGTAAGCGGCCGCAAGTCGACCTGCCCTCGCATGGCGGAGGAACATAGACTTTATACCTCTAGTCGCTGAACGGAGCCTACGAAGGGGAAACGAGACTGGCCAGGAAGGAAGGTTCCCACATCGTGTGTGCAACATTGTGCCCAAAAGGAGCTATTGTCAAGGGGAATAAGTCTGCTTCATGGGCAACTTGGACTTCTTCGAACCGACTCGCACGGCGAATTTCTCTGAGGAAATGTTTCAACAGCCACAGCCATTTCACGGGATCTTCGTACGGATGCTACTGCTGGAGTGTTTATGAGATGGCTTGTAGCTCAATCTACCGTTTCAATCTTCCCACTAAATACAAAATCACTGAGAGCACCACACTCAAGAGGATCGATGTTGCCAGCGGAAAATAGAACGTCATGTTCTTGCCGCGATAAATAATGTCTCCTGGCAGACGCCCAAGCGGAAGGTTGGTCCGGCCGAACAACATCAAAATCAGACCGCCAACAACGAGGATCAACCCGGCAAAGAGCAAGAGTTTGCCTAACTCATTCATCGTAAACCAGCTTCCGGCACCGCTGACCGGCGCCGCAGCCACTGTGACAGCACTGTGCCGAACACCAGTAATGTTAGCAACGAAATCGTGCCCAATGAGATCACGCAGTACACGCACCACACTCCTAGAATGTCCTTCTCTATATGTGCCAGGTAAAGGGAGAATCCCAATCCGATGAGTACCGGTGCCAGCAACAATCGATATGCACGTCGAAAAGCCAGCACACCCATGAGCAGATATCCCGCGATTCCAATAGCTGCCACTGGAACTTTGCCGACCATTGCGTAGGGGCTCTGGTTCACGATTCCGCAATCCCAATTTTCGTTAATGTCGCACGGCGCGAATCCTTCAGTGCGATAATGCTCCCGCAACGCCAGCGACGAGACTACGACTCCTAACACACATAGCAGAAGAAGTACGTATTTCATTCCCGCCTCTTAACCTAAGACTACAACACCTGGACCTACCGGCCTCAACAGCTTCGCAGGATGCTAGAATCTCGCTTCATGACTCGCGTAGGCCGTCTTGCCGTTCTGCTGCTCGCTTTCGCTCTGTTTGGCCAATCTGTTTCTGAAGTTGAAATCACCGCCGAGCCGCGCCATCGTCTGTCGCTCGAAAATCAATATGTGCGCGTCTTCGAAGTAGATGTCCCACCGCACGAGTCCACGCTCATGCATCGTCACCGTCATGACTATATATTTGTGACTTTAGGAGCATCCGAAGTTTCAAACGAAGTTGAAGGGAAACCTGCGTCCACGCTCAAGTTGCAGGACGGCGAGACCCGCTTTACTCCCGGCAACTTCGCCCACATCGCTCGCAATCTTGCCTCAACGCCCTTTCGCAATGTCACAATCGAGTTTCTGCAAGATAAGGCAGCCTCTCAGGCGAAGTGGGACCAAGAACGCGGCCTGAACGTTCTCACTGGCGGCACGCAGGAAATCTTGTTCGTTAAAGATGGCGTGCGGGTATCCGAAATCGAACTCCAGCCTGGGGGAGTTCTTCCGAAACATCGCCATACTGGCCCGCACTTGGTGGTCGCCATCAGCGATCTGGATCTGCGCAATGACGTAGAAGGCAAACCAGCGTCAAGCGCGGAACTCAAGTCCGGCGATATTAAATGGATAGCCGGCGGCTACACACACATGCTCACCAACGTGGGAAAGCAGCAAGCAAAATTCGTGACTTTGGAATTTCGCTGAACCGGGTCAGTGCAAGCAAGGAATATTCTTAAGGCCGAATGAATCAGAAGAATGAGATCCGCACCCGCTGCGAATGGGCGCGCAACGAGCTCTCGATCCGCTATCACGACGAAGAATGGGGTGTCCCGCAGCACGACGACAGAAAGCTGTTCGAGTTCCTGATCCTCGAGGGCGCGCAGGCCGGCCTGAGTTGGGACACGATCCTGCGGAAGCGGGAAAATTACCGCGCCGCTTTCGATGGTTTCGATCCGCAGAGGGTGGCGCGCTATGACCGCCGTAAGATTACTACTCTGCTGAAGAACGATGGCATCGTGCGTAACCGGCTGAAGGTCGTGTCGGCCGTCGCGAATGCCAAAGCATTTCTGAAAGTTCAAGATCAGTATGGCTCGTTCGACCGGCACGCGTGGCAATTCGTTGGCGGCAAGCCGCGGGTAAATTCCTGGAGATCGTTAAAGCACCTCCCCGCGCGAACGCCTGAATCCGACACCATGAGCAAAGACCTGCAAAAACGCGGCTTCACTTTCGTAGGATCGACCATCTGCTACGCCTTCATGCAAGCCGTCGGCATGGTGAATGATCACGTTGTGGAGTGCTTTCGGTATTCGCAGGTTGGTGGCTAACGGAGCGGACGTATGCGCCAGGTATCTTATCGTGTTGCCGAAACCGATATGGCTTGTTGGCGAATCGCGTACTCACCTGCCTTTACTTCAATCCTTCGACGAGGTACAAATCCGCAAGCATGCGGTGATACCCGAAGACACAGGTTTTGGCGTCGGGGGTGAGGAGGATGGGGCCGATGTTTTCGACGCCTGCGGGATCGGAGGGCATCAACTGCTTCCACAGAGTACGCTGACCCGTTTGCAGTTCGACGCGATAAACCCGCGCTGGTAATTCACCGGGCTGATAAACGTAAACCGCGTGCCCATCGGCGCTCCAGACGATCGGCTGTTCGCCGGGATTCAATCCTTTGATCACACTCGGCTCACCGCCGTTCGCGGGATAAAGATATCCCTTCTGGTCGGGACCGATGCCGGCCACGGTTTGCGAATCTGGCGAGATCACGAATGCGGTGCCATGCACGCCTTCAGGAGAAATTGCCGTCGTCTTTCCCGATTGCAGATCGTACACATTCAAACGGACTCCTTTGTCCGGCTCATTCCCGGTGAACAGTATCCGCTTCTGATCGGGAAACCAGCGCGCCCAGGTGTGATTGATATTGTCATGAGTCAAGTCTTTGGGTTCACCCGCGCCGGTCGGCAGCAACTTTAGCTGGGTGGGTGATCCCTGGGGTTGCACAATAGCCCATTTGCCATCGGGCGACAAAGCGACTGCTCCACCTTCGCCGAGCAGCACGGCTGGAGAACCGTCGGTTTTGCGCAGGTAGACCGCATATGTCAAGCCGCCGGATTTCGAGTAGTCGAGTGCTCCGCCGCCTCCTTCCTCATCGAACAGAAGGGTCTTGCCATCTGCGGACAGGTCGGCCGGATACGAGTAGTCTAGCCAGGACAGTTCGCGTTCGTTTGTATCCGCGGTTCTGACGCCGATCAGCTCACGACGCCAGCTTGCCCGCATGAGAAGCACGCGGCCGTCTTTCGAAATATCCAGCAGCATCAAAGCACCAGGCAAACGCAATACCATGCGTTCTTTGCCATCGAGTGTTATGGCGTACAGGGTCCTGTCAGTACCGCTCTTGCTGGCGGTAAACCAGATCTCGCTTCCATCTGGAGACCATGCCAGCCCCTGCACGGTAAACCACTCCCCCGAAAGTATCCTCTTGTTTCTCTTTAGGTCGACGATGGCCAGGGACCCGCTATCGTCTCCCTGGTTGGGGTGATCGAGGAATGCGATCAGATTGCCCTTGGGTGATACGCGAGGATGACCGATCCATCCTCCGGTTTCGTATAGCGACTTTCCCACCGGATATTCCAGGCGATTGCGGCCGCCGAAATCGCGAACCACTGCCAAAGTGCTGCCATCCGGTGCCCAATCAGCCCACTGTACCTGCTCCAGCATTTCGCGTGGGGCGCCTCCGGCGAGAGGTGCTCGCGCCAGCGTGCCCGATGTCACCCAAGTGCCGATGGCCTTGCTGTCTAGCAATACAGCCATTTCGGCAGCAGAGGAGATCGACATCAACTGTGTCCGGTCAAGCCCCATCGAACGCGACTCCGGAGCTTCCGGGCGCGCCGTAAAGACATCTACGGGCTTACCTTGCCAGGCAGCGCTGTAAAGAATGGTTTGTCCATCAGGAGCAAAGCGCGCCGAACGGATGCTGCCGCGCCGGAAAGTGAGCTGCCGGTAAAGCGGGGGCGGCGCAGGTGATTTCGAGTAAAGCAGCTTGCCTGCCCAAACTCCTGCGCTCAGCGCCACCAGCGCAGAAAGCGCGATCAGCAGCGGCATGCGACCTCGCTTGGCCGGGGCGGCGACCACTACTTTTTGCGACCCCGTGCTGGCGACGCTAGCGGACTGCTCGGTCTCGGTCACGACGGAAGTACGCGACGAATCGAGCGAGCGCTGAAGGCGCTTGAGATCTGCGCGCAGCTCAGCGGCACTCTGGCATCGCAGGTCACGATCCTTCTCCAGAGCTTTAGTGATCGTCTCTTCGAGCTTGACCGGCAGCGCCGGATTGAGGCGGATGGGCCCAGTCGGCGCGCGATTCAGTATGGCTTCCGTTATGACCGCAGAAGTCTCTCCGCGAAACGGCAGAACACCCGTCGCCATTTCGTAGAGCACCACGCCAAATGAAAAAAGATCTGTTCTGCCGTCCAGTTCCTTACCGCGCAACTGCTCCGGTGACATGTAGGCGACTGTTCCCACCGCTGTCCCAGGGCTAGTGAGATCGAGGCTGGTTACATCCCCTAAAGTCTGAGAATCTGCCAAGTTCGGCCGGTGGCTGCGCGCGATTTTGGCCAGGCCGAAGTCCAGAATTTTGGCGTGGCCCCGGTCAGTCACGAAAATGTTCGCCGGCTTGATGTCGCGGTGCACGATGCCCTTAGCATGGGCGGCTTCGAGGGCATCGGCCACTTCAATGCCAAGCCGCAGCAGTTCTTCGAGCTCCATCGGAGTTTGACCAATCATGTGCTTCAACGTCTGCCCTGTAAGGCATTCCATGACGATGAAGAACCGGTTCTCGTGCTGGCCAATCTCGTGGATGGTGCAAATGTTGGGATGATTCAGAGCCGAGGCGGCGCGCGCTTCGCGGCGGAAGCGTTCCAGTGCCTGAGCATCCTGCGAAGCTTCTTCGGGGAGAAACTTCAAGGCAACGAAGCGGCCGAGGGTGGTGTCCTCAGCCTTGTACACGACGCCCATGCCACCGCCACCGAGTAGTTCAACGATGCGGTAATGCGAGATGTTTTGCCCGACTAGTGTCGCCAGTTGAGTACTCAATGGGCGCCCTCAATCCCGGTTCGCAAACCGAGCAATCTTAGGCAGAATCGCGCGTCCCGTCAACAAAGCATGGGATCGGTAGTGGCTTATCTATGAAGGTGTCGGCTCTGTCAAGGACTTCTTTGGGCACTACCGCGTGCACTCGGGGAAGCGCGCCATTTCGCTCTAGTGGAAAAAAATGTTGCCATCGCCGACCAAGGCTCGCTGCTAATCTCTGCGAGTGTAACTCGGTCCGACCCAGCCATCTATTCGGCCACTACTTCGACCATGATTATTACTTCGAACTCCCTTGCGGGAGCGGGGCGCCCAATCAGTTTGACGGTGATCTACGGCACACCATGACCCAGTTCCGAGCTACCCCACGTGTCAACTAGGGCCTGCGGCCCGCGAAATTTCATGAAAATAACTCAGAGTCGAAGGCAGAATGGGAGAGGCTTCGGAGCGGCGAGATTGATTTCGCAGTGGAGAAGTTGAGGCTGTCCGCGTGTCTGATCCGGAGCGTGCGTGGTTGAGCGAATAATTGGGCGTTGTCTCTCCCCTCCTGTGGGAGCGGCGATAGCCTGTGACCCTGCTTAAGGAACTCGCAGCACGTTCTCCGCTCCCGCCAGGAGGAAAGTTATGTCTTACAGGATAGCGGGAATCGACGTTCATAAAAAGATGCTGGCTGTGGTCGTAGCTGACGTGGAGGTCGAAGGCGAGTACCAGTTTGAACGGCGTCTGTTTGGTGGCAACCCCGACCATCTGCGATTACTGGCCCACTGGCTGATCGAGCAGCAAGTTGAAGAAGTAGTGATGGAATCGACCGCGCAATACTGGAAACCGGTCTGGGGAGCACTGGAACAGTACTGGAAACCGACCGGCCAAAAACGAGAAGGTACCGGCCCGATGTCAGGAACGCTCCATCTGGCGCAGGCACAATCGAATCGCGGTCCCCGTGGGCGCAAGAAGGATTTTCCTGATGCCGAACGCCTGGTGAAGCGGCTAGTAGCAAACGAGTTGAGTCTAAGTTATGTACCCGATGCCGAACAGCGTCTCTGGCGCACAGTGATGCGCAGGAAGTACCAATTGACGCGCAACCGGGTACAGCTACAGAACCGCTTGGAGGCTCTGCTGGAAGAAGCCCACATTAAGTTGTCCAGCTTGGTGTCGGATCTGCTGGGGGCGAGTGCAAGGCGGATGCTGAAGGCGCTTGCCGACGGAGAAACCGATCCAGCAGCTCTGGCTTCTTTGGCAGATAAGAATTTGCGCGCCACACCGGCACAGTTGTGCGACGCACTCGGCGCCTGCACCGAGCTCAACCCAGTCTACCGCCGACTGCTGAAGATGTTCCTGGAGGAGTTGCAACTGATCGACCAGCAGGTCGGCCAACTGGACCAAGAGATGGCGACTCTGCTGAGCCAGCATCAGGCGGCGGTCGAGCGGCTGGCGGAAGTACCCGGCCTAGGTGTGGATTCAGCGCAGCAGATCATTGCCGAAGTGGGTGCCAAGGCCGCGACATTCGCTTCGGCCAAGCACCTCTCTTCCTGGGTGGGAGCGTGCCCAGGAGAGGACGAGAGCGCGGGAGTATCCAAGAGCCACCGCTCCCCGAAGGGCAATCGCCATATGCGGCGCATTCTTAATCAGTGTGCCAACGCCGCAGCCAAGTCGAAAGGAACCATTTTCCAGATCGTCTATGGCCGACTGGTGCCGCGCCTGGGACACAATCAAACCATCGGGGCCATTGCCCATCGGCTTTGTCGCCTGATTTGGATCATTCTGCACCAGAGTGTGCGTTACGAAGAACGAGGCCCCGCAGTGAACGCAAAGTCAAGGCGCAGGCGCACGAATCGAATGATTCGGGAACTTCGTAGCCTCGGGTACCAGGTCGAAGCAGTGGGTACTCCAGCATGAGAGCCGGATTTTCGACCCTGCGAACCGAACTTCCTCATCTGCTGGTAATCCCATTGCTTCCGCCACATCCAGTAGAGTCGAACCGCGAGTTTCCGCGCCATGGCTACCTTAGCGATC
>Ga0209155_1001016_pt1 | contig 13260 bp, 10 predicted proteins | sample GraSoiAngelo_122_FD_185879 | JGI IMG/M metagenome (GOLD analysis project Ga0209155, IMG submission 185879) | Grasslands soil microbial communities from the Angelo Coastal Reserve, California, USA - 14_0927_02_20cm (SPAdes) (version 2) | ecosystem: Environmental > Terrestrial > Soil > Grasslands ... | reverse complement strand
AGCCGCGCTCGCCGAAGCCGCCCGGGACGAGGATCGCGTGCACGCCTTCGAGCTGTTGCACCGCCTCGCTCTCGGTCTCAAAGACCTCGGAATTGATCCAGTCGAGCTTGACACGGACATTGTTGGCGATGCCGCCATGGGTCATCGCTTCGGCGAGCGATTTGTAGCTGTCAGGGAGGTGCGTGTACTTGCCAACGATCGCGATATTGACTTCGCCCTCGGGCCGGCGGATGCGGTCAACGATCGAGTTCCAGCGGGACAGATCGGGCTCGCGCGCCGGAAGCCCGAAATGGGCGCAGACTTCGCGGTCAAAGCCTTCGGCATGATAGGAGCCGGGAACCGCGTAGATCGTGTCGACATCGATCGCCGGGATGACGCGCGATTCGCGCAGATTGCAGAACAGCGCGATCTTCTTGCGGGCGCCGTCCGGGATCGGGCGCTCGCAGCGGCACAGCAGAATATCGGGCTGGATACCAAGCCCTAAGAGCTCCTTCGCCGAATGCTGGGTCGGCTTGGTCTTGAGTTCGCCGGCCGAGGCGATCCACGGGACCAAGGTGAGGTGCACAAAGCACACGCGCTCGCGGCCGAGCTCGTTGCCAAGCTGGCGGATCGCTTCGAGGAACGGCAGGCTTTCGATGTCGCCGACCGTGCCGCCGATCTCGCACAACACGAAATCCTCGTCGGAAAGATCGGCGGTGATGAATTCCTTGATCGCGTCGGTGACGTGCGGGATGACCTGCACTGTCGCGCCGAGGTATTCGCCGCGGCGCTCGCGCGCGATCACGGTCGAATAGATGCGGCCGGTCGTCACGCTGTCGCTCTTGCGGGCGGCGACCCCGACATAGCGCTCGTAATGGCCGAGATCGAGGTCGGTCTCGGCGCCGTCATCGGTTACGAAGACCTCCCCGTGCTGGTAGGGGCTCATCGTGCCGGGATCGACATTGAGATAGGGGTCGAGCTTCCGGAGGCGCACCTTGAAGCCGCGCGCCTGCAGCAGCGCGCCCAGCGCCGCCGAGCACAGACCCTTACCGAGTGAGGAGACCACGCCGCCGGTGATAAAGATGAACCGCGTCATGGACCTTTACAGTAAAGCAAGCGGCATACCCATCCCACGGGAAAACCGCGGCCACAGCTATTCGGCCGCAAACTCCTTCTGAATCAACTCTCTACGCGTCGAGACTCTCGAGCCCACCAGCGGCCGATTGCCGGCCGCCTCGGGCTCGCCCCGAAGGGCGGGGGCTTCGATCAGCCCGGCATTCCCTCGCCGAAACGGCGATTCGGCGGGATCGCCGCGCGATCAGCGGGCGAGGGGCGCACTCGGCTGCCCCGGCAACGATGGCGGCGGCGCCCCCGGCAGCGCGGGCACCTGTGGCGCGGCCGGCGACGGCGCCAGCGGCGCGACGGGACCCGACGGCGCTTCGTCGACCAGCGAGCGCGGCGCGCGTCCGGCATTGCTCAGCATGACCAGCGCAATGCTGGTCAAGAAGAACAGGCCCGCCAGCACCGCCGTCGTGCGGGTCAACAGATTGGCGGTCGAGCGGCCAGTCATAAAACCGGACATGCCGCCCCCGCCCATGCCAAGGGCGCCGCCTTCACTTTTCTGCAACAGCACGACTCCGATCAGCGCGATCGCGATAAAGACGTGAACAACAAACAGCAGAACGATCATGGGCGCCGCGGCGGTGTCGGGGATTGCGCCTTATGTAAGCGCTTCGGCCGCCAATAACCAGCCGCTCCAGCGGCGGCGCGGCATTTGAGCCGCACCCTTATTCGCAGGCCTGCGCGATGGCCCAGAAATCATCGGCTTTGAGGCTGGCGCCGCCGACCAAGGCGCCATCGACATCCTCGAGCGCCAGGATTTCGCCGGCATTTTTTGGGTTCACCGAGCCGCCATAAAGAATGCGCGTATCCGACGGGGTGCGGGCGCGGATCGCCGCGTGCATCTCGGCGATATCGGCCATTGTCGGAGTTAGCCCTGTGCCGATGGCCCAGACCGGCTCATAGGCGACGATCAGGTTCTGTGACATCGCGCCGTCCGGCAGCGAGCCGGCGATCTGAGCCTCGACGACCGACATCGCGCGGCCTCCTTCGCGCTCGGCGCGGGTCTCGCCGACGCAGACGATCGCGATGAGCCCGGCGCGCCATGCTGCCAGCGTCTTGGCCCGGACATCGGCATCGGTCTCGCCGCAGGTGTGGCGGCGCTCGGAATGGCCGACGATCGCATGGCTGCAACCGGCATCCTTCAGCATCTCGGCGCTGATACAGCCGGTGAAGGCGCCCTTCGGCTCGGCATGACAGTCCTGTCCGCCCAGCGCAACATCGCTGCCGGCGAGCGCCTCGCCGACCACGGCGAGCAATGTCGCCGGGGGGCAGACCAGGAGCTCGCAACGATGCGGCTGCCGAGCCCGCGCCACGACATTCCGCGCCAGGGCGAGAGCGTCGGCGCGCAGCCCGTTCATCTTCCAGTTGCCGGCGACAAGCCGTTTTCGCTCAGCCATTTCTAATCCCCTGCACACCAGCGAGGCGGATGCCGACGACCCGTTGCGGCGCCGGCAGCCGCTCTCTATACATCCCGCTGTACGATCACCTCCACGATCACATTGGCACGCCGATGCTGCAAGCGATCCGCACCAGAGCGGGCTCGATCATCGTCAAGGTCCTGTTCGGGCTTCTGATCATCTCGTTCGGCTTCTGGGGGATCTATACCCGCTCCGACTACTTCCAGGGGCACTCGCCGGAAACCGTCATCGCCACGGTAGGCGACGACAATATCCGTGCGGACGATCTGCAGCGGGTATTGCAGCCGACCCTCGAACGGCTCCGCGCTCAACTCGGCGGCGCCATCGATCAGCAGCAGATCAAGCAGTTCGGGGTCGTCGACAACCTGCTCGCACAGCTGATCGATCGCGACCTGCTCGACCAGGAGGCGGCGCGGCTGCAGCTCGAAGCCTCTGACGAGGTTATCCGCAGCGCGATCTACGACAATCCGGCATTCAGGGGTCCAGACGGGCGGTTCGACCGCGGCCTGTTCAACCAGGTGCTGATCATGAACCGGCTGACCGAGGATCAGCTGATCGCCCGTTTGCACCGCGATCTGCCGCGCGCGGATCTCCTGCAGGCGATCACGACCGGCGTCACGCTGCCGCGCCCGATCGTCGAAACTCTGTATCGTTATCGCGGAGAGAAGCGGCTCGCCGACATCGTCGGATTTCCGGTTGCGGGCGTGAAGGATGTCGGCCAACCGAGCGACGCCGACCTGGCGAAATTCTACGAAGCGCATCCCGATCTGTTCCGCGCCCCGGAATACCGCGCCTTCACGGTGGGAAGCCTCGCGCCCGAGGAAGTCGTCAGGCCCGGCGACATTCCTGAGAACAAAGTCCGCGAAGAGTACGAACAGCGGAAGGACGAGTTCGAGACACCCGAGCAGCGCGATGTGCAGCAGATTCTGTCGCCGTCGGAGGAGAAGGCGAAAGAGGCCGCGGCCGCGCTCGATGCCGGGAAGGATTGGAAGGAGGTCGCCACAACCATCGCTAAGCAGGATCCGGAGTCGATCGATCTCGGGATGATGAAGCGCCAGGACTTGCCGCAGCAGCTGGCCGAAGTCGTGTTCGAACTGCCGCTCAATAGGCCCACCGATCCGATCAAGACGCCGCTCGGTTGGCACATCCTGCGCGTCGTCAAGATCGAGCCGGCCGCGACGCAGAGCTTCGAGCAGGCGAAGCCGCAGATCCAGGCCGAGCTCGCCCAGCAGGAGGGGATCGACAAACTCGAAAAGCTCGGCAACAAGGTCGATGACGCCCTCGCCGGCGGCATGCCACTCGCCGATGCGGCCGCCAAATTCGGGCTGAAGCTGGCGACTGTCGCGGCGGCAGACTCCAACGGCGCCGAGCCCGACGGGAAGCCGGTCGCGCTCCCCGCGGGCAAAGAAGAGATGCTGAAGACCGCCTTCTCCACCGAGCAGGGCGACACCAGCCGCGTCGCGCAGACGCAAGACGGCGCGCTCTTCGCGCTGCATGTCGACAAGGTAACGCCGCCGCGGGTGCGGCCCTTGGCCGAGGTGCGCGACAAGGCAGTCGCCGCGTGGCAGGCGGAGCATAAACGCGAGACGGTGACGAAACAGGCCGAAGAGCTCGCGGCGGCCGTCAAGCCGGATGTGCCGCTCGCCAAGGTCGCGGCGGACAAGAAGCTGAGTGTGACGCCCTCCCCGCCCCTGTCGCGCGATGCGCAGAACGCTGCCCCGGCGCCGGCGGCGCTGGTCTCGAAGCTGTTCGCCGCGAAAAAGGGCGATGTCGTGACCGCGACGGACGCGAGCGGCGCCTACGTCGCGCAGCTGAAGGAGGTCCAGGTTCCGGAGAACCCGTCCGACGACGTCGTCTCGGGGCTAACGCAGCAGCTCGCCGGCGAGGCGCGCTCCGACGTTGCCGGCGCATTCACCGAAGCGCTCAAGCGCCGCTACCCGGTCGATATAAAGCGCGACGCGCTCGACCGCATGTTCTGATGGGGGCCGCGTTTTAGGCGGCCACCGTCTCACACAAAACCGAGAGCGCGGCCTCCAGGATCGGCATGCCGACCTCGCCGGGCGAGGTCATCACCGATTCCGGGTGAAACTGCACCGCCGCGATCGGCAGGTTCTTGTGCTCGATCGCCATGATAACGCCGTCCTCGGTCTCCGCGGTCGCCGACAAGACCGCCGGGAAGGAGCTGCGCTCAGCGAACAGCGAATGGTAGCGGCCGACCGTGAACTGCTCGGGCATGCCCTGCAGCAGCCGCCCCGAGCTGGCATGCACGACCGAAGGCTTGCCGTGCATCGGCACATCGAGCACGCCGAGGGAGCCGCCGAAATATTCGACGATGCCCTGCAAGCCGAGGCAGACACCAAACACCGGCACTTGCTTCTCGATCAGCAGATCGAGCGTGTCGGCGATCGCGAAATCCTCGGGCCGCCCCGGTCCCGGCGACAGCACGACGAGATCTGGCCGCAAGCCTTTGCGCAATTGCTCGCGCGCGAAATCGTGCCGCAGCGTCGTCACCTCGGCGCCGGTCGTGCGGATATAGCCGGCCAGCGTATGGACAAACGAGTCCTCATGGTCGATCAGCAGGATCTTGCGGCCTGAACCGATGCGCGAGGATGCCAACCCTGTGCTCGCCGCGGGTCGGCTCGTGCCACGGATCGCCGCGACCAGCGCCGCCGCCTTGAGCCGCGTCTCGGCTTCCTCGGCATCGGGGTCGCTGTCGTAGAGCAAGGTCGCGCCGGCGCGGATCTCGGCAATACCGTCCTTCATGCGCATCGTGCGCAAGGTCAGCCCCGTATTCATGTTGCCGTCGAAGGTGACGCGGCCGATCGCGCCGCCGTACCAGCGGCGGGCCGAGCGCTCCTGCTCTTCGACGAAGCGGATCGCCCACAATTTCGGCGCGCCGGTCACGGTAACAGCCCAGGCATGCGACAGAAAGCCGTCGAGCGCGTCGAATTCGGGTGCGAGCTCACCCTCGACATGATCGACGGTGTGAATGAGCCGCGAATACATCTCGATCTGGCGCCGGCCGATGACGCGCACGCTCCCCGGCACGCAGACGCGCGACTTGTCGTTGCGATCGACATCGGTGCACATCGTCAATTCGCTCTCGTCCTTTTTGGAGTTGAGCAATTCGCGGATCCGCTCGGAATCTTCGAGCGGATCGCGGCCGCGCGCGATCGTGCCGCTGATCGGGCAGGTCTCGATGCGCCGGCCTTCGACGCGGACATACATCTCCGGCGAAGCGGCAACCAGGAACTCGCCCTCGCCAAGGTTGATCAGCGCGCCATAAGGCGCCGGGTTCGCCTGACGCAAGCGGTTGAAAACCGTGCTCGGCGCGTCCGGGCAGCGCGTCGAGAACAGCTGGCCGCAGACGACCTCGAACAGATCGCCGCGGACGAAGGCTTCCTTGGCCTTTCTGACGAGGCCCGCATATTCGCCCGGGCCGTGATCGCTGTCAGGCGGCAGCGGCTCGGAGGCGCCCGCGCGATAGGGCGCAGGCGGGGTGGCGCGCGGCAGGCCGCGCGTCGACTCGCCCGCCACTTCGAATTCATAGCGATGCACAGCCGAATGCTGGCGCATATGATCGACGATCAGGATCTCGTCCGGCAAATAGAGGACGAGATCGCGCTGATCCTCGGGGCGCGGCAACCGAAGGCGCATCGGCTCGAACTGGAAGACGAGGTCGTAGCCGAACGCGCCATAGAAGCCGAGATGCTCGTCCTCGGGACTCCCGAACAGATCGTTGAGCGCGCGCAACACCGAGAAGATGCTCGGTTGCCGGCTGCGCTGTTCCTCCGGGAAGCGCGTGTCGCTCTGGCGCACCTCGCCCGCGACATGGTCCTCGCCGATATCACTGAGCTCGACTGTCGAGAGGCCGCCCAGCGCCTCGGCGATATCCGGGATCAGAACCCGGCCGCGGCCATTGAGCGCCTCGACCGTGAAGCGGCGGTCGCGCGCGGTGAATACGAGCGGCGGATCGACAAAGCCCATATCGAGCCGCGTATAGCGGCCGGGAAACTCGAAGCTCGAGGACAGGAGGACGCCGCGCCGGTCGTCAAGCGTATGCGCCAGCGTGTCGTGCTCGCGCTCATAGGGGCCGATCCAGGTCTCGCGCTGGATGCGAATGCCGCCGCGGGTCGTATAGCTGGTGCCCTGCATCGGGGTCCCTCTGTCTGAGCGCCGCCTCGGAGGGATCCGCGAAGCCTCGGCCAGAAATGGCAAAGGCCGCCCGGTGCTCCGAGGCGGCCTTGTGGGAAAGAAATAGCGTGGCCGCCCGGGTTACACGGGCCACCACCAACCGGTTGTGCGCAAAAACGCGTTCATAGGCTTAGTGTAGCAGCCGGGCGTCGCTACGGCAACCGGCCGGTCAGATCGCGCCCAGTGCAACCAGCCGGATCAGGCCGACGACAGCGACCGCTAGCACCCCGATACAGGCCCAACGCGCAATCGCGACGGCACGGAACAAGGCGAGGCTCTGGGACCGGGCGACGACCGCGATGAGGCTGTCAAACCGGCCGGCCCGCTGCTCCTGAGCGGTGTTCCAGGCCAGGAGGGCCACCGCGCCGATGCAGCCCAGGATCGCGCAGATCAGCGCCCATGCGGGATAGGCCGACATCGAACCTCCTTTGCGCCGGGTTGGGGGACGTCCCGGCAGACGAAAGGGCAACACCGCCGGCCCCGATTTCCCTCCGATTGCCGGGGCTGATATAACCGGCGCCAAGTTTCAGGCGCGCGCCGCACGACGCGGTCGAGGCCCTATGAAGGCCGATTTTACGCGCGCCGCCAAGCACCTTATGCGAGAGCAGGAGCCAATGAGCGTGCCGATCAGTGACCTCAAACCGCTGCTAGCCGCGGTCGCGGCGGGCCGGCATTTGAGCGAAAGCGAGGCCGAGGCGGCCTTCGAGATCATCATGAGCGGCAATGCGACCCCGTCGCAGATCGGCGCTTTTTTGATGGCGCTCAGGGTGCGAGGAGAGAGCGTCGACGAGATCACCGGCGCGGCCCGCATCATGCGCGCCAAGGCGCTCGCGATCGAGGCACCGCCCGGGACGATCGACACGGTCGGGACCGGCGGCGACGGCTCCGGCACGTTCAACATCTCGACCGCCAGCGCGCTCGTCGTTGCCGGCTGCGGCGTACCGGTCGCCAAGCACGGCAACCGCGCCTTTTCGTCGAAATCCGGCGCGGCCGACGTCTTGGCGGCGCTCGGCGTCAATATCGATTGCGATATGGAAATCGTGCGGCGTTGCCTGTGGGAGGTCGGCATCTGCTTTCTGATGGCGCCGCGCCATCACAGCGCGACCCGGCACGTCGCGCCGACCCGGGTCGAATTGGCGACGCGCACGATCTTCAATTTGCTGGGTCCGCTGTCGAACCCGGCCGGGACGCGTCGGCAGCTCGTCGGCGTGTTCGCGCCGGAATGGGTGCGGCCGATCGCCGAGGTGCTGGGGCGGCTCGGCGCCGAGCATGTCTGGGTCGTGCACGGCTCGGGCATCGACGAGCTGACGACCGCCGGCACGACGACAGTCGCCGAGTTCAAGGACGGGCGGGTTGTTGAATTCAAGGTCGAGCCCGAAGACGCCGGGATAAGGCGGGCCACGATCGAGCAGCTGAAGGGCGGCGAGCCGGCTCATAACGCCGCGCTGATGCGCGATCTGCTGGGCGGAAGCCCGGGCCCGCTGCGCGATGTCGTGCTGTTGAACAGCGCCGCCTCGCTGATCGTCGCCGGCCGCGCTACTTCGCTGCGGCAAGGCGCCGAACTGGCCGCGCAATCGATTGACCGCGGCGCCGCGCGCGGGGTGCTCGAACGTCTGATCGCGGCGACCAACAGCAAGGCCGCATGAGCGACGTTCTCGCCGAGATCTGCGCCGAAAAGCGCGCGCATGTCGCGCGGCGCAAAGCAGCGCGGCCGGAAGCAGCGCTGAGGACCGATCTCGCCGCCGCGCCGCCGCTGCGGTCCTTCGCGGCCGCGCTCGAAGCCCGGATCACCGAGGGACGATACGGGCTGATCGCCGAGATCAAGAAAGCCTCGCCGAGCAAAGGGCTGATCCGTGCCGATTTCGACCCGCCGAGCCTGGCAAAGGCCTACGAGGCCGGCGGCGCGACCTGCTTGTCGGTGTTGACCGATACGCCTTATTTCCAAGGCAGCGACGACGATCTGCGTGCGGCGAGGGCGGCGTGCCATCTGCCGGTGTTGCGCAAGGATTTCATTCTCGACCCGTACCAGGTCTTGGAAAGCCGGGTGCTCGGCGCGGATTGCATCCTGCTGATTATGGCGGCGCTCGACGACGGCGAAGCGCGCGAGCTGGCCGCCGCCGCGGCCGAACTCGGCCTCGATGTCTTGGTCGAGGTGCATGACCGCGCCGAGCTCGACCGTGCACTCCGACTTGAGGCGCGGCTCATCGGGATCAACAACCGGAATTTGAAGACGCTGAAGGTCGATCTGCATACCGCCGAAAGCGTTGCGCCGCTGGTGCCGCCCGGGCGCATCATCGTCGGCGAGAGCGGCCTCAACGAGCCTGCGGATCTCGACCGGCTCGCCGCGGTCGGCGCGCGGTGTTTCCTGGTGGGCGAGTCGTTGATGCGCGCCGGCGATGTCGCGGCGGCGACGAGGCGGCTGCTGCGCCTGCCCGATCTCAGTCATGTCGACACCGAGGGCCGCGCCCGCATGGTCGATGTCTCGGACAAGGGCGAGACCGACCGCATTGCGGTGGCCGGCGCGCGGGTGCAGATGCAGCCGGAGACGCTGGCGCGCATCGAGGCCGGCGAGATCGCCAAGGGGGATGTGCTCGCGACCGCCCGGCTCGCCGGCATCATGGCGGCAAAGCGCACCGCCGAGCTGATCCCGCTGTGTCACCCGCTGGCGCTGACCTCGGTCGCGGTGGAGCTCACGTGCGTGCCCGAACGGTCGGCGGTCGAGATCACCGCGACATGCCGATTGAAGGGTCGCACCGGGGTCGAGATGGAGGCGCTGACCGCGGCAAGCGTCGCGGCGCTGACCATCTATGACATGTGCAAGGCGATCGACCGCGGCATGGTCGTGACCGATCTGCGCCTGCTGAAGAAGTCCGGCGGAAAGTCGGGAGATTACGAGGCCCCCTAGGGAAGCGGTTTGATGATTTCGGTTGAAGAGGCCCTGGCGCGACTCCTTGCGCCGCTCGTGGCATTGCCGCCCGAGCAAGTATCGGTCGCCGATGCGGTCGGACGCGTCCTGGCCGAGGATGTCGCGGCGCGGCGCACGCAACCGCCCTTCGCGGTGTCCGCCATGGACGGCTATGCCGTGCGCGCCGATGACGTCGCGAAGGTGCCCGCAAGCCTGCGCATCGTTGCCGAAATCCCGGCCGGCGCCGGTTATGGTGGCACGATTGGGGCCGGCGAGGCGGCGCGGATCTTCACCGGCGCGCCATTGCCGGCCGGTGCCGATGCGATCGTCATTCAGGAGGACACCGAGCGCGACGGCGACCGGGTCACGGTCAAAGAAGGCGCGCCGAAGGGCCGCTATGTGCGCCGCGCCGGGCTCGATTTCGCCGAAGGCGATGTGCTGCTCAAAGCCGGGCGTCGGCTGACGCCGCGCGACATCGGTCTCGCGGCGGCGATGAACCGGCCGTGGCTGTTTGTGCATCGCCGGCCGCGCGTCGGCATCCTCTCGACCGGCGACGAGATCGTCATGCCCGGCGATCCGATCGGGCCGCACCAGATTGTCAGCTCGAACGCGCTGGCGCTCGCCGCCTTCGTCACGGCATGCGGCGGCGTGCCGGTATTGGTCGGCAACGCGCCCGATGATCCCGATGCATTGCGCCACATTGCGGCGGCGGCGCAGGGCACCGATCTGTTCGTGACCACCGGGGGCGTCTCGGTGGGCGAACATGACCTGGTGCGCGATGTGCTGTCCGAAGAAGGGCTCGCGATCGATTTCTGGCAGATCGCGATGCGTCCGGGAAAGCCGTTGATGGTCGGGCGCTACCGCGGCGTGCCGATGGTGGGATTACCCGGCAATCCGGTCTCGACCTTGGTCTGCTCGCTGCTGTTTCTGAAGCCGGCGTTGGAGCGCTTGAGCGGCCTGCCCGATAACAGCGATCCACCGATCACCGCGCGGCTCGGCGTCGCGCTGAAGCAGAACGACCGGCGCCAGGATTATTTGCGCGCGCGATTGCAGCGCGCTCCCGACGGCGCGCTCGAAGTCGTGCCGTTCGAGGTGCAGGACAGCTCGATGATGCGCCCTTTGGCATCGTCCGACTGCCTCGTCATGCGGCCGCCGCAGGCGCCGGCGCTCCCCGCCGGCAGCGAAGTGCCCATCATCGCCTTTCCCGGCGGCAGCCTGCCGCTGTAGCTACGGCAGCAGCTTGCCGGGGTTGAGGAGGCCCTTGGGGTCGAGCGCCACCTTGATGCGTCGCATCAGCTCGAGCTCGGCGCCGCCGCGCCATTCCGGCATCATGTAGGGCTTCAATTTGCCGATGCCGTGCTCGGCCGAGAAGCTGCCGTCGAGCGCGCGCACGATCTCGTTCACGGCGTCCATCAGCTCGTGATCGCGGGCGAGAAACGCCACGGGATCGGCGTCCTCGGGCTGCACCAGATTGAGATGGATATTGCCGTCGCCGAGATGACCAAACGGGACGCAGCGGATACCCGGCACGAGGCGTTCGCAAATGTCGGTCGCGCGGCGGATCAGCTCCGGCACTTTGGACACCGGCACCGAGACGTCGTTCTTGACCGAGGCGCCGGCCAATTTCTGCGCCTCGGAATGCTCCTCGCGCAATTTCCATAACGCGGCGCGCTGTGCCCCGCTCTCGGCGATGACGGCGTCGAGAACGACACCCGCTTCCATCGCCGCCGCAAGCACCTCTTCGAGCGAGGCGCGCAACCCCGCGCCTTCGCGCGGTGTCGCCAGTTCGATCAGCGCGTACTGTTCGGCCGCCGTCGCGATCGGCAGCGCGGTGCCGGGGATGTAGCGCAGCACGAGATCGATCCCGGCGCGCGACATGTATTCATAGGCCTGGATCGCCGCGGCGTCGTGTTGCTGGAATCGGTTGAACAGATCGAGCGCCGCCTCCGGGGAGGCGAGCGCGCATAGGGCAACCGCGATCTCGCGCGGACGGGGATAGAGCTTCAGGACGGCGGCGGTGATGATGCCGAGCGTGCCCTCGCTGCCGACAAACAGCTGGCGCAGGCAGTAGCCGGTATTGTCCTTGTGCAGGCGCCGCAGCCCGTTCCACACCTGCCCGTCCGGCAATACGACTTCGAGCCCGAGCACGAGATCGCGCGCATTGCCGTAGCGCACCGTGTTGTTGCCGCCGGCATTCGTCGCGAGGACGCCGCCGATCTGAGCCGAGCCTTCCGAGCTGATCGACAATGGCAACAGGCAACCCACCTCGGCCGCCGCCTCCTGCGCCGCCTTCAACGTGATGCCGGCCTCGATCTCCATTGTCATGTCGACGGGGTCGATCGCCCGCACCTTGTTCATGCGCGACAGGCTCAAAATGATTTGTGAGCCATCCTCGCTGACCGCGGCGCCACCGACCATGCTCGTATTGCCGCCCTGCGGCACGATCGGCACTCCCTGCTCGGCGCAGAGGCGCACGGCATCGGCGACCTCGGCGGTTGTCGCGGGGCGCAGCACGGCCGATGTGCGGCCGTGATAAAGCCGCCGCCAATCCTCGCAATAAGGTGCGGTATCGGCCGGGCCGGTCAGCACGCCATGCGGCCCAAGCCGCGCGCGCAGCCCCTCGATCAGGCCGTTATAGGGTGGTGTCTCGTCCATCACCTTAAGATGGGTTCGTGATCGGGGTTGTGGGATGGCCGCGTTCTTTATCGACCCATTCCCAAACGGCTTCTTCGCTGACGTTGAAGGCTCGGCCGACATGGCGGACCAGATCGGCAATCAGCAGGCCGTAGGTCTCGTGAGTGGGGCAATGCTCCGACGGATGGATGTGGCAGATCACTTCGCCGCGCTCGTCGGCGAACATGATGACAAGCGGATTGGCGATCCGGAACGTGCCCGGCGGCGGGGGTTCCTGTTGCAACACCGGCCCGCGACGCTCGCCCGCGCCCGATTGCTCACGCCGTTTTGCTTCGCCCATATCTCCTCCTACCGCCGACGCCGAACGACATACGGCAACCACCGGATCTCTGCTGTGTCGGCCTCTATGGTCGTCCGCGGCATGTAGAACGCGACCCGATCCTGGCCGATATCACCCTTGCTGTACCGGAATCTGATTGCGACAACGCAACCCGGATGGTGTTCCGCATTTCGAATCGTGCCACATCGCTCCTCGATTGTTTTCTGCGCTTCATCGATCATCAACCGGCGCAAGAACACCGTGAGCGCCGGAGATCCACCGAAGCAACGAAACTCGCCTGGCTGCGCGTAGAAGCACCGCATGCCGCGCAACTCGATATCGGTGTCAACGTATCTCCCCGGCGCCACAGCAACATCCGAAGCATTCACCAGCTTGTAGATCGTTGCTTGCCCTTGTGGCTGAGGGTCCGGCGGACGCTGAGAGTCGTGCTGGGCCGATTGATCAGCAGGGCGCTCGTCTACGGCAGGCTGATTACGGAACTCTGGTCGCGGGATACGAAAGCCTGATCGCAGTTGCGGTTCTGTTGGGGGTACCACAGAACTCGTTGCTGGCATTTCCCGAGAATTATCCGGCTTGGAAGTCAACGATCCTGTGAAAGTACCCGTCCCTTTGAAAGTGGCGATCGGGACATCTTTGCTCCCAGGCTCTTCCTGGTACCATTCGCGCGT
>Ga0209155_1001015_pt1 | contig 13261 bp, 9 predicted proteins | sample GraSoiAngelo_122_FD_185879 | JGI IMG/M metagenome (GOLD analysis project Ga0209155, IMG submission 185879) | Grasslands soil microbial communities from the Angelo Coastal Reserve, California, USA - 14_0927_02_20cm (SPAdes) (version 2) | ecosystem: Environmental > Terrestrial > Soil > Grasslands ... | reverse complement strand
GCGATGAAAGAATATTCTCCACAAAAAGCGACGATCATTCTGATGCGGCCGCAGACAGGCGAAATCCTCGCGATCGCCAACCGCCCGAATTTTGATTTAAACCTCCGCTCCGAGGCTAAGCCCGAACAAATGAAGAACCGGGCCATCATCGACATGATGGAACCGGGTTCCACTTTCAAGATCGTCGTCGCTGCCTCTGCTCTCAACGAACGCAAGTTGCGTCTCGATTCGCAGCTTTTTTGTGAGAACGGCCTCTGGAACTATGGTGGCTCCGCTCTACACGATCACCGCGCGTTCGGCTATCTGAGCGTCCGCGACATTCTGATTAAATCGAGCAACATCGGGGCAGCGAAACTTGCTCTGAGCATCGGCGACCAAAAATTTTACGAATACATCCGCCGGTTTGGATTTGGCGAGCGCACCGGAATTGAACTGCCGGGTGAGATCAATGGCGTGATTCGGCCGCCGCAAACGTGGAGCAAAATTTCCATTACGCGCATTCCGATGGGGCACGAAGTCGGCGTCACGCCATTGCAGATGACATCGGCAATGGCAACGATCGCGAACGCAGGTAAACTGGTGACCCCGCGTATCATAAAATCTGTCACGGCATCGGACGGCAAAATAATCAGCTCAGAGTCGCCAGTGGTACTCCGCCAGGTCATCTCTGCTGAAACTGCCAGACACATTGGTGATGCATTGCGCGGAGTCGTGAGCGACAAGGGAACCGCCGCCGCTGCAGCTGTGCCCGGGTTTACGATTGCTGGTAAAACCGGAACCGCGCAAAAGGTCAATCCGCACGGCGGATACGACCACGGAAAGTACGTCGTTTCGTTTGTCGGGTATCTGCCCGCCGATCACCCTGAGTTTGTGGGGCTGGTCGTGCTGGACGATGCGCATACAAGCAAACCTGAATTGAATTACGGCGGGCTTGTTGCTGGGCCGATTTTTTCCCACGTTGCCGAGAAGGCCGCGCGCTATCTTGACCTTGAGCCGCATGAGGAGATTCGCAAAGCGATTCCCATTCAGCGAGTCGAAAAACCAAAGCCGGCAGAGCGACTTCGCAAGGTGCCGGCGGAACGAATCGCCTTGACCGATGGTTCGCGACGTTGAGCGCCTCGCGCCGGTTCGCCGTAGCGAATCCGTCTCCCGTCGGAGATGTTAAAGCCTCATGCAGCTCAAGACCCTTCTCTCTGCGACTCCAGTTCGCCAAGTCTTCGGGTCAGTTGATCGCCCGGTGGAAAACATCGCGTATGACTCGCGGCGAGTGCAAAGGCACACCATGTTCGTGGCCTTGCGGGGTGAGAAGACCGATGGGCACCAATTCATCGGTCACGCCATCGACAAAGGGGCGTCGGTGATCGTCGCTGAACGGGAACACAAAGATCCGCGCGTCACTTGTCTGGTTGTTGAAAACACCCGTGCCGCGCTCGCGGATTTTTCAGCAAGTTTTTACGGGCACCCGGCACGCAAATTAAAACTCGCCGCGGTCACAGGCACAAATGGTAAGACAACGACGACATTTCTCATCAAACACATCTGCGAAAACGCTGGGTTGCGCTGCGGATTGATCGGAACCGTTCGTTACGAGATCGGCGAGAGAATTTTGCCGGCCATTCGCACCACACCTGAATCGCTCGATTTACAAGAGCTACTGGCGCAGATCGCCAATGCAGGTTGCAAAGCGGCGGCGATGGAAGTCTCTTCGCACGCGCTGGCGCAGGAGCGCACACGCGGGATCGAATGGAACGTCGCCGTCTTCACAAATCTGACTCAGGACCATCTCGATTTTCACGGGACAATGGAAAACTACTTTGAAGCCAAGGCCAAGCTCTTCACTGGACTCGCCGGCCAAAAACAAAAGACCAAACCCGTGGCGATTGTGAACGTCGACGACCGTTACGGCCGACAGTTGCTCGACAAGCTGGATAAACGCGTGGCCGCTGTTAGCTATGGGATGGGGTTGCGCGCGAATTTTCGCGGTTCAAACTATCGCCCCGAATTCACCGGCACATCGTACCAACTTGATGCGCGCGGTAAGAGTTACCTCGTTCGTCTTCCATTGATTGGCCGCTTCAACGTCACCAATTCTATTGCAGCGCTGGCTGCCGCGGAAGTGTTGGGAATTAACTTGCGAACCGCGGTGCTCAGTCTTGGGAAAGCGCCCCAAGTTCCGGGACGCCTGGAACTGGTTCCTGCCAAACGACAATTTCAAGTCTTCGTGGATTACGCACACACTCCCGACGCGCTCGGCAACGTTCTCAAGACTCTGCGCGAACTCCAGCCGCATAGGTTGATCACAGTTTTTGGTTGTGGCGGCGATCGCGACCGGCAAAAGCGACCCTTAATGGCCGAGATGGCGGACCGCCTCGCCGATTACTCCATCATCACTTCTGATAATCCTCGCAAGGAAGACCCGAGCGCGATTATCGCCGAAACCGAAAAAGGCTTTCGATCCAATCGCTACGAAAAAATTGTCGATCGCACCGAGGCGATTAATCGCGCCGTTGCACTCGCCCATCCACGCGACATTGTGTTGGTCGCGGGCAAAGGGCACGAAAATTATCAGGAATTCGCAGATTACACCATCCCCTTCGACGACATGCAGGTCGCACGTCGCGCGATTGAAGATCATCCCGTCGAGCTTTAGTTATGAATCCGCTCACGCTTTCTCAAATCGCACAGCTCGCCGCAGCGTCGCTTTCATCCGGTGAAGGGACTGTCGTAATCAACAAGGTCAGCACCGATTCCCGCACGATTAAACCGGGTGAATTGTTTGTTGCATTGCGCGGCGAAAATTTTGAAGGCCACGATTTTGTCGAAGCCGCCGCAAAAGCTGCCGCTACAGGCGCGCTCGTTGATCTTAACTGGACGGGCAGTGTTCCGAACAATTTTGTACTCCTCCGGGCAACCGACACGCTCCAGGCCTATCAGACGCTGGCAGCCAATTACCGGAGGTCGCTCGCGCTGAAAGTCCTCGCGATCACCGGAAGCAATGGCAAGACGAGCACAAAAGACTTCGCTGCGGCAGTGCTCGGGCGAAGATTTCGGGTCACCAAAACCGAAGGGAATTTCAACAATCACGTCGGTTTGCCGCGCACAATTCTGGAAGCCACTTCCGACGATGAAGTTGCCGTCTGGGAGATCGGGATGAATCATCCCGGCGAAATCGCAGCGCTCTCGAAGATCGCCGCGCCCGATGCGGCGATCATCACGAACATCGGTGTGGCACACATCGAATTCATGGGCTCACGGGAAGCAATAGCCATCGAAAAAGGAGCATTGGCCGAAGCAGTCGAGCCACAAGGAACAGTGATTCTAAATGCCGATGATCCGTTCAGTAAAGGAATCGCTGCGCGCACCTGCGCGAGAGTTGTATTCGCGGGAACAACAGACGGAGCCCTGCGGACGATTGAAATTCGGCAGAGCGCCGACGGGTCGGAGTTCACAATTGTCGAAGGCGCGCATCGTTGCCGCGCGCAACTTCCCGTTGCGGGTTCGCACATGGTGCAGAATGCATTGCTGGCCGTCGCCGCTGGGCGGGCGTTTGGATTATCTCTCGAGGAATGTGCGGCGGGGCTGGCCGCGGCGCCGCTCACGAAAGCGCGCTTGCAAATCAAGGAAATCGGCGGCGTGCAATTTTTAGACGACAGCTACAATGCCAACCCCGACTCGATGAAAGCGGCGTTGCGTACGCTCGTCGAACTCGACGCCGAGGGAAAGCGCATCGCGGTGCTCGGCGAGATGCGGGAATTGGGTGCCGAATCGCAGCGCGGACACCGAGAGGTCGGCGAGACCGCAGCTACGCTCGGAGTGAATCAACTGATCACGATTGGCGACGCGGCGGAACTGATCGCGGAAGGCGCGCGCACCGCCGGCTTGAACAAAGTTTCGTCCGCGGGATCGACCCGCGAAGCTGCAAGGTTGTTAGGCGAAATTGCCGAGCCGGGGGATCTCGTTCTGATCAAAGGCAGTCGCGCCGCGCGCACCGAGGAAGTAATCGAGCAATTCGGTAGTCAAAATTCGGCATTCGTGATTTCGCCATGATGTACTACCTCCATCACCTGAGTGGACAGTTCATCGGCTTCAACGTTTTTCTTTACGTCACCTTCAGGGCCATTGCTGCGGCGGTCACTGCATTTTTGACCACCCTGATTTTTGGAAATTTCATCATCGAAAAGCTGCGAGCACTGAAAGTCGAACAACCGATTCGAGGAGCGGCGGAAGTCCACCGCCTCGCCGAACTGCAAGGCGTGAAGCAAGGCACGCCGACGATGGGCGGCGTGCTGGTTATTGGCGCCGTAGTTGTTTCGAGCATCCTTTGGGCGCGTCTCGACAATAAGTTCGTCTGGCTCGCGTTGTTCAGCATGGTTTACCTGGGCGGGCTCGGGTTCGCCGACGATTATCTGAAAGTCACGAAGAAGAAATCCGAAGGGATTCACGGCCGGATTAAACTCCTGTTCCAAATTATTCTCGCGGCAATTATCACTGGCCTGTTTCTCACCGATCCATTGCTGGAAGTGCAGGCTCGCACGCTCTACCTGCCTTTCATCAAAACTCCGGTGATTGCGAACATGAGTTGGTTCACCTTCGTATTTTTTGTGGTGGTTATCGTCGGCACATCGAATGCAGTGAATCTCACTGACGGGCTGGACGGTTTGGCGACCGGTTGCACCATCACCGTGGCATTTGCGTATGCGTTGCTCTGTTACGCGGCCGGCAATTTTCGCGTGGCGGAATACTTGCAGGTTCCCTTTTATCCGTTCGCGGGCGAACTGACCATTGTCTGCTCGGCGCTTATCGGCGCGGGGCTGGGCTTTCTCTGGTTCAACTGTTATCCGGCGAAGGTTTTCATGGGCGACACCGGATCGCTGGCCATCGGCGGCATCCTCGGCATTGTCGCGATCTGTTGTAAACAGGAGCTGCTACTGGTCGTAGTGGGTGGCGTTTTCGTGATCGAAGCCGTCTCAGTGATTTTACAGGTGCTGAGCTTCAAACTCACCGGCAAGCGGTTTTTCGTCATGTCTCCGCTGCACCATCATTTCGAGTTAACCGGCTGGAAAGAAACCACAGTGATTGTTCGCTTCTGGATTCTTTCGATCATCTTCGCCTTGCTCGGACTGGCAACCCTGAAACTGCGATGAGCAACGGACGCTACAAAAATCAAAACGTAGCCGTACTTGGAGCAGGGCTGAGCGGGAGCGCCGCGGCCTTGCTGCTCGCCTCCCAGGGCGCACAAGTGACGGTACTCGACAGCGCCGGCGAAAATGATTTGCTGAAATCCACGCTGGACAATCTGCGCGCACACGGCGTGCGGGTGGTTTGTGGATCTGAGGCGGACAGCAACTCATCTGTGTACGACTGGATGGTTCTAAGCCCCGGCATCGATCCGGTTTCTTCGTTGGCGAGCAATTTTTCTTCGCGCGGAATTGATACAATCAGTGAGCTGGAGCTGGGTTGGTGCTCCTGCGAAATGCCGGTCATGGCGGTAACAGGCACCAACGGCAAAACCACGACGACCGAGCTCCTCGCTCAAATGCTCAATGCTTGCGGTCAACGAACGATCGCTTGCGGCAACATCGGCAAACCCCTTTCAGAGGTCGCGCGGGAAAAGCAGCCGTTGGACGTGCTGACGGTTGAAGTGAGCTCGTTCCAATTGGAAGCGATCCGCACATTTCGTCCGTCGATAAGCATCTGGCTCAATTTTGCCCCCGACCATCTGGATCGTTATCGCTCCGTCGCTGATTATCGCGCGGCCAAGCTGCGCATTTTCGAAAATCAAACGGAACACGATATCGCCGTTGTCAACGCTGCGGAAGTGCTTCCGACAATTCGCCCATGCCGCATCACTTTCAGCGCTTATTCCAATCGCGCCGATTTCCGGCTGTCTGACGGCGCAATCGTTTATGAAAACCAGCCGGTCTTGCGTCTGGCTGATACGAAGCTGCGTGGGCTACATAACATCGAGAACCTGATGGCGTCGCTTGCTGTCGGCGTCGCCCGCGGATTGCCGTTCGCGCAGATGGTGGCGGCGATTCGCGATTACGAGCCGCGCCCGCACCGATGCGAATTTGTGCGCGAACTCGATGGTGTCGAATACGTCAACGATTCCAAGGCAACCAATCTGGACGCAGTCGAGAAAGCATTGGCCGCACAGACTAAACCGGTGGTGCTCATCGCCGGCGGCAAAGACAAAGGATTCACGTTCGATCCGTTGCGTTCGCTGGTGAAAGGCAAAGTCAAATCAGCAGTGCTGATCGGCGAGATGGCCGAGAGCATCAGGCGCTCATGGGACGGCGCGGTCACATCCGAAATCGTGGCTTCACTCGCGAGCGCAGTCGAGCGCGCGCGCAGTCTTGCCAGTGCGGGGGACGTTGTCCTGTTCTCTCCGGGCACATCATCGTTCGACATGTTCAAAAGCTACGCCGATCGCGGCGACCAATTTCGCAAACTGGTCCAAACGCTCCCGCAATGAAACGGATTAGAATCCCGCGTCTTTTCAACGCTAAGAAGCTGTCGGCAGCGACGGCCCGCCGCGCGTCTGCGGCGTCCGCAGGAATGGACTTCGAAGGCATTCCGGAACCAAACATGAAGTTATCGCGAGCATTACTGATTGTTTTGCTTCTGCACGTCGTTGCTGTGTCGGGAATCATTGCGTTCAACGCCATCAAGACGCGTGAGCGTTCATTCGTGCCGGAAGCACCTACGCAAACTGAAAACACGCCGGCGGATACGGCGGGAACAGCAAATCACGCGGACCCTGCCAAAGCACCACCTGCTGCGATGCAAAAAGGAAACGATCGCCAACACGATCCGAAATCTTCTCATTCGCCTGCGAAGGACGAACAGGCAAAGACGGTGTCGCCCTCGGGAAAGACCTACCTTGTGAAGAAAGGGGATAATCCAGTCGCAATCGCAAAGAAATTGAAAGTCTCCTACAACGATTTGATCGCGCTCAATCACATTGAGGACCCACGCAAATTGCAGATCGGTCAACAGCTTTTAGTTCCCAAACCAACGACGAATGCGAAAAAAACGAAAAAGAGCAAAAAATAATGCACCGGATCCAGCGACTTAAACACAGATGCTTCGCTTCGCTCAACACGAATCATGCGTCGTAAAAGCGCCTACATACTCTTTTTAGCAGTGCTGGGACTGCTGGTCATCGGCATCGTGATGCTCTTCAGCACGAGCGCCTACGCACGCGACAGCCATGGAGATGTTTATTTCTTCATTAAACGGCAGGCGATTTGGATTGGGATTGGACTTGTTGCGTGCACTTTTGCAGCGCTCGTGAACTATCACTTCTGGCAAAAGACGTGGTGGCTTTGGTTCGCGGTGGCGCTGACCGCTCTTGCGCTTTGCTATATCCCGCACATCGGAATGCGCATCAACGGATCGCGTCGCTGGGTCGGCTACGGCCCGGTTACCTTTCAGCCATCGGAGTTCGCAAAAATCGCGACGATCTTTTTTCTCGCCGCCTGGTTCGCGCGACGTGAAAAACCGGACAGCAACGTGTTGTCGGCATTCATTATTCCGCTTGCAATTATCAGCGTGCCGGCTGCGCTGGTGCTGGGGGAAGTCGATCTTGGGACCACAGCTTTGATCGGAGCAACGGCGTTTGTTGTGATGTTTATTGCCGGCACCAATCCGCTATGGCTTGGCGGGCTTGCAGTCGCGGCGTTGGGCGGGCTAATCCTCGTTGCTACGCAGATCTCGGAGCGCATGGGGCGGCTCTCCGCATTTCTTCATCCGCAAAACTACAAGGAGGATGCCGGATTGCAGCAGATGCAGGCGTTGATCGCCTGGGGCAGCGGCGGGATGGACGGGCTTGGGTTGGGAAACGGCCGGCAGAAGATGCTTTATCTGCCGTATGCACACACCGATTTTATTTTTCCAATCATCGGCGAAGAACTTGGTCTGCGGTTCAGTCTTCTGGTGGTTTTTTTGTTCGTTGTGATAATTGTCTGCGGCATCATGATTGCGCTGCACGCTCGTGATCGTTTTGGACTGCTGCTCGGTTGCGGGATTATTTCGCTCCTCGCTCTGCAGGCAGCGGTCAACATCGGCGTGACGACGTCGCTTCTGCCTAACAAGGGACTCCCGCTGCCGTTTATCAGCTATGGAGGTTCGAACCTGGTGGCGTTTATGTTTGGGGTTGGCGTGTTGGTGAACATTTATCGCCAGGGCATTCTCGAGCCTCCGCCGGTGAAACGCGCCACGATGAACGCAAAAGTGACGCCGCGAATTTGCTTAACCCGTAAGTAGGATCAATCCAATATGAATGCTGTAATCGCATGCGGAGGAACCGGTGGACATCTTTTCCCCGGCATTGCTGTCGCGGAGGTGCTGCAAAATCGCGGACATGAAGTGATGCTGTTGGTTTCCGAAAAGGACATTGACGCAGTGGCGCTTTCCGGCCGGACGAATTTCCAAGTCGAAAAGTTGCCGACAGTTGGGCTGCCTTCGCGATTTTCACCGGCGTTTTTTGGGTTCACTCGCCGGTTTGTTGAAAGCTTATCACTTTGCCGCTCTATCTATCGCAAGTTCAATCCGCACGCCGTTCTGGGGATGGGCGGGTTCACTTCCACCGCGCCAGTCCTGGCGGGGCGCTTCCGCGGCATAGCCACGTTTATCCACGAATCGAACGCCGTTCCTGGAAAAGCGAACCGTTGGACCGCACGTGTTGTGAATGCGGTCATGCTGGGATTCAAGGAATGCGCACCGTTTTTTCCGAAAACGCGCACTGAAATCACGGGCACGCCGGTGCGCACCGAACTGGTGCCTCTGGACCGCGCAGATGCGCGGCGGAAACTCGGATTGCGAGAGGACCTGCCTACACTGCTCGTGATGGGCGGCAGCCAAGGCGCCAGCGGAATTAATCAGGCGCTAATCAAAGCGCTGCCGTTTTTGCAAGGCATGCCGCTCCAGGTGATCCACCTCTCCGGCGCGCGGGATGAACGCCTGGTTGCAGACAACTATCGTCGGGAAAACGTTCCTGCTTACATCGGTGCGTTTCATCATCAGATGGAGGAACTGTACAGCGCCGCTGACCTTGTCGTTGCGCGAGCGGGCGCGGCCAGCCTCGCCGAGTTCGCCGCCTTTTCATTGCCTGGCATCCTGATTCCATTTCCATACGCAGCGGATGATCACCAAACGCGCAATGCAGAGATCTATGCTCACGCTGATGCGGCAATTCTTCTGAAGCAGTCGGATCTCTCCGGTGAATCGCTCGCGCGCAACATCCGCGAGCTGATGGAAAACCCGCAACGGCTACAGCAAATGGTGGCGAATTGTACGCGTCTCGCGCCCAACGATGCAGCTGGTCGCGTGGCGAACACGATAGAAAAATACACGACTCATGAAGCTCACGTCTGAAGCAATTGCCGCGCGCGCCGATTCTTTACGCAAAAAATATTGGCGTCGTGATGAGTTGCCAGATCTGTCGCGGTTTCTGACTGCCGAAAAACATCGGATTCACCTCGTCGGTGTTGCGGGAAGCGGTATGAGCGGTCTTGCCGGCCTTCTCATCGAGTTGGGACACGCAGTGAGCGGCTCGGACAAGGTTTCAACGACAGAGACTGAGCGACTGCAACGGCTTGGCCTGCACTTTCATGAACAGCATCTCGCTGAGCATGCGGACGCTGCGGACCTTGTTGTTTTTTCCTCCGCGATTAAGAACGACAATCCAATTCTCCTAAGTGCGCGGACTTTCGGAAAACCGCTTTTGCGTCGTGCAGAAGCCGTCGCTGCAATCATGCAGGCCAGGCGCGGGATTGTGATCGCCGGAATGCATGGCAAAACAACCACTTCCGCGATGACGGCACACGTACTTCGTGAAGGCGGAGTGCATCCATCGCACTATGTGGGCGCTGAAATCCCAATTCTCGGAACAAACGCGCACTGGAACCCGCGCGGCGAATATTTCGTTGCGGAAGGCGACGAAAGCGACGGCACGTTGCGTTGCTTTCATCCCGAGTACGCAGTCATTCTAAACATCGAGGAAGAACACCTGGATTTTTATTCCGATCTCGCGGCGATCGAGAAAGTGTTTGCGCAATTGATTGATCAAACCAGCGGAAGCGTTCTCTACAACATTGATGATCCGAACACAGCGCGATTGTGCGGAAAGCGCAAATGCGCAGTCTCCTACGGATTTTCCGAGCAGGCCGATTACCGTGGAACCGACGTTGAGCTGCGGAATTTTGGTTCATCGTTTTTGGTTTGTCGCCGGGGGAAGAAACTCGGCCAAGCGACTCTCAATGTCCCCGGAGAACACAACGTGCATAACGCGCTGGGGGTAATCGCGTTGGCTTCGGAACTTTCTATTCCGTTCAACAAGATCACGGCGTCGCTTGGGAAATTCGAGCACGCTCGCCGCCGGTTCGAGATCAAATACGCGAGCGACAGGTTTCTGCTCGTCGACGATTATGCGCATCACCCGACAGAAATTCGTGCCACGCTTTGCACAGCGGAATCGATCGGACGGCGGCGTCTCATCACGATGTTTCAGCCGCACCGTTTCTCACGAACGAAAGCACTGTGCCGCGAATTTGGGAGCGCCTTCGACCATGCCGACCGGGTTGTGATCACAGACGTGTATCCTGCCAGCGAGCCCCCGATTCCCGGAATCACAGGCCGGACTATTGTCGATGAAATCGTACGACGCGGGCATCGCGGGGTCACTTATCAACCACGTCTGCAATCGGTGCATCGTGATGTGGGAAACATGCTGGAGGCCGGTGATCTTGTTTTGAGTCTCGGCGCCGGCAACATCCACGAACAACTGGAGATCCTCGCCGCCGATCTCGTGATCGCGGAGAAACTAAAAGCGATCGTGAGCGAAGAGGGTGAGGTCCTCCTTTACGAGCCACTCTCGAATCACACGACGCTCCGTGTTGGCGGTCCCGCGCAGTTTTGGGTCGAACCGCGTACCGAACAGACTTTCGCGGAACTGATTCGCTTTTGTCGCGAGGAACATCTGCCGCTATTCGCAATCGGACGCGGATCGAATCTTCTTGTTCGCGACGGCGGCATCCGCGGGGTAGTCGTTCATCCGCACGGCGGCGATTTCGAGAAAATGGAGGTCGACGGGTGCGAAATCACGGCAGGCGCGGGCGTAAAGCTGAGGCAGGTGGCTTACGCCGCGCGTGCGGCAAATCTCGGCGGGCTTGAATGGATGGAAGGAGTTCCCGGCACGGTCGGCGGGGGATTGCGGATGAATGCCGGCGCGATGGGGGCGCAAACTTTCGAGAACGTAACGCGCATCCGTTACCTTGACGCCGAAGGGCATTCACACGTCAAAAACCGAGGTGAGTTGGAAGTTTTTTATCGACGGTTCCCATTGCTGGAAAAGAACTTTGCAGTTTCTGCAACCTTCAGGGGGCAGCCGGCGGAGCGCGCAGAGATCGATAGACGTTTGCGCGAATCGCAAGAGAAACGCCGCACTACACAGCCCGCCGCCAAAAGCGCAGGCTGCATTTTCAAAAATCCTGTCACCATTCCAGCCGGCAAATTGGTAGACGAATTGGGGCTGAAGAATTCGCGAGTCGGAAATGCGCGCGTGTCGCGGGTACACGGCAACTTCATCGTAAATGATGGCCAGGCAACGGCAGCGGAGGTACTTGAGTTGATTGATGACCTCAAGAGGGTCGCGCGTAGAAAGCGCGGAATCGAGTTGGAGACCGAAGTGGAAATCGTGGGAGAACCGGAATGACAAGAGGCGAGGAGTTACCAAAGAAAATTGCTGTGCTCATGGGAGGGCCAGGATCGGAGCGCGAGGTTTCGCTTGCGACCGGGAGAGGTGTGGCGAAAGCGCTTCGGTCCTTAGGCGCCGAAGTGATTGAAATAGATGTGCGAAACGAGGATTTCCAACTGCCGAACGATGTCGATCTCGCGTTCATCACGATCCACGGAACCTTTGGCGAAGATGGCCAAATCCAGAAAATTCTGGAGCGTCGCGGAACCGCATACACCGGCGAGGGCGTGACCACGAGCGAGATCGCGTTCGACAAAATTCGCACTAAAGAAAGATTCCTGGAACACGGAGTAACGACTCCGCCATGGGAAGTGATTCACGCAGGAGAACGACCAACGATCCCATTGCCGATCGTGGTCAAGACGCCGCGACAGGGCTCAACGGTAGGCGTCGTAATCGTGAAAAACGAAAACGAGCTCGAGTCCGCGATCAATGAAGCGTCGAAATATGATTGCGAATTGTTGATAGAAAAATTTGTGTCCGGCCGGGAATTAACGATAGGCGTCCTCGGTGACCAAGCTTTGCCCATTCTCGAAATAATTCCCAAGGGCGGCTTTTACGATTTCAACAATAAGTATCCGTTTCTCAACCCGCAGGCCGGCGGCGGAGCGGAGCACGTCTGTCCGGCAAACATCGACGCGAAAAAAACAAAAGAAATTCAGGAACTGGCGCTTCGTGCATTTCGCGCCGCCGGTCTGCAGGTGTATGCGCGTGTTGACGCGATTTTATCCGAGACAGGACAGCCGTTCATTTTGGAGATTAATAACATTCCGGGTATGACCGAGACCAGTCTGCTGCCCGAAGCGGCTGCAGCGGTGGGTATCAGTTACACAGATCTTTGCGCGCGGATCATTGCGTTGTCCCGCCCCCGCAAAGGCTACGGCGGCCAGGCGCGGTCTGGAACAGAAAGGAAATGATGAGTTTTCGCCGAAGAACTTCCGGAACGCGCAATCGGCGACTGTCCAATGTCCGGCAACGTCGGCAGCAACACCTGCTCGATGTGAAAGTGCGTTCCCGCAGGGCGGCCCGGAACCGCATTCGCAGAGCGATGGGCGTTCTATCGAAAGCGGTTCTGCTGATAGCGTTGTGTGGAGCTGGTTACGCAGGTGCGCGCGAAGGTGCAAGACGCCTTTTCTTCCAGAATCCAGATTACCAGGTCAAAACAATTGAATTGCAGACCGACGGGACTCTTCAGCGTGATCAGGTGCTGAAAGCGGCCGATCTGCACGAGGGCGCAAACATCTTCAGCATAAATCTGGCGAGAGTGCGCGATCGCATACAGCAGCTTCCCCAAGCAGACGAAGTTGAGGTCGTACGAAAATTACCCAACGAAATCGATATTCAAATCGTGGAACGAAAGCCGGTCGCCTGGATCACCAGCGAAACGGAAATTAATGATCCATTTGCGTCGGATGCGGCCTTTTTAGTGGGTGCCCGGGGTGTTCTAATGAAACAAAAAAAGTTGTTGCCTGAATATCTTGGACTGCCGCTGATTGTAGGATG
>Ga0209155_1001014_pt1 | contig 13279 bp, 9 predicted proteins | sample GraSoiAngelo_122_FD_185879 | JGI IMG/M metagenome (GOLD analysis project Ga0209155, IMG submission 185879) | Grasslands soil microbial communities from the Angelo Coastal Reserve, California, USA - 14_0927_02_20cm (SPAdes) (version 2) | ecosystem: Environmental > Terrestrial > Soil > Grasslands ... | reverse complement strand
AGTCGCTTCATTAAGCCATTCACCTGGGTCCGGACGTCCTCGATCTGGTTCGCTGCGTTGTAGACGCGGTTGAGTTCATCGCGAATCTGAATGCCGAGGTCGAACTGTTTTTGCAGATCAGCCTGCTCAACCTTGACGCGGGGGTCGAGCTTCATTTCCATAGGCGCAGTTTGGCTCTTGCCGTCCACGGTCAAGCGAACTTGGTATTTGCCCGGCAGCGCGAATGGGCCATAGGCGCCCTCCTTGTATTCGAACAAGTAGTATCCGGGTACGCGGCTGGTTCCCTCGTAACGTTCGTCCCAGATGAAACGGTTAAGCCCGGCTTCCGCCTTGATTTGTTTCTCTGGTTTCTTGTCATCGGGATTCCGAGGTTCCTCAACTGGTTCGGTCCTGTTGCTGGAATATTTGCGAATTACCGTGCCTGCGGAATCGAGGATCTCGATAGTTGTTTCGCCTTTGGGAGCATTCTTCAGATAGTAGTAGATAACCGCACCCGGAGGCGGGTTTTGCCCGGCAAGCACCGACTTGCGCTCTTCGTCAGATGGGTTGTGGAAACGGACTGCCGTGCTGGGAATGTAGAGGTGCACATCTTGCGCCGTGATCTGATCCGTGAATTGGCGCAGTGGCGAAACGTCATCAAGAATCCAGAAAGACCGCCCGTGCGTGGCTAAAACGAGATCGTCGTTCTTTACCACCAGATCGTGAACTGGCGTCGTAGGCAGGTTGAGCTTCAGCGCGCGCCAGTTTGCGCCGTCATTGAAAGAAACGAACATACCAGTCTCGGTGCCGGCATAAAGCAGCCCGCGTTTCTTGGGGTCTTCGCGGACTGCACGTACAAACGTGTTCTCTGGAATGCCGCTTACGATTCTCGTCCAGCTCTTGCCGTAGTCGTTGGTCTTATAGATGTAAGGACGCAGGTCGTCATTCTGGTGGCGGTCAATCGCCAGGTAGGCAGTTCCGGCATCGTGCGGCGAGGCGTCGATGAGGCTGACACGGCTCCATTCCGGCAAATCCTTCGGAGTGACGTTTGACCAATTCTTGCCGCCATCACGAGTAATGTAGATCAGGCCATCATCGGCGCCGGTCCAGATTAAGTCTTTTGCGACGGGAGATTCGGCAACGGCAAAGATTGTGTCGTAGTACTCGGTGCCAGTGTCGTCGATGTCGATCGGGCCGCCGGAAGGTTGCTGCTTGCTCTTGTCGTTGCGGGTGAGATCGGGGCTGATGGCAACCCAATGTATGCCGCCATCGGTCGTCTTAAACAATCGCTCTCCCGCCTGATACAGCGTATTTGGATCGTGGGGCGAAAAGAAAATTGGAGCAGTCCACTGGAAGCGGTGATCCAAATTGGCCGCACCTCCGCCATCACTCAGGTCAGGCATTACCCGGACATCTTTTCTTTCTCCGGTCCGTTTATCGAAACGTGTGATTTGGCCTTGATAGCCCCCTGCGTAAACGATATTCGGGTCCGGCGGATATGGGGCGATGTACCCGGATTCGCCGCCTCCCACGTCATACCAATCGGCGCGGCCTATTGAACCCTCGTCACTGCGGCTGGCAATGCCGATGGTGCTGTTATCCTGCTGCGCGCCGTAAACGAAATACGGCGTACGGTTGTCGGTGATCACATGGTAGAACTGCGCGGTTGGCTGGTTATCTTCGCGTGTCCAGGTCTTGCCTCCATCGAGACTCACCGTCACTCCGCCGTCGTTGAAAACAATCATGCGACGCGGATTCTTGGGGTCAATCCACATGCCATGGTTGTCGCCATGCGGAACTTTGACTTTGTTGAACGTGTGGCCGCCATCGGTCGATCGGTAGAAATCTACGTTGGCGACGTAGACCGTATCGGAGTCCTGAGGATCGGCGATGATGTGCATGTAATACCAGGAACGCTGCCAATAGGAACGATTGCCGTTGACGAGATCCCAGGTCTCGCCGCCATCGTCAGAACGATAGATGCCGCCTTCGGCTGCTTCAATGAGGGCATACACGCGATCCGAGTTGGCGGCCACAGCAACTCCGATGCGCCCATAGGGAGGTTTCGGTAAGCCATGCTCCTGAAGCTGTTTCCATGTCGTGCCGCCATCATTCGAGCGATATAAACCGCTGCCGGGGCCGCCGTCCGAAAGCGTCCACGGCATGCGACGAGCCTGCCAGAGAGAAGCGAAAACGATATTCGCATTTTGAGGATCGAATGTGATGTCGATCCCGCCGGTATTTTCATCTTTATAAAGAACCTTTTCCCAGGTTTTGCCACCATCAAGCGTACGGAAAATGCCGCGCTCAGTATTTGGACCATAGGGGTGCCCAAGCGCGGCGACCAGAACGCGGTCAGGATTCTTGGGGTCGACAATCAGCTTGCCGATGGCGCGCGAATCGCGCAGGCCGATGTTCTTCCAGGTCTTGCCGCCGTCAACCGTTTTGTAAATGCCGTCACCATGGGATGCGTTGCCACGAATGCACCCTTCGCCCGTTCCGACGTAGACGATGTTCGGATCGGACGGCGAAACCGCCAAGCTGCCGATGGCTGAAGTTCCCTCTTTATCGAAGACCGAAGTCCAGGTCATGGCGCCATCCGTGGATTTCCAAACGCCCCCCCCGGTCCCGCCAAAATAATAAGTGGTTGGATCGCCGGGTATGCCGGACGCGGTCAATGATCGCCCGCCGCGAAACGGTCCAATGGGACGATACTTCATTCCCTTGAAGGTCGGGTCTTCGTTCTTCGGGGCCGGAGTTGCGTTCTCGACCGCTGCGGCTTGTTCTTTCGGTTTGCGTTCTCTTTGAGATTCCGTCTGCCGCTGTGCAGGACTCACCGAAGATATGAGCAATACAAGTGCAAACCATGCTGTCGCGCTTACTGTGATCCTAGAGCGATACATTTGTTTCTCCCGGGGAAGAAGTTGAATCGCATATCTTAACGCCAGCGAGGCGATTTGTGAAATTGAAGGTGTGCCCCGATGCGTTAACGGCCACTGTTTCTACTTGCGTGTTCCAGAGAGCAGCTTCCGCGCGGCTTGCAGCTCTTTTCGTTTTTGCGCATCGACTTTGGGATATGACAAGTCCAAATCGTCCAAGGTATCGACAATCGCTGCCGCCAGCACTAACCGTGTGAACCATTTGTTGTCAGCCGGGATGACAAACCACGGCGAATGTTTGGTCGACGTATTACGAATCATGTCTTCGTAAGCATCCATGTAGTCGTCCCAATATTCGCGTTCGCGCACGTCGGCGGCGGAGAACTTCCAGTTCTTCTCTGGTTGATCCAAACGCTCTAGAAAGCGTCTCTTCTGTTCCTGTTTTGAAAGGTGCAGAAAGAATTTGCGAATCACAATTCCGTTGTGGGAGAAGTAACGCTCGAAAGCACAGATGTCGCGAAAGCGCTCCTCCCACAAATCCTTCGTGATCAGGGACTCGGGAATTCTTTCCGCCTTTAGTAAGTCCTGATGAACTCGAACTACTAGCACTTCTTCATAATAGGAACGATTGAAGATGCCGATGTGTCCACGCTCGGGCACACGTTGCATGGTGCGCCAAAGATAGTCGTGATTGAGTTCCTCTGTGGAAGGAGTCTTGAAAGAATAAACCTGGCATCCCTGCGGATTGATCCCCGACATAACATGTTTGATCGCGCCATCTTTGCCTGCGGCGTCCATCGCCTGGAGGATCAGAAGCACACCCCAGCGGTCCTGGGCATAGAGTTTGTTTTGCAGCTCGGCCATGTGGGCGATGCCCTTTTCCAGCAGTTCGGTCGCGTGCTCTTTGGAGCGAATATCGCCGGTGTCACTAGGATCGAAATCTTTCAAGCGGATTTTCTTGCCATCGTCTACGCGATATGGTTTGGCCAGCTTGCCTGCCCAGCTCACGAAGTCTCCCTTCTGCTTAAAGTCAGGGCCGAAGTCTAGCAAGATTCCGGACAAATCGCATTCAGGTATTTGTGCCAGAAGCGCCTTCGACGGTTTTCCACAGAGGTTCAGTTTGCGTGACGGAGGTCACAGACATCATGGCTATGCTGCCGTAGTCTATACTTCGTTTCCCACTAGGTTGAGGGCAAGTTCCTTCGCGGGACGCTAACTTTGTTGCGAGTGTCTTGAGACAGGTGAACTTTTTTGCTCTCAGTGTTGCTCACCATTCTAATGAGGAAATCCTTTCGATGACAGCAGCGCCGGATGTGGCGTCAGTGTTTCTGCTTGCCGAAAACCGCCTCCTTCGTGAGGCCCTGACGAAAATATTCGAGAGGAAAAGCGATCTGCGGGTGGTCGGGGCCTGCGCCTTCTCGCCGGCTGCAGTCGAGCAGCTCGCTTTGGCCGCCCCGAGTGTTTTGGTTTTGGACTCCTTCGCCGAAGGCTTGCACCTGGAGTTTCTGCGGGAAGCACATCGGCGTTTTAATGATCTCAAAGTTGTGCTGATTGGGATGGAAGCCAACGAAGTAGCATTCCTGCGAGCAGTTCGCGAGGGCGCTTTAGGTTATGTGTTGAAGGACGCGTCAGCGCTGCAGGCGGTTGCCACGGTACGGGCGGTAGCGAGTGGTGAGGCGGTGTGTCCCCCGCAGTTATCGGCTGCCCTGTTTCGCTGCGTTGCCCAGCAGCATCACGTGCCGAGCTTCCACGTGAAACTTACTTTGGGTCTGACCAATCGCGAGCAGCAGTTGGTGGTGCTGATTGGAAAAGGGCTAACTAATAAAGAGATCGCCTGCCAATTGCAACTTGCCGAGCAAACGGTGCGCAACCACGTCCACCGTATGCTGCGCAAAGTTGGCGCCAACAACCGGCTGGCAGTCGTCGAGTTGTGCCGCATGCAGGGTTTGCCCGTTTAGGAGCGCAGTTGTTTCATGTTCGAACTTTAAGCCATCCATAAATTGCATTTGCCGAATCGATTTTTTCCACCCAGATAGATTGAGGCGGGTGAACTCACCCGCCTCTTTGTGTTTTTGATGACAGCTTATTCCGCGGTCTCCTGCTGCGTCCTGGTGCGGCGGAGAACGGGCCGACTCTGGTTTCCTTCTCCTGGAGCGTGGCGGCGCAACACTGGGCGCTGCGCCCAGGCGAGCCTGGCTTTCACTTCGTCGAACTCGCTGGTGTTATCGATGTACTCAGACTTCGCAGGGAGCAGCGTCGCAATTTCGTTTTGCACCCGGCGGATACGTTCCTCCGTTTTCGGGTAGCCGGCGAAAAGTTTTGCCAGCAACTGATGCATGGGCAGCTTATCCATGACCCTGTAGCCCGGCAGCTTGGCCATTCGGCTATGCATGAAGGCTTCTCTTTTTTGCAATTTTTCAAGAGCTGCGACGTAAGCCTCTGGGTCGTAGCCAGCAGCGTATTGATACTCGATTCCCAGCAAGTCCGCCTCATTTTCTGCGTTGCGGCTGAACTTTTTGAACGATAGCGGCGCTCCCAGGCCTGCGATCTGTTGCAAACCGATGCCGGCTGGCCCACCGAAATATGTCAAGGGAATCGAGATCGCATCCCAGGCATACATGCGGGTGGCGGAGCGTGTGGCGTGTCGTGCGGCAACGTGCGCGATCTCATGCGCCATCATGCCGGCGAGTTCGGCTTCGCTGTCGACCGCCAGAATTAATCCGCTATCTACGTACAGGTAGCCGCCGGGAAGAGCAAAAACTCTGGTGTCCTCAGAATCGATGACCTTAATGGTGAAGGGCAACTGCGCGTCGGAGTTGCGGGCGAGCTTTTGGCCCAGGCGGTTTACATAATCGGTGACGCTGGGATCGGGAACGAACTTGGTGTGCCGGTCAATGCGCTTGGCCAGCGATTCGCCCAGCCGCTGCTCCTTTTCCAGTGAATAAAAATTGATGCCCTTGCCGACGCCCCGCACACCGATCCGATCGATATCGTACTTCGGCTGGCGGTTCTTGATTTCGCCGCTGGAATTGTTTTGCGCCGGTGCGGCCTCAACTGGCGCTGTGTCTGCTTCCTGCGTGGTCGCTTCCGGAGACTGCTGCGCCTGCGAACTTCCGCTCCAGACCGCGCTCACAAGAAATGCAGTGCAGCTCCATCTCGCAATGCGCGCGCGCCAGGGGAAGTTGAATTCGGGATGGTTCGTGCCGGAGCAGCAAACAGAGAGGTTCGCCATGACTCACCCGCCGAGGGGAGGATTCTACTCTTCTGATGTGCAACTGTGCGGCCAAAATCTTTGCATATGGCCGTCCGAACAGGCCCTGGTAGCGTATGTTGCGGGCTAGAAAGGGCGAACTGTGCTAAATGCCCACGCCTGCGCGCCGTCCCAAACGCTCCCCACGGCGGCTGAGGAAGTTTTATGCCATGATAGTGAAAGTTTTTACCCTTGCCCGGGTGGCGAAACTGGCAGACGCACGGGACTTAAAATCCCGGGTCCCGAGAGGGACGTACCGGTTCGATTCCGGTCCCGGGCACCAAGTGAGCTTCGAGATCCCTCGCTGCGCTTCGGGATTTCGGCTGCGGGCTCCCGCTGCGCTCACGCCCGCAAAGCACCTCAACTTAAAATCCCGGGACGGAATCGAACCGGTGCCCATTCGACAACTTCAGTGCGCTCCGTTGCTGAGAGCAGTTCCTTCGGGACCCGAGCACACAGAACATAAGTTTTATCTTGACGAATCTTTGTGATCGTCGATCGATGTTCTCTGCGTAGTTCGGCCCACGTGCGCCTCCTAGACACATGTCGTCGTCTGAACGGCGGAACGTAGCGGTCTTGTTCTGGATTCGTAACAGCGGGAACTCGTTTCCGGGTTCCCTCAAGGTCTAAACCAACTGATTCGGCACGGCTTAGTTGAACTTTGTTCCATTTTAAGAACAAATCGGATTTTTTTTCCAGGGGCCTCTGTATAGGGAGAAGATACTCCGACCTCTTTGCGACGAGCCGCTCACCAAAGAAGTGCGCCAGTATTTGAATGAAAAGGTACAGAAAATGAAATCAGCAACGAAGGATTACTGGCTTCTTGGCCTAGTGCTCATGGTTGCGCTCTGTGTCGCATGCCCTAAACGCGCAAATGTGAATCCCACCAAAACACTAGTACCCATCGAGGCTGCAACATTTGGCCTGAGTAACAGCTACCAAGTATCGCCTTACCCGGTCGACAATTTCGGCATTTTGACTGCCTACAAGCCCCCTCAAGGGGAAAGGTGGGACGAGAGCAATGAGATATGCGCAACTTGGAGTTGTTTAGGTGTCGATGCTAACAAAGTTCCGACCGATCCGAATGAGCGCCTGTCGGTAAGCGGTTTCGCGGATACGGGCACCGGAGGAACAATCAGCTTGTCTGATGACCAGCAAAATTCGTTTGGCGTTAAGCTGCTCCTGCCTGGCTTAGCGAAACTTGTAGATATCAAAGGGAACGTGGATTGGAAGAGCCATGTAACAGTCAACCTCCAGCTTGGGAACGCTACTAAGCGAGTACTCAACCGGATTAAGGCTTACAACTATATGAAGAACACGCTTCAACCTGGAAATCCGCTTAAAGATGCATTCGACCAAGGACAACTCGTGATCTTGGTAGCTGATCTCGTGGTGGATTCCCTCGACGCGACGATAAAAGTGGATAAAGACCTGAATGCCGGTGCCGACGCGGCGCTTTCAAAGGCCGCCGAATCGCAGCAGCTACCGGTGGGGAAGGACGCTAGCCTGAGTGGCAAGCTCGAAAACAAAGGAGGAGGTAGCTATCACCTCGAAGTAAAAAATCCGGTTGTTATCGCTGTTTTGCCGAAACAACAGCCATCTGCTGGAACTCTGGGCCCACCGAGCCCCAGCGATCCCTGGGGTGACTGGAAGCAAGTGTTGGTTCCCCTACATCGCGACCTTCAATAAGGTGCCTTCATGAACGAGCGCGCCAAGTCAATAGCGCAAAGCATCACTGTGATCTTTGCTATTCTCAGCGCATTTGCACAATTAGGCAATTCCCAGTTCCGGCAGCCCGTAAAGGTCCGCTTGACCGACCCGGGTGGGCGACCTTTGAAAAATGCCGAACTGAATATCTCCTCCCCCTTTGGGAATTTTCACGGTCTAACTGATTCACTAGGGGGATACAAGCTGCCTGGAGTGGCGCCGGGGCGCTATCAAATCGATGTTTCTTTTGAGGGTTCAGTCTTCGAGAGAACCATAACTGTAGAGCAGCGAATAGACGGTCGAGTCGTCATGAATGGGCATGTCATTGAGCCGGGCGTTGTCTACAACGGGCCGGAGCCAGTCATCGAGCTTAGCTTGGAAAAGAAGGCACCACCGCCTACAGAGGCACCACCCCCAACGCAGGCACCGCCGCCAGAATACACGCAACCCCCAGCCACGCCCCCGCCCGCATCTCATGCTCTTGAAAAACTTTCTTGGAATCTGTGGCTGGAGGAGTCGCATGAATCGCTCCAGTTCCACCCCGTTACCTATCTAAACTTAGATCAGCCGTACGCGCTGGTTGTGGACTTAGCAGCTTTTGCCTATGAGAAGCAAACAGGTACGTTTGCATCAGAAGTTGGCGGTACCCTGAAAAAATTGATTCAGGCCACTGTTAGCGATCAATTAAATGTTCAGTTGTATTTACTGTACGACCAGCGATATTTTGTTCCACTTGCAGTACGAGACACATTGCAAGACTTTCCTATATCTGTGGCGAAAATCCGCGCCATCAAGGAGGATTGGGCAGATATCCCAGCCGACATATCGGTCGCATCGATGAAAGAGCCCCAGTATGATCGTTATCGCTTTGGGAGAGCCACATTTCCACTACGCACCAATCGTAAGCCTGGGACCACTTTCCTTGGCCTCTCGGTGTGGTATCACGGAGTACCTATAGAAGAGATCACCTGGCCCTCGGTATGTATCAAAGCCACTGATTCGGACGTGTGCCCCGAGGGAGTTGTACAAGCTAAGACACTCGGTGGTATTGATTCAGCGATGCTGGTAGCTCTGGATCGTGCGAAGCAACTAGAACCTGCCGTCGCGATACATTTGATTGATTTCGGGAATCGTGGAACGGCCGTCGTCTTTAAATGCAATGACTGCACTGGGGAGCAGAAGTATTTCTCCTGGCGAGTCGGAAAACCACTTCAAGGTGTAGGAAAGGAACTCAAGAATTCAATATTGTCGGGAGTGGACACGTCCGCGCAGTTGGATGACCCTGCGTGGCTAGAGCAGGCTGGTCTGGCCATATCGGGCCTCCTCTTTTATGGAGACGATAAAGAAGCGTCCGACGAAGCGCGGCACAAGCTCACGGAATTGATGACCAAGGTGGTGCAGGGTACCACCCCATCGCTGTTTGTACGTTCAATTAGTGAAGGCTACGACCCTCTCTTTCTTTTTCCTATAGGTTTGGCGTCTCTTGAAATTAATGGTAAACCTGAACACCTAGGCTATCACTTCCGGATTGAGTCGCCTCTGCTAAGTCCTGACTACAAGACAGGAAGTTGTGTTCGTACATGGCGGGTTCTGCTACCGAAAGGAAACGCGGATGACGCGTTGGCGCGCGGGCGTCAAGCCTTACAACCTGCGCTGACCCGACTTGGGCAGACTCTCCCAGAGTGCACACCTGGCAGTGCGGCAAAATCCTGCATGTTTAAGGACATAGATGCCTTCGCTTCGTGGGTCAATAGCTCTTCACCCGAGCAGCCAAACACTGCCCTTTTGATCCTAAGCCACCACGATCATAATCGCATTTACTGGGATCCGGCTCACACTGTGCCGGCGGCGCTCTTCAACGCTCAATTTCAATCGCCGTCTATCGTAGTTTTCAATGCCTGTGGTACAGCTAAGCCCGATGAGACTGAGGTGCTCAGTCGGCTTAACCGAAACGGTGTCTCCTCGATGATTGCGACATACTCGGAGGTTCCAGGTTATATGGCAGGCCTCTTCAGCAGGTTCTTGATCGATATCCTCTACACACACAAGAATGAGGCCGCTTATCCGTTGTCACAGGCCGTTTACGACGCCGCTATGAAGCTTCGTGATGAATCCATTCCGAGCCGACCGGACGTTCCAGCAGGACGAAAATACGGAGCCTTCTCGCTCCTGTTTGCTCTCGTTGGCAACGGTGGCGCCCGATTGTGCGTTCCATAGCGTTCCATAGCTCCGGAGAAGCTGTGAGGCAAGTGGTAATCGAAAACCAAGCTAATAAATTCGACAAGATGCAGTGCCTTGCTAGCCGTCGGCAGCTCCTAACGGTCTGCACCTGGCTTGTGTGAATCCAGCGGTGCCGTAATAGACCCCCAGCCCCTGGGCAGCGGTACCGGGCATTCGGTATCCCTCGCCGCTCTCCGGATTTCGGCTGCTGCCCTTCGACTTCGCTCACTACCGCAAATCGCCTCAAGTTGCATCTTGACCGAATCTCTGTGATCCTCTGTGTTCACCGTGCTTGCGGCCCTTCGTCACTTTTGCTTGAGCCGCGAATCTCATCTGTGGTTCAGAACGGAGTCAAATGAATTTTCGAACCGACAGCCGGCAGTTCAAGCGAATAAATCGCCGTGAACTGCTGAAGCTTAGCCCGGTGCTCGCGCTCGGAGCTTTTGCCATTCCTAAGCTCCAGAAGCCGCTGCTCAAGACCGGGCTCGCTTTCAGCGATTGGGCTTCTGCGCGGCTCTTCGGCTCCGGCCACTTGGCGCGCACTTTCGACGATTCCGAACTCACGCCTTTTGCCAGGTTTCCTATCAATGGCTATGACGTCGACGATCCCGGAGTGGATTTCGACAATTGGACCCTCACCGTTAGCGGCGCAGTGCAGAAGCCGGGAGACTACACGCTGGCGCAAATCCAGACGCTGCCCAAATTCAGGCAGAACACGCGGCATGTTTGCATCGAGGGATGGGACGTTATCGGGCGCTTTGGCGGGGCGCGGCTGGCGGATTTTTTGCAGATGATCGGGGCCGATCCCGCAGCGCGATTTATCACCGTCCAGTGTGCGGATGATTACTACGAATCGCTGGACATGGCGACGGCCAGGCATCCGCAGAGTTTGTTGTGCTACGAAATGTACGATCAGCCGCTCACGCGTGAGCACGGCGCGCCGTTGCGACTGAATATCCCCACCAAGATTGGTTATAAGCAGGCAAAGTACTTAACCGATTTGAAGGTGAGTCACGTTCTGGAGAAGGCGGGATATTGGGAGGATCAAGGGTACTCCGAGTTCTATGGCTTATAGCGTGCTCGAAGAATCTTAAACCACAGAGGACACAGAGTCGCACAGAGGCTTACATGTCAACCCAAATAGCCGCAATCACGAACGTAAAGACTGGCGTGATTGATGAGGCGGTATACGAGCATCCGTTCATCGTGCGCCTGTGTCACTGGGTGAATGCGCTGGCGCTGCTAGTAATGGTATTCAGCGGGCTGCAGATTTTCCGGGCATTCCCCAGCTTTGGCGCAAAAATTCCGCAGAAAGACCTCCTTCACTGGCCCAAGGCATATGCCCTGGGGGGCTGGCTGGGCGGCGGATTGCAATGGCACTTGACCTTCATGTGGATTTACATCGGCACCGGGTTGCTCTACCTGAATTACGAAATTTTCTCGCGCAATTACAAGCAGGTTTTATTCATGCCGCGCGACATTCGCGGTGTGTGGCCGATGGTGCATCATTATTTCTTTTTCGGCCCAAAGCCCTACGTGAGAGAAGCCTACAATCCGCTGCAGAAACTGGCGTACACGTCGGCCATCGTTCTGGGAATTTTGTCCGTGCTCACCGGATTAGCCATCTGGAAACCAGTTCAGTTCTCATGGCTGGCGTGGCTGATGGGCGGTTTTCGTTGGGCGCGTTTGTGGCACTTTGCGGTGATGTGGGCAATCCTGGCCTTCTTGTTCGGCCATCTTGTCATGGTCGTGCTTCACGGGTGGAACAACTTCGTCTCAATGTTAACGGGATGGAAGAAGGATCCGGAATATCTGTAGCTTTTCTTCGCAGTCCGGAATTGTTAACCACAAAGGGCACGAAGGTACACGAAGGAAAACTATTTAATTATGTTGTCTGGAACAATGGTTAATTCGTCGTTGCAGAATCCAGGTGCGGTTTCCCCGGAACAACAGTTGATCCGCCGGGTTCAGGATGGAGAGCGCGAACTGTTCTATGAACTGGTTCGACCCTACGAGCGGCGCGTGTACACTGCCGCGTTTGCGATTTTGCGCAACGAAGCTGATGCGGAGGATGCCGCGCAGGAAGCGGTGCTGAAGGCCTTCAAACACATCCGGCAATTTCGCGCCGAGGCGCGGTTCAGCACCTGGCTGATTCAGATCACTGTGAACGAAGCTCGGATGCGGCTCAGAAGAGATCGCTCGAATGTGATAGAGCCTATCGTTGACCACCCGGACGAAGAAGGCAACTACACACCCCGCGATTTCGCCGATTGGCGAGAGATTCCGTCGGAGACTGCTGAAAGAAACGAGATTCGGGAAAAGCTTCTCGAAGCGCTCGCATCTTTGGGAGAAAAATATCGCGAAGTTTTTGTGCTGCGCGAGGTGCAGCATCTGAGCATCGACGAGACGGCGAAGGCGCTGGACATCACCGTCGCCAGCGTGAAGACGCGCTTATTGCGCGCCCGCCTCATGTTGCGGGATTTGCTTGCGCCCGGGTTGGGTGGAAGCTGGAACAGCCGATTGAGTTTTGTAAAGGGGAAAAAGCCATGGTAGTAACGTGCGAGGAAGTATGGCGCGAGATTTCGAACTATATTGAGGAGCAAGTCGACCCGGCCTTGCGGGCGGCCATGGAAGAACATTTCCGAGACTGCAAGCATTGCACTGCGGTGCTGGATGGGATCCGCAACGTGATCCAGCTTTATGGCGACGAGCGCCTGCTTGAAGTACCTGTGGGTTTCAGCGGGCGCTTGCGGCGAAGGTTGGAACAAGAGATGCCCGCTCCGAGAGGCAACGCCTGGGGATGGATGGTAGCTGTGGCGGCGGCGGCGTTGATTACGATTGGCGGCGTGGCAGGGCGTTCGTCCGCATTTAATACTCCGCTTCGTTCTGAGCATGCGAAACCGGCGGTGGTTCCGGTGCCCGCGGACATGATGGTAGTCGTAACCGATGACGGCAAGACATTTCATGCTGCCGGTTGCCGGTTTATTCACGACAAAGCGCACCTGCGCACGATTGCGGCCGGTGAGGCGATTCGCGAAGGCTATGCGCCGTGCATGCGCTGTATGAGGAAATATCTGGAATTGAGTTCCCTGTCGCCCATGCAACTAGAGGATGCAGACGACTCTGAAAATCACGGATCAGGGTACTAGCAGGGTGCTGAAAAATCTCGATTGAACACGGTTCAGCTCTCTTCGTGGCTGATTCTCCGGTCTGTCCTGGTCTGGTATTTATTTTGATTTCGCCA
>Ga0209155_1001013_pt1 | contig 13286 bp, 10 predicted proteins | sample GraSoiAngelo_122_FD_185879 | JGI IMG/M metagenome (GOLD analysis project Ga0209155, IMG submission 185879) | Grasslands soil microbial communities from the Angelo Coastal Reserve, California, USA - 14_0927_02_20cm (SPAdes) (version 2) | ecosystem: Environmental > Terrestrial > Soil > Grasslands ... | reverse complement strand
GGTCGAGCGTCAGTCGCCGCCCGTCGTCAAGGGCCGCCGGCCGAAGGTCTTCTATGGGACGCAGGCCGCGGTCGCTCCACCGACCTTCGTCTTCTTCGCCAACGAGGCTGGCCTGATCCACTTCAGCTACCGGCGCTATATCGAGAACCGGCTGCGCGAGGAGTTCGGGTTCGACGGGACGCCGATCAAGCTCGTCTTCCGCGACCGCGAATCGGTGAAGCTGCCACGGCGCCGGTCGGCGAGCAAGAGTCCCGTGTCGAAGGGACCGTCCGCGAAGCGACCGGCCAGCGGCGGTCTTCGCGCAAAGCGATGACCGATCCGGGCCGCGTCGCCGTCGTGGGCCACGGGGGCCCGTGCTCGACCATCACCGTCGACGGCACCGCGGCAGCCGACGGCCAGAGCATCGGCGGCACGGGTCACCCGACAGTCGGCACGATCGGAGGAGGCTGCAGTGTGGACAATACTCAGTCTCCGGCCTTCGGGCTCAACGACTTCACACTGACTAGGACAGGTTGTACCCTGACATCGACCGGGACTACGTGTGGTGTTGCAGGCTCAAATACCGACTACTTCCGGAGTAGCGGAGCACTAGCATCATACGTCTGGTCTGGCGATATTGGTTCTGGCAGCACTGACTTTTCGAAAGTGTTGACCGTTAACAGTTGTCACTCTACAAGCCCCTCAGCTAACTGTCCGCACTGGGCACAGGGCATCGGTAACCCGGGCGGCACAGGCACCAACCCTGTTGGTCTCAGCCAACGTTTGAAGGTCAACTCGTACAAGGGAGTAAGCTGGATTGGCTTCTCAACAGAGAAGACAACCGGCACACAACTGATCCTAGCTTGCAAAGCAGGGTACACGATTCCAGGAACAACAATCACACCATGCACGGCAACCAATGCAGGATGGACGGGCACCGTCCTACCGGGCATCGGAGGATACGCTTCAACACTCTACGAGGTGGGCAGCACAGTCCTGAGCACAAGCACATCGACACTAGCGCCGGCTAGCCCTGCAGGTGGACCTTACGCGAACTGCGCAGCGCCGATAGGATCAGGCTCAGCCTATCCCAACGGCGGATACGACTGCTAGGGGACTACCGAAGAAAGGCAGGAAATCCTCTGTTTCTTGGGATTCTACGTAATAGGATTGACCACGTTCTTGGGAGAGTGAACGGGGGCAAGCACCAAATAAACGATGAACTTCGATCTTCTCGGTGTGAAAAACGACCCTTCGCTCTTTCCTGCTGAAAAGACTCGCATACACTGTGTTTCTGATTTTCGCAATCATGATCGTAAACTGGATTATTTTCGAGGGGATTCCAGGACAGAACGGTGCACAGGCGTTTCTTACAGGCAGTCCCCGGATAGCTCAAAACCCGCAGGCAGTCGCGAATCTCTGCGCGCTGTGGCAATGTCACGCCTCACGCACTGACCAGTTTGTCTCCTACATTCACAATATGCTCACGTTCCAGTTTGGAAACTCTTACCAAAACGGCCAGCCCATCTCTACACAGGTCATAGCACAAGGAAGACTTCAGAATACTCTGTTGCTGCTCGGAGTGTCTACCATCCTCGGTATCATCATCGGCGCAGTCCTTGGAATTGTCTCAGCCAGCAGACGAAGCTCCATTCTAGACAAGCTTAACGTATCCGCTTCGATCACGACCTCTGCCCTTCCGACGTTCTGGATTGGTCTGTTATTCATTCTCGTCTTCGCCTTGGGTCTGGGCTGGTTTCCCTCAGGCGGCCTTCAGCCAGCGTCTTGGACTATCCCAGGCAATCTTCCGAGCATTCTCACCCAGATCCTCGTCCGTATACAGTTCTTCTTCCTACCCTCGGTCACGTTGACGCTGATCTCCTACGGCGGCTTTGTGCTCTTGACGAGAGCCACGATGATGGAGGCACTAACCGAAGACTACATTCTAACAGCGAGAGCCAAGGGGCTGTCTCAAAGAGTGATACTCTTCCGGCATGCTTTCAAGAACGCTTCACTCCCAGTGATAACTGCTAGCGCGCTCGCATTCGGCGGCATTCTTTCAGGTGCGATCATAACTGAGACTGTCTTCGCCTGGCCCGGACTCGGCTTCTGGCTCTTTCAAGCGGTAGAGGTGAAGGACTATCCTGTCATGCAGGCGATGTTCTATCTGATATCGCTCACTGTTGTCGCTGCTAACTTCATCTCAGATATTGTCTACGGGATCGTTGATCCTCGGATCCGGTATGAGTAGGATAATCAGTCAGCAACCGGGACGAGAGGCCGACCGATGACGGGGGCAACTCGCTCTTGGGAATTAGCTAAATAAATTTCGAAGTCACTGACCATCCCCAATACTCAATCTAGTGTCTTGGGGCTTTTCGACCCATCAGATAGTGATCGCGATGGATAGCTTCGTCGAGAGGACTCCAACCGATAAACTTAACATGCGAATGTGAGAGGCTAAGGCGGGTAGTATGCCTACTGTCAGGCTTCTACTCACCTTTGCCATCGTTTTCTCACTGGTCAGTCTTCCCAGTGTCCTGTCGAACAACTTGTATTTTCCAAGTATTTCTCTGGTGAGAGCTCAACAAGAGACGACATCTGGAGCATGGTATCCTGCAGGTGCCCAAGAGCAGACCCTGTCTATCAGCCAGGGTGACGGTGCTAGCATTACCCAAGTCAACTGGCTGTTGACAAACCAGGTCGACAGCGAAGACTGGCCACTAACCGCAACCCAGCAAGGAGCAAGCACAGTAAACTGTGGAGGTAGCACCACGATAATCTGCAGTGCGCCCGTTCCTGACCATGGATACTTTGAGATCGAGTTCAACCTCGCTAACGTGCTTTGGGGTGTCCCCATGCAGTACGGTAACAGCGCGGCAGGGGTCGAGCTTCGCCAGGGGATAGCTCATCTTATCAACAAACAAAGCTTCACAGCGAACAATGCCGCGTGCTTGGGCATAGCATGCGTCCCTAATGATCAACCGATACCTGTCTGCACAATATCAGTCGGCTGTACAAACGGTGGGCTCTACGCAGCCAACCCGTGTGGATGGGATACGAAGTACACCGAGTCCAGCTCGACGAACTGCGTCGTGGGCGCTCCGGGTGGTACCTCCTACAACTGTAACTTCAGTACCACATGTCCCACCGGAACTGTCACTGGCACTACCACCTTCCCGTGGCAAGCTCAGATCGGCAGCCCTGACTTTTGTGCCGCCGCGCAGCACTTTATCACAGCATTCGCAGATGCTAGCATTAGCGGCGTGACGACAAACGCGAACTGCGAACTCGTCGCGCCCTCTGGAGGCTGGCCATCCGTCGTTACAGCCATCAACACGCTAGGCTGTGCTGGTGGAGCTCCTATTGCCACGGCGAACACTTGCGCTTTCGTCCGAACGACCGAACCCCGTAAGAGCTTGGGTGAAGGCATCATTCAGGATATTTGCGCACTCTTCTCGCCTGCATGGGGCGCATGGACCACACTTGCAGGTAAGCCCATCGGCTGTGACAATTCGAATACCGGCTCAGGCAATGCTGCTTGTGGCGGTGGGTCATGTCCGTTCCTGCAATTATCGGAAGGAGTAAGCAGCCAGTTTTGCGGATTCAACACAAGCACTAACGGTGTCCCGATCAATTGCTGGGGACTGGGAACATTCGGCTTTGGACAAGTCTTCCCATTTGATAGCACATCATACTTCGAATACAACAGTCTCTTCGCCACTAAGACTACAGTTACCTGCACCAACGCGGACTGTTCCACTAATGTTCCGGGTTCGCCATGCGCCAGTACCACTTTCACCGGCGGCGCGTTCGACTACATGTATGTCTGCAGCCCCACTTATGACAGTCTGAGTTCAGCGATGGAGTTTTCGCCATGTCTCGGCGCAAACGGGGATCCAACACCCAACTTTGCCACGCCGACTTTCGTAAACTGTTCAGGCGGAACAGTGGGTTCTGGTACAGGGTCTACATCATGCATCGGCGCATCTCCAGCCTGTTCATCGATCAGTGCTGGTTACCAGGCTGAGGACTACTATGGCAGCCATGTCTTCACGATCCCAGTCTGGGACGGCAACGACGTTCAGGGTCGTCTCAGCAACTGGCCTCTGGGCACCTCAACGACACCAGGCTGGATCACAGCCTTCGGTGGCGGCTATTCGCCCTCAGCGAACTTCTTCGAATGGCTCAATGCATACAGTGGCAGCCCAGCTATGGCTGGAACATTCCGCCAGAGCTTCTTGGCAACGGTTGACAGTCTCAACCCATTCCAGTTCACCACCCTCTGGGACGCGTACTTGCTCAGCAACATCTATGACAGTCTCTTCGTGCAGAACCCTCTCTGTAGCCAGACTCCTCCCGCGGGCTCGGGTGTGACCCAGTGTTCTTCGATATTGCAGAACATCGACTGGATGACTACTAGTCACAGCTTCCTATGCTACCCAGGCGGTCCCCCGTGCACTTCTACAACACTGGGCTATGGTAACTCGACATACTTCGCAAACACATCCGCTGATCTCCGACTCACACTCAACCGTAGTAACCACTGGCATGATGGTGGACCTGTCACAGCATGGGACGTGAAGTACACCTTCATCAACCTCAACGCTACAGGAGCATACCAAGCAACAGCTCTAGCCAACGTCTCCCACATCAACGTGCTTGACGAATATACTCTGGACCTCAATCTCAAGGCTAGGGGTCCATTCACTGAGCTCCTCGTCGGAGGCGTCACCATAATTCCAGGCCATGTCTGGTCTGCCTGCGGAGCAAGCACATGGAACACTGGCGTGACAGACAAGAACATTGCGGGCACAAACATAGTGAACGCTTCGGAGGACAATTGCGTAGGACACTTCGGTGCACCAAACATTGCTTCAGTCGGTGGTGTGCGTGCTGACAGTCCAATCTTCGATCCCATGACGAACAACTTCCTGATTGGATCTGGCCCATACACTTGCCAGAGTATCGGCGGCACAGGTCATCCTGCTGTCGGTACTCTTGGTGGAGGCTGTAGCATCGATAATACACAGGCTCCAGCCTTTGGTCTGGGTGACTTTACCCTGACTAGGGCTGGCTGTACTCTCTCCTCGACTGGAACTGCTTGTGGTGTTGCTGGTGCGAGCAGCGATTACTTCCGTAGCAGCGGAGCTCTCGCATCGTACATCTGGTCTGGGGATATTGGTTCTGGTAGTGCTGACTTTTCGAAGGTGTTGACAGTGAACAGCTGTCACTCCTCGACTCCATCAGCCAACTGTCCACACTGGGCACAGGGCATCGGTAACCCGAGTCTTACGAGCACTAACAATCCTGTCGGTCTAAGCCAGCGTTTGAAGGTCAACTCGCTCAAGGGAATAAGCTGGATAAGCTTCTCTACAGAGAAGACCGCCGGCACACAGCTGATCCTTTCCTGCGTAGCGGGATACACTCTTCCTGGGACGACAATCACCCCGTGTACTGTAACGAACGCGGGATGGACGACTAATGTCCTGCCCGGCATAGGAGGATACGCTAGTACACTCTACGAGGTCGGCAGCAACGTCCTAAGCACTAGCACCTCGACGCTGTCACCTGCCAGCGCCATCGGATGCACATCAGACTATCCAAACGGCGGGTACGACTGCTAGTGCAGAAGTTTGTTGCAACTCTAGTTCTGACCGACCCAGAAACTCGCTCACCAGCAGAAGCACTTCGGCAATCGTCGAGGCTGTGGGCAATACTCCTATATCTCAGCTCCAGCAAGACCAGGTCTCACGGAATAAACGATCTGCCGGTGAGCTGACATAGCTCGAAGGCAATCCGGTAGGAGTCCTGAATGGGCCAAAAGATCAAGAGAGAGAACAGCTTTGATACGCTTCTCAATCAATCACTTGACAAGCAGGCGCACGGTAGGCCTACAGCAAGATACGCTGGCAAAGCCGCTAGCAGGATTTGGCCGCGGCGTCATGTCCGTCTCACTCTCTCACTGACCATTCTCTTGGTAATTGGGCTGGGAGCATCTGTCTGGGCCTGGCAGAACGGCATCTGGTTCCCCACGTCTAGTCCCAACGGTCTGAGGGCCGTGCTGATCGACGGGCTCTCAGTGAACAACCCTGATCCGTCATTTACCGACAATGTGACGAGGACACTCTCTTCAGTCGGGTATACGGTTGACTACATCGGTCCAGACAAGTTCACAGTGGATACTCTTGCAAATCTTCCCTCTCAAGGGTACGGTCTTGTGATCATACGAGCCCATACAGCACACTCAGCTATCATTACCTCCGAGCCCTACACAAGCTCCAAGTACGTCTTCGCACAGCTCGCCGGCCACGTATCTCCCGCCACGATAGGGACCCCAGTAGAATATTTCGCAGTCGAGGCGCAGTTCATTAGCAGCGAATCTCATGGACGGTTCCAGAATTCGATCATCGTATTGATGGGCTGCGGCGATCCGGGTGACCGAGAGACTTTTGGCGCAGCCTTCGCGGACAAAGGAGCCGGCTACCTAATAGGATTCGACAATTCAGTGAGCGCCCAGTTCACGGACTCGGAGACCTCGACGCTCGTGTCGGCTCTCGCTCATGGAAACACTGTACAGGAATCCGTCAATCTAGCCTCTAACGCTGACCCCGTATACCGTGGACAATTCGGGTTTGTTGTAGCGAGCAGTATCTTGCAACAGAGGACAGTCAATCTTCTCTCCGAACTATCCCTCTTCGCGATTTTCTTCATCATACTTGTGTTCGGCCCACTATCCGTATTCCTAGTTCCAAAGCTACTTGCCAGACGTTAGGGACTCGCGACTCCTACAAGAATCGATTGTTCGACACGTACTATCCCGCTAGGCGATCATTCGCTAGCATCCACCTTTGCCGAGACACCGGTGGCCCCGAGGCAGGGTCTTCAATCGCGACTACTAATGTTAGGGATAGTGAAATTGTCCTTCAGGAACAATAATTCTGGCTTGCTTCTCTTCTCCAACTCCTCCTAATGCCTCCAGTATCAACAGAACGAGGCCGATTAGGAAGATGATCACACTAATGGGACGGTAACCAACTTGATAAAAGTACAGAATCGCTCCTGAAGTCATCAGGAGAAGCGACACACTCGTTACGATATTATCCACATATCTCGACCATTTCATCGGCGAGCACCCTCGGAATGCTAACACGCTCTATTCCGCTAGGTTTCCTCAGTCTTGAAATTTGCCTATTGGCTAGTGATCCCTTACTTTGAGCCAGGGAGTAAACTTGACTATGTCCGATTGCGCAACACTTGTGCAAGAATGAAGGTAGGATAGTATGGGTCTTCCTGAAAAGATCAAGCAGATAGAGGAGGAGATGAAGAAGACCCAGATCAATAAGCACACCGAGCATCATATCGGACTATTGAAGGCGAAGCTTGCCAGAATACGGGCGGAACTTGAGGCTTCCACTTCGAAGGGTGGGGGTCCAGCTTTTGAGATTCGCAAAGGCGGGGATGCCACTGTTGTCCTGATCGGTCTCCCCAGCGTTGGCAAGTCCACTATCCTCAATCGTCTGACGAATGCGAAGTCGAAGATTGCTGCCTACGCGTTCACGACGCTAACTGTAGTCCCGGGAATATTGCGATACAACGGCGCTGACATTCAGATTCTCGACCTCCCGGGAATTATCAGCGGTGCCTCCTCTGGGAGAGGGAGAGGGCGCAGAGTCCTCTCTGTGGCACGTAACGCTGACCTTGTCCTGTTGGTCCTGGACGTTTTTCAGCCAGGTCAAGTAGAACTGTTGAAGCGTGAGCTTCACGAGATGGGTATTCGAATCAACCAGAAGCCACCCGATGTGGTGATAACAAAGTCCGGCAAAGGAGGGCTAGCCCTGACAACCAGCGTCAAACTGACCAAGCTCTCTCAGGCCACAGTCAAAGGGATAGCAGAGGCGTACGGGCTGACCAATGGCAGCATTCTGATCCGTGAAGACATCACGGACGACCAGCTCATCGACGTCTTAACTGGGAACAGAAGATACGCTTCAGCACTCGTCGTCCTTAACAAAGTGGACCTCGTCAACGAGCAGTACCTTGCTGTCGTGAAGAGACAAGTTGGAACTGATTTCGTGCCCATATCTGCCGAGAAGGGTCTAAACATTGACCTGCTTACCGAACGAATATGGGAGACGCTGGATTTCAAAAGGATCTACCTGAAGCGTCCAGACGGAGAGCCTGATTTCGAGAAGCCTCTCATACTTCCCTCCGGATCAACTCTGCGGGATGTCTGCAAGAAGGTTCATCCCCGATTCGTGGAGGGTGCAAAGTATGCTCTCGTCTCAGGGTCCAGCGTGAAATATGGAGGGCAAAGGGTGGGACTGGACCATATCCCAAACGATCAGGACATAGTAACCATTATGAGATGAACAGCGGGGGATTCTTCCATCTCCATTAACCGGTAGACTTTTGAGACGGAGAAGGCGAAACCCAATTGCTAGTCAGACTTGTGAAAAACCAACCATCCAAAGGCCCTGAAAAGGCATCACGATCCAGCATCAAGACCCTCCTCGTAGTAACTCTAGTGGCTTTGATCGCAGCAACCGCCTGGTCAACGGGCTGGATTCCATTCCTGCCAGTTGCCCACGCCCAAGGCGTTGCGAAAGTGGCGGTCAACCCTTCCAGCATATCGAGCTTGGCACTTGTTCAAGGCACCACCTTGACTTTTCAAGTGAGCGTCATCGATTCACAGCCATTCAGCGGCTTCCAAATCGCACTACTCTACAATCACAGCGTACTGCAGTTCCAAGGATTGGACATCTCGGGAGGGGTCTTAGGCAACGATGCAGTCTTTTCTTCGGAGTGCGTGAACGGCACAGGTCCCTATTGTTTTCCTGACTCAAGGTTTGATGGCATCGGAGTTGTAAGCGTTGATCTTTTTACTGACTCCGGTCTCAACACAACAGCGTCAAGTGGGAAGCTGTTCAGCGTCACCTTCACTGTCGTAAACATGGGCTTCTCCTCGATACACATTGTATACGATGTGCTTGTAGCCTTGAGTGCCAGCGCTCCACTAGGATTGATATTCATACCTGCAGTTCCATACGACGGATACTTCACGAACATTGATTGTCCAGCCGCAAGTGGAACTCCATGCAAACCACCGACCGTATCCTTCAATCCTCCACCGAGCCCGATTGCAAATCAACCCGAGTTTTTCAACGCCTACGCAGTATCGCAGAATCTTAACGGCAGGATTTCACAGTACAATTGGACATGGACGATGGGCCTAGAGCAGCGCTATTACAATAGCCCTCATCAAGGGAGTTTGACACCATCGACGAATATCACAATCACATTTCCGGATCCTGGTCCGTGGGTGGTGACTCTCAGTGTGCAAGACAATTACGGAGCTAGAATCTATTATGTGCTGACCATAGATGTTCATCAAATTGGGGTCTCAGTTTCAATATTCTATACGGATCCCGACATGCATCCCCTACCATCCGATTCGGATGGAAATCCGATGGTCAATGCGATCATCACTGGCGGTATTCTAAGGAGCATGACCCCCGGCCACGTCTTAGCTTGGGTCAACGTGACAAACACTTCCGGGTCACCGCTGAAATCGCTCAAGTTGAATGTGACGCTTCCCCTTGACTGGGCGGTCAATCCTGCTTGGTTGCCAGCCAAGGGAGCGATACACGTCTACTACGCTAATACGACGGATCTCGCGACGAATCCGGAGATCACACAGCCCTCAACAATCACTGTTTCAACAGGAAATCCAATGTTAGTCCAGGTAGAAATACAGAGCTTTAACGCGACCGTCATGGGGCATCCACTATTGACTGCTGAGAGCATTCTGCTATCGGTCAAGCTGAGCTACACTCTGACCGGGACAACGCAGTCAGCCATGAGCTATCCGCGAAACTATAGTAGCACAGCTTCTCTGATGGTTTGGACTGGTCCAGAATTCACAGGCAACGATGCGGCTGGCCAAGGCTCGTTCTTCTTCAGAGTGTTCGCGGAGAGTCTGGGGCGGCATGGAATACGTGGGGTCACGGTTGTTTAAGGTCCGATTCATGAAACCTGGATTTCCTAAGATTTGCTGGTATGAAACCGATCTGGGAAGATGTCGACCGTCAATCGTCTCGTTTCACAATCGTGTCTATGGGACGATTTCGACACTGATAATCGCATATATCTCTAGGATTTCTGGTCTCTTTTTCCGAGGCTGAATTCGTCATGAATTGATCTAACGGCTTCAGGTCCATCCTTTTCGCGTGTTACGAACGATATGTCGTATTCTGACGAGCCTTGAGCCACCATGCGCACATTGACCTTTTTTCCCTGCCACGGCTCCGAATACTCTTGCCGCGACCCCGGGTGTGCCTTTCATACCTGATCCAACGACTGCTATGATGCAATCGTCTCTTTCCTCAAGAGGGCTTAGATCAGTTTGAAGTCTGTTTGTGGAATATCCGCTCGGATCATGCTTCCGCTGCTGCCGTCAATGATGGCGTTGTAGCTTTTTCCCTTGTACTCGTATTGTAGGAACCAGAGTGGTGCGTGAAGATAGGTGGGCTTCTCAATGCTGAAACTTGTGTCGAACCGTGTTACTTGGTCCACTTCCTGTTTCAGGAGGAATCTTTGGTTCTCCTCAACTTCATTTTTCGCTCGAATGACAGCTTCATCGCTGTCTAGTTCGCTATTCAGAAATTTTGCCTGAGGCTCTATCTTGGTGAAGTCGAAGGGTATCTTGCCTTCAGCCGGCACTCTGTAGTCCCGGGTTGGGAAGTCCGCGGCCTTTCTTCCTAAGACCAGCCAGTCGTACTGGTTCTGGATTGTCCCTTTTCGTGGTGTGGGTGGTGAGATTCTTTCGAGCATTCCTTCGTATGTGCTGGTGGCGGTGAGGTGTACTAGCCAGAAGGGAAGGTATCTGAGTTCTAGCATAGTGACCTTGCTTCTCTTAGCAAGGTCTCCTGGTTTCATGAATCCGGACCTCATCCAGTCCTGTAGATCCTGAGTAATTCGTGCGTTGTTGAGGTTGTTGACTATGAGGCTGTGCTGGAGCTGAAATGGAGCGTTCGCACCCACAACAGACGTATAGCCGCAATATCTACAAGTAGCCACTAGCTCGCCCGGAGATAGATTGAGCTGGGCTCCGCAATTCGGACATTTGATCTCTGAAACAATCTGAGACATGGCCAGGATTTTCCTCTTCTTCTGGGCTAGAATTAAAGAAGGGCCGGATTAAGTTCTCTAGGATCGGAGATGGATCATGGCGGGACTTGGGGCCTTGAAGCGTACGATGAGCTTCACGATCATCCTAGTATTCGCCATATTTCTGGGTCTTATCACTCTGATCTCCGTCTTCTTCATCTCAGACCCCGTCACAACACTGGTTCTGAGTCTGACTGGCGCCTTCTTCATAATTCTGCTGCAATATCTGATCGGTCCTGTCATAGTCAAAGCTACTAGCCGGCTCCACTATCTCGCTCCTGGTGAGAACCGATGGCTGGAGACGAAGGTTTCCCAGATGGCGTCAACGTCTGGCATTCCAATGCCACGATTAGCCATTTCGCCAGACCCTACGCCGAATGCGTTCGTGTTTGGCCGGACCCAGAAGAGCGCTACGCTGGCGGTCCATCAGGGATTGCTCCAGCGCTTGGATGAGGACGAGATCGAGGGTGTTATTGCTCACGAGCTTGGTCATGTCAAGCATCGTGACTTTATCGTTGTTACAATGATCTCAGCCATACCGTTGGTCGCGTATCTTATCGCACGGTCTGTCCTCTGGGGAGGCTACGTCAGCGGGTATGGCGGTCGGGGGTCTAATCGGAACAATAGTGCCGGGGCGCTGATAATCATCGCCGTCGTTGCTTACGTCGTCTATATCCTGACAACATTGCTGGCTTTGAGGCTGACGCGTCTGCGCGAGAGCTACGCCGACGCCTACTCCGCATACCTGACAAAACAGCCCAGAGAATTAGAGAGCGCTCTGACCAAGATAGCTTACGGATTGTCCTTGGCTCCAGGCGAGCCGCATGGTGCTAGAGCCTTCTTCATTGAAGACCCGGCGCAAGCAAAACAGGATGTGGCACAGATAATGGATCAGAAGTCAAAGTACGATTTGGACCATGACGGTGTCCTGAGTGAGCGCGAGTTGGAGATGGCTATGGAGGCTGAAGCCAAGTCGAACTGGCGGAAGGCGGCTCAACTCTTCATGACCCACCCGCCCACCTACAAGCGGATTCTCATGTTACGAGAGATTGAAGAAGAAATGAACACAGGAACTTTTCAAGAGTCAAACATCTACAATCATGTCTGACCAGAGTTTCGCCTCCGCTTACCAGTCCAACTACAATAGTACTATAAACAAGGGATAGTCTGAGGTTTGTTGAATCTGCAATGAATCGTGTTCCCTGGGCGCCTCTCAACGGCAGCGTTTTCCTAATAATTCTCGGGGGGCTCATCCTGGCATCACTCCTCACCGGGCTAAACATTTTCGCAGTCTTTCCCTTGGTCTTTACGTTCTTCGGAGCGTGGATGATCGTTGAAGCATTTGTTTTTCCTCCAGCGAACTCGTATGCTCCGCCCAGGATAATGGTGGTAGGCTGGGGTGCTCTGATGACCGGTTTCGGAGTTCTCTTGCTTGTCTCGTACTTTGCCGCTATACTGTTGCCTGTCGTGTTCGCGGTGATCTTGATCGTCGTGGGAATAGCTGGTGTCGGCTACAGTTTCAGAAAGTCAAGTCCCGGCACGCCGAAGACCTCCACGTCCTAGCCCGTGTTTGACCCTAAGGCGCGGTATGTCCGGAGCCTCTTCTCAAAGGTCCCGTTAGAATACGATATTCTCTTGAGCCTGCTTTCCTTCGCGCAAGATAGGCGATGGCGAGCCTATGTCGTAGACCACACCAGACAGAAGCTCAATGAACGGATACTTGACGTGGCTACCGGGACTGGGCTTTTGGCCGCTGAGTTCGCTAGGATCGTTTCTCGCGACGGGTTTGTCGTTGGCGTGGACCTTACACTCTCCATGCTGAAGACCGCCAGGTGGAGGTTGCAAGCAAGGAACGTTGGAGAGAGGGTTGACTGGGTCTTGGCCCGGGCTGAGAATCTTCCGTTCCGTGATGATTGTTTCGGATCTGCCTCCATCAGCCTCGCCCTCAGAAACGTCTCCAGTGCCCAGATGACTTTTCGAGAAATGTCACGCGCCACGGTCCCGGGCGGAGTCGTCATATCATTGGACTTCGCTCGTCCACACAGCCGCCTCTTCCAGATCTTCTACTACGACTATCTCCTCGGTCTCTTCCCATTCTTCGGGCGCATGGTTTCAGAGGCTTGGGGTAGGACTTTGTC
>Ga0209155_1001009_pt1 | contig 13300 bp, 13 predicted proteins | sample GraSoiAngelo_122_FD_185879 | JGI IMG/M metagenome (GOLD analysis project Ga0209155, IMG submission 185879) | Grasslands soil microbial communities from the Angelo Coastal Reserve, California, USA - 14_0927_02_20cm (SPAdes) (version 2) | ecosystem: Environmental > Terrestrial > Soil > Grasslands ... | reverse complement strand
TTCCCGGTCAAGCATCGCGGCACCGAGAGCCTCGGCTACCGGTTCGACACGATTGCGCGGGCGCATCTGGATGGCGATCGCCTTGCCGCGCTCGGCGTGCCGCCGGGGCCGCTGCGGGCCGAACTTGCCGCGGGCCGGTCAGTCGTGCTGCCGGATGGGCGGCGAATCGGTCCCGAGAGCGTGCGGGGGCCGCCGGCGGCAGGGGCGAGCCTTGCGGTCGTCGGCGATACCGAGGAAGTCGATACACTCACCCAGGCGGTCGGCGGCGCCGATGCCCTGGTCATCGAGGCGACATTTGTCGAGCGCGATGCCGCGCTTGCCAGCGAGCGCGGCCATCTGACGGCGGCCGAGGCCGGCCGTCTCGCCGCCGCAGCAAAAGTCGGCGCGCTTTACCTGACGCACATCTCCGGGCGCTACGACCCAGCCGATATCGCAGCAGAGGCGGGGCGGTTCTTCGCGGCGGTGTCGGTGGCGAGCGATTTCGACCGCGTATCGGTCACCGCTTCAACGCGGCAGAAGGCGGATTAAGCCTGGGACAGCTTGTGCGTGGCGTAGAGTTCGCGCAGGCGAGTCTTCATCACTTTGCCGGTCGCGGTGTGCGGCAATTCGTCGACGACGACGACGTCGTCGGGCAGCATCCAGCGCGGGAAATTCTCGGCGAGCAGCGAGAGGAGCGTGTCACGCTGGGGCCGGCAATCGGGGCGCGGCGTCACGATCAAGAGCGGCCGCTCGCCCCAGCGCGGATGCGGGATCGCGATGACCGCGGCCTCGGCGACATCGGGACAGGCCATCGCGGCGTTTTCCAGATCGATCGAGCTGATCCACTCGCCGCCCGATTTGATGACATCCTTGCTGCGGTCGGCAATCCGCACATAGCCGTCCGGATCGATCGCCACGACATCACCGGTGTGGAACCAGCCGTCGGGCTCGACAGCCGCCGCGGTCGCCTCGGGGTTCTCGAAATAGCCGCTGATGATCCAGGGACCGCGCACCAGCAACTCGCCGACCGCCTCGCCGTCATGCGGCAAGGCGCGGCCTTCCCCGTCGACGATCTTCATCTCGACACCGTAGACCGGCCGGCCGGCCTTGGCCTTGACCGCGCGCTTGCCGGCGCCGTCGAGCCCGGCATGCTTCGCCTTCAATGACGACACCGTGCCAAGCGGGCTCATCTCGGTCATGCCCCAACCCTGCACCATGTCGATGCCGCGTCCTTCGAAGGCTTCGATCAGCGAGGGCGGCACCGCGGAGCCCCCCGACAAGACGCCGCGCAACGCCTCGCAGCGGACATTCTTCTCGCGCATGTACGCTTCAAAGCCGAGCCATACCGTCGGGACACCGAGGCTCAACGTCACACCCTCCGCGTTGAACAGCTCGCACAAGCTGGCGCCGTCGAGCCGCGCCCCTGGGTAGACCAGCTTGGCGCCGTTCATCGGCGCGGTGTAGGCGGTGCCCCACCCGCAAGCGTGAAACAGCGGCACGATCGGGCAGACGACATCCTGCGCGGTCATTGGGATCGCATGCGGCATGGACGCGCCTAGCGCGTGGAGGACGGTCGAGCGATGCGTGTAGAGCACGCCCTTCGGGTGACCCGTCGTCCCCGAGGTGTAGCAAAGCGAGGCGGCGGTGCGCTCGTCGAATTCCGGCCAGGCGAAATCGCCGTTCTCGGCATCGACCAGCGCGTCGTGAGGGGCGAGCACCGGGAACGGCGCCTCCGCCTCGTCGAGCAGCACGATGCGGCAGTCGGCGGGGAATTGCGGCCGCAATTTCTCGATCAGCGGAATAAAGCTCGTATCGACAAACAGGAGGCGGTCCTGCGCGTGGTTGACGATGTAGACGATCTGCTCGGGGAAGAGGCGCGGGTTGATCGTATGGCACACCGCGCCGATGCCGGAGATCGCGTAATAGAGCTCGAAATGCCGGAACGTGTTCCAGGCCATCGTGCCGACCCGGTCGCCGGGCTCGATGCCGAGACGCAGCAGTGCCTGCGCCAATTGCCGCGAGCGGCGCTCGGCATCGGCATAGGTGTAGCGGTGGATCGAGCCGTCGACGAGCCGCGACACGATCTCGGTGTCGGCGTGGAAATTGGCCGCATGCTGGAGGATCCCCGAGATCAACAGCGGCCGCTCCGACATCAACCCGCGCATCGCTTCCTCCCGCCGGTCAGGCTTTAGGGGCAAGTAGACGCGTCTGCGCGGCCGATCTCAAGGGGGCGATGGCAAGCCAACCCAAAGGGTTGCTTGCGGAAACCCCGACACCAGTTACATTCCGGCAATGCTTCACGGCGCATAGTGGCGGGTCGCCGGCCCAATGGGCCCCGCCAAACAGGGAGGACAATGGAGGCCTCGATAACGCGGGGCGGCTGGATCGGGCGCGCCGCGGCATGGGCGCACCACCGCCACAGCCGCTGGGCCCTGGGGGCGATCGCCTTTGCCGACAGCTCGGTATTGCCGGTGCCGCCCGACATCCTGCTGGTGCCGATGGCGCTGTTGCGCCCGGAGCGCCTCAAATCGTTTCTGCTGATCTGCATCGTCGGCTCATCGCTCGGCGCGGTTCTCGGCTATGTGATCGGCTACGCGTTGTGGAGCACGGTCGGGCTGCCGCTGGTCGAGTTCTACGGCTACACCGAGAATTTCGCGAATTACCAGCGGCTCGTCGCCGAATGGGGCGTGTGCGTCATCATCGCCAAGGCATTCACGCCGGTGCCGTTCAAGATCGCCGCGATCGCCGCGGGCATCGCGGCGATGGACCCGCTGGCCTTCATGTTCGCGACGATCGTCGGGCGCACGCTGCATTTCGTCATGGTCGGGGTAGTGCTGGCGTTCTGCGGCCCGAAGATCCTGGCGTTTCTCGCGCGTTACGAGCGGCCGGTCATCATCGCTTCCATTGCCGCCCTGATCCTGGCTATCGTCGTGTTCCACTTCCGCTGAACGCGCCGAGGAGGCAGCCCCCGATGTCCTATATCTATGTCGTGCAGATGAACATCCCGGCCCAGCACGAGGCCGAGTTCAACCGCGTCTACGACACCGAGCACGTGCCGATGCTGTCGAAGGTGCCGGGGGTCAACAAGGTGACGCGCTATCGCCTGGAAAAGACGAACGACCCGAAGATGCAGACGTATCTCGCGATCTACGAGATCGATTCGCCCGACATTGTCGACAGCCCGGCCTGGAAAGAGGCCGGCGAACGGGGCGACTGGGCGCCCAAAATCCGGCCGCACACGACCGAGCGCCACCACAGCTACTTCAAAAAAATCCCGTAGCGCTCGTTAGCCCTCAACCGCGGTCGAAGCTTTCCCTCTCTCCGTGTTGCGGAGAGAGGGGACGCAGCTTCAAACCCTAAGCTAGGGGCGGGCGGGCGACAATTGCACGCGCGGCGTCCAGGCCGAGAGCAGATAGAGCGCCAGCGCGACCAGCAGCAGGTGCTGGAAGCCGAGCAGCATCGACACCGCTTCGGCAAATCCGCCGACAACGGCACCGGCGATGTTCGAGCCGATCGCAAACTCCGGCCGCGGCGCATTGCGGAAGGAGCGCGCGAAGATGATGCCGGCGAAGAACACCGGGCTCAACGCCAGGAAGCACGGCGCCACATAACGCCACAAGACGCCGCCCGTCAGGAACACGTCGAGCGGCACAAATGCCCCAGCGACGAGAAATGCCGCCAAGCCGAGATAGTGCCACCGCAGATCAATGTTCTGCGCCTTGATGACATAGAGGTTCGCCAGCAGGATCAGCACGAGGATCGTGAAGAACACCGACGAGTTCACCAGCCAGGTGCTGCCGAACAGCAACGCCATCTGCGCGACGGCCCGCGTTTCGAGCAGCATGAAGGCGGCGCCGAGGAAGAACATGCGGCTGTCGAGCGCGATCCGGCCGCGCGGCATGAAGAAATAGACCATGCCGAGGCCCAGCAGACCGAGGATCACGAGCGAGCGGAGCGTCAAATCCGGGATCAGACGGCCGTGCAGATAAAGGAACGGCCAATCGTCGCTCGTCGACAGCGCGTCGGCGCGCTCGGTGACGGCGGTCGGCGCAATCCGCTGCAATTCCTCGGCGCGATCGGGCTCGACCATCTCCGGCCTTTCGGCAAAGCCGTCGATCGTCATGTTGCGGAGTGGAAGCGGATCGAGCCAGAAATTCTTCTTCGCGGCGAAGGCTTGCGCGATGTTCGGATTGCAGCCGCCGATGATCATCGTGAAGCCGCCGTCGAGGAATGATTCGCTGAGCTTTTCCTGATAGGGCAGGCTCAGCACCGTCGCCGGGCAGCCGAACGTCTCCTGCATCATCGCGGCGATGCGTTCGACGATCCAGCCCTGGCGGAAGAAATTGTAGGTGACGAAGGTGCCGCCCGGCTTCAATGCGCGGCGGATGTCATCGAACGCCTGCTGCGTGAACAAATAGCTTTCCAGCCGGATATTGGCATAGCCGCTGTGCAGGATCAGCGAATCGACGAGCGCGTAGACGACGAGATCGTATTTCTGATCGGTCGTGCGCAGGAAATGGCGTCCGTCATCGAGATGCGGCACGACGCGCGGATCGCTGTACGGATGATCGGGATGGTAGTGGCGGCCGATGTCCTGGATGACGGGGTCGATCTCGACCGCATCGATGCGTTGGGTGCCGAATTTCAACGCATGCGCAAGATCGTTGCCCGACCCCGCGCCGATGACGAGCATGTCCTCAAAGGGCTTGCCGCCGCTGTGCTGCTGCAGCAGATGAATCAGTGAATAGACCGCAGCGCCCGCAGAAAATGGGGCCATCTGCTGATGGCCAATGGCGTTGACTTTGATGAACCCGGTGGCGGTCTCGTGATCGACCATGTAGTAGGGTGACCAGTGCCTGACATGGCCATCATTGCGCAGCCAGTCGCCGGGCATGCTGACCAGCACGACAAGCGTGACCAGCGCGGCGATTTTGAGGCCATCGAGGGCGCGCTCCTGATACAGCAGGTAGGCAATGCCGGCGCAGCAGATCAGGAACCAAACGGCCGGCGGTGCCTTCAGAAATGCCAGCGCGGAGAAGGCGATGATGCCGGCGAGGCTGCCGCCGATGTTGAGCGTGTATCCGAGAACCCGGTTCGGATAGGCGTCAAACGCCCGCCCCATAACTTGGCCGAGGCCGACGAACATCAGCGCAACCAGCACGAAGAAAACCGCGGCGATCGCCTCGATCGGCAGGACGAATTTCGCGACATCGGGGTTGCCGTATTCGGTGCCGAAGAAGACTTCCTGCGCCGAGCGCTGGCTGCCGACGTCAATGACGAGGCCGCTCCAGAAGTGGTAGGCCGTGGAGGCCGCCAGCGCGGCGACGATGGCGCCGAGCCCGATCAACGGAAAATAGTGCAGCCACTCTTGCCGCCGCCCCGCTGCCAGGCAGCCGCAGGACATGCCGAGAAAGGAGGCGATCAGGATGACGTTCGTAAAGAACTGCAGGAAGATGACGTAGGTGGCGAACCACCGGATGCAGGCGAGCTCCATAAAGAGGACCAGAAACCCGACAGCAAACAGTCTGATCGCCTGAGTCCGGACCTGCGACATCCCCATCGCAACCGAAGGCGCTACATCCACCGCGGCCATGTAAGACATGCTCCAATAGGGGCGCCGGGCGTGGTGCCCGGCGTCAGGCCACTATCGGAGCGTAATAGTTAATACGCGGTTTAACCATGTCGGCGGCGCTGTCAGTCGCGCCGCCGGACTCACTTGCGCGCGACGTCTCAGTAAGAGGTGTAGGGCATCCGGCTGTAAGGGCCCCAGCCGCCCCACCCCCAGCCGTTGCCATACGCGATACCCGAGTTGAGGTCGTTGGCAGCATGGTCGGCCGGCGACATCCAGCGGTGATCCCAGTAATAGCGCGAGCCGTAGGGCGGCGAGTGGGGCCGCGCGTAGGCGTAGCGATGACTGCGCCGGACGTGACGCTTTGGCCGCGGCTGCACCCAATTGGCGGCACCGGCGTCGTGCGCGGCGGCCTTTTCCTGAACCGCAGGCGCGGGGCCGTTCGACGTCGGCGCCGAGGCGGTATCCGGCGACTGAGCCAAGGCTGGGGCGAAAATCGCGAGGAGAGCGACCAGCGCCGCGCCGCGCAATAGATGCTTCATGTGACGACTCCAAGCGAATTGCGTGATCGGGCTCCGTCTAGCGCGAAACCCGGAGCCCCTCGTGTGTCATTTTGCGGTTAAGCAGAGGTTACCGAAGCCCCGCGGGCGGGCGGGCGCAAGCAACAAAAAGGCCGGGCGGGGGACCGCCCGGCCTTGATCGGCCAGCTACCGGCCGGCGCCAGCTCCGAGCCGGTTCATGCTCGAGCCGGAGCCGAGCGAGCGCTGGGTGCTGCCCTGCATGCGCATTTCGTTCTTCGCGGCGCGGAACGTTCCGGCGCGATCGGCATCGGCCTGGCACATAAAGGCGCCACGCTTGGTCTGGCCGAACTCGCGGCTGCCCGGGAAGTGATAGACGAGCGACTTCGTATTGACCCAGACGATCGTGTCGCTGCCGCAATGCGCCCGTGCATCGGACTCGGTCGAGAACTGGTTCGCATTCATTGTCTGCCGGGTCGGCATGCGCGTCTCGCGCGACGGCGTCATCGTCTGCCGCCAATTCGAGTAGGTCTGCCGCTGCGGCATCGTGCTGTTTGTCGTGGTCTGCTGGGCCGAATACCGGTCTGGGTTGGCTGGCGAATAGCTGGGCTGTTGCGCCATCGCGAGCGCCGCAGAGCCAAGGAGAGCCGCCGCCGCCAAAGAAGTTAGACGAAACATTGCTGATCCTCCGATATGTGTGGTTCAGACGTCGATGCGCCCGCTCTGCGGCGAACGCGCCATTTCGTCGGGTTCGGGGATGCGACCCTGCGGCGTAAGCCGATCCACCAAGGTCGGCAGCGCCTGCGAGAGCTGCGACAAGAGATCGTTACGCGGCACGCCGGTCTGCTCCGACAGATCGTCGACCGTCTCAGGGCCGAGCGCCTGCTGCAATTCGTGCGGAGCGATCGACTGGTTGGGGCCGGTGCCGACCCACGAGCCGGCAACGTTGCCATAGCCGTTCTGCTGGAACCGCTGCAGCAATTCGCCGAGGCCGCCGCTCACTGCGCTGTGCGCCTGATCCTCATCGGCCGGCAAGGTGGCCGAGCCCATCCCGGCGCCGCTGCCCCCCAACAGACCGCCCAGCAGACCCCCGAGCCCGCCGCTCAGGAGGCCACCAAACCCGCCGCCGCTCGCGGCAGGATTATTGCCGGAGCGGGACGCCAAATACGCCAGCAGCGCGATCCCGAGCGGCTTGGCCAAACTGCCGCCGGGGACCGACGAGCCGAGAACATTGTTGAGCAAACCCATGACCGAGGTTCCCTTCTTGTGAAGCGGCCTCCCTGCCCCGGTCGCTGCCGCGACGTAGTCGCTCGTGCGATTGCCGAGTGCAGAGGACGCCCTTGAGTCGGAAAACAGGGGCTTCGCCTCAGCGGTTGCTATCCGCGAGATGCGTTGCAGCAGAAAATGAATGTTCAACGACGGGACTGGTGAAAAAGTCGCGAGTTCGTTCCGTTACTTCGCCTTCCATTACTTATTGTTCTTGTGAAGGCACGCCGTCCGCGGCTCGGTCACGTGATCACGCAGATTGAGACATCCCGCAGATCCGAGACGCTTAGCCTTTGTGACCGCTGATGAGTGAGCCGAGGTTCTGAAAGATGCGGACGAGCTTGTTGTGCCGCATGTCCTTGTCGGTTTTGCCATTGAGGTAGTCTGCGGCGGCGCGCACCATTTCCTCCGTGATACCGGTGCTCCGCGAGGGCTGAAACAGAGGCAGATCGTCGAGCTCGTCATCCTCGTCATCGATCACGATGAAACGTTCGACATCAGGATGCCACCGCAGCCAATCGGCAATCGGATTGCATCTCGGTTGGTTTGGCAGATCCGGTGTCGTATCGATGAACGGGACACCGTAATGCCTGGCGCTGAACATGCCTGCCGGGTCATAGCGCCAGTTCGATGCCAGTACGACTTTTGCGCCGCTGAGCTCGAGCAAGCGTTTGAGACGATTCAGCAACGCCGGGTCAACGATGAACGGAAACTTGCGCGGATTGGGCGTCCGCTTGCAGTTGAGGACGCCATCGATATCCAAAAAGATGACTTTCATCCCGCTGGGCGCAGATCGGGCAGTTAAGGCTCGTTCGCCGCGAAGGTGTTGCACTGCCGGGTGTCGCCGCTGTTTAGACCACGCCGGAACCAGTGCACGCGCTGCGCCGAGCTGCCATGGGTGAAGGCGTCGGGAATGACGACGCCTCGCGATTGCTGCTGCAGACGGTCATCGCCGACCGCGCTTGCCGCGTTCATCGCGGCCTCGACATCGCCCTGTTCAATGATGTGCTTGGTGCGATCGGCGTTATGGGCCCAGACCCCGGCCAGGCAGTCGGCCTGCAATTCGACCTTGACCGAAATTGCGTTGGCGCCGCGCCGGTCGCCTCTCGCCTTCTCACGGTCGGCGGCCTGCAAAATGCCGAGCGAATTCTGCACGTGGTGGCCGATTTCATGCGCGATGACATAAGCCTCGGCGAACTCGCCCGGCGCATGGAAGCGGGTCTTCATCTCCTCGAAAAACGAGAGATCGAGGTACACCTTCTGGTCATTCGGACAATAGAATGGACCGGAGGCAGTGCTGGCGAGCCCGCAGGCCGAGGCGATCCGGCCGGTGTAGAGCACGAGTTTCGGTTCGACATAGGTCTTACCGCTACCGCCGAATACCTGCTTCCAGACGTCCTCGGTGTCGGCGACGACGACGGCAACAAAATGCCGCGTCGTATCGGGCTGGGCGGCTTCCGGCGGCCGCGATGTGCCGTAACCGCCGCTCGGGGCGTAGCCGCCGCCCGAACCAGACCCGCCGGGGTCGGCGGACCGCGTGTCGGCCTGCTGCTGCGGCAGCTGCTCACCATTGAGCAAAGCCATCAGCGTGCTCGGATCGATCCCGAGAAAAAGCCCGACAACGATGACGATAATCGCGCCGATACCCCCGATGCCGCCGACCGCCATCGGCATGCCGCTGCCACGCCGATCCTCGATGTTCTCGCTTTCCCGATCGCCGATCCACCGCATTACCGAACTCCGCCGGTCAACTTTCCCGGCCGCGTTTGCGCCTGCTTCCAAGAACCATGCGTGTTCACTGCCGGTTCCGGACCACGAGGCCGGCGGGCTGCGGCGGTGGGGGACGGGCGAGCCATTCGAACCTGTCGTTCAACCCTGGGGTGGAGATCCGTCTTCTCGTCGGCGGCGAGTGTTCGTCATGATCGGGAGATCGCGTTTGCGCCCGGGTTTGCAATTATTCGGGAGGTGTTTGATGAAAACCAAAGTCATTGCCGCCGCGGCGGTTCTCGGGATCACCGCGTTGGCTTCGTGGTCGCCGCCGGCGAACGCGGCCGGCTGTTTGAAGGGCGCTCTGATCGGCGGCCTCGCCGGGCATTTCGCCGGGCACGGTATTTTGGGGGCCGGAGCGGGCTGTCTAGTCGGCCGCCACTATGCCAATAGGGCGCCGCGCACGCAGATGACGCAGAGCCAAACGAGAACCGTCACACGCGACTACGACACGACCTTGAACCGGACGGTGACACGCGATGCATCCACGGTGCCGGTGATGCGGCGGCAGCAGAGCGAGGAGATCGGCTACGGATCGTCCAACCCCGAGCCGATGCGTTACAACCGTCTACGTTAATTTCGGGATGCCGGGTGCTGTGCGCCTGTCAGCGCCGCACCCGGCCAGAATTGCCCCTCCCCTCTGCTGAAGCGGCTCTCCAGGAAGCGCAATTCGATTGCTGATTCGGGCGAGAAACGCCGCTGTTCAACCAGGAGGCGGGATGTGAATTCTGGTTTTCGATAGCCGTTTCATTGGCACTGGCGCCGCGCTCGCATGCGCCGGCCGTGCTGTCATGAGGAGGTACTGATGAAAGCCATCGCCATTGCCGCCGCCGCTCTCGGCGTCGCCGCGCTCAGCTCCTGGTCGCCGCCGGCGAATGCGGCCACCTGCTTTCGTGAAGTCGTCAACAGCCCCAGCGGCCATCGCGAGCTGGTGCGGGGCTGCTACACGCGCGAGCGTATCGCGACGCGCGCGCCGCGCCGGACCGTCACGACGAGGACTGTGACAACCGACTATTACACGGTCGAGCGGCCCTATACCTCGACCGTGACACGGGAGTATGTCTCGGAGCCGATGATGCGCGCCTATGACGAGGACATCTACTACGGCTCGTCATATCCGGTGCGCTACTACGATCCGACGCTCGGCTACTAGCCGAAACTCCAGCGGGCGCTGCGGCGTTATGAGCGCAGCACCGCGCCGGGTGTCACGCCGGTCGCGCGGCCATCGGCATAGACGATCTGTCCGTTGACGATCGTGTATTCGACGCCGCGGGACGGCATGACCATGCGCTTGGCGCCGCCCGGCAGATCGAAGCGGCGCTCGCCGCGGCTCGCCGAGCCGATGCGTTCCGGATCGAAGATCGCGATATCGGCGGCATTGCCGAGGGCGAGGCGGCCGCGGCCCTTGATGCCGAACAGATCCGCCGGCTGAGCGGTCAGCCGCGCCACCGCCTGTTCGAGACTCATAATTTGGCGCTCGCGCACCCAGGTGCCGAGGAGATAAGTCGGATATCCGGCATCGCACAGCATGTCGACATGCGCGCCGCCATCGCCGAGCGCGATCAGCACGTTCGGATCGACCAGATTGTCCTTCACCAACTCGACGTTCACGTTGAACTGCGCGAGGACGAATTCGATATCGAGGTCGTCCTCGACCGTCAGATCGAGGAAGGCATCGATCGGATCGACGCCACGCTCCGCCGCAACATCGGCGACGGTGCGGCCCTCATAGCGCTTCAACTCCGGCTTGTGCGTCTCGTGGACAGTCAACCGGCGCCAGTCAATGTTGCCCTTGATCTCGGCGCGGCAGGCATTGCGAAAGACCGGATCGGCATAGACGGCGCGCTGCGCCGCTTTCGATTTGTCGGCGAAGACCCGGCTCCAGCACGGAAAGGCGCCGAAGGAGAACGGGTTGCGCATATTGACGTCGCGGGTCAGTGCGAGCGGCGAGGTCTGCGGCACGGCGCCGGGATAGGCGCGGGCGCGGCGGCGCGTCTCGGGGCACGCCTCTGGCAGGTCGTCGCGCTGAAACAGCGCGAGAAACGTGACCTTGCGGCCGCTTTCCTTCAGCAGCAGCGCGAGAAGGTCTTCCTCCTCCTCAGCCAACACGCCGACCGTTTGCGTCAGCGCGATCTCGATGGCGCCCTTCCCCGCCTCGTTCAGCGCATTGCAATAGGCCTTCAGCTCGGCCCGGCTCGCGTTGCGGCAAGCGAGCGGCCGCGCCTCATAGCCGACATGCTGGTTCAGGACCGTTGTCGACCAGCCGAAGGCGCCGGCATCGACGGCTTCGCGCAGCAGCGCCTTGATCTGCGCCGTCTCCTCACCGCTCGCCGCGCGTTCCAGCGAGGCTTCGCCCATGACGTAGTGCCGGAACGGCGTCAGCGGCGCGATAAAGCCGAGATTGAGCGCCGAGCCACGCTTGCCGGCGGCGGCAAGAAATTCCGGGAAGGTCTCCCAGTCCCAGGTGATCCCCTGGTTCAGCACCTCGAACGGGATCGCCTCGACATTGACAAGGTCGCGCGTTGCGATCTCGCGCGCCTCAGGGCGGCACGGCGCGATCCCGACACCGCAATTCCCCATGACGACCGAAGTGACGCCATGCCAGGAGGAGGGTGAGATCGCCGGGTCCCAGCAGATCTGCGCGTCGTAATGGGTGTGCGGATCGATAAAGCCCGGCGCGACGACGCAGCCATCGGCGTCGATGACTTTGCCTGCACCGTCCTTGATCTTGCCGATTTCGGCGATGCGGCCGTTCTTGACGGCAATGTCAGCCTGATACCGTGACGCCCCGGTACCGTCGATGACGGTGCCGTTCCGGATCAGCAAATCATAAGCCATTGCCGCGCTCCCTACCCGATGCGTCCAACGGTACGGCGCAGCCGCGCCGCTGTCGATTGCGAAGAATGCAGAGAGGGGCTGCGGCTTCAGCCGTCCGCCGATGCTGGTGCGACCGCCAGCGAAGGCCGTCCGACAGTGCGGCCCCAGCGCAGGGCCCATTTCTCGACGCCGTGCCAGGACAGCCAGGCCAGCGGCAGGGCGATCGCCAGCGAGCCGAGGAACACCTGCCACCACGCGGCACGCCCGCCCGACAGCCACATGACCAGCTGCTCGGAGGGCCAGCCATAGATGTAGAGACCGTAGGAGAGGTCACCGCAATAGCGTGAATAATCGAGCCACGGATCGTAGCGCCGCGCAAACCAGATCGCGAGATAAGCACCGGCCAGCGGGAACAGCATGATCAGCTGGCCGAGTTCCACGAAGACAGTGAGGGCGAGGAGCGCAACGAGCGCGCCACGCCAGTCGAAAACGAGCCGGTCGCGCAGAAAGTGCAATACCATCCCGGCGCCGAAGAAACCGAGAAACCAGGCCCATTCACCGATGTCGCCGAGCGGCGTCAGCGCCTTCTCGAAATAGACGGCAATGATGCCCAGCGCGGTCAGCGCAATGCAGGTCGAGAGCCGCAGCAGGCGCAGCGTCCCGAGGATGACGATCATCAGATACATCATCGCCTCGTAGCGCAGCGTCCATAAGGAGCCGTTGATGTGCAGGCCGACCGAATTGTCGGCGAACAGCACGCCCGGCAGGCTCAGTGGGCCCGGGTTCAGGGTCAGCGTCTTGGCAAGGAAATCGCGCAGCTCCGGGCCGTAAAAATAGGCGGTAAGCGGCAGCGAGGTGACGAGCGGGCCGATGACAAAGGCGCAGATTGCGATACTGACGACGAGCCCGGGGTAGATGCGCGCCGTCCGGCGCAACAAGAAGCGGCCCGGCAGCGGGCTGCGGCACCAGCTCTCGGTGACGAGATAGCCGCTGATCACGAAAAACACGAAAACCCCGACGAGGCCCAGGATGCACTGATTGCCCGTCAGCCAGATGAACGGCTCGTTGGCCTCGCTGCCCTCAGCGATCAGGAAGGAATGCGAGAACACCACCGACAACGCCGCGATGAGGCGCAGCGCGTCGAAATTGTTGCGGCGGTGGCGGGGATCGGCGCCAGGACTCGGCATGGACGTACTCATTGGGGCGGGCAGTGCGGCACGACGCCGGCATTCGACAACGGATGAGCCAAGCAAATTATCCGCCAACCCCGGTCGATGTCACAGGGCAGCGGCTCGCCCCGCCCAGTCGCGGCCGGCCAAATCCGGCGCTTGCCTCGGATCGCGCCGGCGACCTAGCTTGCCCCATGCCGCCCCTGTCTCGCCCG
>Ga0209155_1001008_pt1 | contig 13312 bp, 11 predicted proteins | sample GraSoiAngelo_122_FD_185879 | JGI IMG/M metagenome (GOLD analysis project Ga0209155, IMG submission 185879) | Grasslands soil microbial communities from the Angelo Coastal Reserve, California, USA - 14_0927_02_20cm (SPAdes) (version 2) | ecosystem: Environmental > Terrestrial > Soil > Grasslands ... | reverse complement strand
CACCGCCCGCCGGCGCCGCGGCACTAAGCGTGACGGTACCGGTGCTATTCGCGCCGCCCGTCAGTGTGGCCGGATTCAGCGTCATCGAAGCCAGCGCCGCCAGCACCTGCGCGTGCAAGGCGGATGTGGTCGGCGTGATTAACGCGAAAACGGTGGCAAGCAGAGTCAGCCGGACGCGTGTGTTCATATGTGTGTTCCCATTAATACGGCGGAAGGACGGTTGAAGAAAACTTGCGAGTGACGCGAGTCTTGAAAGATTTCGGAACGAGTGTCGAACCTTTATTTTCAATGCTTTCAATCTCTTAGTTTCGGCCTCACTCCTTTTAATTTTGTAACTTTTAACCTTTCTTAGCTTTCGAACATCGGTCTCGGACCATGTTGCGCCTCTCCGATTGACGGCAGTTTGAAAAAACGGATCGTGATCCTGTACTGTATGAACCTCCTGCGCAGCATTGCGCTTTCCATCGTCGCATCACTCGGCCTCATGGCTATTCCGGCCACGGCGCGGGCGCAAGCGATTGGAGAAAAAACAGTCCCGCTGCGGACGCATCGTCAGGAGCTGACGCCGCAGCGCTGCAGAAAAAAGCCACTCAGGGCCAGGCGCGGATTCACGCCAACAAAGACGACCGCGACCAGCTGATGACAGCCGTCAAGACTAACGAAGGTACCCATTGGCCAAACAAGTTTTTCTCAGAAATGGATTCACCGTTGAAGATTTGGAAAATGCGAAGATTACCCTTCGGATCGGCGGAGGAAAGGTAGGCGAAGACGAAATAGAGATATCTGTCAGCTGTTGTGATCTCAAGGAAATCATAATTCAACGATCACTGGAGTAGTTCACAAAATAGCGGTTACGGAAATAGAGCTACTCAACGCTTTTTAATCGCGACTGACTGGGTTCTAATCATCTCGATCCGGATCTTGCGTTGGAATCGATTCTCGATCGCCAATGTGAAATTTTTGAATCAGGAAATGAGCAAGCCATTTTCCCGGAAAGAACTTTCGGATCTTTGTATGTGTTGAAACTCGCTCGGTTCCGGCCCGCGCTCGCTGCTACCGTCGCAGTTTCACCTTCTATGTCGGAAATCCCTTTCCTCGATTCCTGCGTTCCTGATTAAATTTTAGTAAATTACGAACGTAGTTATCGGATGGGCATGAAGAAGGTTTTTCGAATCAGGAAATCAGGAACCCATTTTCCCGGAAGGAAATGCTTCCTGCGTTCCTGCTTTGAAAGCCTGGCCATTGCTTCGCCGCGTACAAGCCATCCTTTGAGTGGCGGAAATCAGGTCGTTTACCCGGCTTCGCATCCGTTGCAGCCTAATTTGATTTTTTCTGAGCCGAATGTTTCAAGTGACGAAAGTGCCTACGGTATTGGCCAGGTGCGATTTTTAGGGTCCGCTGAAAGACATTGCGCATCGAGTTGACGTTCCCGAAGCCGCATTCGCCTGCGATCATTTCCATGCTGTTGTGACTTTCTTCCAACCGCCGGCGAGCTGCTTCGACGCGCAGGCGCTCGACAAATTTTGCCGGCGTAGTCTTCATTTCTCTGGTGAAGACGCGGGCGAAATTGCGCGGACTCATTGCGACGCGTTGTGCCAGCAGCGGCACGGTCAGCGGTTTGTGCAAGTTACCGAGCACCCATGTCTCCAGTTCGCGCAATGGTTTTCGATCCGTCAATTGCAATGATAACGCGGCGCTGAACTGCGATTGTCCACCGGGCCGCCGCAAATAGAGCACAAGATTGCGCGCAACCTGCAAAGCGAGCCGCGAACCGTAATCTTCTTCGACTAGCGCCAGCGCCAGATCCATTCCAGCCGTGACGCCTGCCGATGTATAAATGTTTTCATCACGAACGAATATTGGATCGGAATCGACGCGCGCACGCGGAGCACGTTTCATCAACGTTTGACACCAGTTCCAATGAGTCGTGGCACGACGACCATCGAGCAAACCGGCGCGGGCCAGGAGCATTGCGCCAGTGCAGACTGAACCGACTCGCCGGATTCGTGGGGAAATTCTTTTCAGCCACCGCACCGCGTCCGAATTAATTTCATTCTGCTCGATCGCGTCGCCGCCGGCCACGAGCAGCGTGTCGATCTTTCCGCGCACTTCGCGAAAGGTCGTATCGGCAATGATGCGCAGACCGCAGTTGGCGATCAGCGATGGACGCGAAGAAACGGTCGCCACTTCCGTTGAATAAATTGAAGGCGATCCAGGATTTTCCCTGGCGTGCATTTCCGACGCGCGGGCGAAGACCTGAAGAGGTCCAACCAGGTCGAGAATCTCGACGCCGGGCCCTGCCACAAATACGATCCGGCGTGTGCCAAATTCGAATGAGGGCGTGTTGTTCTTAGGTACGCGTTTCGATTTCAATTGGAGGAGCCGGATACTGCCGATCGAGGCGTGACGGCGTTGATAAATTTATCCGGAGCCACGTCGAAAGTTTTCTTGTCGTCTTCCGAGCAGAAATAATACGTCGCACCCTTAAAGATGGATTTCGGCGCGTTCTTGGGATCAACATCCATTCCGCACACCGTGCAAAGCGGATGCTCAGCGGTGGAAATAGGTGACGTGGCGTAGAGCTGATTTGAATCGGGATTTATCCAGCCTTCTCCCTGATATTCCATGTTGTAGGCCGTCTTCCTGGCAACCTCGCGACCGAAATAGCGTTCGACTACACGGAGCGCGAGATCGATTCCCGAAGAAAGGCCGCCGGCGGTGGCGAGATTTCCATTCTCAACGAAGCGTGCGCCGCGCTTGAGCTGAACGGTCGGAAATTGTATGGCGAAACGCTCAAATGCGCCGTGATATGTGGTCGCGGATTTGCCGTTCAGGAGTCCGGTTTTCGCCAGAACAAATGCGCCTGTGCAAACCGACATGGTGACATCGGTGGTTTTCGAGGATTTTCTGATCCAATTCAACACCGCGGGGCTCGGTGCACTTTGCGCGGGAATAATAATCACCTTCGGCGGTGGAGCGTTTTGGATTGTGTAATCGGGAATGATCTGCATTCCGCCGCTGGTGCGGATCGGTTTCTTCGCTTCGGCCACTGTGTACAGACGGAATGGCATTTGTGCGCTACCCGGGATCATGACGTCCTGAAAGACTTCCCACGGCCCGCAAAAATCGATTATAACCGCGCCATCGGAAATCAGAAAGGCGACTGGAATGTGCCCCTTGTCCGGCGGTTTTAGTGAAGTTGTGTCGGTCGCGACAGCGTTTGGATTCGAACTGTTGTCGGTCCTGACCGGAGCTCCGGTTGCGAACAATGCACTGAGTGCGAGCACACCCAGTGCAAGCAGGAAACCAAATCGAGCTACCCGGTAAACGACCTCTATTCTATTCATCGTATGTGCATTCATGATCCGATTTTCGAATGACGGGTTTGTGGCAGCAATGACAACAATCATCATATTTCTGCCAAGAGCCGACATCTTATCAACTCGTTGTGCTCCGAATGCATCTTAAAAAACGCTTGAATCCGGCAACGTGATCCCTCAAGAAACTCTCGCGTAATTGGACGATGAAAGTTCTAGCCGTTTTCATTCTGTGTCTCACGACAGCCGCGTTCGCTGACGATTTTAAACTGGTTACCGGGAAGGAATACAAGAACGTCACGGTGAGTCGGGTGGAGGCTGACGGCATCGTGCTAAAAACGAAATCGGGAATCTCGAAAGTGTATTTCGTCGAGTTGCCCAACGACGTTCAGCAACGTTTTCATTACAATGCCGCGATCGCTTCTGCCTATTCCGCACAAGCACAACAAACCGTCAATCAGGCGAGAATGGCCGCTGCCGGTCGGGGCGAACCGATCGAAGTGATTTCTCACGGTGCGCAGGTCGACCTCAATCAACACCTCGCGCTCGGCAACGTGACGGTTGTCGACTTTTACGCGGATTGGTGCGGCCCGTGTCGGCGGCTCTCACCGAGGCTCGAGCAGATGGCGAGAAGCGATGCCGAGATCGCGCTCCGCAAAATCGACATCGTCAATTGGAGAACGCCAGTCGTGCAGCAATTCAACATTCACTCTATTCCGCAGGTGAACGTTTACGATCGCAGTGGGCGCCTCGTCGGCACTGTCGTGGGCATTGATTCCGAAAAAGTAAAAAGTTACGTCGCACAAGCGAAGTCGAGCGGCTGACCGGCTAAGCACCAACGCGCGCACTCGCACGCGCCCATACGAACCAATAGCGCGTCGAAGATCGATTTCGAAGGGTATGAACCGACTGCTATATCTTGTCGTAACGTTCTGCGCGGTCAACTTGGTGCACGCCCGACGAGACGATTCGATCGTTGCAGCAACTCTCAAGAATTAATCGCCGGGCGGTTCGGGTGAACCGCCCCTACCTAGCGTGATGTCCAGATTCTTTCAGTAAAGTCGCCGCGAGTTTAAGCGCTGAGTCGCTTCTGCCGCCAAGCATTCGCGCGATTTCTTCCTGGCGCGCTTTGTCCGTGACTGCGTGCAGATTGGAAAACGTGCGGCCGCGCGTGACATCTTTCGTCACAACAAAATGCGACGAAGCGTTCGCGGCGACTTGGGGCAGATGCGTGATACAGATCACCTGATGATCCCGCCCCAACGTTTGCATCTTGGCACCAACAGCGTGCGCGATTTCGCCGCCGACGTTCGTGTCGATCTCGTCGAACACGAGTAATGGAATTGCGTCATGCGCAGCCAGTGCGGATTTGATCGCGAGCATCAAGCGCGAGATTTCCCCGCTGGAGGCGATCGCACGAAGCGGTTTCAACGGTTCGCCCGGATTTGGTGAGAACAGTAATTCCACCGAATCAAATCCGTTCGGGCGTGGCTCGTCGAGCGCGCTGAGGTTTGCTTCGAATTCTGACTGACGAAATCCGAGGTCGCGCAAATTTCGTCGAATATTTTCGGAAAGTTTCGGCGCAACCTTTCGGCGCGATTTGCGCAGCGCTTCGCCGGCGCGGTTCACTTGTGCGCGAACATTTTCGATGTCTTTCGTGAGGCGCTCCAACTCTGCGTCGCGTCCTTCGATCTTCCGCATTCGCTCAGCCGCGCGTTCACCGAACGCGATCACGTCGGCAATTGAACCGCCGTATTTGCGTTTCAACGTTTCAAACAGCGAAACGCGTTGTTCAACTGCGGCGAGTCGTTCCGGATCGAGATCGAATTTCTCGGCGTAAGCCGACAGCGTGCGCGCGATTTCGGAAAGCTCGACTACAGCAGCAGCGTGCGCCGACGAGAATTGTGCGATCGAGTTGTCGATCTTTTCCAATTCTCGAAGCAGCCGTTGCGTTTCCGCGAGTTGGGCGAGAACGGAATCGTCTGCCTCGGAAAGCCTGTTCGCGATCCCGCTGGCAAGCTCAATCAATCGTTTGCTGTTGCTCGCCAGTTTGTAGCACTTCTCGATTCCTTCTTCTTCGCTCGCGACGAGTTTCGCCGACTCGATCTCGGTAATTTGGTGCCGAAGCAAATCCAGCTCCTGTTCGCGCGCGGTTTCCGCCGTGTTGAGCGCGGCATATTCGCCGAGCAATCCCTGCAACTGCCGGTAATGCTTCCGATATTCCTCGAGTTGTTCTTCGGCACGCGCGAACGAATCGAGCAAACTCAATTGCCTCTCCGGCGAGAGCAACGACTGGTGATCGTGAGGACCATGAAGATCCACGAGTTCATCGCCAAGATTTTTCAACACCGACAATGTCGTTAGCGACCCGTTGATGAACTGCCGATTAGTCCCGGTCGAGGAGAGAGTCCGCTTCAGGATCAAATCGTCTTCGCATGGCTCTACGCCCGCTTCGGCAAGCTTCGGATTGAGCTTTTGCAATTCCGCGCCGCTAAAGACTGCTTCGACCGTGCAAAGATCAGCGCCAGTGCGAATCAGCGATTTATCCGCGCGCTCACCCAGCAAAAGTTGCAGCGCGCCGATGATGATTGATTTCCCTGCGCCCGTTTCTCCCGTGACCGCGACAAACCCCGGGCCCAACTGCCACTCGAGTTCTTCCACGAGCGCGAGATTTCTAATTCGCAACAGTGTGAGAACGATGGACATCCGGAAGCCTCATCAATCTCACGCGCGAAAGCCGCGGTTACAAATCTCACCTAGTGATTCCGCGTTCGCTCTTTTCGATGAATTGAATGAGTTCGATGATCTCTTCTGTCTGCGGCAGTTCTTTCTGCATAGCTTCGATTGCTTGACGTCGGTTGTATTTGGAGCGGTAAATCAGGCGAAAGGCTTCTTTGATCAGCTTAACGCTTTCAGGCGGATAATTCTTCCGTTCCAAACCAATGAGATTAACGCCGCGAATCTCGGCTGGGTTGCCGTCGGCGATCATGAACGGTGGAACGTCCTGGACAATTTTCGAGCAACCGCCGGTGATCGCGAGCCGTCCGATCCGGCAAAATTGATGTACCGCCGTGAGCCCACCCATCACCGCGTGGTCGCCCACCTGAACGTGGCCGGCTAATGTTCCATTATTGGAAAAAACAACGTGATTTCCAACGGTGCAATCGTGTCCGATATGACTATACGCGAGAAAATTTCCGGAGTTACCGATTCGTGTTTTGCCTTCGCTGGTCGTGCTGCGATTCACGGTGACGAATTCGCGAAACGTGTTTTCGTCGCCGATGTCCAGGTACGTCGGTTCGCCGCGATACTTTAAATCCTGTGTTCGCTGGCCTATCGAGCAGTACGCGTAAAACTTGTTCTTCGCGCCAGCCTTCATCGATCCGCAAAGCGTGACGTGATGCTGCAGCCAGCAATTTGGGCCGAGGACAACATCTGATTCGATGACGCAATACGGCCCGACGATTGTTCCGGTCCGGAGTTCCGCGGCAGGATCAATAATCGCCGTCGGGTGTATCTGCACGTCAGACATAATGACGAATGACCAATGACGAATGACGAATTAATGACGAAACTCGAAGCTCAAAATCCGCGGCGAGAGATTTTTGTTCATTCGCCATTCGGAATTCCTTCGTCGTTTGTCATTCGTGCTTCGCCATTCCACTCATTTATCCAAGAACGTGAACATCAACTCTCCTTCGGAGACAATTGCATCGTTTACGACGCAATGGCATTTCGCTTTTGCCAGGCGTTCGCCGCGTGATTTTGTGATCTCGGCGTGGACGAACATGGTATCGCCCGGCAAAACGGGTTTGCGAAATTTCACTTCGTCTGCGCTCATGAAATACCCGATGCGGCTTGTGGTTTTCGCCAGTTTAAATAACAAGATGCTAGCCACCTGTGCCATCGCTTCGACCTGCATGACGCCCGGCATGACAGGGTGACCGGGGAAATGTCCCTGGAAAAACGGCTCGTTGATCGTGACGGTTTTCACGCCCACACATTTGGTTTCCGTGTCGAAACTGATGATCCGATCGACCATGAGGAACGGGAAACGATGCGGCAAAATTTGCATCACCTGATCGGTATCGAGTCCACCGTCGCCGCTTGGAATAGGGCGCGACACAGCCACGGCACTTCTGCGCGTTTGTTCGCGCGCAATCAATCGAGCGAGATCTGCATTGCTCGCGTGACCCGGTTTCACTGCGATCACGTGCCCGCGAATGCGCCGTCCAACCAGCGCGAGATCGCCGATAATATCGAGAATTTTGTGACGGACAAATTCATCCGCAAACCGCAACGGTTCCTTGCTTAACACTGCTTCGCCGCGTACGACGATCGCATTTTCGAGGCTGCCGCCCTTTATGAGATTTTTGTCCATCAGCGGCTTGACGTCTTCGTAGTAAACAAATGTCCGCGCCGGAGCGATCTCGCGCTCGAAAGCTGACGGCGTAATCTCCATCGACAAGAATTGCGTGAATTTGTTGTTTGGCCCCGCTTGCGTGCACGAGATGCGAAACTTGTCGTCGGGCAGCAAAACGAGCAGCGCGCCCGTTTTCGATTGGACGTGCATTGTGTCTCGCGCGCCAAAGAATTTTCTCGGCTCGTCCTGCGCAACAACACCGGCCTTACGAATGAGATCGACATACGCTTGGGCGCTGCCATCGCCGATTGGCGGTTCGTTTGCGTCCATTTCCACAATCGCGTTGTCCACACCCATCGCCCACAGCGCCGCGAGCACATGCTCGACGGTGTGCACACGCACCGAGCCTTCGCCAATTGTGGTGGCGCGCTCGACCGTCTTCAGGTTTTCAACTTTGGCGTCGATCGTTGGCTCATCCTGCAAATCTTTGCGCTTGAATTTAATTCCGTGATCCACCGGCGCGGGATGCAGTCTAAGCGTAGCTTTTTCACCGGTGTGCAGCGCAGTGCCGGTAAAACCCGCAATCTTGCCAACAGTCTGCTGAAGCTCGGGAGCGGCCATCGCGGGCTTAAATAACAGAGATTTCGCATGGTGACCAGCAGTGTTCTAGGCGCCGGAGCGCCGCCGCCGAATCTCATTAGCACCTGCTTTAGCTGGGTGGTAAGTGCCAATGCAAAGTCTTAGAACCGCTTCAGCGGTTTTCGGTTTTGTTTGGAAAACCGCTAAAGCGGTTCGCGTGATCACAGTTGCGGTAAACACGTCGCTGAAGCGAGGTGTTAATAAAACGCCTCACTTCAATTCGAAATCACCGCAGTCGAACGCCATCATTTGGTCAACATTGGAGATCCGATATTGATGCACGCTCGTGCCCTCATCCTGCCAAATATCGACGGCGTTCTCACCTTTGGCTGCGATCCGTGTGCGCGTCACATTCGGTGTCTCACTGACTTTGAACAGCGGCAGACCGTCGCTGGTTTTCAGGTAACTTTCCTCGCTATCAAATCCAATCGCGAGTTCGACAACCGGCCTCTTGTCTTTCCGTAAGGGATTGCGGACCAATCGGACGTTTACCACGTTCGTTTCGCTTTCCGTTGAAGGTGGCGAACTTTCGCCCAGATCTTGGCGTTTTAGTGGACCGATCAGGTACCCGCGCGCGTGGTATCGTCCAGAAGGCGAGTCTTGGTGTCGATCATCCTTTCCGTCCCATCGCGTCGCGAGCGCATCAGCTCCGATCGCGAAGTCATTCAATTGCGCGTTCTGATGCAGGACGCGCACCAATTTGCCGGCTTCATCATAGACCCCCAGGCTGATCGTGCCCTCCATTGGTGGAGGAACGAAACTGATGCGGACACTTCTCGCAGGCGAGGCTGAAGGCGTTTGTTCCGGGGTGGGCGAGAGCGGCACAGATTCTTCTGGCGAAACCGAGGGAGAAGGAAATTCTTCCGGCGTCGACGAAAGAGTTGGAGTGGGCGATTCCTGTGCCGCGGCGATTGCGGCGAAAACGACGCAAAAGGCCAAAGTGACAATCTGCAAACGATGATCGGCGATCCGCGATTTAAGCATAATATCGCCAGTTCACGTTCGGGAAAATGTTGTCCCGCCATTCGCAGTCGCGTAGAAATTCTTCATCGAGATTATTGTGACAAACTGATCGTGCAGAACGGTTGAAGCGAGCAAGGTGATGGATCGTGCGTTGGGTGGCGTATTCACGCGCAGTCTCGTTTTTCATTAGAAATCCCCAGTCACTTGATGTGCCAGCAAAAGCTCACGGGCGAGTGCGTGCGATCGATCTAAATGTTCCATGGGTAGATCGAAACCGATGTCGCGATAAAATCCCGATGAGCTGCAGCGCCAGGATAGCCTTCGTGCGCACTCCAGACTTGGCGGCTGGCTTCGGGATCGCGTGCGAAGGCCGCCGGCCCCGCTGACGGGGCACAAAATCGTCGACGAGTCGCTGCATCATCCGCAGCAACGGGATGTATGTTTCGGTGATCACCTCAAACAAGCACTCTTCCCCGAGAAAGTGCTCGTGCTCCGGATGACGAACGAACGGGAGATGAGCGCGTAGAATGAGGGCGAAATGGCCGGGCATTGCGGACGATTTACAGCGTCATTCCGCGCGAAGTCGAGAAATCCCGACGCAATACTTCGGTGTACGCCGCGGGCTCCCTCGACTGGGCTTCGCTTCGCGCTGGATGACGATTACAATGTCCGGCAAAAGTCCTGGAAGCGGTCCAGACCCTTTTTGATCACGTCAAGGCTCGTCGCGTAACTGAACCGGACGGTGCGATCGTCGCCGAACGCAGCTCCCGGCACCACAGCGACGTTAGCTTTGCTAAGCAAACGGTCGGCGAAATTCTGAGATGTGAGTCCAAGCTGGCTGATGTTTACCAAGATATAAAACGCGCCCTGCGGTTTGACCGCAGTGACATTGGAGATCTTCGAAAGACGGTCGAACATGTAGTTGCGTCGCATATCGAATTCCTCGCGCATATCGGCGAGCGGTTGTTGGTCGCCTTTGAGCGCGGCAAGTGCGCCGTATTGCGAAAAGGACGATGGATTCGAACTGGTATGGCTCTGGATTGAATCGACCGCTCTCGTGACCTCATCAGGCGCGGCGAGATAACCGAGTCGCCAGCCTGTCATCGCGTAAGACTTGCTAAATCCGTTGATGGTAATTGTGAGATCGTAGGCTTCCTTCGACAGAGATGCGATGCTCACATGTTTGACGTCGTCGTAAACGAGCTTCTCGTAAATCTCGTCGGACAAAACATAAATGTCTTCTTCCGCGGCGACGCTGACGATCGCCTCCAATTCCTCGCGCGTATAAACAGAGCCCGTTGGGTTGCCTGGGCTGTTCATGATCAACATCTTGGTGCGCGGCGTCATCGCATTTTCGAAATCTTCCGGGCGCATTTTCCAGGCATTGCGCTCGCTGGTCGGCACGATTACGGGCTCGGCGCCGACTAACCGCACCATGTCGGGGTAGCTGACCCAGTAGGGCGCCGGAATTATGACTTCGTCGCCAGGTTGACACGTCGCGAGGATCGCGTTGTAGCATGCGTGCTTCGCACCGTTACTCACCACGACCTGACCGGCGCGATAATTCAATCCGTTGTCGGCTGCCAGTTTGTCCGCGATCGCCTGGCGCAGTTCTGGGATGCCAGCGCTTGGTGTGTATTTGGTGAAACCGGCTTCCAACGCCTCGATCGCGGCTCTTTTTATATGTTCGGGGGTATCGAAATCGGGTTCGCCAGCACCAAAGCCGCAGACGTCGATGCCCTCGGCTTTCATGGCTTTCGCCTTGCTATCGATTGAGAGAGTCAACGACGGGGTCAGTTGAGCGGCGCGTTCTGAAATTTCCATGGCAGTGATGTAGTCCACAAATGGGAGCGCAAATTATTGGCGGCGATAGAAGTTTTCAATCAGAGGTTTGAAGTTATTTTCTTCGATTCGGATTATGGCCATCTCGCGTCTGGCGTTCTCGACCGAATCCGATGCATGCGCGGCATTAACCATGATCGTTTGTCCGAATTCCTTTCGAATTGAACCAGGCGGCGCCTTGGCCGGATCAGTGGGGCCGAGGACCTCGCGAATTTTACGGACCGCGTCCACGCCCTGGTAAACAATTGCGATTGATTTTTCCGTTCCAGGCGCGTCGCGTTCGTCTGAATGACATTCACTGGGCTTTTTTCCGGCCATAAACTCGATGATGCTTTCCCAGTTTTCGCGGCCGCTTTTCGCACCGAGTTTTTTCTCAAGGACCGGCAGAACCGGCCCGTAAAACTCCTCGGCCTGTGCGACGCTCATCTGGTGGACTTTGAATCCGATGATCGAGAGGCCGGTGCGCGAAAACACTTCGATTACGCCCCCTGGACGCAGATTCGGGAACCGGAAATTGTCCGGCTTGATCAACACAAGCGTTTTCTCGATTTGAGTAACGGGCGGGTAGGGGACGGCGCGATCGAGAATCCCACCGTCCGAATCAGAAAATTCGGCCCACAGTTTTAAATCGCGCTGGACCGCGTGCGGTTCGAATTCCGTGACCACTCCCGGCTCGAAGTAAACAACATTCTCTGAATCGTCGGTGATGTAATCGCCGAAGGTATCACGAATCGTTTCGCCGCTGGTGCGCTCGTGCAGGATGTGGCCCACGACGTGATGAATCTTTTGCGCAGCATCCGGTCCGCGGAAGATCAGAAACAAAACACGCGCATGCTGACCGTTTTTCTCGCCGGTGAAATTTTTCAGCACGTACTCGCGAATCAATTGCTGTGTGGCGCGATGGCGCGGGTCGATTTCCGTCACAATCGTGTCGGCGTAACGCTTGGTTAGCTCGGCGCCCGGTGCGAACATTCGGCCGCCGACCAAATCGAGCCCGGTGCGGGAGATCAACCGCCCAAGGATGCCGCCGGTGCGCGATTTCCGAATCGAATAGGGTGTGACGATGGCATAAGCAAGCTGTTCAGATTGCATCGGTTCTTACTGTAGCGGCGGTCTACGGCGGCCGCAAAAACTTGCCGACTCAAGGTCCGGCGGGCACACCCTACCGGTTCGCCTCGCCAAAATGGCTACCCACTTCCCGCGACGCTTCGTATTGATGATGTCGCAGTGATTCCGCTGCAGGGCGCGAACCAATTCGTATTGCTGGCTGCACAAAATGCCTGAAAGAATCAGGCATTTGCCGTCCTGGAGTTTCGGAAGCATTTCGATAAGCAAATAGCCGTATAGATTTGCCGTGACCACCTCTGCATTCTCTGCCGAGTTCCATTTGCGCACATCGCCTAATTGAAAAGTGGCGCCGCGAATCTTGTTTAATCGGGCGTTTGATTTGGCCACCGAAATCGCCGCGGGATCGTTGTCGATACCTATGACCCGGTCGGCGCCGAAACATTTTGCTGACAAAGCAAGAATTCCGCTGCCGGTTCCAAGATCGACGAGCGACCATCCGGGTTTCCAGTGGCGAGTCAGTTGTTCCAAAAAACGAAGTGACATTGCCGTTGTAACGTGCTCGCCAGTCCCAAATGCCAACGAAGCTGGAATGATAATGTGGGAGCGATCTTTGTACCGCGACAGTCGGGACACCAAGGTCCCTCCCACGCTCGAAAGGACCAATCGTTTCCCGATCTTAATCGGTTTGGAATCGGCACGCGTAAATCGCTCGAGCCAATTGCGCGGCAAAACCTCGATTCGGCCGCCAAATTCTTTGAGCAGCGCAGATGAATCGCTCCGCGAGCGGCATACAATTTCCAGTTCCAGACGCTTAAATCCGGGTTTGCGTACGATCACGAGCTGGCCGTGAGCGTGCGCCTGAAGGAGGTCTTCGTGCGCTTCAACCCAATGTAATTCGGCTCTTTTGCGCCACAGATACACAGGGAAACTCTATAGCTTGTAGGCTTTGGGCGGCCCGCCTGCGCCAACGCTGCGGCGCGCTCGCTCCAGCCTTCGATTTGCGCTCCGCTCCAAGCGAAGGCTGGAGCGGGTGACGAGGCTCGAACTCGCGACGTCCACCTTGGCAAGGTGGTGCTCTACCAACTGAGCTACACCCGCAGTTTTGAGAGGGACAATAATG
>Ga0209155_1001004_pt1 | contig 13338 bp, 8 predicted proteins | sample GraSoiAngelo_122_FD_185879 | JGI IMG/M metagenome (GOLD analysis project Ga0209155, IMG submission 185879) | Grasslands soil microbial communities from the Angelo Coastal Reserve, California, USA - 14_0927_02_20cm (SPAdes) (version 2) | ecosystem: Environmental > Terrestrial > Soil > Grasslands ... | reverse complement strand
AGAATCATGGCTTCAACCGCGCACTGATAAGCGACCAAGCAGAGTTGCAGCACGCGGGCAGACAGGGGGCCTCGGGTGCCCGTGTCCGTTGACCTGCGTACCTGCAAGCACTATGCTGGCCACCTTCGACAAGCCTTCTCACGAAGAACGGTGCGGGCATGAAGAAGTCTCAGATCGCAAGCCGCCTTGCCGTTTGCATTGGCGGCCTGATCGTCATCACCTTGCTAGGGGGAACACGCATAGTTCTCGCCGGTAAGGATGCTGCCGACGAGGCCTCGGCCGCCATTCGGCCAGAAGCGATTCGCGCGGATATGCGTTTCCTTGCCGACGACTTGCTCGAGGGCCGCGGGACGGGAACACGCGGACATGAAATCGCCGCAAAGTTTATGGCTTCGGAGTTCGAAGCGATGGGCCTTGAACCAGCGGGCGACGACGGAACCTACTTTCAAAGCGTGCCACTGCGTTCGATCGAGCCAGTTCAAGAGCGCACAACTTTGAGCCTTTGGCGAGGAGGAAAGGAGCAAGTCCTGATCTTCGGACGGGATTTCATTAGCCTCGTGGACCCAGGTCGTACAGAAGTTTCCGTGGAAGCGCCGGTGGTTTACCTTGGGTTTGGCGTGACGGCACCCGAGCAGGGCTACGATGACTATGCGGGCATCGACGCAAAAGGAAAGATTGTGGCCCTCGTGTACGGCGCCCCTCCGCAGTTCGAACCCACGATACGGGCGCACTACAGCTCTCGCGCAGTGAAGGCAGCAAACGCTGCGGCACACGGCGCCGTCGGAACGCTTTTGCTCGACAACCCTGCCATGGAACAGACTTATCCCTACAAGGATCGAGTGAGCGACCTCCTTCGTGAAGCAGGGAATACCTTCGGTCTTTCCGAGCGCAGGCAGAAAGTCGAGCGACCCGAACATCAAGCCGCAGCAGATCATCACGAAATGGCGGCAGACAACCTATCACAAGCCTCAGGACGATATGAACCAGCCGTTCGATTTTGAATCAGGGGCAAAATACGCGCGGTACAATTTTTTTCTGGGATATCTCGTTGCGCAGAAGACCGAAAAGCCGGCATGGAATCCGGGTGATTTCTTTGGTGAGCATTACGGGAAGAAGGCAAACTGATTGCTTTCAGCTTCGACAGCACGTGGCGCTTCTTAAATATCCCCACGGATCTCCAGCCTTCCTCACTTTCAGACGCAAGCGGAGCGTCTGAACTCATAAGCATGGCCACCGTCAAAACGAGCTGTCCAGGATCCCCGTCGCGGGCGGATGACGAGCAACCCGGAAGTAATCCCATCGGAATCCGATTCGCTCCAATTATTTCGGGTTGGCCGACGATCCGGAATCTAAATGGGACGCCTAGCTATGCAGCAACTGTCCATTTTTAGCTCCCGATCAGGTGAAGCTGAACTGCGGCAGTTCTTGACGGCTCTTTCCCTTAATGCCCAAGCCGTCAAAAACAACTGCTACCGAAGCCTTGCGCCACGCCGAAGCTGCGCAAGCCGGAACTTGTGAGGCCGAATCAATTGTGAACAGGTTGCGGCGGAGACGGTGATTGACGCCGTTGGGCGACGAAGCCGCCGCATGCGCCACCCACGAGTTTTAGCGCGTGGGCCACAATGTATACAAACGGTTCAGGCTGCGCGCGCGTCAAGGCTACATAGATCAGCGCCGCGACCACTCCCACCAACGTCCCATGCAGAATGAAACGGGATTCGATCCGCCGACACACCCAGAGCGCTCCCAGGAAGCACATTACGAAGGACCCGGGGGGAGCAGTGTAGTGCAGGAAATTGTCGCCGAGACGCAGGCCGAGGGGAACGATCGCGAGAATGAGAGCTACTTCCGCGAGCAGCCCGCCGAGCAAGGCTCGCGCCCAGTGGATTGTTGTGCTACTCATTTTCCTACTCCGTGCCTCACGAGTGCGTTTGTCGCGCGCTAGTGTCTAGTGTGCGAGAGGGTCTGTGCGAAGCTGGAAATGTAAGACCTTGCTCGACGTTCCTTTACCCCCTTCCGCATGGAAAGGAGTGCGAGTGCCATACGTAGCCCACAGGCCTTTTCCCTTCCAGCCTGCTTTCGGATCGTCGATCCGGCCGTCCATCCCCTTCGCATAGAATCCCATGGGGTACGGGACACGAAGCACAACAAACTTCCCGCTATCGGGCAACAGCGCAAGTAGCCCGTCATTTCCGTTGCCGGTGGCAATCGGCACGTTCTTTCCGAGTCCCAAAGTGTCGAACTGATCCACCCAATCGTAATAACTGGCCTCGGCGCTGCCTGGATCGGTGACCCCTTGCAACTGCGGCCCCGGTAGTTGATAGAGCGTCCAACCCTCAGGGCAGTGTTGCCCTGTCGCTGTCGGTCCGGTAAGTGGCCCTTTGCACTTGCGCCGGTCGAAGCTTGCCAAATGCCCGCTGGCAATCACCGTCCACACAACACCATTACGGTCGATGTCGAGCCCCCGCGGCGAGAACCCGTGAACAGGCGCCTTTGGATCGTTCCATGGCAGTTCGTAGATTTCTGCAAGGGCGGTTGCGGGGGGATTTGGTCCGGGATTTAACCGAACGACCGCGCCCGGGAATCCCAACACCGTTCCCCAGATCGACCGATCCACTGGACTCACGGTGACGCCGTAGAAAGCAGCGTTGATGCGCTTGTCCTTGGTGGCATCGATGGGCTGATCAGGCTCCACATATTCATCCCGCTTTCCATTGCCGTTGGTGTCGAGGATGAGCGCCGTCCAGCCCTGCGACTTCTCTTCATCGTGGGTCTCATCGAACATCTTTGTATTCAGCCAACCTACCGCTCCCCCGCCGCCACCGCTGCTTGTCCACAATGTATTGTTTGTATCCTCGGCAAACACCAAATGATGCGTACCAAAACAGGTGTTAATGAGCGTGACTTGCTTCGTCTTTGAGTCGTACACCGCCAGTTGTCGGCCGCTAGTCTTGAGGGGAAATAAGACCGCCGAAGGGTGGCCCGAGCCTTCTTTGCAGAACGCTGGATTTTCGCTCGGGCGGATTCTGGAGGTAATCCAGACTCGCCCCTGCGCATCGAACATTGGATTGTGAACATTGGCTTGGCTGTGCCAGATGGCTTCATCGCCCCAGTACGGCGAAGGCGCCGCAATCTTGTCGTCGGCGCTTGATGGAGTCTTCGGATCGCGAACAGGCAGCTTCACTTGACTCGTCACGGAGTTCACCGAATCAAGAACCGGCAGATAGTCCGTGCTGAGTTCAGTGGCTCCATAAATCAGGCCGTTGGCATTGAGAGTTGGGTTCCGCTTGTCGGTCGCGATCTCATCATGGAGATACGCCTTGGGGTCCGCCCAGTCCCATTCGGTGATGACCACGTTACGCTCGACACCTTGCGGTCTCGGAGGTGTGGACGGCAATTCGCCAGCAGCGATGCGGTCGGTCCAGTCCGCGAACATCGGCAACGCTCGCTCGGGTCCTAGCTGGCCGAGGCCGTTGATCATGTTGTTGCCGGCTTGTCCCGAGAGTAGACGTCGCGCCCAGGCCGCGGTCGACGAGTCGAAATGGCCCAGGCTCTTAGGAATCTCGCGCGTGGCCTTATCCCCCATTTGATGACACGACCAGCAGCTATCGGTTTTTAAAAAATGCAGCCATTGACCCTGGCTTTTCATGTTTTCCGGGATGCCGTTGCCTTTGGGCCCAGTGCCGGGGAACTGGCTTTTGTCCGGCACACGGAGCAAGGAAAACCAATAAATGGCCGGGTAGTATTCCGCTGCTGCACGCGAGTTCGGCGCCACTGCCGCAGTCAGATTGACAGCCTTGCCGGGAGTCGTCTGCACCAGGAGCGAATCCACGAGCCCGTAGCCTCGCACCCATACTTTGTAGTTCGCCTTGGGAAGCTGCGGCAGTAAATAGCGCCCTCTGTCATCAGTAACGACAATTTTCACGAATTTAGTCGGCAGGTCGGCCGTCTCCGCGATCACCCAAACGCCCGCCTCCGGGCCATTGGAGCTCGTCACCACGCCGCCGATGTCGTCGCTCCCGATCGAGATCGCTTCCCCAGAGGACTGCTGCCCGTTCAGCCCCCTTAATGAGACTAATAGGATCAATCCTAAGGCGATCAGCGGATACAAGACTCTCTTGGCCATAATGTTCATCTCCTGTGGCGACATTACTCGCAGAGTCGAAATTGGGAATCTTTCAGCCTCAGAAATGAAGCGCGGTTGAATCGTAAACACGCCGAATCGCGTTGTCAATTGGCTCGATTTGGCTCGATTTGGCGAAAGGACGGACGACAGAGGATGCGGAAACTAAGCGAAATTACTTCCGTTCTTGCCGGCCATTTGGGAGTCATCAGATTTCGGCTCAACAGTTAACCACCCGCCAATCGCAGTCTCAGCTCAGTGGGTATGGAACAGCGCCTGAAAGTCGGCGCGGTCTCTTAATGCTGCGAACGCGGCATCCGACTGTATTGATGCCGGCAGAAACTGTGGCGGAATCGTTTTGAGCCAAACCATCGCCGCCTCCGGATCATGGTCGAGCGCACATGCCTTGGCCGCAGGTAAGCCGAGATCCCGCGCGCCGAGGCCTCCGATCATTTTTGCTCGATCGAATCGTGCGCGTGCCTCTTTGTATTGCTTCGCCCTGCTCAGAGCGTTTCCATACGCGAGCAGCAGGCGAGCATCCTGCGGATGGGCGGCGACGAGCTCATGATAGAGGGCTCCCGCCCTGGCAAAGTCTTCGGTGAACATCGCCCCTGCCGCGCTCGCTTCGGCGAGTCCACCATGCAAGGCGGATTGATGAGAGCCGGAGATTGCAAGCTGCGCGAAGCGGAACGTCTCCTCGATAACTTCGCGAGACAGTTCGTTATCGTCTAAAACGTCAAAGCCGTGGTGGCCGCCAGAATAGTTCAGTACAGTCCAGGGCGCGTTCGCGGCGATGCCCGCAGCAATCCTCCTATCGAAAGATAGATTTGTTAATGGCTGATCAAGGCCCGCGCGCACAAAAAGAACAGGCAGATCGAGGCGGACCTGGGGCACATCTGCCGATCCATAATAGATCACCGCGGCTTTGATGGCTTTGCGTTGGGTGTCCTCGACTGCTGGAAGCCCTGCGGACACATTGCCGGACCAAGCGATAACCACAAGGCGGTCAGGGTCGATACCCAGATCCTCAGCGCGCTGCCTGAGGTAGATGGAAAGCGAGTCAAACTCTTCGGCGGCGTGGTCGGCCGTAGTTTCGGCCGTGATCGCTGCGAACCCATGTGCGGTCGCGGCTTTCGCCCAGCTTTGAGATTGCGCCGAGTCCCGCATGAACCCACCACCAAAACCGTTGAAAATTACAAACACGGGCAATGGCTTCGAGCGAGCGGAGTGGCTGGGGAGAAAAAGGTTCAGAGACAACCCGGTCTGGCCGCTCTGCTTGTAGACCAGATTGCTTTGAGTAAAGTCCGTCGCCGCGGGTACAGGATAGACGAACCGCAACTCCTGGGAGCAAGCGATGGACGCGAGGAGGACGACCAGGACGACGAGTATGCCTGATCTCATGGAGTTTTTGACGATCTTCGCGGAAGAACGATAGCTCCTGCGAGACGGTCCCCAAGTCTTTTCCCAGAACGCCGTTCAGGATAACTTCCGGGTAGCCGACGATCCGAGAGTTATCGGACGGTAGGTCGACGTCAAAGTTAGCCAAAAAAAACTGTACCTCCCGACTTTATCCTGAATCGATCTCCAATCAAGAGTTTGCCGGATTCAGTCGTTCCTGCGCCGCTAAGAATCTCGCCTTAAGCGCGCATTGGAATTATTGAACGCATGACGCTGCAGGGGTAGTATAAACGCGGGAATGAGATGCGAGAGTCCTGGCGATCTCAAAGGCCTAGGGAAATGCTCTTCGACGGCACGATTGGACGGGCTCACAACAAGTTATCCTCGCTTAGACTCTTGCGTTATCCTCTGGGCCTTATCTTTGCGGGAGGCTCATTCGTTCTCTCCCTTCTCCTCCTTATCGCTGGCGCTCTGTTAGCAAGGCCGCAAGCTGCGAGTCAGGGCGGCGCCGCGGGAGCACGTCAAGTAACACCCGGCGCTTCCGTCGTCTTCGCCACTCAAATTCGGCCGATTCTTGCCGCGCGTTGCTACCCATGCCATGGCCCCGACGTACAGCAACACGGTCTTCGGCTGGATTCGCTTCCGGCAATCCTCAGCGGCAGCGCCAACGGCAAAGTCGTCATTCCAGGCGACAGCCAGAACAGCCACATCGTGCGGCGCTTGCTTGGACTCGAGCAGCCACAAATGCCTTACGGTGGCCCGCCGCTCCCTGCGGAACAGATAGACTTAGTGCGAAAATGGATCGACGAAGGTGCGCAGGGACCCGACTCGAGCGAACCAGTGGTCGCGGCGGCAGCGCCGATCAATCATGTGAAGGCGACACACAGCGCTTCGGAAAAGCCCGTCGACTTTAACCGCGACATTCGCCCAATTCTTTCCGACGCGTGCTTTACGTGCCACGGCCCCGAGGAAAAAAGCCGCCAAGGGAACTTGCGCCTCGACATTAGGGAAAGTGCCTTTGCTGAGCACAACGGCTACAGCATCATCGTCCCGGGCAGCAGTGCCACGAGCCGTCTATATCAGAAGATCAGCTCGAAGGATAACGCGTTTCGCATGCCGCCGGCCTGGTCAGGCAGAAGCCTGACGCCCAAGCAGATCGAATTGTTCCGTCAGTGGATCGACCAGGGCGCGAAATGGCAGTCCCACTGGGCCTTCGATCCGCCCAAACGTTCAGCAATACCAGAGGTCAAAGACAAAACCTGGCCGAAGAATCCCATCGACAATTTCACGCTGGCGCGCCTGGAAGGCGAGGGGTTGAAACCTTCCGCTGAAGCAGATAAGGCTACTCTGCTGCGGCGAGTTTCCCTTGATCTGACTGGCTTGCCGGCCACTCCCGCGGAAGTGGACTCCTTGGTAGCTGACAAATCTCCAGACGCTTACGAAAAGAGAGTGGACCATCTGCTGGAGTCGCCCCACTACGGCGAGCGAATGGCCATGCCGTGGCTTGACCTGGCGCGTTATTCCGATACTCATGGCTATCACATCGACAGCTTGCGGGAAATGTGGCCGTGGCGCGATTGGGTGATTGCCGCCTTCAATCGCAACATGCCGTTTGACGAATTCGCAATCGAGCAATTGGCCGGCGACCTTCTCCCCAACGCCACGCTCGAACAGAAAATCGCCAGCGGGTTCAACCGCAACAACATGATCAATTTCGAAGGCGGCGCGATCCCGGAGGAATATCACGTCGAATACGTCGTCGATCGCGCGAGCACCACGGCAACGACTTGGCTAGGACTGACCATGGGTTGCGCGCGGTGCCACGACCACAAGTACGATCCCATCAAGCAGAAGGAGTTTTATCGCTTCTTCGCGTTTTTCAATACCGTTCCAGAACGCGGCCTGGATGGTTTTGAAGGAAATGCCGCGCCGGTGCTGTCGTTGCCTACTCCAGAGCAGCAGCAACAGATGGACGAGCTCAAGAGGAAGATCGCTGCCGCTTTGACGGCGATGCCCGAAAACGAGGTCTTGGCACTTCGCAACGAATGGCAGAAAACGCGGCTTGCGACATTACCCGAGCCGACACGGGACGCGCTGGCAACGCACTATCCTTTCGACGACGACCTGTCAGACGCTTTCTCACGCCAAGACGGAAAGTTGGTTCGAGGTGAAATCACCTATGAAGATGGGCCGGCCGGTAAGGCCGCTGAATTCAGAGGTGAAAGTGAAGCCAGTCTGGGCCAAGCCGGGGATTTCGACTGGCATCAGCCTTTTGCTATCGCCGCCTGGGTGAATCTCTACGAGGAGAAGGGCAAAGTTCTTCAGAAACGAGACGCCTCCGAGCACTGGACCGGCTATGAGCTCGGTCTCGAGGACGTCGCCTTCACCCGCCGGCAAGAACGGAATCTTCGCGTTGTCGTACGGCTTGCGGCGCCCTGGCCCGTTAGCGCTATCGAGGTGCGCACGAAAAATCGTGTGCGGATGGACAGCGATCATCATCTGCTCGTCAACTATGATGGGTCGGGCAAAGCTGCGGGCTTGAAGATCTTCGTCGATGGAACGCCGTGGGAAACGGAAACCACAAAGGACGACCTCCGCGGAAGTTTCCGTACTTCCGCGCCATTGGAGATTGGCAACAAAAATATCGGCGGCGCCTTTAAAGGGCGACTCGGTGACCTGCGCATTTACACCCGCACGCTATCTGATACAGAAGTCGAAGATCTCGCCGTGCACCTGCCGGCGCGCGTCCTCTTGACCAAGCTTGGAGGCACGCCCGCATTGGAAATTGCGGCCCTCCAGCCCGAGAAGCCGCCCCAAGAGGCCGACATAGGAGAGCTGGAGAAAGCGGAGGGCCAGGAACAAAAGCAGGCGAGGCTCGAAAAACAGGATCAAGCCCGCCTAAGCGAATACTTCCTTAAGCACGATGCGCCAGAGAAGTACAGGCAGTCTTACTCTCAGTTAGTAGAACTCAGAAAAGAAAAGGGCAAGCTCGAAAAATCCATTACGACCACCATGGTCATGGCGGAGATGTCCAAGCCGCGCGACACCTTCGTCCTGGGCCGCGGTCAATATGACAATAAGGGCGAGATGGTCACGCCGGGTGTTCCCGCGTTCCTGCCGCCGATGCCCGAGGACCTGCCTCGTAACCGTTTAGGACTCGCCAAGTGGATCGTCGATCCCTCCAACCCGCTCACCGCGCGCGTTGTGGTCAATCAGTACTGGCAACAGCATTTCGGGACTGGCATCGTCAAGACTGCCGAGGACTTTGGCTCGCAGGGTGAACAACCGAGCCATCCTCAATTACTCGACTGGTTGGCAACTGAGTTCGTCCGCACTGGCTGGGACATCAAGGCCATGCAGCGTCTGATTGTCACCTCAGCGACATACCGCCAATCTTCCCGCGCGTCGCACGAACTGATCGAGCGCGATCCCGAAAATAGGCTGCTCGCAAGAGGGCCGCGATTCCGCCTCCCCGCCGAGATCGTTCGCGACAATGCCCTGGCGATCAGCGGATTGCTCAACGATAAAATCGGCGGGCCGAGCGTCTACCCTTATCAGCCCGCAGGCCTTTGGGAAGAGATGGCCTTCGGCCAGGGCTTTTCGGGTCAGACCTACACCCCGTCCTCGGGTCCCGATTTATACCGCCGCGGTCTTTACACGGTGTGGAAGCGCACCGTCCCGCCGGCCTCGCTGACTATCTTCGACGCGCCCGACCGCGAAAAATGTACCGCCAGGCGCGGAGTCACCAACACGCCGCTGCAGGTGCTGACGCTTTTGAACGATCCCACGTACGTGGAAGCCGCTCGTGCATTGGCGCAGCGTGCGTTGCGCATGGGCGGCAGGTCCGATCGCGAGCGCATAGACTTTGCTTTCAAGCTAGCGACGGCACGCACACCCGACCCGCAGGAACGCGACGTGCTGCTCGGCTCGCTCTCGCAATTTCGGTCCACTTACCGCCGGGACCAGGCGCAGGTAACGAAGCTGCTGTCCGTCGGGGAATCGAAGCCGGATTCCACACTGGACCCGCGCGAAGTCGCGGCTTGGACCACCTTGGCCAGCATGATCCTCAATCTGGACGAAACCATTACGGCCGAATAGCAGAACGCGAGGCACAGCATGCCCGATTCCGATTCACTGACTGCACCATTCAGCGCCGCGATGACGCGGCGCCAGTTTTTCCGGCGCAGCCCCGCCGGAATCGCTATTGGCATTCCGGCGCTCGCCACGCTTCTCGGCGACGATGGCTTCGCGGCTGACAGCACAACCGATCCCAAAACCGGCGGACTCGCCGGCCTCCCGCATTTCCCGCCAAAAGCGAAGCGCGTCATCTTCCTCCACCAATCCGGCGCGCCTTCCCAGATGGAGCTATTCGACTACAAGCCCAACCTCGTCAAGTCGCAGGGCGTCGAGTTACCCGACTCTGTGCGCATGGGCCAGCGCATTACAGGCATGACGTCGGGCCAATCCTCGTTTCCGGTGGCGCCTTCGATTTTCAAGTTCAACCGGTACGGCCGCTCCGGCACCTGGATCAGCGAACTGCTTTCTCACCACGGCAAAATCGTGGACGACATCACCATCATCAAATCTACTTACACGGAAGCCATCAACCACGATCCCGCGATCACCTTCGTGCAGACCGGCTTCCAGCAGCCGGGGCGCCCAAGCATGGGCGCGTGGGTCACTTACGGTCTCGGCAGCGAGAATCAAAATCTTCCGGCGTTCGTGGTCATGGTCTCGCAGGCCAACGCCTTGAATCCGGACCAGCCCCTGTTTTCGCGCCTGTGGGGAAGTGGCTTTCTGTCGTCGCGCTACCAAGGAGTCAAATTCGCCGCGAGCGGGGACCCGGTGCTGTACTTGTCGAACCCGCCGGGCGTGCCGTCTCCGACCCGTCGCCGCATGCTCGACGGCATCGCCAAATTGAATCGCTTGCTCGCCGAAAAATACGGCGACCCCGAAATTGACACCCGCGTCGCGCAATACGAAATGGCCTATCGCATGCAAACTTCCGTGCCCGACCTGATGGACCTTTCCAAGGAACCGGAATCCACTTTTGAACTCTACGGCCCCGATTCGCGCAAGCCCGGAACCTACGCCGCCAATTGCCTCCTCGCGCGGCGGCTGGCCGAGCGCGGCGTGCGCTTCATTCAGCTCTATCATCGCGGCTGGGATCAGCACAACGACTTGCCGCGAGATATCGCGCTGCAATGCAGAGGCGTCGATCAGCCCTCCGCCGCTCTGGTGCTCGATCTCAAGCAGCGAGGCGTGTTGGACGACACTCTCGTCGTGTGGGCCGGCGAATTTGGCCGCACCGTGTATTGCCAGGGCAAGCTCACCGCCACGAACTATGGCCGCGACCATCATCCCCGCTGTTTCGCCATTTGGATGGCCGGCGGCGGCATCCAGCGCGGCTTGAGCATCGGCAAGACGGACGACTATTCCTACAACGTCCTCGAAGATCCAGTGCATGTCCACGACTTGCAGGCCACCATCCTGCATTGCCTCGGCATTGATCACCTCCGCCTGACCTACAAATTCCAGGGACGCTACTTCCGCCTGACCGATGTGGCCGGCAACGTAGTGAAAAAGATCCTCGCTTGAACCTGGGTCGCAGGAAACCGAAATTGCCTCTTTAACTTTAACCTTCGACCCTGTGGTCGGTTTCCCGGCTAGTGCTCAAAACGCCGGAGATACCTGATATTTTGACTTTCGTATTAGGATTGTCTTGTTATGGTCTTTGAACAATCACTCGCCTCCCGCCGAAGTGGCATTTCCGCTCCACCACACTCCCGCTTTCATTCGCCTAATTCGAGGTGCATCCGTGTCTCACCACACCAGACGTGAATTCGTGAAAACCGGGCTCGCCGCCGGCGCCCTTGCCGTCACCGGAACCTTCCCGCTGAGCGCGGCGCGCCAGACCGCGACAGATTGGGTAACGCTAGGAAAATCTGGAGTGAAGGTGACGCGGCTCGCGTTTGGCACAGGCAGCTTCAACGGCAAGGTGCAGCGCGACTTGGGACAAGATGGGTTTACGAGGCTGGTGCGCTACGCCTACGACAGCGGCATTCGCTTCTTCGAGACTGCCGAGTCTTACGACGACATGCACAGGATGCTCGGCGTGGCCCTAAGGGGGATTCCACGTGATAGTTATCGCCTAATGTCGAAGGTGACTACCCGGCAAGCCGTGAATCCGCAAGAGAAATTCGACGAGCTGCGCAAACTCGCGAATACCGAATACTTCGACGTCATGCTGTTGCACTGGCAACATACCGCGACATGGCCCGCAGACACGAGCAAGTGGCAAGATGGAATTCTGGAGGCTCAGTCGAAGAAGGCTATCGTAAGTCGCGGTGCGTCGGTTCACGGGCTTCCGGCGTTGCGCCAAGTCCCCGGAAACAAGTGGCTCGACATCGCCATGATCCGGATGAATCACAAGGGCATCAGAATGGACGCCGAGGATTACGACACGAATGGGCTCGGCAACGTCACCGAAGTTGTCACCCGCGTCCAGCAGGTACGCAAAGAAGGAATGGGCGTAGTCAGCATGAAACTTGTGGGAGAGGGTACGTTTAACCGTGAAGACCGCAAGGCGGCAATGAGATTCGCATTCAAGAACGCCGGGGTCGATTGCGTTACAGTCGGCTACAAGAATGCTACGGAAATCGACGAGACCATCGAGAATCTGAATCTGGCACTCGCCTAGTGGCCCGGGGCGGCAAAGCCCAGGAATTGACCGGAATTGTTCTGGCAGGTTATACCGGACTCATCGCATGAACGCAATCACTCGACGCGGGTTCCTTAGAGAGAGCGCGACGGCGACAGCCGCGACGATGCTGTGGCCTTTCTTTCTGCAGACATCTAGCAAGTCCCGTAGCCGTTTGCCGGTGATTGGCTCTGGAGTGCACACCTACGAGTGTGTTCACGACTGGCTGGTGCCGCCCGACGGCCTGGTTTGGGGAGACACCCACGGTTTGGCGCAGGATGAGCAAGGGAACATCTATGTGGCGCACACGGTGAACAAGTCCAGCATGCGCGGAGAGGCCGTGGTTGTTTACGACTCATCCGGGCGCTTCATTCGCGCCTTTGGGGAGGAGTTTCGCGGGGGCGCGCATGGGCTTGGTGTGCGTCGAGAGAAAGGCGCGGAAGTTCTCTATCACTGCGATATCAATCAGTGCAAGATGATGAAGACCACGCTGAATGGCGAACGCCTTTGGGCACACGGCTATCCGCGTGAAGACCCTGCCTATGCAGGGCGACCCATTGATTTTGTCCCCACCAACGTCGCCTTCGCTCCAAACGGGGACTTTTATGTGAGTGATGGCTACGGCTCGCACCATTTGCTGCGGTTTTCTTCGGACGGGAAATTTCTTGGGGAAGTCGGCCGGCCGGGCCACGGTGACGGCGAATTCGACACGCCACACGGGCTCTTCGTGGATACCCGTGGTTGGGATGCGATCCTTGTGGTTGCGGATCGCGGAAACCGGCGCGTGCAAACTTTTTCCTTGGACGGTTCACATCTTCGCACCATTAAAGACGACTCGCGACTCCGTATGCCATGTCATTTTCATACGCAAGGAGACTGGATGGTCTGTCCGGACCTCGACAGCCAGGTTTGCATTCTCGACCGCGAGTACAATGTCGTCACGCAATTGGGAGACGGTCGCGCTTCGAACGGGGAGGTTGGCTCACGCCGCAGGCAGTCGCGCAGCGAATTCACTCCCGGGCAGTTCATCACACCCCACGCGGCTATTTTCCTTCATGGTGGCGACATTCTAGTTGCCGAATGGCTGCCAATTGGGCGTATCACCCTGTTGCGCCGC
>Ga0209155_1000999_pt1 | contig 13385 bp, 16 predicted proteins | sample GraSoiAngelo_122_FD_185879 | JGI IMG/M metagenome (GOLD analysis project Ga0209155, IMG submission 185879) | Grasslands soil microbial communities from the Angelo Coastal Reserve, California, USA - 14_0927_02_20cm (SPAdes) (version 2) | ecosystem: Environmental > Terrestrial > Soil > Grasslands ... | reverse complement strand
GTATAGGGGGCCATCGGCGAGCTACGGCAGCACGAGCGATCCGATGGTCGGCAAAAAAATCGGCGGCGTGAACGTCTTCGGAGGAGGACTCGCGTTATACAACAGCGCCAGACGCGTGGTTGGGGCGGTCGGGGTAAGCGGTGACACCTCATGCGCCGACCACAACATCGGCTGGCGCGTCCGCCACAATCTCATCCTGGATTACGTCTCCGCCGGTGTGAGCGGCGATTCAATGCGTCCAGACAATATCGTGTTCGATATAAAGCCGAACCCGTCTGGTGGAACCGGCATTAGCACTCAAGGGTTTGGTCATCCGACCTGCATTAACACCTCCGACCCGAAAGCGTTGCCGCCGGTGCGTTGACGGGGAGATCGAACTACCGTGGCCCGGCCGGAGAATACGTGCGGGTACTCTTCGACTGACCGCTTCGGCCGGGCCGTAACAACCTCAACCGCGCGTGCGCTGGCGGGCGGGGCGCTTACGTGACGGTGAATGGCCGGATTCGAGCAGATTTCGGATGAAGACTGGATGCGCTTCTTCGAAACCAACGTGCCCAGCGGAGTCCGGCTCTCGCGTCACTATGATGTCTGCAGCGTCCCAGCGTCGGCGACCACAGGAGCAGCGCTCCGGGTTGACGGCGGCGTGGTGCGGGCGATCGCATGAGGTGCGGCTAACCCTTGTGAGCGCCCCCGCTGTCGAACTCTTCCCTGTTGGGGACACACGTACACGCGACGCAGCGCGCAATCTCATCGCGGAGTACTTGCGATGGATCGCCACTTCAGCTGCGGCAAATTACGGGCTGTCCTTTGATGTCGACGCGATGGTCACGTCCGACGTCGACGATCGATCGAAGTTCTACCCGCCAAGCGGCAGGTTCTACGTCGTACGCCACTCCGACGCATACATCGGTGTCGGCTGCCTCAAGCGTCTCACTCCCACAGTCGCAGAAGTTCAGCGGATGTATGTCCAGCCTCACGTGCGCGGTATCGGCGCGGGCCGGCGGTTGGTAGAGCAGCTCTTGGTCGACGCACGCGCCATCGGATACGAAGTCGTAAGACTTGAGAGCCTCAAGTTCCTTTCCGCAGCTCACGCGTTGTATAAGTCGGTCGGTTTCGTGGAGATTACTCCCTACGCGGAGAACAGCATGAAGGAGTACCAACCCGTGGAGACGATGGATACCTATCGATCCAGTGCCGTGTTCATGGAGTTGCGCTTCTAGGCTGCGCCGATGAAGCTCCTGTCAATCAACGTGGGCCTTCCACGCGAAGTCGAGTGGCGGGGCAAAGCCGTGCGTACGTCTATCTTCAAGGCGCCGGTGCCGGGCCGCGTTCGGGTCATGCGACTGAACGTTGACGGTGACCGGCAGTCCGATCTCTCCGTTCACGGTGGGACTGATAAGGCGGTTTATGCCTACTCATCGGAGCACTACGCGTTCTGGCGCAATCGGCCCGATATGGTCAAGCGATTCCTGCGCAGCGGCCGCACTGGCTTCTATCTCGCCGTCCTTCGAGAGGGAGACATAGGTGCCGGCGACTCGATCGATCTCGTCGCTGGGGACGACCACCACATCACCGTGGCCGATGTCGTCGCGCTCTACGCGGCGGACGCTGCGAACCAGGACCTGTTACGCCGGGCAAGCGAATTGTCGGCGCTTCCCGAGAGCTGGCGTCAGTACTTTCGCGAGCGCCTATGGCAGCCCGACGAATAAGACAAGCACGCCTCTTTGTGCTCAGCAAATCGCACGCCAGGCGCCTCTGGCTGCGCGCCCAGAGGCTCGACGAACACGCGCCGTTCGGCGGCGGGCCCGGGGCGACGCGCGCCGCGGTGGAGCACCTGGGCTATGTGCAGATCGACACCATCAACGTGATCGAGCGCTGCCATCACCAGATCCTCTACACGCGCATCCCGGGATACCGGCGCGACCACCTGCGCCAGGCGCAGACGGTCGACAAGACGGTCTTCGAATACTGGACGCATGCGCTGTCCTATGTGCCGACGCGCGACCTGCGGTTCTACCTCCGCGACATGAAGCGGTACCGGCAGGACGGCAGGCCCTGGTTCGCTGCGGTGAAGGAAGAGGACCTGCGCAGGGTGCTGGCCCTCATCAGAAAGCAAGGCGCGCTCACGATCCGGGATATCGACGACGACGTGCTGCTGGAAAAAGAGCACCCGTGGGCGAGCCGCAAGCCGTCGAAGCGGGCGCTGCAGATGGCTTTCTACCAGGGCGTAGTGACCATCAGCCAGCGCACCGGCATGCTCAAGTCCTATGAGCTGACGAGCCGGCACTTCGGCTGGCAAAGGCCGCCGAAGCCCGCATCGGAGAGAGAGATCCTGGACTATCTGCTCGACCGTGCGCTGCGCTCGCAGGCTGTCGTGAGCGTCGACTCGGCCTGCTATCTCGACGCGCCGCGCAAGCCGGCCATGCGGCGATTGATCGAGACCAGAACACGGCGCCGGGAGTTGGTGCCGGTCGAGCTCGAAGGGGCCGGAAAGCTGCAGCACTGGGCGCGGCCCGAGGCGCTCGATGCCGTCCTCGATCCCGCCCAGGAGAGGGTCCACATCCTGTCCCCCTTCGACCCGCTCATCCATCAGCGCAAGCGGCTGAATCTGTTCTTCGGCTACGAGCACTGCTTCGAGGCTTACGTCCCCAAGGACAAGCGGCGGTTCGGCTACTTCGCCCAGCCCGTGCTGGTCGGGGACGAAATCGCCGCCGCCGTCGATCTCAAGACCGACCGCGAGCGGCGGAAGCTCCTGGTGCAGCGCTGGACCTGGGTCAGCAATCGCTCGCGCGCGTCGCGCAAAAGGCGGATCGAAGAAGCCCTGCACCGCTTCGAGAGCTTCCAGCTCGCCAGCTAACGCCATGAAGATCCGTCCAGCGCAAGGGCACGAAGCGAAGGCTCTTACCGCCATTGCGCTCGAGGCGAAAGCGTTTTGGGGCTACCCGGCCAAAACGATCGAATCGTGGAAGCAGGAGCTTACCGTCTCGACCCAAGCAATCACTTCGAGGCCTATCTTCGTGGCAGTGGTGGGAGAGGAGATCGTCGGCTTTTATTCCTTGTTGCCGTCGCATGACGCTTGGAAGCTCGAGGATCTTTGGGTCTTGCCACGGTTCATGGAGCGCGGCATCGGGCGGGCGTTGATGGCCCACGCCCTGGAGACCGCCGCCCGGGGCGGGGCTTCGTCGGTGACGGTTGATGCGGATCCGAATGCCGAAAGCTTCTATCTGGCCTGTGGTGGAGTTCGTTGCGGCGAGGTTCCGGCACCGATTCCCGGGGAACCCGCGCGCGTTCGACCACAGCTGGCGTTCCGTACTCTATGATTGGAGCGACAGGACCCGAACTGATGAAAAAACTATTGCTGCTGCTCCTCTTCGCGGGGGGTAGCGTCTTTGGGCAAACCTATCCCGCCAAGCCGGTCAAGCTGATCGTCAGCTATCCGCCCGGCGGCAGCTCGGACCTGATGGCGCGGGTGTTCGGCGCCAAACTCGCCGAGATGTGGGGGCAGCAGGTGGTGGTCGAGAACAAGCCCGGCGCGGCCGGCTCGATCGGCACCGATTACGCCGCGAAGCAGCCGCCCGACGGCTACTCGTTCATGATCGCCAACCTCGGGCCGATCGCGGTCAACCCGCTGCTGTCGAACGTGCCTTACAACGTGGAGAAGGATTTCGCGCCGGTGTCGCTGATCTCGACCGGGCCGAACGTCCTCGTCGTGCGTTCCGATGCCGAGTTCAGGTCGCTCGGCGAGATCATCGCCCATGCCCGCGCCAATCCAGGCAAGCTCAACTACGGCACCAGCGGCCCGGGGAGCGTCTCGCACCTGTCGAGCGAGATGCTGAAGAACATCGCCAGGGTCCAGGCCGTCGAAGTGCCCTACAAGGGCGGCGTGCTCGCGGTGCAGGACCTTCTCGGCAACCAGATCCATTTCATCTTCTCGGACACGCTGCCCGCCATGCAGCACATCCGCGCCGGCAAGCTGCGCGCGCTGTGCATCACCGGCGCCGAGGCGTTCGCGCTGCTGCCCGAGCTCGCGCCGTGCCAGGCGGCGGCGCCCGGCCTGGTGGCGGTGAACTGGTGGGGCGTGCTGATGCCCGCCGGGACGCCTCGATCTATCGTCGCCCGGTTCCACGGCGACACGGTGAAGACCCTCGCCGACCCGGACGTGAAGAAGAAGTTCGCCGACCTCGGCGTCGAGGCGGTGAGCAGCACGCCGGAGCAGTTCGCGGCTTTCATCCGCGCGGAAATGGACAAGTACGGCAAGCTCATCAAGGAAGCCAACATCAAGGTCAACCCATGAAACCGATCGCTGTGGCAGTGGTAGGAACCGGCTGGTGCGGCGGCATCCGCGCCGAGACCCTCGCCGCGCATCCGCTCGTCAGGACCCTCGACGTCGCGGAAGTACGGCCGGAGCGGCTCGCCGAGATCGCAGGCAAGACGCGCGCCCGCGTGGCGACGAAGGATTACCAGGACCTGGTCGCGAAAGCCGACCTCCAGGCGGTGTACATTTCCGCCACGCCCGAGAGCACGCACTATCCGATGGCGCGCGACTTCCTCGCCGCCGGCAAGCACGTATTCCTCGAGAAGCCGATCGCGCTCGAGCTTGCCGAGGCCGATGAACTGATCGAGATCGCGAAAGGCAAAAACCTCAAGTTCACCATCGGCTACTCGCAGCGCTTCAACCCGAAGTACGCCTACGTGAGGAAGACGATCCGCGACGGCACCATCGGCAAGCCGGTGAGCGCGCTCGTCAGCCGGCACATCACGCGCGGCCTGGGCACCAAGATCAGCGGCCGCATCAAGCTCTCGCCGGCGGCGATGGAGGCGACACACGACCTCGACTTCGTGCTGTGGTGCCTCGAGCCGGCGCGCCCGGTGCGCGTGTACTCGCAGGTGAACTTCGGCGCGATGCGCGCGGCGAGCGGCAAGGACATCGCCGACACGCAATGGCTCACGGTGACGATGGACAACGGCCTGTCGTTCGTGGTCGGCGGCGGCTGGAGCCTGCCGCCCGGCTATCCGAACTTCTCCACCACCTGGATCGAGATGGTCGGCACCGAGGGCGTGGTGATGGTCGACGACAGCCACCGCGACGTAGTCGTGAACACGGTAGGCAAGGGAATGCAGCTGCCGCTGTCGACCATGCCGGGCGAGTTCGTCGAGCATACCTACGCCGGCCCGATGGCCGCCGAGACGGTCCACTTCCTCGAGGCGGTGGCGCTCGACCGGCCGGTGCTGGTCACCCCCGAGCACGCGCGCATGGTGATGGAGGTCTACCTCGCCGCCGATCTCTCCGCCGAGCGCAACGAGGCGGTGGCCCTGCCGTTGAAATGGCCAAAAAAAATCCGCAGCGTATCGGCCTAGCGATCGTCGGCGCCGGCCGCGTCGGGCTGTTCCGCGGCGAGGTCGCCGCGCGCCACCCGATGGTGGACTTCATCGGCGTGGCCGATTTGAAGCCGGAGAGGCTTTCCCTGCTGAAGGAAAAGACGAAGGCCGACTTCATCACCGCGGATTTCAGGCAATTGCTGAAACGCCCCGAGGTCACGGCGGTCATCATCTCGACCGACGAGCACCTGCATGTCGAGCCGATCCTCGCCGCCGTCGACCGCAAGCTCAGCCTGCTCATCGAGAAGCCCCTGGCTACGGAGCTTTCTGATTCGCAGAGGGTACTGAAAACCATTACCGCTTCAGGTGTCGACGCGGTCGTCGGTTACACGCAGCGCTTCCGCCGCCGCTGGCTGGTGGCGAAAGAGAAGGTGCGCACCGGGCAGCTCGGCGACGTGACGCTCGTCACCTCGCGCGCCTTCATGAACCGGCTGGTCGCCCTCGACAACTACCAGCGCACCAACGACCCGTCGAAGATCTCGCCGATGGTGATCTCGGGCACGCACGCGCTCGACATCGTGATGTGGATGATGGAGGCGAAGCGCCCGGTCGAGATCTACGCGCGCTCGGTGGACAAGGCGCTCGGGCCGCTGTGCAAGGGCATCGACGCGACCGCGGGCGTCATCACTTTCGACGACGGCAGCCTGTACCACGCCGCGATCTCCTGGGCGCTGCCCGTGGTGTGGCCCGGCGCGGTGTACAGCCTCGAAGTCGGCATCACCGGCACCGAAGGCGTGCTCACCATCGACGACACGCATCGCGACATCGTGCTCGCCACCACGCGCTCGCAGGGCGAGGGCTATGCCCCTGCGGCGGAGCGGCGCGTCGACTTCCTCGGCAGCTACCCGCCGGGAGACATCGCCCTGGGCGAGCTGCGCGGCCCGATGCGCGAAGAGACCGAGCAGTGGCTGAACCGCATCTCGCTCGGGCTGACAACGCAGCACGCCACCGCGGCCGAGGCGCACAACCGGCTGATGCTCACCAAGGCGTTCGATTTATCCGCGCGGCTGAAGCGAGCTGTGCCTTTGCCGATTTCCTCGGAATGAAAAAGCTTTTTCTATTCCTTCTGTTCCCCGTTGCAGCTTTCGCGCAGGGCTATCCCAATCGCCCGGTCCGCATGATCATCCCCTTCGCGCCGGGCGGCGCCTCCGACTTCGTCGGGCGCATCATGCAGCCGCGCCTTGGCGAGCTGCTCGGGCAGCCGATCGTGGTCGAGAACCGCGCCGGCGCTTCCGGCAACATCGGCGTGGAGGCGGCAGCCAGGTCCGCACCCGACGGCTACACCCTGTTCCTCGGCAACATCGGCACCATCGCCGTCAACCCGGCAGTGTTTACCATGCTGCCCGTCAATCCGCTCGCCGATCTGGCAGCGGTGACGCAGGTGGTCGACGTGCCGAGCGTGCTGGTGGCGAACGGCGCTTTTTCAGCGGGGAGCGTGAAGGAGCTGGTCGCCCTTGCGAAGGCGAGCCCGGGAAAGCTCAATTACGGCTCGCCGGGGAGCGGCAGCGTGAACCGGCTGGAGATGGAGCTGCTGCGCATCGCCGAAGGGCTCGACATGGTCCATGTGCCGTACAAGGGCGGCGCCGGGCCCGCCGTCGCCGGGCTGATGGGCGGCGAGACGCACGTCATGTTCACCACCGCGGCCTCGGCCATCGGGCAGGTCCGCGGCGGCAAGCTGAAGCTGCTCGCCGTGACGAGTCCCAGGCGCATGGAGCAGGCGCCCTCGGCGCCGACCATGGTCGAGTCCGGCTATCCTGACTTCGTCACCGGGTCGTGGCAGGGCGTGTTCGTGCCGGCCGGCACTCCGCGAGACATAGTGAAAAGGCTTTTTACCGCAATCCAGTCCACGATGGGGACCCCCGAGGTGGCCGAACGGCTCAAGAACGGCGGCGCCGAGGTCGTTACCAGCCAAAGCTCTGCCGCATTTGCGGAGTTCGTTGCCGCCGAAACCAGGCGCTGGGCGCGCGTGGTGCGCGAATCGAACGCCACGGTGGACTGAGGTGGAGAAGCTCGGCGTCGCCGTCTGCGGCCTCGGCTGGTGGGGCAAGACCATCGTCCCGCTCATCAAGGGCAGCTCGAAGCTGAGGGTGGTCAGGACCGTGGATCCGGATCCCGCCGCCGGCGCCTTTGCCGAGAAAGAAAAGCTTCCTTTCACCCAGCAGTTTGAAGACGCGCTGAAAGACCCCCAAGTCCAGGGCGTGGTGCTCTGCACGCCGCACACGCTGCACACCGAGCAGATCGTGCGCGCCGCGAACGCGAAGAAGCACGTGTTCTGCGAGAAGCCGCTCTCGCTGTCGCGCGCCGATGTCCTGCGCGCGGTGGAAGCCTGCAATCGAAACAAGGTCGCGCTCGCGGTCGGGCACGAGAAGCGCTTCGAGCCGCCGGTCCAGGAGCTGATGCGCATGGCGAAAGCGGGCGAGCTGGGGACACTGCTGCAGATCGAGGCCAACTTCGTGCAGGACAAGTTCCTCTCGCTGCCCGCCGACAACTGGCGCCTCTCGGGCAGGGAGGCGCCCGCCGGACCGATGACCGCGACCGGGGTCCACCTGCTCGACCTGTCGGTCGGCCTGCTCGGGCCGGCGGCGCGCGTGTTCGCCAGCGTGCGCCAGCTCGGCAGCCAGCTCACCAACGGGGACACCCTGGGGATTCTCGTTTCATTCAAAAGCGGAGCGAACGCGCTGTTGAGCGCGATCCTCGCAACGCCATTCGATGGCCGCCTGGCGCTCTACGGCAACAAGGGCTGGGCGGAAGTGCGCGACAAGGCGCATCCGGAGGCGCCGCTGGGATGGGTTTTAACGAAAACCCTGAAGGGAAAGGAAAAGCAGAGCGTTGACTATCCGCCGGCGACAGCGGTGCTCGCGAACCTCGAGGCGTTCGCCGATGCGGCCGCGGGGCGCGCGCCGTACCCGGTGCCGCAGGCGCAGATGATCGCCAACGTGTCGGCGCTGGAAGCTATTTTCCGCTCCGCGGCGAGCGGCAAGGTCGAGCCGGTCGAGGGCTAGCGCTTATTCCGCCGCTTTCGAGCGCCGCACGATGGCGACGAACGCCCACACGATCGCGAGCGGAATGAGAACCGGCAGGAGGAAGGGGAAGGCCAGCAGCGCGAGGAGCAGGCCGGCCAGGACGACCAGCCCCAGCACGATGACGCCGATCCCCGCGAACACGAACGCGAGCAGGATCGCCGCGCACGCGAGCGCGATCAGCGCCACCACCAGCCCGCCGATCCCGATCGCGCCCTTGAGCGGCCCGGTCACTTCCTGGCCGTTGATGACGATCGTCACGGCGTTGCTCCCGGCGAGGAGCGCCCAGCCGACGATGACGAGCATGAGCACCGCGAGCGCGATGGCGAGATTCCTTGCCATGGGCTGTTAGAGCGGCTTCAGCCCGGCCTTCAAGATCGCTGGTGCCGCCGCGGGCGCTGCGAGAAAGCGCAGCAGCGCGCTGCCCGCCTCCGGCTGCCGGGCATTGCTGGTGAGAGCGCCTGCGAAGGAAAACCCGGGCTGCAGCTCTGCCGGAATCGCGCCGACGAAGGTCACCCCGGCGACGTGGATCAGCTCGCTCACCTGCTGGAAGCCGATCTCCGCCTCGCCGCGCGCGACGACCGCGGCCACCGGCTCGCCGGAGGGCGGCCCACGCACCTTTCGACTCTTGCCCGCCACCTGGTCCGCGACGCCGAGCTTCGGGAACAGCGTGGTCGACAGATAGGTGCCGCTGCCGCTGTCCGAGTACGCGAGCGACTTCGCCGCAAGCAACGTGCTCCGGAATGCCTCGACGCTGCCGATGTCCGGCTTCGCGGCCCCGGAGCGCACCACCATGCCGATCAGCGAGCGGGCGAGATCGACCTTGCTGGCGGCGCGCACCAGGCCTCGCCTGCCGAGCTCGTCGGCGGCCCCCCCATCGAGGATCACGACATCTGCGGTCTCGCCCCGCGCGAGACGCGCGGGAATCGCCTCCGGAGAGTCACCCATCGATGGGCCGCGCGTGGTGACTAGGCGGTGGCCGCTCGCGCGCTCGAAAGCCGGGCCCAGCTCGGAATAGACGCCGAAGAAGCCGGCCGAGATCATCACGTGCACATCGGCGGCGGAGGCTGCGCCCGCAATGACCAGGGCGGCCAGGCCAAGCCTGGATACCCCTCGAGCGAACGACCTTGGGTCAGGTAGCAGCATCGTCGCGTGGTATTGACCGAAGATCCTGGAATATCTGATCGTCTTTGCGCAATACGAAGCGCCGCGCCGAATAGTCAAGCTGATATCCGCTCAGAAACCCGCGTGTCGACGGGGGCGTGGCAAACCGGATCCCTGCGATATCTATCAGATCATCGGGTCGCTTCTCGTAGAAATCGTAGATGAGCAGAGCCAAACAGAACTTGAGGGTCGGCCGCATTCGCTCGTACTCCGCCCTGGCAGGAGCTCTCATCTCCTTCTGATCCGTGCCGCTAGCGACTGCCTCCAGAAATCCATCGGATAGCGATAGGGTCAGGTCATCGGTCGATTCGCCGAGCAGCACATAGGGATTGTCGATCCCGCTGCCTTTCAATCGACGCTTGATCTCCGAGATGGCTTTTCTGCTCAATGAGAATGGGGGAATGGGCATGAGCTGCTACCTACCTACGTACCGCCTGCCCTCAACGTGCCGGGCGAAATTGTTCAGAATGGCCTGCCAGCCCTCACGCTGCTCCTCGACGGAATGCGTTGATTCAGCGTCGAAGGTCTCACGTACGGTGACGCCACTGGCTCCCGCAGAAAACTCAACCCGCAACGTGCGTTCACCGAACGAACATTCAATCAACTCGTTCGCCACGACCTTCGTGTAGGTCCCGGCAAAGTCAAAACCCATGCTGCCGTCTTTGGCTTCCATGCGGGATGAAAAGGAGCCGCCAACACGCAGGTCCACGGATGCTCTGGTGGTGTGCCAATCCTCGGACGCTGTGTTCCACTGCTTGATGTCGTCCGGAGTCGTCCAGGCTCGCCAGACATCCTCGACCGGCGCATTGACGGTAGTTTCGATGGTGATCTTCAAGTGGAGCATCCTGTAGCTATGGCGCGTAACGTTTTGGTGAACGGCCGACCGCTGTTGGCCGGTCCGTTCCACCTAGAGTTAGACCGTAGCCCATCACTTGAGATGGCGGCCGAGAAACTCAAGAACGTCGTGCTCCCAGAGACTAGCCCCTTGCGATGAGAATATGGCGTGCCCGGGTGCCGCTCTGCCCGCCTGCGAAGGTGTGAAGGGTTCGTAGATGACTAGCTGGTGCGGAATATTGCGCTTCTTGAAAATATCCGCGAGCGTGGTAATCGACGAGGTCGTACGGTCATTTTTTGCCACCATGAACAAGGTCGGTGTTGCCGACTTTTCGGCAGCCGCGATCAGGGCGCCTCTCATATGGCTATTCCCGTCCCAGGTTAAGGCTCCCCCGGCTTGGTCAACCGCAGCAACAAATGCAGTGCTGCGGGTCGTGGCGAGCATAGTAACGACGCCGCCAAACGACCAACCCATCACGGCGAGGCGATTCTTATCGACATATGGCAAGGTACGTAGATACTCGGCACCCGCGAGCACGTCATCGGTTTCTGCTTGTAGCCTGAGTATCACTTTCGATTGATCTTGGCCCACCTCCTGCCACCAGATTTCGCCGTCTGATTTTCCATAGCCGCGGCGCTCGGGGACCAAAACAGCATAGCTTGCTCGGGTAAGCATCCTCCCGACGTGAGGAAACGGGAACGATGCGCGCTCTCGACCGTCTCGGGTGCCGTGATTGTAGATGACCGCCGGGAAAGGACCATCGCCGTCTGGCTTATACAGATAGGCTTGGATTCGAAGGTTGCCGCTGGAATAAAAGACTTCCTGATATTTCGGCGAATCCAAATCGGACTGGCTTTGCGCAGTCGACGTGGCCACGCACGTCAGACATGCGATTACAAATCTTCGCAGGCGTTGCATCTGCAACTTCCGCGCGGCGTTTAACCTTGCCATCTAGAACGGTCTAACGTTTGAGCTCAGCCGCCTGCGTAGGCTGGCGAAGACAGCCGTAGCAGGTCGGCTGCAGCGAAGGGTTAGACCGCACTTTAGCTCTCGGGACGGTCTCGTTCGACAAGTGCTAGATACTGCGCGATGGAGCCTCCGGCAAGCGGCTTGAACATGACCCGCAGTGTGTTGGTGAGCTTGCCCATGCTGACGCCGGAACGCACGCGGGTTTCGATGAACCCTTGCCGCTCCCAGAACCGCTCGGCACGGACGTTACCCTGCACGACACCTAAGCGAAGCCACTGGGCACCATGACCGCGGGCCCAGGACTCGAGATTCTGGTACAGAGCGTGAGCGTCGCCGCTGCCGTGCTTGGACGTGGCAACGATGAAAGTGCCGATATGCCAGACGGACGGAGCGATAAGATCGGACACGAGATTGGCCATTGCCGCCAACGAGCCCTGCGCATTGGCATAGCCGATGACCCACTTCTTCGTGTAGGGCCAGCCTGCGGGTAGCGCACCATGAATTTCCTCGTGCGCCTCGGTGGGCTGCGGCGGCTCGCCATTGACAGACTCGAAGTACAGCGGGTTCTCTTCGAAGAAGCGCTGAAGCAGCGACTCCGAACCGGCGCCAAGCTCGACAACCCGCCACTCGGGTGATGGAGACGGTGGCAGGCCTGAGCTATGCACGACGTGCGGTCTAACGAATGAAAGGGACTTCCCCTGCGCGGTGACGGCATCTAGGTGTCAAGATTGAAGTGTCTGTGTTCAATCTGATAACCGGAGGGGAAGTCATGGAGCAGATTACTACCGTGGGGATCGATCTGGCAAAGCGCGTATTCGCATTGCACGGTGTAGACGCAGGGGGACGGGTGATACTGCGAAGCATCGTACGACGCGAGCAACTCTTGGAGGCGATGGCGAAGCTGCCGCCGTGCGTGGTCGGGATGGAAGCCGGTTCGGGCGCCCACGATTGGGCGCGCCAGCTCCAGAGGCTCGGGCATACGCCGAAGCTGATGGCGGCGAAGTTTGTGTCGCCGTACCGTCGTAAAGGCAAGAACGACGGCAACGACGCCGAGGCGATCTGCGAAGCGGTGAGCCGACCTGGAATGCGCTTCGTGCCGATCAAGTCGCTAGAGCAGCAGGCTTTGCTGTCGCTGCACCGGGTACGCCAAGGCTTCATAGTCGAACGCACCGCCACTATCAATCGGCTCCGTGGGCTCCTTGCGGAGTTCGGAGTGGTGCTGCCCGTGCGCGCCGTGGTTGTGCGCCGCGAAGCTTGCAAAGCAGCGGAGTCGCTGCCGGCGCTTGGCCGCCGCGCGATCGAGGACCTGCTCGCGCATCTACGTACTCTGGACGAGCGCATTGCGGCCTACGATCGCGAGCTCGAGCAGCAAGCTCGGCAATGCGAGCCTGCCCGCCGTCTGATGAAGATCCGCGGCATCGGTGCACTGAGCGCTCTGGCCATTGTGGCCACCGTAGGCAACGCGCGCGACTTTCGCAGCGGCAGGCAGTTCGCCGCCTGGCTGGGCCTTACGCCGCGACAGCACTCTTCGGGAGGCAAGACGCGTCTTGGCCACATTACTAAACGCGGCGACGCCTACCTTCGTTGCCTGCTTGTGCAAGGCGCACGTTCTGTATTGCACACGGCGTCGCGACACGCAGATGGAATGAGCCGTTGGGCGCAGACGCTCGAAGCACGACGAGGCTATCACCGCACATTGGTTGCCATTGCATCGAAGAACGCTCGCATCGCATGGGCGCTGCTCAGCAGAAACGAGGTGCTGCGCCCAGCATAAACATTCCGCCGAGACCGCAAACGTTGATGTCGAATCGGTCAGACCGACGCCCGGAAAACCTGAACTACATTGGATGGCGCAAACGACGCCGACTAACGTACGAGGACCGGGCGCGCGGCTTTCATCAGGGCCAGAGCAAACAATGCTCACAAACAGGCCGGTTATAGTGACGCAGTCCGACCTCTTCGATCTCTCAGCATTGCTTCGCCGGGGAAGTCCTTATATTCCAATAGTCAGAAGAAGT
>Ga0209155_1000998_pt1 | contig 13399 bp, 15 predicted proteins | sample GraSoiAngelo_122_FD_185879 | JGI IMG/M metagenome (GOLD analysis project Ga0209155, IMG submission 185879) | Grasslands soil microbial communities from the Angelo Coastal Reserve, California, USA - 14_0927_02_20cm (SPAdes) (version 2) | ecosystem: Environmental > Terrestrial > Soil > Grasslands ... | reverse complement strand
GCGGAACTCGTGCAGCGCCGCGCGCCGCTCTACGACAAGCAGCAGGAAGGCCATTACAATCTGATCAGCGCGCTGCACAAATCATTGCGCGGCTCCGATACCGACGCAGCGCTCTATTGGCTGGCGCGCATGCTGGCGGGTGGCGAAGACCCGATCTACATCCTGCGCCGATTGACCCGCGCCGCGGTCGAGGATATCGGCCTCGCGGAGCCGCAGGCGATCAGCCAGGCGCTCGCCGCGTGGGACGCCTATGACCGGCTCGGCTCGCCCGAGGGCGAATTGGCGATCGCGCAGCTTGTCATCTACCTCGCGACCGCACCGAAATCGAATGCCGCCTATGTCGCATTCGGCGACGCGCAGCAGATGGCGCGCGAGACCGGTTCCCTGATGCCGCCGAAGCATATCCTGAACGCGCCGACCCGGCTGATGCGCGATCTCGGCTACGGCAAAGGCTATGTCTACGACCATGCGACCGAGGAGGGCTTCTCCGGGCAGAACTATTTCCCGGACAATGTCGAGCGGCGCAATTTTTACCGGCCCGGCGAGCGCGGCTTCGAGCGCGAGGTCAAGAAGCGGCTCGATTATTGGGACAAGCTCCGGCAACGCGCCGCCTTAGGAACCCCGACCGGGAAATGAGCGGCGTCGAAACAGTGACGGTGCGGCCGGACGACGGCACGGCACGGCTCGACCGCTGGTTCAAGCGGCATTACCCCGGCCTCAGCCACGGCCGCCTCGAAAAACTGCTGCGCACCGGGCAGATCCGGGTCGACGGCAAGCGCGCCCGCGCCGGCGATCCCATCATGCCCGGCCAGGCGATCCGGGTGCCGCCGCTGCCCGAGACGCCCACGCCACCCGCCGCGGTCAAATCGCAGGCGCGGCCGCAGGATATCGCGGTATTGCGCGACGCGGTGCTGTACCGCGACGACTGGGCTGTCGTCATCAACAAGCCGGCGGGGCTCGCCGTCCAGGGCGGCACAAATACCGATCGCCATGTCGATGCGTTGCTCGACGGACTGCGCTTTGACAGCACCGAACGGCCGCGCCTCGTGCACCGGCTCGACAAGGACACTTCGGGCGTCCTCCTGATCGCGCGCCACGCCGCCGCGGCTGCGTTCTTCACGCGCGCCTTTCGCGACAGGGCGACACGCAAGATCTATTGGGCGATCGTCGTCGGCGTGCCGCAATTGCATCGCGGTCGCATCGATCTGGCGCTTGCGAAAAGCGGCGGAGCCGGCCGCGAGCGCGTCCAGGCCGACGAGGACGGGAAGCACGCGGTCACCTATTACACGGTCGTCGATCATGCCGGTTCGCGTGCCAGCTGGCTCGCCTTGCTGCCGGTGACCGGCCGCACGCACCAATTGCGCGCCCATTGCGCCGCGCTCGACACCCCGATCCTCGGCGACGGCAAATATGGTGGCAGCGGCGCGCAACTGCCGGGCGGCGCGGCATCGCACCAGCTGCAGCTGCATGCCCGCTCGCTCGAGATCCCGCATCCACAAGGCGGCACGCTGTCCGTCACCGCGCCGCTGCCGCCGCATATGCGCCGGATGTGGCAGTTTTTCGGGTTTGACGCGGATGTGCCCGACCCGTTCGCCGAGCTGGAATTGCCGGCATGAAGCGCGTGTACAAACAGGCGACCGCGCGCGCGGCCGAAGGCGGTTGGGGCGTCGCGCTCGACGGACGGCCGATGCGCACCCCGACGAAGCACGAGCTCATCGTGCCGAGCGCCGCTCTCGCCGAAGCCGTCGCCGCGGAATGGGACGCACAGCAGGACGAGATTCGCCCGGCGACAATGCCGCTGACCCGACTCGCCGCGACCGCGATCGACCGCACCCGCACACAGCGCGAGCTCGTCGCCGCCGAGACTGCCAACTACGCCGGCACCGACCTCGTCTGCTATCGGGCCGATCACCCGCCCGCCCTGATCGCGCGGCAGCACGCGGGATGGCAGCCGCTGATCGACTGGGCGATGCAGCGCTATGACGCCGCGCTCGCGGTGACGAGCGGCATCGTGCCGCAGCCGCAATCGCTGGCGGCGCTGAAGGCGTTTGCCGCCGCCGTCGCGGCGCAGGACGATTTCCGCCTGACCGCCTTGCATGCGATGACGACCGCCTGCGGCTCGCTTGTCATCGCGTTGGCGCTGATCGAGGGCCGACTCGACGCGGCGGCGGCGTTTGCGGTCTCGCAGCTCGACGAGACATTTCAGATCGAGGCGTGGGGCGAAGATGCCGAAGCCGCGGCGCGCCGCCGCGGGCTGGCCGAAGACATCGAGGCCGCGGCGCGCTTTGTGCAGCTGCTCAACAGTCCGTAGGCTGTACATAGAAGGCCCGATTGACGCCGCGCGGCCGGCGGGCGCACTCTCGCGCGATGCAAAGAACGTTACGAACCGGCATCGCCGCGCTCGCGATGCTTCTGCTGCCGCTCGTCGCGACCGACGCGCAGCAGCCCCCGCCGCCGGAATGCGCGCTAGCGGCGCCCGTCTGCGGTCTGAAGAACGGCTCCAGGCAAACCTATTGGAATGCCTGTCTGGCAACCCGCGACAGCGCCGAACTCCTCTACACCGGCGAATGCCGCATCTCGCGCAGCTATGGATGAGGCGGCGGGGAGGCCGGCGATGCTGACCGGCTTGCGATTGGTCTTTCTGCTGACCGCGATGTTGACGCTGACGGGATGTCCGGGCCCGAATTACGCGCCGTATAACAACATGCGCAACAGCTACGGAATGAATGGGACGGGCGCGGCGCCTATTTTGACCCCACCCGCGCCTCCAGCTGGTAGAGCAGCATCGGGTTGATCCCAAGGCGGTCGCGCAGCGCGTCGCGATCGAGCGCGACAAACGCGGCCCGTTCCTCGACGTCGAGATCGAAGCGCGCGGCATAGCCGTCGCGATCCGAATTAAAGGCGGCGCGCGCCGCGGCATCCTCGACAATCGCAAAGATCGCGCGCGCCAATTCGCTGCGCCCGGACTCGGTTGCCGGGTAGTACAGCGGCTCGGCCTTTACCGGCGCAAGCTCGGTCCAGCCGAGGATCGCATAGATGTGGTGCCAGGACGGCTCGAACAGGGCGCTGTCGGGTTTGCGGTCGCCGATCATGCCGGCGAGGATCTGCAAGGAGCGGCATTCGACATTGCCGGTGCGGTCGAGCGCGGCGCTGTCAAAGCTGAGGAGATAACGCAGATTGCCCGCCGCGAGCCGCTCGAAGATGACCCGGTCGGTGTCGATGTCGGGATGCGGGTATTGCGGTGTTCCCGGGTAATGCGACAGGCCGCCGCTCGCCAGCACGACGGCGCGGCGGCCTTCGCGCTCGATGGCGTGCGCCAATGCCTGGCCAAACGCGAAGCAGCGCTCCGGGGTGGGCTGCGGCGGCACATAGGCGTTGACGAAGATCGGCAGGAATTGCTGCTCGCGCGGATAGCCGCAGAATTCGAGCGGGATCGTAAAGGCGGTGCCGAGCCCGGCATCCAAGGTGAAGGCCGGGTCGAAGCCGAGATCCAGTAATTGCCGCAGGAGGGCGTAGCCGGCAGCGCCGTCGATCGGCCAGGGGCCCTCGTGGAGGCCGCTGCCTTCCGCGCGGCGGCCGCAATGGAGCGCAAAGGGCGGCACGCAATGCACGACCATATCGTCGCAATGCGCGTTCGACAGCACGATCAGGAGGTCGGGGTCGAGGGCGCGGAACTGGTCGCCGATCGCGCGCATCGCGGCGTTGACCCGGGCGACCTGCGCGTTGTCCTCGGTCTCCGGCAGGGTCAGGAATTGCGGCGCATGCGGCACGATCGCGGCACCGACCACGCCCGGGCGGTTAACGCTAGGCCGATTAACCATGTTGCTGCTCATCGGTGTCGACTTCCTGGAACGCATCCCGCTCGGAAGGCTAGCCTACGCTCGGCCCCGGGCCGTGCAAGCCCGCAGCCGGTAATGCCCAATTTGCGAAGCGGCTGTCGGGAAAGCCGGGCAATCGGTATGCTGGGCGTTTCCGCCCCCGGCTTCCCAGCCCCCCGGAGCCCCGATGCCAGTGATCCCCGAGGTCCTCGACTATCTCGACGAGCTAACCCAGATCCGCCGCGACATTCATGCGCATCCGGAGCTCGGCTTCACCGAGGAGCGGACCGGCGATCTCGTTGCGCAAAAGCTCGCCGAATATGGCTGCGAGGTGCATCGCGGGCTTGCCAAGACCGGCGTTGTCGGCACGATCCGGCGCGGCAATTCGCTGCGCGCGATCGGGCTGCGGGCCGATATGGACTGCCTGCCGATGCAGGAGCACAACAATTTCGCGCACCGCTCGACCCATGACGGGCTGATGCATGCCTGCGGCCATGACGGGCACACGACGATGCTGTTGGGCGCGGCGCGCTATCTCGCCAAGACGCGCAATTTCGAAGGCACCGTGCATTTCATCTTTCAGCCCGGCGAAGAGGGCTATGGCGGCGGCCGGGTCATGGTGCAGGAGGGGCTGTTCGAGAAATTCCCCTGCGATGCGGTGTTCGCGATGCACAACAAGCCGGGCATCCCGATCGGCGCCATGGCCGGCCGTGCCGGCGCGATGCTCGCCGCCTCCGACCGCTTCGACATCCATATCCGCGGCAAGGGCGGCCATGCGGCGCACCCGCATTACGGCATCGACCCGTTTATCATCGGCGCGCATATCGTGCTCGCGCTGCAGACGATCCCGTCGCGCAATATCGACCCGATCGAGGCGGCGCTGATCAGCATCGGGTTTATCAAGGGCGGCTCGGCCTACAACGTCATCCCCGACGAATTGCATATCGGCGGCACGGTGCGCAGCTTCCGGCCGGAGGTGCGCGACCGCCTCGAAGAGCGCATGAGCGAGGTGGCGAAGGGCGCCGCCGCCCTGCACGGCGCCGAGGCGGTCTGCGAATACCGCCGCGGCTATCCGGCGACGATCAACCATGCCGACGAAGCGGCGTTCGCGGCCGATGTGGCGGCCGAGATCTGCGGCGAGGACAAAATCGATCGCCAGGTCGCGCCATCGCTCGGCGGCGAAGATTTCTCCTACATGCTGCAGGCCGTGCCGGGCGCGATGATGTGGATCGGCAACGGCCCCGGCGAGGGCGGCTGCATGCTGCATAATGCGCGCTACGACTTCAACGACACCGCGCTCCCGGTCGGGGTCAGCTTTTTCGCGCGGCTCGCCGAGCGCTTTCTCGAAGCGAAATAGGCCCGGGAGGGCGGGCGCCCCTTCACCTGTAAATACAGGCCCTATACAGGCGCGCCGAATGTCGAGGGTGGCGTTGCGCTGTCCTTATCGGCGACATCGGTCCTTTAGGCAACGGCTGGGTGATATCGCCGCGGCCAGCCTCGGCTCTCGCGCTGTTAACATTGCAGTAACATTAGTGCCGCAATTGTAAACGCCAGCGGGAGCTCGGAGGGGAAGCCGGCCTGTGGCGCGCGATGTCTGGTTAGTGATTGCCGCCGGAATGATCCTCGTGATGGTCGCAGCCGCCACCGCGCTGCTGACGGCGGCATAACGCGGGCGCCGAGCAAACCGGATTGCACCAGTGTTCCTGATTTGTACCATTAAAAGCCGGTTTTGTCAAGCGGAAAGTTGGAGGGCTGAACGCGCGGGCTCGGCATGGCCGGATGCCGCTCACGCGAGGCGACAGTCGCGATAGGCTCCGCTAGGGTGCCGCCCGCAATGAGAGGCGCGGCGGAGGGAGAGCCCGGGCGATGAGAGTGCATGTCGTCAATGTTCTGCGTGGGACGCCGGAGGTGAAGGGGCAGACGCTCGACCGGATCGCCGGGCTGGCGCGGACGGTCGAGGAAAAGGGCTTTCACGGGCTTTGGGTCACCGATTCGTTCGGGCGCGGACGCCCGACATTGGATCCGGTCGTCGCGATGAGCGTCATCGCCACGGTGACAAAGCGGATCGAGATCGGCACCTGCGTGCTGCAGGTGCCGGTGCGCCATCCGGTCGAGCTGGCGCACCGCATCCAATCGCTGCATGCGCTGACCGGCGACCGCCTGATGCTGGGCCTCGGAAGCGGCTCGACGCAGGCCGATTTCGACCTCGTCGGCGAGGATTACACCCAGCGCTTCAAATCGCTGATGCCGGCGCTCGACACGATGCGGCGGGCCTGGCGCGGCGAGAAGCTCGAGGGCGGCACGCTGACCCCCTGGCCCGGCACCGAGGGCGGCCCGGCCATCATGCTCGGCGCCTGGCGCAACAAGCGCTGGATCGTCTATGCCGCCGAAGAATGCGCCGGCTGGATCGCCTCGGGGCTTTACCCGAAGCCGGAGGAACTCGAAGCCGGCATCAAGTTTTACCGCGACGCGGGCGGCAAGCGCGCGATCCTCTCCAATGTGATCATCGATTTGCATGGCAACGCCGAAGACATGCCGCTTGGCGGCAAGGCCTCGGTCATGCTGACCGGCGGCGAGGCGGCGGCCCGCAAAACGCTGCAGTGGATCCGGGATATCGGCTTTGACGATGTGTTGTGCATGGCGCGGCCGGACTCGCTGGACGATCTGGCGCGGCTGCGCGACGCCCTCGGGTAGCCAAAAAGAGCCGCTGCAAAGCCAGCCAGCGTCCTTCGAGACGCGGGCTGCGCCCGCTCCTCAGGATGAGGAGATAGTTGTCGATAGCATCAAGAATACCTCCTTATCCTGAGGAGGCCGCCCTTCGAGACCCCGCCGGCGGCGACTCCTCAGGACAAGGCGGCCGTCTCGAAGGACGCAGAGCCGCCAATCCAGCCTCCGCTTCGATGCGGGCCAGAGGCCCGCGGTCCCAGCAATATTGACGGCGGCAAATCCGCCGCTTACCTAGGCGGCATGGCTTTGTTGCCGATCATCACCGCGCCCGATCCGCGGCTCAAAATCCAGGCGAAGCCGGTCGCCAAGGTCGACGCCAAGGTGCGCCGGCTGATGGACGACATGCTGGAGACGATGTACCACGCGATCGGCATCGGCCTGGCGGCGCCGCAGGTCGGCGCGGCGCATCGCGTTCTCGTCGTGGACGTCGCGCGCGAGGGCGAAGAACCCAACCCGCTGCGCATCGCCAACCCGGAGATTGTGTGGCGCTCGGACGAAACGATGATCGCGAATGAGGGCTGCCTGTCGCTGCCGGAGCATTACGCCGATGTCGCGCGGCCACGGGCAATCCGGCTGCGCTATCTCGACCACGAGAACGAGATCCGCGAGATCGAGGCCGAAGGATTGCTCGCGACCTGTCTGCAGCACGAGGTCGATCACCTCGACGGCGTGTTGTTTGTCGATCACATCTCGATCTTGAAGCGCGGCATGATCCTGAAAAAGCTCGCCAAGGCAAAGCGCAGCCGCGCGCTGCAGCCCGCCTGACGATTTTGTTGCCCACCTCACCCTCCCAGCGCTGCGCGCTGGGCCCCTCCCTCTCCCCCCTGAAGGGCGGAGAGGGAACAGGTGAGCGCCGCCGCATCTCCCTCTCCGCCCGCCTTGGTCCATTGGGGGGCGGAGAGGGCCGGGGTGAGGTGGGGGATTCCAAGGGCGTTTGGTGACCCGGCCGCTCGATCTCGTCTTTATGGGGACGCCGGATTTTGCGGCGGCGATCCTTAGTGGGCTCGTCGCCGCCGGGCACCGGCTGCGCGCCGTCTATACCCAGCCGCCGCGGCCGGCGGGGCGCGGCCACCGCCTGCAATCCTCGCCGGTGCAGCTCCTGGCTGAGCGTATCGGGTTGCCGGTGCGCTCGCCGGCGAGCCTGCGCGATGACGCGGCGCAGGCGGAGTTCGCGGCGATCGGCGCCGATGCGGCGGTTGTCGCCGCTTATGGGCTGATCCTGCCGCCCCCGGTCCTCGCGGCGCCGCGTCTCGGCTGCCTCAACGTGCATGCCTCGCTATTGCCGCGCTGGCGCGGCGCGGCGCCGATCCAGCGCGCGATACTGGCCGGCGACCGCGAGACCGGCGTCACGATCATGCAGATGGAGGCCGGGCTCGACACCGGCCCGATCCTGCTGCGGCAAGCGGTGCCGATCCTCCCCGAAACGACTGCCGGCGAGTTGACCGAGACGCTCGCCGCGCTCGGCGTACGCCTAATGCTCGAAGCGCTCGACGGGGTCGCGGCGGGCACGCTGATGGCGCGCCCGCAGCCGGAAGAGGGTGTCACCTATGCGCCGAAGATCCGGCGCGAGGAGGCGCGGCTCGATTGGCGTGAGGCGGCCGATGCGCTGGAGCGCCGGGTGCGTGCTTTCGCCCCGGCGCCCGGCGCCTGGTTCAGCGGCGGCGGCGAGCGCATCCGGGTGTTGCGCGCCGCGGTCGAAGCACAGGCGCCGAACGTGCCGCCCGGCACCGTCATCGACGACCGGCTCGGCGTCGCTTGCGGCAGCGGCGTCTTTCATCCGCTGCGGTTGCAGCGGCCGGGGCGCGCCGCGCTCGACGCCGATGCTTTTCTGCGCGGCTTTCCGATCCCGGCCGGGACCCTGTTGCCGTGCCCCGCTACAAGCTGACGATCGAATACGGCGGCACCGGCTTGGTGGGCTGGCAGCGCCAGGCCAATGGCCTCTCGGTGCAGGAGGCGCTCGAGACCGCCTTTGAGCGGTTTTGCGGCGAGCGCCTGACCGTGTTCGGCGCCGGGCGCACCGATGCCGGGGTACATGCGCTGGCGCAGGTCGCGCATGTCGATCTCGCGCGCGAGGCCGATCCCGAAGTGATCCGCAGCGCCATCAACCACCATCTGCGGCCGCATGCGATCAGCGTGCTCGATGCGGCGCCGGCGCCGCCCGGTTTCGATGCGCGGCTGTCGGCGCGCAGCCGACGCTATCTCTACCGCATCCTGAACCGGCGCGCGCCGCCGGCGCTGGAACGCGGCCGGGTCTGGCATGTCGCGCCGCCGCTCGATGCCGTCGCGATGCGGGAAGGCGCGCGGCACCTCGTCGGCCATCACGATTTCTCAACCTTCCGCGACTCGCTGTGCCAGGCGAAATCGCCGGTCAAGACGCTCGATGTGCTCGATGTCACCACAGACGGCGAGGAGATCCACATCGCGGCGCGCGCCCGCTCGTTTCTGCACCATCAGGTGCGCAACATGGCCGGCACGCTAAAGCTGGTCGGACTCGGGCAGTGGCGTCCGGACGATGTCGCAACGGCGCTTGCGGCATGCGACCGGCGTGCCGGCGGCCCGACCGCGCCGGCCGAGGGGCTGGCCTTAGTCGCGGTCGACTATCGCGAGGATCAATAGAGCCCTTCGGTGATGCGGCTCAGCACGACGCCAAGCACGACGTCGAGCAATACGACCGGCACCGCCTGGCTGGTCGACACCTGCAGCGCGACGCGCGCGATGTACCACTCATAGACGAGCACCGCGACCGCCGCGGCGAAATCGACGACCTGCGCCACCCCGGAGGGGAAGAGACCGGTCGCCGCGTCGGCGCCGACAATCACAAAGAGCGCGGTCTGCGGGATCTGCGACCAGTTATAGGCGACGATAAAGGGGATAAAGCGGTTCTCGCGGCCGAGATAGCGCGTCAGCGGCAACACCAAAAGCGGGAATGCGACCCAGGAGATCACATACCCGATCGTCTCGACGATGACGATGTGCGCCATGCCGGACGCCGCCCAGTGCGCCGCCGAAACGCGAAAGACCAACAAGATCAGAAAGAACGGGTAGCAGATGACGCCGGCGCGGAACGAGCGCCAGAAGCCGTCGACCGAGGTGTCGAAGAACCCGAGCCCGCTCGGGTCGCCGCGCGCCAGCTTCAACGCGCCGCCGACCGCCAGCTGCACCTCGACCCACGCCGGAACGGTCATGCTGTGACTCCCGCTCCGCCCGCCTTGGTCCATTGGGGGGCGGAGAGGGTCGGGGTGAGGTGGGGGATTCCAGAGCGCTTGCGGATAAAGCCCACCTCACCCTCCCAGCGCTTCGCGCTGGGCCCCTCCCTCTCCGCCCTGAAGGGCGGAGAGGGGTATTTGTGGCCGGCGGTCATGCCCCGCCAAAAAAGCGGTCGAGGAAGGCTTCGTAGATCGCGACGAGCTGCGTTATGTCGGCGATCGGGACGCGCTCATCGGCTTTGTGCATCGTCTCGCCGACCAGGCCGAATTCGGCGACCGGGCAATAGGCCTGGATAAAGCGCGCATCGGAGGTGCCACCGGTCGTGCTGAGCTCGGGGGCACGGCCGGTCACGGCGGCGATCGCTTGCGTCAGGCAATCGCTGACCTTGCCGGGCGGCACGAGGAAGGCCTCACCGCTGACCGCCCATTCGAGATGATAATTGCCGCCGGCCATCGCGAGCCGCTTTGCGACCCATTCCTTCAGCTTGTCGCTGGTCCACAGATCGTTGAAGCGGATGTTGAAGGTGGCGCGCGCCGCGCCTGGTATGATGTTTGTCGTCGGATTGCCGATATCGATTGTCGTGACCTGCAATCCGGAGCGCTGAAAATGCTCCGTGCCGGGATCGAGCGGCATCGCGGTCAGCGCGTGCAATAGCGCGATGATCCGGTGTGCGGCGTTGTCGGCGAGATGCGGGTAGGCGACATGACCCTGCACGCCGCTGACCGTGAGGCGCCCCGTCATGCTGCCGCGGCGGCCGATCTTGATCATGTCGCCGAGCTCGGTCGCCGAGGTCGGCTCGCCGACGACGCAGGCGTCGAGCGTCTCGCCGCGCGCCTTCAGCCACTCCAGCACTTTTTTCGTGCCGTTGACCGCGACCCCTTCTTCATCGCCGGTGATCAGGAGGCTGATCGAGCCCTGAAAATCAGGGCCGCGCGTCGCGATAAAGCGCTCGGCCGCGGCGATAAAGGCGGCGATCGCGCCCTTCATGTCGACCGCGCCGCGCCCGCATAAGACGCCCTCGCGCAAGACCGCGCTGAACGGGTCGAACGACCATTGATCGGCGGCGCCGGTCGGCACGACATCGGTATGGCCGGCAAAGCACAGATTGGGCCCGCCCGCACCCCAGCGCGCATAGAGGTTGGCGACCGGCTCGGTTGTCTCGCCGTTTGGCCCTTCCTCGGTGAAGGTCAGCGGGTAGCAGGTGAAGCCGAGCCGCTCGAGGCGCGATGCGACAATGCCGAGCGCGCCCTCATCCTTTGGCGTCACGCTCGGACGGCGGATCAGCTCGGCGGCAAGCGCCACCGGATCGACCGCCCAATTATGCGCGGCGGGAGAAGCAGGGATGTCGTTCATTCGCGCAGGAGGTCGTTGATCGAGGTCTTGGCGCGGGTCTGCGCGTCGACCTGCTTGACGATGACCGCGCAATAAAGGCTCGGGCCGGGGCTGCCGTCGGGCAATGCGCGGCCCGGTAGCGAACCCGGCACGACAACCGAATAGGCCGGGACCCGCCCGGTGATGATCTCGCCGGTCTGGCGATTGACGATCTTTGTCGTCGAGCTGATGAAGGTGCCCATCGCGAGCACCGCTCCCTGCTCGACGATGACGCCCTCGACGACCTCGCTGCGCGCGCCGATAAAGCAATCATCCTCGATGATGACGGGCTCGGCCTGCAGCGGCTCCAACACGCCGCCGATGCCGACGCCGCCCGACAGGTGACAGTTCTTGCCGATCTGCGCGCAGGAGCCGACCGTCGCCCAGGTATCGACCATCGTGCCGCTGCCGACATGGGCGCCGACATTGACGAAGCTCGGCATCAGGACGACGTTCGGCGCGATATAGGCGGAGTGCCGCACGATCGCGCCCGGGACGGCGCGGAAGCCGGCGTCGCGGAAACGGTTGGCCGACCAGCCGGCGAATTTCGATGGCACCTTGTCCCACCATTTCGACGGGCCGCGCTCGGGATCGAGCGGACCGCCGGGGATCTCGACCATATCGTTGAGGCGGAACGACAGGAGCACGGCCTTCTTGAGCCATTGATGCACCTGCCAGCCGCGGCGCTGACCACCGGCCGGCTCGGCGACGCGCAGCTTTCCTTCATCGAGCCCGTCGAGCGCCGCCGCGACGGCGTCGCGCCACGCGCCCTTGGTCTGCGGCGAGACCTTCTCGCGCTGTTCCCAGGCTTCATCGATTGTCGCGGCGAGATCGGCATTGCTCATAACATCACCCGGCACGGCGGAATTCGGCGAGCGCACGATGACCGCGCCGCCGCGCCCGAGTCAACCGAACCGGCGCAATCACTCCGCCTCAGGCTCGGCGAGCACCTGGGCGAAGAGGGCGCGGTCGGCGTTGCCGCCGGACTGCACCACCGCGACGCGCTTGCCCTGAAGCCGGTCGCGCTCTTTCAGCGCGGCGGCGAACGTCGCAGCGCCGGCGCCCTCGGCGATGTTGTGCGTATCGGTAAAGAGGATGCGCATCGCCTGCCGAAGCTCGGCCTCCGACACCGTGACGATGCGCGCCGCGTGATGCCGGATCATCGCGAGCGCTGCTTCGTCCGGTACTCGGACAGCCAGCCCCTCCGCCAGCGTGTCGGCGCGGTTGGTCGGCACCGGTCGGCCGGCGGCGAAGGACAGCGCGTAAGTCGGCGCGTTCTCGGCGACGACGCCGACCACCTCGCTCGTCAGCCCCAACGCTTCGCGCGCTGCGATGACACCGCAGATGCCGCTGCCGAGGCCGACCGGCACATAGACCGTGTCGAGAGCCGGGACGGCACGAAACATTTCCAGCGCATAGCTCGCGACGCCGCGTATCAGCAGGGGGTGGAACGAGCGCACGAAATGGAGATTTTTCCGTTCAGCCAGAACGGCGGCGTGCTCGTAGGCGGCCTGGAAATCGTGGCCGATCTCGACCAGCGTGGCGCCGAACCCGCGCATCGCCCGGTTTTTGCCGGGATTGTTGCCTTGCGGCACGACGATCGTCGCCGCGAGGCCGAGCGCGCTGGCGGAATAGGCGATGCTCTGCCCGTGATTGCCCGTCGTTGCCGTCACGACGCCGCGGATCTCCGGCCGCGCCTTGCGCAGCTCGCCGAGATACACGACGCCGCCGCGGACCTTGAAGGCGCCGGTCGGCGTATGGTTCTCGTGCTTGACCCAGAGCTCGGCGCCGACCCGCCGCGACAGCAGCGGCCAACAATATTGCGGTGTCGCCGGGACGACCGTGTGTACGAGCGCGGCGGCCTCTTCGAGCGCGGCAAGATCGGGAAGTTCGGCTGATGGCGTCATGCCGCCATTTGCGCCGGATTGTCCCGCTCCGGTCAACCCGGTCGCGAGCCCGGAACCGGCCTGGACAGGCTGTGTTGGGCTCAGAGCAGCAAAATTTTCGGGGATGAAGCGCGGCGACCGGTGCGATGCCGGTTCGCATTGATGGGAGTTCTTGTATGCACAGAGAAATCTGCTTTTCTCCGAGCCGGCGCCAGCTGCTCGCGACCACCGGCGCGCTGCTCGCAGCGGGTGATGTCGGGGTCGGCACGGCCGCGGCGCAGCCGGTGCGCAAGGCCAATCCCGCGCCCGCCGGCGCGAAGCAAAGCAATGGCGCATTGCACCGCCAGAAGCTGGTCGGCTTCATGCTCGGCCACGAACAGTTCACGGTGC
>Ga0209155_1000997_pt1 | contig 13413 bp, 10 predicted proteins | sample GraSoiAngelo_122_FD_185879 | JGI IMG/M metagenome (GOLD analysis project Ga0209155, IMG submission 185879) | Grasslands soil microbial communities from the Angelo Coastal Reserve, California, USA - 14_0927_02_20cm (SPAdes) (version 2) | ecosystem: Environmental > Terrestrial > Soil > Grasslands ... | reverse complement strand
CCGAGGGCGAGGCCGGCGGTCGTGAGGAAGTCGCGGCGGTTGAGGTCCCGGGACATGGCGGTCTCCTTGTTCAGCTGCTCGGGTCGAGGACGTCGCGCAGGCCGTCGCCGATCAGGTTGAACGCGAGCACGGTCAGCATGATGGCGAGGCCGGGAAAGACGGAGATCCAGGGCGCGGTCTCGAGGTACGTGCGCCCCTCGTTGAGCATGTTGCCCCACGACGGCGTCGGCGGCTGCGCCGACAGCCCGAGGTAGGAGAGCGAGGCTTCGATGAGGATCGCCTGCGAGAGCGCCACCGTGCCCTGTACGACGAACGGCGAGATCACGTTGGGCAGGATGTGCTTGAGCGCCACCGCCAGGCGGGTGGCGCCGAGCGCGCGCACGGCCTCCACGTAGTCCTTGGCGCGCTCGGCCAGCACCGGACCGCGCATGACGCGCGCGAAGATCGGCGTGTACACGATGGCGATGGCCAGCACCGCGCTGTTCACGCCGGGTCCTCGCAGCGCGGCGATGCCCACGGCCAGGAGCAGGCCCGGGATGCTGAAGAACACGTCGAGCACCCGGTTGATGGCGTTGTCGGTGGCGCCGCCGAGGTAGCCGGCCGTGAGCCCGAGGGCGCCGCCGATCGCCATGGAAACGCCGATCGAGGTGATCGCGACGTAGAGCGAGATCCGCGCGCCGTGGATCACCCGGCTCAGCACGTCGCGGCCGAAGCGGTCGGTGCCGAATACGGCGACCGCACTGGGGCGCGACTCGATGAGGTCGAAGTTCTGCTCGTCGGGCGCGTGCGGCGCCAGCGTGTTGGCGAAGATCGCCATGCCCACGACGAGCAGCGCGCCGAGCAGGCCCAGCACGACCAGCGTGTTGCGGGTCGCGCGGCGCAGCGAGCGGCCCCAGCGCGCGCGCGCCGGTGCCGCGCGCCGCCCGCCGCGCGCGCCGTCGGCGGCGGCGTCGGCGAGCAACCCGGGCGGCGCCGGCACGCTCATGGCAGGTTCGGCGGCCGCCGCGCGGCCCACGGCCGGGCCGTCTCGAAGGCGGCCGACGCCTGCAGCACCGTCAGGTCGTCGAAGCGCCGCCCGACGATCTGCAGGCCCACGGGCAGGCCGCTCGCCGTGAAGCCGGCGGGGACCGTCGCCGCCGGCTGGCCCGTGAAGTTGAACGGGTAGCTGAACGACGCCCACGGAAACCAGTCCCACGCGTGCTGCGGAAAGGGCGCGGGATTGAGCCGGCTCACCTCGAAGGCGGGCACCGACACGCTGGGCGTGAGCAGCAGCGTATGAGTCTCGAAGAGCGGTCGCACGGAGTCCCAGAACGCCATCTTGCGGTCGCGCATCTGGATGTAGTCCACGAGGCTCACGCGCAGTCCGTCCTCGATGCACGCGACGAGTCCGGGATCCATCCGGGCGCGCCACTGCGAAACGAAGGGCCCGTAAATCCCGGCCTGGTGCGCGCTCCACATCACGCGGATCATCTCGTGCGTGTCGGCGAAGCCCGGCTTGATCTCCTCCACGACGCAGCCGAGCTCCTCGAAGGCGCTCACGCCCTTCCGCACCAGCGCGGCGACCTCCGGATCGACGCGCAGCCCGCCGAGATCGGGGCTGAAGGCGACGCGCAAGCCCTTGAGGTCGCGCTTCAGCTTGCCGACGTAATCCTCCGGCGCGCCCTCGAGCGAGGTGCGGTCGCGGTCATCGGGCCCGGCCATCACCGAGAGCATCAGCGCCGCGTCGGCGACCGTGCGCGTCATCGGGCCGTTATGCGATGAATAATCGTTGTTGGAGACCGGCCACATCGGCACCCGCCCGTACGACGGCTTGAGGCCGTAAATTCCGCAAAAGCTGGCAGGAATCCGAATCGACCCGGCGCCGTCGGAGCCCTGGTGCAGCGGGCCGAGGCCCGCCGCGACCGCGGCCGCCGCACCCGCGCTCGAGCCGCCCGTCGTCGTTGCCGTGTTCCACGGGTTGCGCGTGATACCGGTGAGCGGGCTGTCGCCGAGCGCCTTCCAGCCGAACTCGGGGCTCGTCGTCTTGCCGACGAAGATGCCGCCGGCCTTCCGCAGCCGTGGGATGAACGCGGCGTCGGCCTCGGGCACGCGGTGCTCGAAGATGAACGAGCCGCCCATCGTGCGCACGCCCTTGGTGAAGTTCAGATCCTTGATCGAGTACGGCACGCCGTGCAGCGGGCCCAGCGCCGCGCCGGACGTCACCGCGCGCTCCGCCTCGCGCGCGGCAGCGAGCGCCTGCTCGGCCGTCAGCGTGCAGAACGCGTTGACGATCGGGTTCACGCGCTCGATCCGCTCCAGCACCGCCCGCGTCAGCTCGACAGGCGAGAGCGCCTTCGTTCGGATCAGGCGGGTCAGCTCGGTGGCGGGGGTGAAGCCGAGCTCGGTGGAGCTCATTTGGGCCCTCCGGGTCGAGAGTGCGGCGCCCACGTTAACATAGCGGGGCACCGACGGGGAACCGCGGCAGGGAGGGAGACGTCATGATCGGCCAATCACCGAAGAGCAAGGATGCTGCCCGCTTCCTCGGCGGCCACGGCCGCTACGTGGACGACCTCACGCGGCCCGGCCTCGTCCATCTCGGCGTCGTGCGCAGCACCCACGCTCACGCGCGCATCGTCCGGGTCGACGGCAAAGCGGCCCGGGCGATTCGCGGCGTGCTGGCGGTGTGGTCCGCCGCCGACCTGCCCATGCTCGCGCAGCCGCTGACGACCGGCGGCTCGAAGGACCGGGGCTTCGTCGTGCCGCTGCTGGCCGGCGAGCGCGCGCGTTACGTCGGCGAGCCCGTCGCCGTCGTCGTGGCCGAGACCGCGGCCCTCGCTGCCGATGGGTGCGACGCGGTGAGCGTGGAGTACGCGCCGCTGCCGCCCCTGGTCGGCGCGGACACCGCGCGCGCCGCCGCCACGCGGGTGCATGCGGACTGGCCCGACAACGTGGCGATCCAGGTGCGCGGCGACGTCGGCGACGCCGATCCAGCCTTCGCGCGACCCGCGCTCACGGTGGTGCGCGAGCGCTTCCGGCATCAGCGCCTGGCCGCGATGCCGATCGAGTGTCGAGGCGCGCTCGCGCAGTACGACGCGGAGAGCGGCGTGCTGACCGTGTGGGCGTCGATCCAGAGCCCGTACAGCCAGCGCGACGTCATCGCGCGCGTGCTCGGCCTGCCGGCCGCGCGGGTGCGCGTGATCGTGCCCGACGTCGGCGGCGCCTTCGGCCCCAAGGGCCAGGTCTACGCCGACGAGGTGCTGGTGGCGACGGCGGCGTTCCACCTCGGCCGGCCGGTGAAGTGGTCGGAGGGACGGCGCGAGCATCTGCAGGCCGTGGGCCACGACCGCGAGCAGCTGCACGAGGCGAGCATCGCCTTCACGTCCGACGGGACGATCGCCGCGCTCGAGGACCGCTTCCTCGCCGACGTCGGCGCCTATCCGGTGATGGGCAACGGCCTCACCGCCAACACCGTGAACCACCTGCCGGGACCGTACCGCGTGCCGCACTACCGCGGCCGCGGCGAGAGCATCGTCACCACCACGATGTTCAACGCCGCGTATCGCGCGGCCGGTCGTCCCGAGGCCAATTTCGTCATGGAGCGCCTCATGGACCTCGGCGCGCGACGGCTCGGGCTGGACCCGGCGGATCTGCGCCGGCGCAACCTGATCCGAGCCGCCGAGATGCCGTACCGCCCCGGCCTCACCTATAAGGATGGCGTTCCCGTCACCTACGACCCCGGCGACTATCCGGCGGCCTTCGAGCGGATGCTGCGCGCGTTCGGCTACGACGAGTGGCGCAAGCGGCAGATGGCGACGGCCGGCTCGGCGCGGCCCGTCGGTGTCGGCCTCGCCTGCTATGCGCAGGGCACCGGGCTGGGCCCGTTCGAGGGCGCCACCGTTCGCGTCGATCCGCAGGGCACGGTCTATGTGCTGATCGGCGTCGCCGCGCAGGGGCAGGGGCACACGACCACGCTCGCGCAGATCGCGGCGGGGGAGCTCGGTGCGAGCCTCGACGACGTCGTCGTGCTCGGCGGCGACACGACGCTCATGCCCTACGGCATGGGCACCGGCGGCAGCCGCGTGATGGTCAACGCCGGCCCCGCCGTCGCCCGCACGGCCGCCCAGGTGCGCGAGCGCGCGGCCGTCGTCGCCGCCGAGATCTTCGAGTGCGCGCCGGCGGACGTGCGCTTCGAGGCGAGTCGCGCGTTCGTGGCCGGGGTTCCCGATCGCACGGTGCCGCTCGGCCGGCTCGCTCAGGCCGCCATCCGTTCCAAGACGCTCGGCGCATCCAGCGGCGAGCCCGGCCTCAACGCCTGCACGTGGTTCTATCCCGACACGGTGACGTGGGCGTTCGGGGGGCAGGCGTGCGCGGTGGAGGTCGACGTCGAGACGTGCCGTGTCCGGCTGCTGCGCCACGTCGTGCTGCACGATCCCGGCCGCGCCGTCAATCCCGCCATCGTCGAGGGCCAGCTGCAGGGCGGCGCCGCGCAGGCGATCGGCACCGCGCTGATGGAGGAGGTCGTGTACGACGCGCAGGGCCAGCTGCTGAGCGGGAGCCTGATGGACTACGCGATGCCGAGGGCGGACGACCTGCCGTGGCTGGACGTGACGCTCGACGAGCACCCTTCGATCGTCAACGCGCTCGGCGTCAAGGGCGTAGGCGAGAGCGGCTGCATCGCCGGCGCCAGCGCCGTCGCCAACGCGGTGGAGGACGCGCTCGCGGACCGCGGCGTCATCGTGCGGGAGCTGCCGATCGCGCCCGCGCGGCTGTTCGCGCTCCTGCACCGCCGCGCGTGATCGCGCGCGCGGCCGGCGCGATCAGGCTGCGGGGTGGCGCACGCGATCGCCCACTGACGCTTCGGAAGCTGACCGACTCGCGCCGAGGGCGACGCCGCCGAGGATCAGCGCCACCGCCAGCAGCAGCGACACGCTCGGCCGCTCGCCGAGCCACAGCGTGGCCACCACGATGCTGATCACGGGCGTCGCGAGCAGGCCGAGCGAGGTCGTCACCGCGGGCAGGCCGCGCCCGGCCATCGCGATGGCCCAGTACGCGAGCGCCGTGCCCGGAAGGCCCGCGTAGAGCAGCATCGCGCCCACCGGCACGCTCCACGGAAACGCGGGCGGTCCCGCCCCGAGCCACGCCAGCGGCACGAGGATCACCGTCGCGAGCAGCGTCTCCCAGGGCAGCAGGTCGAACGGCGTCGAGCGCCAGCGGTGGCCGCGGATGTGCAGGATGCTCGCGGCCCACAGCAGGGCGGCGGCCAGGATGGCCGCGTTGCCGAGCACCGCCGCGCGTCGCGTCCAGTCGAAGGCCAGCGGATTGAACAGCACGACGAGGCCGGTGAGACCGACGATCACGCCGACGAGGCGACGCGGCGTGAGGCGCTCGCCGAGGAACAGGCTCGCCCCCGGCGCGACCCAGAGCGGCGTGGTGTAGGCGAGCACGGCCGAGCGGCCCGCGGGCACGAGCTCCAAGCCGACGCTCGACAGCACGCCGAAGCCGATCATGTGCAGCAGCGTGATGCTGAGCAGCACGGGCAGGTCGGCGCGCGGCGGCGGCGCCAGGCGGCGCGTGGCGAGCGCCAGCACGAACAGCGCGACGCCGCCGATGGCCGTGCGCAGCGCGACGGCCCACAGCGGCGGGACGGTCGCGAGCAGCAGCTTGTTGATGGGCCAGGTGAGTCCCCACGCGAACACGACGGTCACGAGGAGGACGACGGCGAGGCGGTGGGATGTCGCGGACGCCGGGCGTGTCAGGACGCCCAGGGGTTCGGCTCGGCCGCGGACGCGGCGATCGCCTCGCGCTCCAGCCAGCTCGCGGCGAGCGGCAGGACGAGCATCGCCGCGCCGAGCATATTCAGGACGCCGAATCCCCAGGCGCCGAGGACCATGCCGCCGAGCGCGCTGCCGACGGCGCCCATCAAGCCCATGACAAGATCGGCCAGCCCCTGGATCGAGGCGCGCTCGAGGGGCGAGAGCGCGTCGGTGAGCAGCGCGCTCGCGGAGACGAAGGCGAGGTTCCACCCGACGCCGTTCAGGAACAGGCCCGCGATGACGAGGCCGCCCGCGTGCCCGGGCGCGAAGCCGGCCAGCGCGAGCGCCAGCAGCAGCACGATGCCGCCGGCGCCAATGATGGGCAGCCGGCCGAAGCGGTCGCAGAGCCAGCCCGACAGCGGCGAGGCGACGTACATCCCGCCCAGGTGCAGCGACACCGCGAGGCCAATCGTGCTCACGCCGTGCCCCTGATCGTGCAAGTAGAGAGGCGAGGTCGAGGTGGTGCCGATCATCACGAGCTGGCTCACCATCAGCGTGCCGTAGGCCACCACCACGCGCGGCTCGCGCAGGATCGCGCCCGTCGCGCGAGCCCGTCCGCCCCCGGGCGTCGCGGACGCCGGTTCGAGCCGCCGCGCGATCGCCAGCGGGTCGGGCCGCAGGAACGCCTGCACGAGGATCGCCGCCAGCGCGTAGCCGGTGATGGAGATCAGGAACGCGCTGGCCACCGACGACACGCCGAGCGCCGCGCCGACGCGAATCGCCGGGTCCATGAGAATCGGCCCGACGATCGAGCCGACGGCGGAGCCCCAGACGATCAGGCCCATCGCGCGGCCGCGCTGCGCGCCGGGGCTGATGTCGGCCGCCGCGTACCGCGCCAGGAGGTTCGAGGTGTTAGCGGTGCCGAACAGCGCCATCCCCGCGAGGAACAGCGCGAAGCTCTGCTGCACGACGCCGAGCATGCCAAGCGCCGCGCCCACGACGGCGAGCGAGTAGCCGACGGTGAGTCCCGGGCGCCGGCCGAAGCGCGCCATCAGGCGCGACAGCGGCCAGCTGGCGAGCGCGGTGCCGAGGGAGCCGACGCCGACGGGCAGGCCCGACCACGTGTTGCTGCCCGTGATGGCGGCCGCCATGATCGCGCCGACGGCCATGCTCATCGAGAATCCGGTGCTGCCGCAGACCTGCGCGGCGAAGAGCGTTGCCATCAGCACGCCGCGCCGGCGCAGCGGCGAGCCGGCGAAGGGGAGCGAAGTCACCAGGCCATAGTACGACGCGGAGCAACGGAGAGAAGCGCGCCAGAGAAGATCTGTAAGCCGGGTCCTGTCCCCCGAGCGTGTGACCCAGGGCGACGGTCATTTCTCTAGGACGCCGGTTGCCCGGCGTCTCGAGCGGCCTTACCCGAGAGCACGGACGGGCCGTCCGATCGCTCTCCTATTTGGCCTTGCTCCGGGTGGGGTTTGCCTAGCCGACGCGGTCACCCGCGCCGCTGGTGAGCTCTTACCTCACCGTTTCACCCTTACCGCCCCGCCCCCGCGAGGGGCGAAAAAAGGCGGCGGTCTGTTTCTGTGGCACTTTCCGTGGGGTTGCCCCCCCTGGCCGTTAGCCAGCACCCTGCCCTGCGGAGCCCGGACTTTCCTCCCGCCGTGTTGCCACGGCCGGCGACCGTCCGATCTTCTCTGGCGCGTCCATCAGTATAGCCCGCGCCGGATCACGGGCGCCGCGGCGGCGGCAAGCCCGGAGCACGGCCAGCGTGACGGCGGTGGCGGCGAGGAGCACGACGGGGGCGGTGAGACGTGGGCGGCGCGGCGAAGATTTACTGGAACAGGTTGCTGAAGAACTTGCGGACCGGGCCCGGCTCCTCGGTGACCGTGGCTTTGACGACGCGCGCGGGAGGAGGACGGTGCGCGAGCGCGATGCGGACGTCCGAGCGCTGCCCGGCGTGCACCTCGATGTGGCGAACCTCGGTGGTGAAGGTCGGGTGCATCACCCGCAGCCGATACCGACCTTCCTTGAGCCGTCGCGTGAGGCGGCCGTCAGGCTCCACGTTGAGCGTCGTCACCAGCGCATCCTCCGGGGTGAGGATCTCGACCGTCGCAGGGACCGGTTTGCGCGTGCGGACCTCCTGCACGGACGCGACGATCTCACCCTGTTGGGGCATCGTCGGTGCCGTCGTGAGGCCACTGAACGACAGGAAGCCGCCCGCGATCGTCAGCATGCCGGCGAGGATGCCGACCAGCGTCTGCACCGTCGAAAGCGGTGCGCGCATCACGTGCGCGACCCAGGGCGCTGGCGCCGGGGATGATACGGGAGTGATCGGTTCGTCTTGGGCCACGCCGGGAGAATTGGCAAGGATCGGGCCAGACCGGGGCAGAGGCTAAATCGTTGTTATTGCGTGGGCAAACCCAGCTGTCGTGTCGCGGTGGTCGGCCAGAACGGCAAAACGCTGATCAGCGCTGTCAGTTCGCTGATCAGTGATTGACCAGCGTCGCGATCGCGCCGCGCGCGAGCGCATCGACGCGATCGTTGAGCGCGTGGCCGCTGTGCCCCTTCACCTTGTGCCAGACGACGTCGTGGCGGCGCGTCTCGGCGATGAGGCGCTCCCACAGATCACGATTCGCGACGGACTGCTTGCCGGCGCCCAGCCAGCCGTTGGCCTCCCAGCGCGCCCACCAGCGATCGCGGAAGCAGTTCATGACGTAGGAGGAATCGGTGAAGAGGTGGACGCTGCGCTGGCCGGCGAGCGCGGCCAAGCCTTGGATGGCCGCGGTCAGCTCCATGCGTTGATTCGTGGTGTGCGGCTCGGCGCCGCTGACGACCCGCTCGACGTCGTCGTCGATGAGGAGGGCGGCCCAGCCGCCGGGCCCGGGATTGCCCGAGCAGGCGCCGTCGGTGTAGAGCGTGACCGGGGAGGCCATCGCGCGGCCCCCCGATGGACCTAATCCTGCCAGTAGAGGTACCGGCCGCAGCTCTCGCAGACCATGAGGCCGGTCGCCGCGCGGAGCTCCTGGATCGCCTGCGGGCGGATGCCCACGCGGCAGCCGCCGCAGACCGCGGTCGCCGACACCGCGGCGACCGCCACGCCGCCGCGCGCCTTGAGGATGCGGTCGTAGCTCGCGAGCACGCCGGCGGGCAGCTCCTTCGCGCGCGACGTGCGCTCGGCGCGCACGATCGAGAGCTCCTGCTCGACGGCGGCGAGCTTCTTGCGTATGACCGCCTCGTCCTGCCGGGCTTGTTCTTCCCGGGTCTTGAAGCGCTGCTCGGCGTCCTTGATGTCGACGGCGAGGCGCTCCTGCATCTCCATCAGGCCGAGGATCTCCTCCTCGGTCTTCGCCTTCTCCTGCTTGGCTTCCTCGATCTCGAGCAGGACGGCGGAGTATTCCTTGTTGGTCTTCACCTCGTAGAGCCTGGCCTCGAGCTTCTGGCGCTTGAGGTTGGCGACCTCGAGATCCTTTTCCCTGGTGCGGAGGTCTTTCTTGGTCGCGTCGACCTTGGTCTTGATCGTCTCGACCGTCTTCTTCGCGTCGGCCAGCGCCGTCTGGAGCGCCTCGATCTGCCGCGGGAGCCGGGCCGCCTCGGTCTCGAGACCGGCGATCCGGGCATCGAAGCCCTGAAGCTCTATGAGCGTCTGAAGCTGTGCGTCCACAGTGTCTCCATGCATAGTACGGTTGACTGCGGAGCGGAGCCACACCCTTCTATGGCAGGCCACCCGCGGTTCACGGCGATCTCGCGTGCCGATACAGTGGTGGGCCCACCTGGATTCGAACCAAGACCGTTCCGGTTATGAGCCGGGTGCTCTGCCGTTGAGCTATGGGCCCGCGGTGAACGAGGTCTCATCCCTCGAGGAAGCTCCGCAGCTTCTTGGACCGCGACGGGTGGCGTAGCTTGCGGAGCGCCTTGGCCTCGATCTGACGGATGCGCTCGCGCGTGACCGCGAAGTCCTGGCCGACCTCCTCCAGCGTGTGCTCGCAGCCGTCGGACAGTCCGAAGCGCAGCCGCAGCACCTTCTCCTCGCGCGGGGTGAGCGTGTTGAGGACCTTGTTCGTCTGCTCGCGCAGCGAGAGCCCGATGATGGAGTCCACGGGCGACACGACCTGCTTGTCCTCGATGAAATCGCCGAGATGGCTGTCCTCTTCCTCGCCGATGGGCGTCTCCAGCGAGATGGGCTCCTGGGCGATCTTGAGGACCTTGCGGACCTTGTCCACCGGCACTTCCATCTTGGTGGCGATCTCCTCCGGGGTGGGCTCGCGCCCCAGCTCCTGGACCAGCTGGCGCGAGGTGCGGATGAGCTTGTTGATCGTCTCGATCATGTGCACCGGGATGCGGATCGTGCGTGCCTGGTCGGCGATGGCGCGCGTGATCGCCTGCCGGATCCACCAGGTGGCGTAGGTCGAGAACTTGTAGCCGCGGCGGTACTCGAACTTGTCCACGGCCTTCATGAGGCCGATGTTGCCCTCCTGGATGAGGTCGAGGAACTGCAGGCCGCGGTTGGTGTACTTCTTGGCGATCGAGATGACGAGCCGGAGGTTGGCCTCGACCATCTCCTTCTTGGCGATGGCGGCCTTGTGCTGGCCCTGCTTGATGACGGCCATCACGCGCTTGATCTCGTCGGCCTTGGTATTGGCGCGCGACTCGGCGGCCTTGATCTCCTGCTGGGCGACCCAGATCTGCTGCTGCTTGGGGCTCTGGAACTTCTTGGCCGCCTTGAGGTGCAGATCGGAGACGCCGTTGGCCGCGGAGGTGGCGGCCGGATCGCGGAACGAGACGTAGATGAGGTTCTGGACCTCTTCCGGCGACGGCCGGCGGCCGTTCGTCCAGAGATGGATGACCCGCTCGGCCCGCTCGACGTCGTCGAGCAGGTCGCGCAGGCGCTGCACGAGGCCGCGCCGGGCGGGATCACCGTCCTCGCGGTCGATGATCTGGTTGCCGATGTTGAGCGCGCGCAGCTTCTCGAGGACCTTGCGGTTGCGGTCCATCGCCTGCGTCTCGAGCTTCTTCCACGCCGGCTCCTTGATCTTGCCCTTGACCTTGCCGCGCGGCGCCTTGCCACCGCCGGTCTTGGCCTTCAGCTTCCGCGCCTTGTCCACCAGCTGGTCCCGCTCGCGCAGCAGGCGGTCGACGCCGCCGAAGGCGTTGACCACGGTGCGGGTCAGCTCGATCTCCTTCTCCTCGGTGAACTCCTCTTCGTTGACGTCGACGACCTCTTTGATGGAGATGTCGCCGCTCCGTAGCAGCTCGCGCAGCTCGCGGAACCGCTCGAGGGCCAGGTTGGTGCTGAGGATGGCCACCGTGACCTGGTTCTTGCCCTCCTCGATGCGCTTGGCCAGGGCGATCTCGCCCTCGCGCGTGAGCAGGGCCACGCGGCCCATCTCGCGCAGATAGAGGCGCACGGGATCCTCGGTGCGGCCCACCGGCCCGGGTGTGAGGTCGATCGGCTCCGCGGGCCCGTCGTCGTCGTCGTCGGCCTGCTGCGGCTGGCGCTCGCGGCCGACCTCGGATGGCAGGCGCCCCGCCTTGGCGGAGTCGACCACCTCGATGTCCATGGCGCCGAACATCATCATGATGTCGTCCAGCTGGTCGAGCGACACGATGTCCGACGGCAGAGCGTCGTTCACCTCGTCGTAGGTGAGGAAGCCCTTCTGCTTGCCCACCGAGATGAGCCGATCGAGCTCCTCCAGCTTGGGTTCTTCACTCATGCCCTTGAACTCCTTGCGGGCCGTCGGGGCCCATCGGATGCGGATGGTCGACGGCGCGGTCGACCACCTGCGCGCTTCCACCCTGATGCTGATAGACACGGGCGCTGTCGCGCTGCACGGCGAGCAGGTCGTCGTCGACGGGCGCGTGCACGCCCCCCGAGGCCTGGGCAGCGGCGATCGAGCGGCTGAGGTCGCGCACGCGCCGCCGTCCGCCCAGGAACTCGAGGCGGCGGCGGAACTGCTCGATGCTCGTGCGCGGGTCCGGCGTCGTCGTGTCCTCGACCACGAGCGCGGCGACCATGTGGCGCGCCTCGTCGCTCGCCAGCTCGGCGAGGAGGGCCGTGGCCGGAGTCGTCGGAAGCCGCTTCAGCGTCTCGACGATCTCCCGCAGGGCGGGAGGCACGACGTCGGAGGGCTCGAGCAGCGGCAGGAGGACCGTACGCGCCTCGAGATCGACGAGCAGCAGCGTCACCAGCTTGGTGACGAGCTTCTTGTCGTCGGCGGACGTCGGGCCGGCGGTGGTGGCCTTGCCGACGGGAGCCGGGGGCTTGCGGAGCGAGGCGGACAGCCGCTGCGCCTCGAACCAGAGCTGCGTGGCATCGACACCGAGGCGCGAGGCGGCCTCGCGGGACAGGGTCGCGGCCTCCTCGGCGTCGCCGACCTTCGACAGCATCAGCGCGACGCGCGCAAAGGCGTTGGCGCGGGCGCGCTGCCCCGTCCCGTCGGCGTCCTGGATCGTCCGCTCGAGCGCATACGACAGCAGGCTGCGCGCGCCCGCGATGCGCTCGGAGAACGCGCCCGCCCCCGCTGCGCGCAGGAACGTATCCGGATCGTGCCCGGCCGGCAGCAGCGCGACCTTCACGCGCAGGCCACCACCGCCGTCGAAGGCGCCGGAGCGATTGACCGCCCACGCGAACCCACCCGAGGTCGGCTCCAGGAGCTCTTCCGCGCGCTCCGCCGCCTTCTGCCCGGCGGCGTCGGCGTCGAAGAAGGTCACCACCTCGTCGCAGTAGCGACGCAGCAGCGCGAGCTGCGCGGGCGTGAACGCCGTGCCCAGGGCGGCCACCGTCTCGGTGAAGCCGTGCTGGTGCGCCATGAGGCAATCCACGTAGCCCTCGACGATCAGCGCGCGGTTCTTCGCGCGCATCGTCTCGCGGGCGACATCGGCGGCGTAGAGGAGGTTGCCCTTCGTGTAGAGCGGCGTCTCGGGCGAGTTCAGGTACTTCGGCTGATCGTCGCCGAAGGCGCGTCCACCGAAGGCCACCACGCGCGACTGCAGATCGCGGATCGTGAACAGCAGCCGGTTGCGGAAGCGATCGTACGACCCGCCGCGGTTCTCGCGCTGCACGGCGAGGCCGGCCGCCACCAGCGTGTCCTCCCCGACCTTCTCGGACCTCATGAAGTCAGCGAGCCGGTCCCAGCCCTCGGGGGCGTAGCCCAGGCCGAAGCGCTGGGCGACCTCGGGATCGATCCCGCGCTCGACGAGATATTTCTGCGCGCGCTCGCCGGCCGGTGTCCAGAGCATCTCGGCATAGAAGCGCGCGGCGAGGTCCACCGCACGGAACAGCTCCTCGCGGCCGGAGTCCCCGGGCTGCGCGCCGCGCTCCTCGGGCAGGGCCACGCCGGCCGTCTTGGCGAGCGCACGCACGGCCTCGGGGAACGACAGCCGGTCCTGGCGCATCAGGAAGCCGAAGACGTCGCCGCCCACGCCGCAGCCGAAGCAGTGGAAGATGCCCTTCTTGGGATTGACCATGAACGACGGCGTCTTCTCGCCGTGGAACGGGCAGAGCCCCTTCCAGTTCGCGCCCGCCTTCTTCAGATTTACGAATCGCCCGACGAAGTCCACGATGTCCACGCCGGCCCGGATGTCGTCGAGGACGGCCGCCGAGTAGGTGGCCATCTCAGCTGACCTTCAGCGCGGCGACGGTGGCGCCCGCGCCACCCTCGGACTGCTCGCCGTCCCGGAACGA
>Ga0209155_1000993_pt1 | contig 13450 bp, 9 predicted proteins | sample GraSoiAngelo_122_FD_185879 | JGI IMG/M metagenome (GOLD analysis project Ga0209155, IMG submission 185879) | Grasslands soil microbial communities from the Angelo Coastal Reserve, California, USA - 14_0927_02_20cm (SPAdes) (version 2) | ecosystem: Environmental > Terrestrial > Soil > Grasslands ... | reverse complement strand
CCCAATCAAATTCGCTGCGCAATGACTCCAACGCTTCAACTCTTTCTCATCGTTTCCGCCGCGCTGTTTTGCATTGGATTGCTGGCCGCGCTCAGCCGGCGTCACGCCATTTTCATTTTGATCGGCATCGAGATCATGCTCGCGGCAGCAAATCTCAACTTCATCGCCTTCTGGCGTTTCAGCTCCGAACCGCACCAACCCGCTGGGGTAATGATCGCAATTTTCTCCATCGCCATCGCCGCAGCCGAAGCCGCTGTCGGACTCGCGCTGGTCATTTCCGTTTACCGCCACTACCGAACAACGAATGTCGATCAGCTCGATCAACTCAAAGGATGAATGCTGACCTCGTGCTGCTGCTCGCCTGGCGCGCCGAAGGCTTGCGAAGGCGGGCGCTCCTGATCGTAATCGTCCCATGAATTGGCTCGTCAACAATCTCTGGCTGATTCCAGCGGTGCCGCTCGCCATTTCGCTGGTGATTTTGAGTCTGGCGAATTCGCGACGTAAAAGTGCGGCGGGACTTGCAGTCGCTGGCCAAATCGTAGCGCTCGCATTGTCGATCTTCGCGTTTTCGCAAACGCTGCAAACGAGCGAGTTCCGCGCCGTTCAGAATTTCACCTGGTTCACCTTCGGCGAGAACGCTCTTCGCATCGGTTGGGTGCTCGATCCGGTCGCCGCCGCGATGCTGATGATGATCGCGCTGGTCGGGCTTTGCATTTTTGTCTTCAGCATCGGCTACATGGCCGATGATAAAAACTTCACCCGATTTTTCGCGTATCTCTCGTTTTTCTCCGGCGCAATGCTGGGCGTCGTTATCGCCAACAGTTTGTTTCTACTGTTCGTCTTCTGGGAACTGGTCGGGCTTGCCTCGTATTTGCTCATCGGGTTCTGGATTGAGCGACCCAGCGCCGCAGCAGCGGCAAAAAAGGCATTTATTACCACACGCATCGGAGACATGGGATTTTTTCTCGGGATGCTCTGGCTCTACCACAGCAGCGGGACGCTTCTCTTTTACGACTCTGGGAATGGTTGTCTCGAAAGGGCCGGGCTCGCGATGCTCGGCGGTAGCGCCACTTTCATCGCGCTTTTGATTTTTTGCGGTGCGGTGGGCAAGTCGGGGCAATTTCCGCTGCACGTCTGGTTGCCCGACGCGATGGAAGGCCCGACGCCCGTCAGCGCATTAATCCATGCCGCCACCATGGTCGCGGCGGGCGTATTTCTCGTCGCCCGTGTCTATCCTCTGTTTTCGTTAGGCGCAATTAATGGCGTCACGGCCTCTCTTACCGTGGTCGTTTGGATCGGCGTAACCACAGCGCTGATGGCGGCCCTCATTGCGATCGCTCAGGCCGATATCAAACGCATTCTCGCTTACTCAACTGTGTCGCAGCTTGGTTTGATGATGGTTTCGCTTGGCGTCGGCGGTGTCGCGGCTGGCATCATGCACCTGCTCGCGCACGGTTTTTTCAAAGCGCTATTGTTCCTCGGCGCCGGCTCGGTCATTCACGGATGTCATCATGAGCAGGACATCCGCAAAATGGGCGGCTTGCGCCGGCTGATGCCCGTGACGTTTCTTACTTATGCCGTTGGCATGATGGCGCTGAGCGGTGTGCCGCTCTTTTTTTCGGGTGGCTGGACCAAAGAAGAAATTCTACACGCAACAGCGCATTGGCCGAAGTCGCACGTGCCCTATTACCTCGTTTTGGCCGGCGTCATTCTGACCGCGCTCTACATGACGCGCCAAATCATTTACGTCTTTTTCGGGAACCCACGCGTCGCTTCGGAACGGGCGCACGAAAGCCCACGCGTGATGACAATGCCACTGATCGTGCTCGCGATCTGCGCAATTTTCTTCAGCGTTGTGCTAACCCCTGCCTGGCCATGGTTGCACAGTTATCTTACCGGCGAAGCGACACGATTTGATATCGCGCATTTGATCCAGCCGATGCTTTTGGTGTCGTTCGTAATGGTCGCAATCGGCATCGGACTCGGTATCCTGATGTACCGCCGCGCCGGCTTGGAAGATCGACATCGTTCCGCGGAAACCGATCCGCTCGAATACGCGCAGCCTGCGTTATTTCGCTTTCTCGAAAACAGAATGTGGATCGACGAGTTGTACGCGCAGACCGTGATCGCGTTCAGCCGGACGGCTGCTCACCTCTCCGATTGGATGGATCGATATGTTTGGGACGGTCTGGTGCGTGCTTTCGGCGGCCTCGGCCAGCTTTTTGGAATCTTTACAACCGACTTCGGCGAGCGCGGTATTAACGCCGGAGTTGATAAAACGACAACCGGCACCCGCGGTCTGGGCCGCATCATGTCCGGATGGCACTCGGGACAAATCCAAACTTATCTCGGCGTCGTGGCAATCGGCATGCTCGCGCTGTTGCTTCTTTACGCATGGTTGGTTTAATCAGCGCACTCATCATCATTCCGCTCATCGGTGCATTAACGCTCTATGCTGGGCCGCCCAGAAATACGCGCTCGATGGCGTTCGTGTTCAATGCACTCTCGGCGTTTTGCGCGTTGATGCTGTGGCAAAAATTCGATACCGGCGCCGCCGCTTTTCAGTTCGTCGAACGCCACGTGTGGATTCCGAGTATCGGAGCCGAATACCTCGTCGGAATCGATGGCCTGAGTCTGCTGCTGGTCTTGCTGACGTCGCTTATCGTCCCGTTCGCATTCCTGGCGCAACGGATGGATCGCGGAGCGGCTGCGCTCATGCTCGTCATGCAATCCGCGCTCTACGGCACGTTCACCGCCCAGAACTTTGTCCTCTGGTTTTTATTTTACGAGATGAGTCTCGTCCCAGCGTTTCTCCTCATCAAAATCTGGGGCGGTGAGAATCGGGACCGCGCCGCGACCAAATTTTTCGTTTACACATTTTTCGGCAGCATCGCGATGTTGCTCGCGTTCCTCGGGATTTACTTCGTGAATGGAACGTTCGATTTTGCCACGCTCGCTGGTCTCGGAAAAACCGGGCTGCTGCCGGGAAAACTGGCGTGGCTGGGCTTCGCCGGAATCTTTCTCGGGCTTGCCGTCAAGGTGCCGGTCTTTCCGTTTCATACCTGGCTGCCCGACGCCTACGAAACCGCGCCAACCGGAGTCTCGATGGTGCTGACCGGCATACTTTCGAAAATGGGCGTTTACGGTTTCGTGCGTTTGCTGCTTCCGCTTTTTCCTAACGAAATCAAGATCCTCGGCCCATGGCTGCTCGCGCTGGCGGTTTGCTCGATTGTCTTTGCATCACTCGCCGCGTGGGCCCAGTCGGATTTGAAACGAATGGTTGCGTATCTGTCAATAAACCATCTCGGCTACTGCATGCTCGGTCTGTTCGCGGTGACTGCGTCGCCCATCGTCGCCGCTAAGATCGACACACACGCGGCATTGAGCGGCGTGTTCATGCAAATCTTCAACCACGGCATCACCGCGGCCGCGTTGTTCTATTACGTCGGCCTGCTTGAGCAGCGCCGCGGGCTGCGCGGCATTAATGATTTCGGCGGATTGATGCAACGAACGCCACTCCTTTGCGGCTGGATGAGCGTCGCCATGTTTTCGTCGCTCGGTCTGCCGGGGCTGAACGGATTCATTGGCGAATTTCTTATTTTTAAAGGTTCATTCGCGATGGCGGCTTCGTTCACTGCTATCGCAGTAATTGGTCTGCTCGTCACGGCGATTGCCTTTGCCCGCGCCATGCAGGCGCTCTTCAGCGGTCCCCTGGCCGAGAGTTGCCGCGCGTTTCCCGATCTTTTGCGAAGCGAAAAGCTCGTCGTCGTTCCGGTAACGCTGCTCATGTTCGTGATCGGCATCGCGCCGCAGTTCGTCTTCAACATCTTCAATGCAACCGTCGTTCAAATGGCGTGGCTGTTTTCTTGAGAGTCACTCGAATGAGCAAGAAAGTCATTCCGATTGAGCGAATTGCGCAAAGGATCCGTCATCTGCGCGGCGAGAAGGTGCTCTTCGATTCCGATCTGGCGCAACTCTACGGCGTAACTACTGGGAATCTGAACAAGGCCGTCAATCGTAATCGGCACCGATTTCCCTCGGACTTCATGTTTCAACTCACCGCCGAAGAGGCTAAGCGTTTGATATTCCAATTTGGAATATCAAAGAGCCGGGGCGGACGACGGCACATGCCGTACGCGTTCACCGAGCAGGGCGTCGCCATGTTGTCCAGCGTGTTGAACAGCGAACGTGCGGTCAAAGTAAACATCGCCATCATGCGCGCGTTTGTACGACTGCGCCAGACGCTTGAAACAAATCGCGAGCTCGCGCGAAACTTTTCCGGACTCGAAAGGCGAGTTGGGAAACATGATGAAGAAATTGCCGCAATCATCGAGGCAATCCGGCAGTTGTTGGCTCGGGCGGAAAAGCCGCGGCGTGAAATAGGGTTTCATGTGCGCGAGAAAACGCCGCGATATCGAGTGCGCAAACGTCGATGATCGCCTGGACGATTTACATCACGTTTGCGGGAGCAGTCGTGTTGCTATTCATGCCGCGCTTTCTTGCGCGCTGGATTGCGTTAGTCACGACAGTTGCGGATTTCGTCGTGAGCCTCATCGCGTTCTTCCAGACGTCGATTGTCGATCTTGCGCACTTCAACACAATAGTCCGAGTGCCATGGGTGCCGAGCTTAGGGATGAATTATCATCTCGCGGTCGATGGCATTAGCCTCACGATGGTTCTTGTCACCGGCATCGTCGCGGTGAGCACGGTGCTTTTCTCGTGGGATGCCGATCATCGGCAGAATGAGTTTTTCTTCTGGTTGCTCCTTGTTGTCGCCGGTTCGTACGGCGTCTTCCTGAGCGCCGATCTGTTTTTGCTCTTCGTTTTCTACGAGCTCGTGATCGTGCCTAAATATTTTTTAATCGCGATCTTCGGATCGACCAATAAGGAATACGGCGCGATGAAGCTGACTCTTTATTCGTTCTTCGGCGGCGCACTCGTCTTTATCGGTATCCTTGTCGCCTATGTGACGGCCGGCTCGTTAGACCTGAATCAGCTCGCGCAATTCCAATTCGCGCCGCAACTACAAGCGTGGGCATTTCCAGTGTTATTTCTCGGGTTCGCCGTGCTCGCCGGCATCTGGCCGCTGCACACTTGGGCGCCTACCGGTCATGTCGCTGCGCCCACCGCGGGTTCGATGTTGCTAGCCGGCATCGTGATGAAGCTTGGCGCTTATGGTGGCCTGCGTGTGGCGATGAATCTTTTTCCGCAGGGTTTCGAAATGTGGCGCAACTGGATCGCAATTCTCGCCGTAATTGGGATTCTCTATGCAGCGGCCGTCGCCCTGCGCCAGAGCGACCTGAAATTCGTCATCGGTTATTCGAGCGTGAGCCACATGGGCTTCGTCCTGCTCGGTTTGGCCACGGCCAATGCGCTCGGCGTCTCGGGCGCGGTGCTGCAAATGTTCTCGCATGGCGTCATCGCGGCCCTGCTCTTTGCGGTGGCTGGACGGATGATCTATCGTCGCACCCACACGCGCGAGCTCGACGCTCTCTCCGGGATGAATCTAAGCGACGTGCTGCCTTTCGCCGCGTTCACATTCGTCGTCGCGTCAGCCGCTTCCATAGGCATTCCCGGATTCAGCGGGTTCGCCGCCGAGATCACAATCTTGATCGGCGCATGGAAAACTTTCCCGCTGGCCGTCTGGATCACCGGTGCCGGCATGGTCCTTGTCGCCGCGTTCACTTTGCGCGCGCTTAAGAAATCTTTCTTCGGCGACGCGGTCTCGAGCGTCCGCATGCAAGAAGGCCGAGTGACGCTGGACGCGGACTGGAATGAACAACAGAGCATCACGGCCGCAGAAAAAATAGGCGCCGCTCTCCTTATGTTCGCAACGCTCGCTGTCGGACTTTATCCAAAATTCCTGCTCGATCGCATTATGCCAGCTGTTGAAGCGATGAGGTGTTTGAAATGAGTTATCTGGAATTGCTCAAGCTCGCGTCGCCCGAAGCCGTCATCGTCGTGACGGCGCTTGCGGTACTCGCCATTGGCCTCGCGAGCACGCGCGCGTTCGCATTGTGTTCCGCCGTGGCCACGCTCGGGCTCGTATTCGCAATCGGTGCCGTGCTCGTCCTGCCGCAAAACGCGACACTTTTTGGCGGGATGCTGGTGATCTCGCCACTAAACTCGCTGTTTAAAATCATCTGCATCGTGCTCGCAGTTTTCACAATGCTGATGACGCCGTCAGAGAAATCTTTGCGCAATCACGGCGAATATCTGGCAATCATCCTGCTCGCGACGACCGGACTGATGCTGCTGGTTGGCAGCGAAGAGTTTCTCATGATCTTCATCGGGCTGGAGCTGCTCGGCCTTTCGCTTTACGTCATGGCCGCATTCGACAAAACTGACCTTCGCTCGGCCGAAGCGGGCCTGAAATATTTCCTCTTTGGCAGCACTGCGAGCGCATTCACACTTTTTGGAATCAGTTTCGTTTACGGCATGTCTGGAACGACAAGCCTCGCCGCGATTGCGGAGAAATTGACGAGCGCATCTGTCCAACCGCTGCTCGCTGTCGGCATCATAATGACTCTCGTCGGCTTCGCGTTCAAGATTGCCGCCGCCCCATTTCATCTTTGGGCACCCGACGCTTACCAAGGCGCTCCTGTCCCCAGCGCGGCATTTATCGCTTCGGCCTCGAAGGTCGCCTCGTTCGTCGTGCTAGGAAAAATTGTGCTCGTTGGCTTCGCGCCGGTACACGGCGGCGCGGCCTGGCACGCAATGGTGGCCGGCTGGTCGCCGGTTCTGGCGACGCTCGCCGCATTGTCGATCCTGGTTGGCAATCTCGTCGCGCTCGCGCAGACCAATGTGCGTCGTCTGCTCGCTTACTCCGCTGTCGCGCATGCTGGTTACACATTGCTTGGACTCGTCGCCGGCGGGCGCGACGGATTTTCCGCGACGCTGTTCTACACGACCATCTACGCTGTCACGTTGGTTGGCGCCTTCAGTGTTGTCGCGTTGGTTCGACGTGAAACTGGTGGCGACGATTTTTCTGATTTTTCCGGGCTCTGGTCCCGTTCGCCATTGCTCGCTGGATGCATGTCGATCTTCATATTGTCGCTGGCTGGCATCCCGCCGCTCGCGGGATTTTTCGGGAAATTCTACCTCTTCAGCGCCGCGTTGAGCGCTGGCGGAAATCAGGGCCTGCTCTGGCTCGTCGCGCTGGCGTTATTTGGCAGCCTCATCTCTCTCTACTATTATCTCATCGTGCTGAAAGTAATTTTCGTTGATGAAACAGCCGCCCAAACATCAGTAGTCAAAGTCGATTTGTTGTCGCGACTGTCGTTAACATTGCTTGCTCTGCTCGTTCTCCTCCTCGGCATAACGCCCGAAACACTGGCCGCCCGGATTATCGCTTCGCTGCCTTAAGGACGTGTCGCCGTGGCAAAAAAAAATGCGTGCCCAATTGCCGGGCGCCACATTATAAATCTTTTGTGAATCGACAATGAACAAACAAATCGCAAAAGTTGATCGCGTGAAGGCAGGCAGCATCAGCCAGTTCATTGACCGCCATTATCGGCACTTCAACGCGGCAGTCCTCAAAGACGCTGCCGACGCCTACATCGCGCATCTCGATCGCGGCGGGAAAATGATGATCACGCTCGCTGGCGCGATGAGCACGGCCGAGCTGGGTGTCTCCCTCGCGGAAATGATTCGTCAGGATAAAGTCCATGCCATTGCCTGCACCGGCGCGAACCTAGAGGAGGACCTCTTTAATCTGGTCGCGCGCAGCCAATACGAACGCATACCCAACTACCGCGAGCTGAGCCCGCAGGCAGAGGAAAAGCTGCTGCGCCGTCATCTCAACCGCGTGACCGATACCTGCATTCCGGAGGAGTATGCCATCCGCAAGATCGAGAAGGTGGTCATCGAAGATTGGATCGCCGCGTCCAAGAAAAAGGAACGATTTCTCCCGCACGAATTTCTTTTCAAAATTTTGAGGGAATGCCGGCTCAAGAAATTCTACGAGATCGACCCGGGCGACAGTTGGATGATGGCCGCCGCCCAAAAGGACCTTCCGCTGTTCGTTCCCGGGTGGGAGGATTCGACGCTCGGAAATATTTATGCCGCGCGCTGCATCACCGGTGCGATCACCGACGTCCACACTGTGCGCTCTGGGATCGAATACATGATCGAGCTCGCGGAATGGTATCGTCGGGTATCACAGGACTCTTCCATCGGTTTCTTTCAGATCGGTGGCGGCATCGCCGGTGATTTCCCGATCTGTGTTGTGCCGATGCTGAATCAAGACGTAGTCAGCACGCCTGTTCCGGAGTGGGGTTATTTTTGTCAGATCAGCGATTCCACCACCAGTTTCGGATCGTACTCCGGCGCCGTTCCCAACGAGAAAATCACCTGGGGAAAACTCAGCGTCGACACTCCGAGATATATTATCGAATCCGATGCCACCATCGTTGCGCCGCTGATGTTCGCGAAAATCCTCGGCTGGTAATTCTGAGGAGTGTTTCTCGCTCTGAAGGTTGACTCGGACTTTCGCACGGACTTTCTCGCCGTTTAGTGTCCTGGCGAAACTCCGCCTTAACTCTCATTTTTCTCCAATGAAAAAACTTCCTCGGCGTCACTAAATGTTCGCAGCACGTCCAATTCTGGAGAGAGAACGGCAAAATCTGCATCAGCTCCGACCGCCAGGCGGCCTTTCGTTTCCAGACCGATTGCGCGCGCAGGATTTTCTGTCGCCATGGCGATCGCTTCCTGCAGCGGAATTCCAACAATATCGACGGCCGTCTTGATGAGGTCGATCATGCGCGAAGCACTGCCGGCAAGCGCAGAGCGATCGCTAAGTAAACAGACTCCGCCTTCCACGATGCAATCCTTCCCGGAAAGCGAGAACCGAGATCCATCAGGCAATCCCGCGCCAGCGGTTGCATCGGTCACAAGACAAATCCCGTGCGGGCCTTTGGCGTGATAGAGCATTTTCATCAACGTCGCGGAAACGTGATGGCCGTCCGCAATCAGTTCGCAACTGATATCCGGTTCGCTCAAAGCAAACTCGACCAGACCGCCAACGCGGTAAATTCCACGCCGTCGCGCTGATGACATGCAATTGAATGTGTGCGTTACACTGCGCATACCACGTTCGAACGCGGCGCGTGCGTCTTCGTCCCACGCATCACTATGTCCTCCGCTTACGCCGATTCCGTGCGTGTGAAAATTTTCGATCGCCTCGAGTGCTCCCGACAGTTCGGGCGCGATCGTCACGCGTTTGATCACATCGGCGTGAGCGAGCAACTGTCGCACTGCGGCCCGTGAGGGATCCTGAATGAATTCCGCGCGTTGCGCTCCACATTTCGCCTTTGAAATAAACGGACCCTCCACGTGAACGCCCGCAATCGCGTCATTAGAAGATCGACAATCGCGAACCGCATCTAGAACCTCAACGAGTTTATCCATCGGTGCCGTTGCTGTGGTAAGCAGAAGCAAAGTGGTGCCGCCTGTCGCATGGAAATCGCAGATGACTCGAAACGCCTCCGCGGACGCTTCCATCGTGTCGCGGCCAACTGCACCGTGCACATGAAGATCGACAAAGCCGGGTGCGAGATAATTTCCGCCAAGATCGACAATGTCTTCTCCGCGCGCGCGTGTTTGCTCCCGAATCGCGGTAATTTTTCCTTCTTCCGCAACAACTTCGAGGCCATCGCGAATTCCATCGGGGAAAATCAAACGCGCGTTGGTGAGGACCATTTCCCTAACGCTCAATGCTCAGCGCCCAGCGTTCAACGCCAAATCAAGTCAATTGCGTTTGGACGCGGTAAAGTCGATCCTCTCAAGGCGATGAATTTCGAATATGACATCGTAATCATCGGGGGCGCGTTTTCCGGCGCTGCGACGGCGCTCATGCTCAAACGGAAACGTCCCGAAGCGCGCGTCCTAATCATCGAAAAAACAACCGAGTTCGACCGCAAGGTCGGGGAATCGACTACCGAAGTGAGCAGTTGTTACCTGACGCGCATCTTAGGCCTGACCCATTATCTCGGTCATCATCAACTGGCAAAACAGGGATTGCGCTTGTGGTTTTCGAACCAGCCCGATCAACGCTTTGACGATTGCGTCGAGGTCGGCACACGCTACCAAAGCCGATTGCCGGGTTTTCAACTGGACCGGGCAAAACTGGATTCGCACATGCTCGATCTCGCGGTGCAAGCGGGTTGCGAGCTCTGGCGTCCGGCAAAGGTAACAAACTACGAGCTGAACGGCGCAAATGGGCAAAGGGTTAGCGTCGTCGTCGATCGTAGCGAATCCCGCAGTCGCGGGACCACTTGCCGTTGGCTTGTCGATGCTACAGGGCGGGCGACAATGATCGCTCGGAGACTCGGACATCTTCGTCCGAATACCGAGCATCCCATCAACGCCGTCTGGGCGCGATTCAGCGGCGTCAAAGAGTGGGACAGCTATGAATGGCGAGAACGCTTTCCAGATTACGCTAATCGTTCTCGTGCCGCGCGTGAATGGGCCACCAATCATCTGTTCGGCCGCGGATGGTGGGTCTGGATCATTCCGTTGCGCGGGGGAGATGTCAGTGCCGGCATCGTGTACGACAGCCGCATTTTCAAATTTCCGGAAGGACCAAGCCTCGGCCAACGGTTGCACGCGCATATTCTCAGCAATCCCGTGGGTCGCGAGATTTTCGGCGCGGCGCGCGTGATCGAAGGCGACGTGCATGCCTTATCGATGTGCGCATATCACAGCGAGAAAGTTTGCGACGACGGCTGGGCTGCAGTTGGTGACGCTGCAGGCTTTATCGATCCGCTTTACAGTCCAGGCCTCGATTTTTGTTCTTACACCTCTTACTACGTGGCCGATTTACTCGCGCGCAGCTTGGCGGGCGAGGATGTGGCGGAGCGGCTTCGTCATTACAACGAGCAATATCCCATCGCCTACCGTTACTGGTTCGAAAGTTTGTACAAGGACAAATACTACTACATGGGCGACGCCGATCTGATGTCGGCCGCGCTTCTTCTCGATGTAAGCAGCTATTACATCGGCTTGGTCGGGGCCGTTTACCGCGATCCGGAATGTGAATTCCTTAATCTGCCATTCAGCGGCGTCGGGGGGAGATTGGCCCGGCACACGATGAGTTTCTATAATCGCCGCCTTGTCGCGCTGGCAAAACGGCGTTGGGCGACTGGCTACTACGGGCGAAGAAACGCCGGTTGGCGGGAGCTTTTCGATGGATTTGTGCCGGATTTCCGCCTGCGCAAGCAAATCTGGCACGGACTGCGGCGCTGGTGGAAATGTGAACTGATCAATCTGGGATTGATGTTGCGCCGGCGAGCAACGGTTTCCGCAAGCCAGCCATCAGCGACGGTTCCCACTGAAGCCTGGTAGGGCGCGACCGTCGCGCGCTGTCGAGACGCTACGGACTAAGCAACCCGGCGTACCAACGCAAAAAAACGTCGCCAAAGAACATCCAGCTCACCGCGCCAAACGCCAGATAAGGCCCAAACGGCAGCTTTGCCGACCAGACACGCTTCCCCGCGATGAGCGTAATCAAGCCGATAATCGAACCAAGCAGCGATCCCGCAAAAAGACTGAACAACACCGCGCGCCACCCGAGAAATGCGCCAATCGCGGCAAGAAATTTCAAATCGCCGCGGCCCATTGCCTCCCGAGGAATCAGCAGCTCCCGCGCGACGCCCGAAATTTCGTTTACATGATCGAGCAGAAACTCTTCGTCCTCCACCGCGACGCGGTCATAATGAAAATCCAGCGTCACATTTCCATAGGTGTGATTGTCGATCTTCGCCTCGTCGCACTGAAGCAATAGTCGATCCTTCTCGCGAGCGAAATGCTCGCTCCATAAACTTTTCTCGCTTCCGACGAGGAAATCGGCGTCATCTGCGCGTTTTGCCCATGCGAACGGTGTGGGCGTGTCGAAACGAATCCTTTTTCTTCCGAAAGCGATTTTTCCCGCTTCCTGAACGAGCAAAAGGATCACGTAGCCCAGAGCAGCTGCCAGCAGAGAACGGACGCCCGCAGCGAGCCGCGAATCTGTTTCCATCAAAGCTGGCACTGCCAGGCTGGCAACGACTCCCGCGATGATTCCACCGATCGTTACGCGGTCTGGAATGATGAAGTGCTCGAAATCAATAAATGTTCCGACGATCAGGAACGAAACAAAAATCCAGTAGGCTATGGCCGCCTGCCAGGGGAATCCTTGCCAGATCGCGAGGAAAAGAAGCGCGGTGAGCAATTCCACGGCAAAATAGCGAAAGGCGATTTTGGCGCCGCAATTTGCGCAGCGACCACGAAGCACGATCCAGCTGATCAATGGCAGGTTGTGGTGCCATGGTATCGATTGCTTGCACGCCGGGCAAAACGAGCGGCGCGGCCGGTTGATCGAAAGATCGACAGGCAAACGATAAATGCAGACGTTGAGGAAAGAGCCGACCGCCGCGCCAAGCACAAACGCCAAGGCGCGGAAGATAAATTCGTAAACGGATGATAAGCCCATGAAGTCTCCGCGGAGCGTAACGCTTCCCAGTGTCGAGTCCAACCTCGACCGCTGCAGCGCGAGACGGGTAGCAATTCATCAAAGCCGCGCCTTTTTCTCGTTGCTCTAGCCTATAGCGAGTCTCTCCTGCCAGCGTGTGTCCAAAGTGAGGCCCCCCAAACCCCCAGTGTAATCGAGACTTTGCACGGTGGGATTGGTACTGATGCCGGCGTATGAACGGATTTGTTTCAGTAGACCGTTCTGCGCGATGTAGACCCGGTCGGTGATGATTCCGTTGCCGTATTGCTCCTCGGTAAGATAACCACTAGCACGGCAAACCACGGATATCTTTCTTCACTGCCTGTCTTCCGGGAACCGCCAGAACTTCTCTCCCCATTTATGTAAGTAACCATTTGCCTCCTGATCCGACAAGACTCCCAGCACCTTTATGTCGCGCGCATAACCACGCTTACCGCGAACGACTAGACGAAAAGGAGCGAGAATATGCCTAACCGCTCCGTCTGACTCCTTCGCTTCGCCAGCGATCAAACGAATCGTGTTTTCACTAATCCATGGACCAAGGCTGTTTTCGCCATAGCCGGTCGCATATCGGAGATTCCACTTCGTCTTGTTTTTCCTTTCCCAAACGGAGACCGGATCGGGCCACTCAATTCTACTGGCTCGAAAGCACCTGATGTATTTCGCGCGAATACAAGGACCTCATTCAGCTTCGTGCCATAGTAAACAAGCAAAGCCACCCTTGTGTTGTCTTTACTCCAGCTGCTCAGCATGTGGACGTTACTGATTTCGCCCTCTTGATTCTCCGGGAAAACACGACCTAGCTCCTGTTTGCTGCTGCAATCGATGAATCGATAGAATCGTTGATCAACCGTCCGCTTTTGGCCAACACAAAACTGACCATCTTTCGAGGCAGTTCCCTCCACGGCCATCACATCATCTGGCACGGGACTCGAGCGGCTATTTGTGCCTGACAGAGCGAGT
>Ga0209155_1000986_pt1 | contig 13476 bp, 14 predicted proteins | sample GraSoiAngelo_122_FD_185879 | JGI IMG/M metagenome (GOLD analysis project Ga0209155, IMG submission 185879) | Grasslands soil microbial communities from the Angelo Coastal Reserve, California, USA - 14_0927_02_20cm (SPAdes) (version 2) | ecosystem: Environmental > Terrestrial > Soil > Grasslands ... | reverse complement strand
TCCAAAGCCGATGTCGTACGCGATGCTGTAGACGAGGAACCAGGCGATCATCGCGACGATCCCGGGGATGAGCAGGAACCAGAACCAGGCGAACGGGGTGACGAGCAGCGCCACGAGGAAGGTCACGATCAGTGCTCGCGGCAGCGTATTCTTCGGATTTCCTTTGGAAACCGCCGCGACGGACACCATGACGACCAAGGCGTGGATCAGCCACGAGGAGAGCTTCAGCGCCAGCCAGGACATGCAGGGAAGATAGCGTGATCCGGCCCTGGGGATGGGTTAGATCCGTCGGAGGATGATCCCCGACGTCCCCGTCACCGACGAACTGCTCCACGCGCTCCCGAAGACCGACCTGCATTGCCATCTGGACGGGTCGCTCCGCCTGAGCACCGTACTCGCGCTGGCGGAAGAGCAGGGGATCCGCCTTCCCGCTGACACCGAGGATGGCCTGGCCAAGTCGATGAAGCTCGGCGAGCGCCACGGCAGCCTCGAGGAGTACCTGAAGGGTTTCGACATCACCCTCAGCGTCCTGCAGACGGAGGACGCCCTCTACCGCGCCGCATACGAGCTGGCCATCGACGCCGCCGCGGAGAACTGCAAGCTCATCGAGGTGCGTTACGCGCCCGTCCTCCACCTCCAGAAGGGGCTCAAGCCCACGGTCGTCGTGGAGGCGGTGCTCGAGGGGCTCCGCGCGGCAACGCGGGAGACCGGCATCCTCGCGGGCGTCCTGGTCTGCGGCATCCGCAACATGAGCCCGGAAGTCTCGCTCCGTCTCGCGGAGCTGTCGGTGGCTTACAAGAACCGGGGCGTGCTGGGATTCGATCTGGCGGGAGCGGAGCATGGCAACCCGGCCAAGGATCACCAGGAAGCGTTCCAGCTCATCCTGAACAACAACATCAACTGCACGGTCCACGCCGGCGAGGCGTACGGCCCACCGTCCATCGCGCAGGCGCTGCACTACTGCGGCGCGCACCGCATCGGCCACGGCGTGCGGCTGCGGGAGGACGGCGACCTCCTGAATTACGTCAACGACCACCGCATCCCGATCGAGTGCTGCCCGTCCAGCAACGTGCAGACCGGGGCCGTCGCGGACATGGCGACGCATCCGTTCAAGTTCTATCTGGACTTCGGCATCCGGGTGACCATCAACACGGACAACAGGCTGATCACCGAAACCACCGTGACCAAGGAGCTGTCCGTGGTCTCCAGGCAGTTCGGCCTCAACGCCGCCGACATCCGCAACATCCTGGTGGCCGGCTTCAAGAGCGCGTTCCTCACCTTCCACGATCGCGCCCAGCTCGTGCGCAAGGCCCAGAACGAGATGGACGAGATCATCGGCGAGTTCGCCCAGCGCAACGGCGCTCCAAAGGCAATACCCGCCAAGCCGGCCACGTCGAAGCCGCCGGCAGTGAAGCGGGCCTGATCGGAAGCTGAACAGCCGGGCGCGACGCCATTGCGGCGCCGTGCGCCGGGATCTACCGTCCGCGGATGCCCGTCGGCAAAACCCTGGCCATGATCCTCGCCGGCGGCGAAGGCCGCCGTCTTGCGCCTCTCACGCAGGAGCGCTCCAAGCCGGCGGTCACGTTCGGCGGCCGCTACCGGATCATCGACTTCGTCCTCTCCAATTTCGCCAACTCCGGCGTGCTCCGGATGAAGGTGCTGACGCAATACAAGTCGGAATCGCTGAACACGCACATCTCGCGCGGCTGGCGCCTGAGCTCGATGCTCGGACAATTCGTGGAGAGCGTTCCCGCCCAGCAGCGCACCGGACCGGAGTGGTACAAGGGGTCCGCCGACGCCATCTACCAGAACCTGAACCTCGTCACCGACGAGGAGCCCGACTACGTGTTCGTCTTCGGCGCCGACCACATCTACCGCATGGATGTGCGCCAGATGCTCGACTTCCACGTCGCGCAGAAGGCGGACTGCACGGTCGCCGCCATTCCCATGCCCCTCGAGGAGGGCAGCTCCTTCGGGATCATCACCGCCGACGAGCGCGGCCGGATGGTCGACTTCCAGGAAAAGCCGAAGCACCCGAAGCCGATGATTCGCAACCCGCGGGCGGCCCTGGTCTCCATGGGCAACTATCTCTTCAGCACCGAGGCTCTGGTGCGGGAGATCGTTCGCGACGCGGGAAAGGAATCCGCACACGACTTCGGCAAGTCGATCATCAGCGAGATGCACAAACGCACGAAGGTTGCCGTCTACGACTTCGCGACGAACAACGTACCCGGCCAAGGCCCGAACGAGGCAGGCTACTGGCGGGACGTGGGCGATCTCGACACGTATTACGAGTGCAACATGGATCTCGTCGCCGTCGACCCCAAGCTCTCGCTCTACAACGACCGTTGGCCCATCTATACCGCCCCGGCCCACACCGCCGCGCCGGCGAAGTTCGTTTTCGCCAACGAGGAAGAGCAGCGGGTCGGCCGCGCCACCGACTCGCTGGTGTCCGAGGGATGCATCATCTCGGGCGGCCGGGTCGACCGCTCGGTGATCTCGCCGAACGTCCGCATCAACTCGTACGCGGACGTCCAGGAGAGCATCCTCTTCGAGGGCGTCCAGGTCGGCCGGCGCGCGCGTATCCGCCGCGCGATCATCGACAAGAACGTCGACATCCCGGCGGGTCTGCAGATCGGATACGATCCCGAGGAGGACAAAAAGCGGTTCTTCGTCAGCCCGAAGGGGATCGTGATCGTCCCCAAGGGAATGCGTCTCGCGGGCTGAAAGAGGCGGCCTTGGCGCGCGTCGTCTTCCTCTGGCACATGCACCAGCCCGAGTACCGCGATCCGGTATCCGGGCAGCCCGTTCTTCCCTGGGTCCGACTGCACGCCACGCGGTCCTACAACGACATGGCCGCGGCCCTCGAGCGCCACGAGCGCGCCCGGGTGGTGGCGAACTGGGCGCCCTCGCTGCTGCTGCAGCTGGAGGCGTACGCGTCCGGGGCAGCCGTCGACCGCGACGAGCAGATCGCGCGCAAGCCGGCGGACTCGCTGACGGCCGCCGAGCGCGCACACGTGCTGCGTCAGGATTTCTCCGTCGACTGGGAACTGTGGCTGAAGCCCGTCCCGCGCTACGCCGAGCTCCTCGCGAAGCGCGGCAAGGATCCCGCCAAGGTGGACCTCCTGCGCGCACAGGAGGGCTTCTCCACGCAGGACCTGATCGACCTCCAGATGCATTTCGCGCTGGCGTGGATGGGATTCGCTGCGCGCGGCGAGCATGCGCTCGTCGCCGAACTGGTGCGCAAGGAGCGGGGCTTCAGCGAAGCAGAGAAGACGCAGCTCTTCGACGTCTCGCGGAAGATCGCCGCCCGCATCGTCGCTCGCTGGAAAGCGCTGGCGCAGCGCGGCGCGGTGGAGCTGACGTGCTCGCCGATGTTCCACCCCATCCTGCCGCTGCTCGTGGACAGCGACTCCGCGCGCCGGGCGATGCCCGACGCTGCGCTTCCGCCGCGTTTCCAGTTCCCGCAGGACGCGCGCGAACAGGTCCGCCGCGGCCTCGCCCGGGCGGAGCGGGACTTCGGCGCCCGGCCCGTGGGCATGTGGCCCAGCGAAGGGTCGGTATCGCCCGAAGTGCTGCAGATCCTCGCCTCCGAAGGCGTGAGCTGGTGCGCGACGGATCAGGGCAACCTGGAGCGCAGCGAGTTGGAGAAGCCCACGCCCAAGCCCCTGCACCATGCGCCCTGGATGTGCGGCGACGTGGCGGTGTTCTTTCGCGATCGCGACCTGAGCGACCGCATCGGCTTCCGGTACGGCAAGAGCGACCCGGCCGACGCCGCCAAGGACCTCTTCGCGCGCCTCGCAGCGGCGGACGAGGAGGCCACGGTCACCGTCGCGCTCGATGGCGAGAACCCGTGGGAGCACTATCCGCGCTCGGGCGAGCTCTTCCTGGACGCGCTCTACGGTGGTTTCGGCGACGACGTCGTCCCGGTGTTGCCCCGGGAGGAGATCGCGGCGCGTCCCCCCGCGGCGCGGATTTCGCGCATCCACTCCGGGAGCTGGATCGACTCGAATTTCCGCATCTGGATCGGCCACTCCGAGGACAACCAGGCCTGGACGATGCTGGGGCAGGCGCGCGCCATTCTCGAGCGGACCCGGCCCGAGCTGCCGCCGGACCGCTTCGAAAAGGCATACGAGGCTGCGCTGGCCGCCGAGGGGAGCGACTGGTTCTGGTGGTACGGCGACGAGTTCACCACCGAGAACGCGCCGGAGTTCGACGCGCTCTTCCGGCGCAACGTGGAGCAGATCTTCCGCCACATCGGGATGGCGCCGCCGGAGCGCCTGGCGCGGCCGATCATCGCGCCCTACAAGGACAAGTCGCAGGCGGCGGCCATCTCGATCTCGCCGCGGCGGCTGATCCGGCCGATGATCGACGGCTACTCGCGCAGCTATTTCGAGTGGAACGGGGCGGGATTCTACCGTCCCGGAAGCGTCTCGGGAGCGGCCATGTACGAGGGAGGAGGAGCGTTCTCGCAACTCTGGTACGGGTTCTCGCTCACCGACCTGTACGTGCGCCTGGACCCCGTCCAGGGAGCCGACTTGTCCGGCGAGTTGCGGATCCTCCTGACGCGCGGCAAGGACGAACGGACCCTGCGGATGCAGGTGGTTCCGTCGGGAGCGGAGACTTCCGTGGTCGACGAGCGCGGAACGAAGTGCGGGGCGGGCCGCGCGGGGGCGCTCGTCGAGCTGTCCGTGGCGATCAGCGCGCTCGGACTGGCGCCCGGGGATCGCGCGGGCATGTTGCTGCGCTTGACCCGCGCCGGCGTGGAGGTCGACCGGCTTCCCCGCTACGGCGAGCTCGACCTGACGGTGCCCGATCAGACTTTCGAGCAGACCCACTGGCACGTCTGACCTGCTAAATTGCGCGCGGGTGCCCGAACTTCGCCGAGATCCGATCGTGGGCCGATGGGTGATCATCGCGCCGGAGCGTGCCGAGCGCCCGAGCGCTTTTCTGCGCCCGGCGCCCGAGCACAACGGGGGCGTCTGTCCCTTTTGTCCCGGCAATGAGTCGATGACGCCGCCGGAAGTGCTTTCCCGGCGCGACGAGAACGGCTGGACATTGCGCGTGGTCCCCAACCGCTACCCGGCCCTGCGCACCGAGATCCAGATGGTCCGCGAAGGGGCCGGGATGTTCGACAGCATGGCCGGAGTGGGCGCGCACGAGGTGGTGATCGAGACCCGCGACCACCGCGCCACGCTGGCCGACCAGCCGGTCGAGCAGATCGAGAGCGTGCTGCGGGCGTGGCAGGAGCGAATGGTCGATCTCTCTCGAGACATTCGCCTCAAATCCTTGATCGCATTCAAGAATCACGGCGGGCCCGCCGGCGCCACCCTCTTTCATGGGCACTCCCAGCTGATCGCCCTGCCGTTCATTCCCGAGACGCTGGATGCGGAAGTGCGTGCGGCGCGCCGCCATTTCGACGAGAAGGAGCGCTGCGTCTTTTGCGACGTCGTCGCGCAGGAGTCGCACGACAAGGAGCGCGTGGTGCTCGAGTCCGACGGTGCGGTTGTCCTTTCTCCGTGGGCCGCGCGCAGCCCGTTCGAGCTGTGGATCCTGCCCCGGGCGCACCGCTCCTCGTACGAGTCGGCCAGCGGACACCAGCTTCACGCCATCGGGGACGCTCTGCGGACGGTCCTGCGAAAGGTGGACGTGGCGCTGGAAAAGCCCGCCTTCAATCTCTTCCTGCACACCATGCCGCTGCGCGAGGCGCCGAACGACTTCTACCACTGGCACCTCGAGCTCAAGCCCGTGCTCACGCAGCAGGCTGGATTCGAGTGGGCCAGCGGGTGCTACATCAATCCCACGCCACCGGAGGAGGCAGCGAGCTTCCTCCGGCAGACGGAGGTCTTTTCGTGAAGATCCTCTTCGTCGCGTCCGAGGCGGCGCCCTACGTGAAGACGGGCGGGCTGGGCGACGTGATCGGCGCCCTTCCCCGGGCGCTGGCCGGGCGCGGGCACGACGTGATGGTCATCATCCCTCGCTACGGCGTCATCGACGGGCCCCAGTTCGGCCTGCGGGACACCGGTCGGCGCGTCGAGGTGCAGTTTCCCAACCTGAACGCCGGCGCGCACATCCACGTGCACGCTCCGGCGGAGCGTCTGCGGTACCTCTTCCTCCAGAATCCCTGGTACGACCGCCGCGAGCTCTATGGCGAGGGCGCCAAGGACTACCGCGACAACCACAAGCGGTTTGCCCTTCTCTCCGCCGGATCGCTGGAAGCGGCGCGGCAGTGGAACTTCATTCCCGACGCGATCCACGCCCACGACTGGCAGGCGGCGCTGGTGCCGCTGATCGTCAAGCGCGGGTGGGCGGGCAGGCCGTCGCCAGTCCGCGCCCGCTGCGTCTTCACCATCCACAACATGGCGTACCAGGGCGTCTTCCCGCGCGAGGCGATGAGCGAGCTCGAGCTGCCGGCGGATCTCTTCAACCCCGACGCGTTGGAGTTCTACGGCAAACTCAACCTCATGAAGGCGGGTCTGGTCTTCGCGGAGAAGCTGACCACGGTCTCACCCACCTACGCGCGCGAGATCGTCCACAGCAACGAGGTCGGCGCGGGGCTCGAAGGGCTCTTGCGGCACCGCCAGGGCGACCTGACCGGCATCATGAACGGCGTCGACTACGACCGCTGGAGCCCGGAGAAGGATCCCCTGATCCCGCAGCATTACTCGCCCCAGGATCTGTCGGGGAAGGCGGCCTGCAAGGCGGCGCTGCAGCAGGAGGTGGGTCTCGATCCGGCGGCCGGGACGATGCTTTGCGCGACGATCGGCCGGCTCGCGCACCAGAAGGGTTACGACGTCCTCGCCGAGACCGTGCCGAGCATGATGGAGCGCGGCGTCCAGCTCCTCTTGCTCGGAACCGGCGACGCGGTGTTGGAGGAGCAGTTCGCGGCCCTCGCGACCCGGTATCCAGGCCACGTCTCCGCCCAGCTCCGCTTCGACGACAAGCTGGCGCACCGCATCGAGGCGGGTGCGGACGTGTTCATGATGCCGTCGCGCTTCGAGCCCTGCGGCCTCAACCAGCTCTATTCGCTGCGCTACGGGACGCTGCCGCTGGTTCACGCCGTGGGTGGCCTCAACGACAGCATTTCCGAGGGACCGCAGGGGTGGGGATTCCGCTTCGAGAAGGAAAGTCCGGCAGGTCTTCTCGAAGCTCTGGACCGGGCGCTCGTGCTCTGGCGCGACAAGGCCGGCTGGCGCGCCGCGCAACAGAGGGCGATGGCCCGCGACCACTCCTGGGAGCGGGCGGCCGGCCAGTACGAAGCTCTGTACCGCATGTAACCGTCGGCTTGCGCCCGAAAAAACCCCGCGCTACAATCTTGATGAAATTGAGACGCATTCTCAATTTCACCCCGGGGCGCCTTGATCCTCTGCATCTGCCACTCCGTGACCGACCGCGAGATCGACGCCCTGATCCGCGACGGCGCCCGCTCCCTCGCCGAGGTGTCCCGCGCCAGCGGCGCCGGCGGCGACTGCGGATGCTGCCGGCGGATCATCGAGCAGCGCATCGACCGCGCCTGCAGCGGCAACTGCGCCGATTGCCCCCGCCGTGACCCTGAGCTAGCTTCCGCCGCTCTCTGATCGGAGGGGGTTCATGAAAGGCGACAAGCAGGTCGTTACGCTGCTCAACGACGTGCTCACGGCCGAGCTGACCGCCGTCAACCAGTACTTCCTCCACGCCCGCCTCTGCCACCACTGGGGCTTCGATCGCCTCGCCGAGAAGGTGCGCAAGGAGAGCATCGAGGAGATGAAGCACGCCGACGAGCTCATCGACCGGATCCTCTACCTCGAGGGACTGCCCAACCTGCAGCGGTACGGGAAGGTCAACGTGGGCCAGACGGTGCCCGAGCAGTTCCAGCTCGACCTTCAGGTCGAGTACGACGCGGTGAAGCGGTTCAATGACGGGATCGAGGCCTGCCGCAGCGCAGGCGACAACGGGACCCGGGAGATGCTCGAGCGCATGCTCCGCCAGGAGGAGGCCCACGTCGACTGGCTCGAAACCCAGCAGGAAACCATCAAGCAGATTGGTGTCGAGCGCTATTTGTCCGAGCAGATCAAGTGATCTGGCGCTGAAGACCTAGACTCGGGTCTCTTTGGGGAGCTGCGAGAGATATTCCTCGACGAGCTGCTTCTGTTTGTTTTCGTCGAGATTCATCTGCACAAGGCGGCTGGCGGCCTCGATGGCCAGGTCCACCGTCTGCGAGCGGAGCTCGGCGAGGGCCTGCCGCTTCTCCTCGTTGATCGTCTTGCGCGCCGCCTGGAGCAGGTCCTCGCTCTCCTTCTTCGCCTGCGCCATCAGCTCGGCCTTCGCGGCTGCCACTTCCTGCTGGTTTCGTCGGATCAGCTCCGCCGCCTCCGCGCGCGCCTTTTCCAGCGTCGCCTTCATCTCCGCCGACGCGGCCTCGGCCGCGGCGCGTTCCCTCTTCGCCGACTCGATGGCCTCGGCGATGGCCCTCTCCCGCGTCTCCAGCATCTGGAGGATGGGGCCCCAGGCGAACTTGCCGAGCACCACCAGCAGGATGAGGAAGGTGAGCGCGGTCCAGAAGCTCAGCGCGAAGTTGACGTCGGTCAGGCCCGCTGCGACGACCATCGGAATTCCTCCATGAAGCGGGGGCCTTGTATCACAGGCCCCCGCCCGCTGCTGGCTCTCAGGTCTTCACGGCCAGGATGATGCACACCACCTCGGCGAACAGGGTGACGCCTTCGATGAGCGCCGCCGCGATGATCATCGAGGTGCGGATGTCGCCGCCCGCGGCCGGCTGGCGGGCGGTGCCCTCCATGGCGGCCGCGGCCAGGCGGCCGATGCCAAAGCCGGCGCCGAGCACCGCGAGTCCGGCGCCGATGCCGGCAGCGAAGTAGCCAAGCGAGAACTGGTTCATGTCAGACTCTCCACTTCCAAGGATGCCTCTGGCCCCGGCGGCGGGGAGCGGCATGTTGTCGCGGGGTGTGGACCCGAGGCCGCCAGAAGCCCAGCCCGCGTCTTCGCCGAACGGCGAAAATCAGTGTGCGTGCTGCGTCATCCCGATGAACAGCGCGGACAGCATGGTGAACACGTAAGCCTGCACGAGTCCCACGAACAGCTCGAGCATGAAGATGCCGAGCGCGAACGCCACCGACACCGGCGCAACGTAGACGGAGAGGAACAGGGTCAGCGCGATGAGGAAGAAGATGACGATGTGTCCCGCCACCATGTTGGCGAAGAGACGGACGGTGAGGGCGAACGGCTTGGTGAAGAGTCCGAAGAACTCGATCACGAACATCAGCGGCCAGAGGGCCCCGGGGACGCCGGAGGGAACGAGGTGCGTCCAGTAGCCGACCGCGCCCTGCGCGCGCATGCCGGCGATCTGCGTGAGCACGAACGTGAAGAGCGCGAGGACGACAGTGACCGAGACGTTTCCCGTCGCCGTGGAGATGCCGGGAAAGCCGCCGAACGCCGGGATTGGCAAGAGGCCACAGAGGTTCATGAAGAGGATGAAGAAGAACGCCGAGCAGAGATAGGGCGTGTAGAGATTCGCGTGGTGGCCGATGTTCTTCACCGAGATCTCGTCCCGGATGAACATCACGAACGTCTCCAGCAGATTGTACCCGCCGCTGGGGATCACCGCGCGCTTGCGGGCGCCGAGGCCGACGACGATCAGCAGGATGCCGGCGGCGATCCACATGTTGATCACGTGCTTGGTGATGTCGAGGCGGATGTAGCGGTGGCCGGCCCAGAACCCGAGCGGGACCACGACCTCGTCCTGGACGTGCTCGAAGATGTGCTCGGCGATGCCACCCTTGTGCTCTTCACCGCTCTTCTCGTGCTCGCCCTTGCGCTCTGCCCCGGGAGCTACTTCCTGATGGCCCAGCGTCGCGCCGTGCTCGCTCGCCGCCGGGCGGTTGGTGTCGCGCACCGGAACACCCTGCCGCTGATGGCCGGGTTGCGCCTGCGCAAGCAGAAGGGTCGCGAGAAGGACGATCATGGAGTGGCTCCCTGCGGCCTCGAGCTGGCGTGGACGAACAGCACCTCGATCACCTGGGTTGCGGCATACAGCGTAAAGAAGGCGGCGGCGAACACCAGCGCCGGATTGCCGCGAGCGCCGGACGCGATCAGCCCCGCCGCGACCAGCGCGGCGCGGCAGAGAAATCCGATGGAGAATGCGGCCAGTACGCCGGTTCCACCCTTGGCGACTGCCCGCGCCAGCGCCGAGAACGCGCACAGCGCTCCGAGGGCGGCTGCTGCGGCGCCGTACAGCGCCGGACCTCGCGCATCCTGCGGCAGAACCAGCGCGGCGGCGATTCCGAGCGCGCAGACCACGGCGCTGGCGATCGCGAACGGGAGCGCTTTGCTTCGCGGCTCGCTCACTTGCCCCCCTTGCCGATCTTCGCCAGGATCTTGAAGAAGAGATAGAAGCCCATGCCGATTCCGAACAGCGCACCGGAGACCAGCAACCAGGGGCCGGTCGCGAGCTTCTTGTCGAGCCACCATCCCAGAAGCGTTCCGAGCCCGACGGCGCCGGCGAGCTGCCAGCTGGCGTCGATGTAGGGACCGGCCTTGCGATAGGAGGAGGCGATCCCCTCCCCGACGCCCTCCCGACGGTCGCTCTGCTCCTTGCCGGCCACGCGCCCTTCCGAAAAAAAGCAGCGCCGTTTAGCACGCGCATACAGTGACAGTCAAACCGCTCGTGTTATCCTTGCGCTCGTGCTCCGGCCGTACAGCAACCTGCTCGGAAGCTCGCGTTCCGCGCACCGCGCGACCCTGCGCGCCGAGCGCCTGAAGGCCGTCTGGCAAGTCGCGCGCGCCCTGAAGGCCATCGTGTCGGTGACAGTCAATGCAGCCGTCGAGCTGGTCCTGATCTGCTGCCTGCCGCTCGCCTACCTGGTGTCTACGTATCTAGTCGTGGATCTGCCGGCTCGCTTCATCGGACACCGGGGAGCGTACGGAAAGGTGGGCGCGCTTCTCTTCGTGGGGGCGCTTGGAATAGCGCTGATCGGCATCGCGCGCGCCGTCCAGGATGCGCCGCCCGTCGCGCCGGTGCGGCCGAAGTTCGCGAAGGCCATGTTCGGGCTTTCCTGGCTGGCCGCGCTGCTGTGCACCATCGGCGATCTAGCGGGTTAGGAGAGCGCTCCCGCAAACGCGGCGACCGTCGCGTCGATCTCCTCGCGGCCGTGAGCGCTGGACAGAAAAGCCGATTCGAACTGGGAGGGCGGCAGGTAGACGCCGCGCTCAAGCAGCGCCCGGTGCACGCGGGCGAACCGCGCAACGTCGGCCCGCTTCGCCGTCGGGTAATCGTAGACGTCCTCGCCCGCGAAGAAGAGGGTCCACATCGAGCCAATCTGGTTGATCCGTGCCGCGACGCGGGCCCGTTTCAGCGCGTCCCGGAGGTGCGCGCAGAGCTCTTCGGTCCGCTGCTCGATGCCCTCCGTGAATCCGGGCTGGGCGACGAGGTCCAGCATCGCGATGCCGGCGGCCATTGCCAGCGGATTCCCCGAGAGCGTGCCGGCCTGGTAGATGGGACCGTCCGGCGCCACCTGGCCCATGATGTCGGCGCGGCCACCGTACGCGCCCACTGGCACCCCTCCGCCGATCACCTTCCCCAGGCAGGTCAGGTCGGGATCGATCCCGAACCGCTGCTGCGCGCCGCCGCGGGCGACGCGGAAGCCGGTCATCACCTCATCGCAAATGAACAGGGCCCCGGCTCGCCGCGTCTCCTCGCGCAACGCCTCGAGGAACCCGGGGCGCGGAAGCAGGACGCCCATGTTCCCGACCACGGGCTCGACGATCGCCGCCGCCGTTTCCTTGCCCCGCGGACCGCGGAAGAATTCACGCACCGCCGCCGCGTCGTTGTACGGCAGCACGGTGGTGAGGGCTGCGACGGCTTTCGGAACGCCTGGAGAATCGGGCAGCCCGAGCGTCTCCACGCCCGACCCTGCGCGGACCAGCAGCGGATCGGTGGCACCGTGGAAGCAGCCCTCGAACTTGACGATGCGCTCGCGTCCGGTGAAACCGCGGGCGACGCGCAGCACCGACTGCGTCGCCTCGGTCCCCGAGTTGACGAAGCGGAGCTTCTGCATCGACGGCACCAGCGCCCGTACCTTCTCGGCCAGCACGCTCTCGCGCGCGGTGGGCACGCCGAAGGTGGTCCCCAGCGCGGCGGCTTCCTGGATCGCTTGCACGATCTTCGGATGCGCGTGCCCGGCGAGAAGCGGCCCCCAGGAGAGCACGTAGTCGATGTACGAATTGCCATCCTCGTCGTGGAGGCGCGCCTTCTCGCCCCTGGCGATGAAGACCGGGTCGCCGCCGACTCCCCGAAAGGCGCGGACGGGCGAGTTCACGCCGCCCGGGAACAGCGACTTTGCGCGCTCGAATTCGCGCCGCGACTTCTCGAGCTTCAGGGAAGGCATGGCGGGCAGGTTATATCCTGCCTGCCGGGCGAGGGGCTTAGTGAGTCGAAGCTCGCCCCTGCGCGTAACCGCGATCCCACACGGCGGACATGTTGTGCGGGCTCACGGGGCTTCCGCGCTGCAGGCGCCGCTCGGCGCGCTCGAGCGAGAACTGGACGGCGTCGGGAGAGTCGTGCCGGGGGAGCGCCGCCGTGTACGCCTTGACGGCGCCTTCGTCGTCGCCCAGTTCCGCCATGCAGTTGCCCTTCTCGAAGAGGGCCTCGGCGGCTTTCTGCGTGTCGTGGAACTTGCGCTCGACAGCATCGTAGGCGGCGATGGCGTCGGCGTGGCGTCCGGAGAGGTGATAGGTGGAGGCGGAGAGGAGCGCGGCGGCTGCCGCGAGGGAGGACTTGGGCCAGCGGCGCTGGAGCTCGGAGGCGGCGGCGCGGGCGTCGTGGAACTGGCCTTGCTCGAGCAGCGCACGGGAGATCCTCAGCTGGGCCATATCGGCGCCCTTCCGGCCCGGCGCCGTCGCTACCTGATCCCTCCAGGCCTCGAGGGCGCCCTTCACGTCGCCGATGCGCATGTCGAGGTCGCCGAGCCTCTCCCGCGCCTCGAATGCTTCGGACGCCATTGGATACCGCTTCACCAGCTCCCGGTACTCGACGGCGGCGCAGCGCGGGTCATCGAGGTAGACGGCGCAGAGATCGCCCGCCAGCTTCAGCGCGCCGCGGCGGACGGCGTCGACCTTCTCGCCTTGCTCGTCGCGCAGAGTCAACAGAATCGCCCGCGCCTCGAGCAGTGCCGTCTTGTGGTGTCCGGCGAGGGCGAGATCTCTCGCATGCTGCAGACGGGCTGCGGGCCGCCCGCAGGCCGCGAGCAGCAGCGCAGTCATCGCGATCGAGATCGTGCGCCTCACGACTCAATGCGGTACCACCGGCCGCCACTCGCCGCAACGCGGCATTCGTGAGCGCGGGTGCCGCGGTGTGGGTCTTTCAGCGCCGGTACTTCGGGACGCCGAAGTTGTGCGTGAGGCCGTCCTGGGTCGTCCAGAAGATCGCTCCGTGCGCGATCGATGGCCCGCCGTAGGTCGCGTTCTGTGCAGCCGGCTCGAACC
>Ga0209155_1000985_pt1 | contig 13479 bp, 13 predicted proteins | sample GraSoiAngelo_122_FD_185879 | JGI IMG/M metagenome (GOLD analysis project Ga0209155, IMG submission 185879) | Grasslands soil microbial communities from the Angelo Coastal Reserve, California, USA - 14_0927_02_20cm (SPAdes) (version 2) | ecosystem: Environmental > Terrestrial > Soil > Grasslands ... | reverse complement strand
CACGCTGATCCTCGGGATGATCGAGTGGACGCATCTGGCGCGCGCCGTCCGGTCGAAGCTCCTGGCCCTGCGCGAAGAAGATTTCTGCACCGCCGCCGTTTTAATGGGCGCGACCCCGGCGCGCATCATCGGGCGGCATTTGCTGCCGAGCTTTATGAGCCACCTGATCGCCTCGGCGACCTTGGTCATCCCCGGGATGATCCTCGGCGAGACGGCGCTGTCATTTTTAGGGCTCGGCCTGCGACCCCCGATCACCAGCTGGGGCGTGCTCCTCAACGAGGCGCAGAATATCAGTGTCGTCGCGCTCTATCCCTGGCTCATGCTGCCGGTCGTGCCGGTCATCCTGACCGTCCTCGCGTTCAACTTTTTTGGCGACGGGCTGCGCGACGCCGCCGACCCCTATCACTGAGCGGGCGCGATCGGACCCGTCTGGCCCCCGCTCCTCTATTCCCACCAATCCTGATTATGCGCCTTCTACCACGCTTGTATCCGGATCATCGCAAGAACAAAAGATGAACATAGGCGCATGGCTGCTGCGCGCCAGGGGCGCTCGGGAGCCGCGAGGGCCGAGACGGCTGAAGAGCGGGTGCCAGCTTTCGTCGGACGAACGGTTCGGATTTCCGCCGCGGCGTCAGAGGCTGAGGACGAGGCCTTCCTTGGCGACGATCGTCCCCGGGCGCATCGCGGCGGCCTCGGCGGCTACCCGGTCCATAAAGGCGTCGTCGTGGTCGGGGTCGTGGTGAAAGATCGCGAGCGTCTTGACCTGGGCCGCCTCGGCAAGCCGCACCGCCTCTTGCCAGGTCGAGTGGCCCCAGTCGTGATGCGAAGGGTATTCCTCGTCGGTGTAAGTGGCGTCATAGATCATCAGATCGGCGCGATCGACGAGCCGCAGCACATTCTGATCGGGGTGGCCCGGACGGTGCTCGGTATCGGTGATGTAGGCGGCAGCCTTGCCGCCATACTCGACACGGTAGCCGGTCGCGCCGCCCGGATGGTTCAGCGGGCCGGTGCGGATCGTGATGCCGGGATGAGGGTGCAGTTCTTCGCCGGCAGCAAAATCGCGGAATTTCGTCTTCGCGGCGAAGATGTCGAGCGGCACCGGGAAGAGCGGCGCCTGCATCATCTTGCGCAACACCTCCTCGATGCCGGAGTCCGGCTTCAGATGCCCGGCCCAGAAGCGGATGTCGCTGTGCGCCTGGTAGCACGGCGCGAAAAACGGCACGCCGACGATGTGATCGAGGTGGGTGTGGCTGTAGAACAGGTCGAAATGCAGGCGCTGGCCGTTGCGCATCAGCGCATTGCCGAGCGGCCGCAGCCCCGAGCCGCCGTCGAAGATCAGCAGACGGTCGCCGCAGCGCATCTCGACACAGGCGGTGTTGCCGCCATAGCGCACGGTCTCCGGCCCCGGGCACGGTATGCTGCCGCGCACGCCCCAAAACCGGACCGTGAAATCTGGGTTGCCCAAGGCGGATCCCGCTTATGCCATCGCGTTACATAAAATATGGGGGGTGAAGATAACGCAAAAGCCGCATCGCCGCGCCTGGCCGCGCTTCGCCAGCTTTTTTGGCATGTTTGCCTCAACCCGGCGTTAACACCTTAACGCTAATAAGACGCCCATCGCTTACCCCAGCGAGGGAGTTCCCCCCATGTCCGAGAATGAATATGCCGTGGCAGTTGCTGAGTTTTTGCGCAAAAAGGGCGTGACGCGCTGCCCGACAGCCTGCGCCGTCCCGACCCACGGCAACGTCCCCGAGGCCGACCGCGCCGCCCTGCGCGACTATGACGCGGCCCGCGAAGCGGCGCGGCAGGAGAAGCTGCTTCGTTACCAACAAATCCAAGCGTCGTGAGAGCGATCGCGAATCGCTCTCAACGCTCCGCCCCTCAGCGACCCCGGTATTTCGGCCGCCGCTTCTCCTTGAAGGCCCGCACCCCTTCGGCCGCATCGGCGCTGTTGCGCACCGAGGCGAGCTCCGCCCCGTAACGCGCCGCCAATTCCGCCGGCCCTTTCGGCAACACCCCGCCATTGACGAACCGCTTCATCGTCGCCAGCGCCAAAGGCGCGAGGTCGATGATCTTCTCGGCCATCGCGACCGCCGCCTCGATCTCGCCGCCGTCCGGCACGACGCGGTTGGCGAGCCCGATCTCGTAGGCGCGCTCGGCGCCGATCGGCTCGCCCAAGAGCATCATCTCCATCGCCAGCTTGTGCGGGATGCGCGCCGCGAGGCCCGCGATCATGCCGCCGGTGATGCCGACCTTGCCCTCGGGGTAGGAGAATTTCGCGTTCTCGGCGGCGACGAGGAGGTCGCACATCATCGCCATGACGAGACCGCCGCCGATGCACCAGCCCGAGACCGCGGCGATGATCGGCTTGTCGGTCGCGATGCCCACCGTGGGCACGCAACGCCACAATTCGGGGAGATCGGTCACATCGGCGCCGGCCGAGAAGGCGCGCCCGCCCCGGCCGGTCAGGATCGCGACGCGCTGGTCGGAGCGGTCGAAGCCGGCGAACGCCTCCTGCAACTCGATCGCCACCGCCTTGTTGATCGCGTTGCGCTTTTCCGGCCGGTTGATGGCGATGATCGAGACCGGGCCGCGCTCCTCGATGCTGACGACGCTCATAGCTACATCCTTTCCATCACTCCGGCGGGCGGAAGGGGCTATATAATCGGGTCGAGATAATCGGGTCGAGGCGGGCCGGAGCCGGCGGTGAATCTGTTTCAGGAGCAGGGCGTCAAAGACTACGAGAGGGCGGCGGCGCAGATCCCGGTCATCGATTTCGGGCCGTGCTTCGCCGGCGACCCCGGCGCGCTCGGGCGTACGGCACCGGTCGTGCGCCACGCCTGCGAGGCTGTCGGCTTTTTCTATGCGCTGAACCACGGCGTGCCGGAGGCGCTGATCGCGCGCGCCTTTGCCGCCTCGCGCCGCTTTCACGCGCTGCCGCTCGACGACAAGCTGAAGCTCCGGCTCAACGAGAACAATATCGGCTATCTGCCGATCAACGCCTCGGTGCAGGGCGCCTCGACCGTGCACAAGGCGACAAGGCCCAACCAGAACGAGAGCTTTTTCATCAGCCACGACCGCGCGGCGGATCATCCCGACGTTGTCGCCGGGACGCCGCTGCGCGGGCGCAATCAGTGGCCGGACGGACTGCCCGAGATGCGCCGCGACATGACGGCGTATTTCCAGGCCCTGGGCGCGATGTGCGACCGCATATTGCCGGTTTTCGCGACGGCGCTCGACATGCCGCGCGATTTCTTTGCGCCGTTCTTCCAGAACGAGGCACACGCCAATCTGCGCTTTCTGCATTACCCGCCGCAGCCGGCCGACGAGAACAATCTGTTCGGCCAGGCGCCGCACACCGACAACAGTTTTATGACGGCGCTGGCGCGGGAGGACGTGCCGGGGCTGGCGGTGCGGCTCCCCTCGGGCGAGTGGTTTGCGCCGCCGGTCATTCCCGGGACGTTCCTCATAAATCTCGGCAACATCATGCGGCGCTGGTCAAACGACCGCTTTCTCTCGACGCCGCATGGCGTCTTGAACGACAGCGGCACCGACCGCTACTCGATTGCCTATTTCCACAGCCCGAATGTCGACAGCGTCATCGAATGCCTGCCGAGTTGCGTGTCGGCCGAAAACCCGGCGCGCCACAAGCCGGCGGTCTATGGCGATCTCGTGCTCGACTTCTACCGGGCCAATTATTTCCACCAGAAGGGTCATCGCTCCGAAGCGGCGGCCCTCGCCGGGGCGGCGGCGGAGTAATGCTGGATCAATGCGAGTGCGTCGTTCGACTGCTCGCTTCGCTCGCGCTCAGGATGAGGAACTGTTTTTGATGTCACTAAGATCGTCCCTCATCCTGAGGAGCGGCCGAAGGGCGCGTCTCGAAGGACGCGAGTTGGCGCTGCAGCGATAATTGAACGAGAGGGGGCGCATGTTTGATCTGGAGCGGTTCACCGAGGATTGCCGCGCCGCGGTGCGCGCGGACCCGACGCACAGGGCGACGCGCGAGGTCGTGGCGCGCGCGGTGTCCGATCCGGCCGGCGTCCTCGCCGGGCTCGGCGAGCCGCGCCGCGCCGAAGTGCAGAAGCTCTATCACGCTCCCGATTTGACGATCCTCAATGTGGTCTGGGGACCGGGCATGACCGTGCGGCCGCACAACCATCTGATGTGGGCGGTCATCGGCATCTATACCGGCCGCGAGAACAACATCTGGTGGCGGCGGCTGCCGGCCGATGCCGGCGCCAGGATCGAGGCGGCGGGCGCGAAATCCTTGGGCGAGCGCGAGACGGAACCGCTGGGCCGCGACATCATCCACACCGTCACCAACCCGCTCGACCGCTTGACCGGCGCGATCCATGTCTATGGCGGCGATTTCTTTGCGACGCCGCGCAGCGAATGGGACCCCGAGACGCTCGTCGAAGCGCCGTTCGACGTGCAGACGACGATGCGTTTGTTCGAAGAGGCGAACGCCGCCTATGAAGCGCGGATGCGGGCGTCATGAGCCTAAAGGTCTACGCCTTTACCTGCGGCCATTTGACCGGTGAACTCGCCCATCTGATGGAGGGCGGCGAGGGCAAGATCCGCCTGCCGATCCCGGCCTATCTGATCGAGCACCCGAAAGGCACGGCATTGTTCGACACCGGCATGCATCCGGATTGCCAGCGCGACCCCGCGGCGCGGCTCGGCGCGCGCCTCACGAGCCTCTTCGATTTCGATTATCACCCTGGCGAGGAGATCAGCGCGCGTGTTGAAGCGCTCGGCCGCGACCCGGCGAAGATCGACCTCGTCATTAATTCGCATTTCCATTTTGATCATGTCGGCGGCAACGCCCTGATCCCGAATGCGACGATGCTCGTGCAGCGCCGCGAATGGGATGCCGGCATGGACGCCGACAGCGCCGCGAAGCGCGGCTTCAACTCGCGCGATTTCGATCTCGGCCACAAGCTCCGGCTCGTGGATGGCGAGCACGATGTGTTCGGCGACGGCTCGGTCACCTGCCTGCCGACTCACGGCCACACGCCGGGGCATCAATCCTTGAAATTGCGGCTGCCGGGCGGCGATGTCGTGCTGGCGGCCGACAGCTGTTATTTCTGCCGCACCTTGCGCGAGCGCCGGCTGCCGCGCTTTGCCTACGACAAGGAGCAGATGCTCACCTCGCTCGACCGGCTCACGGCGCTCGAAAAAAGCGGCGCGCGGATCTTTTTCGGCCACGACCCGGAGTTTTGGGCCGGCGTGCCGCAAGCCCCGCACGCAATCACGTGAGCTGGATCGATTGATTGCGTCCTTCGACTGCTCGCTACGCTCGCGCTCAGGATGAGGGTGATGATTCTAATGCCATCAACAGTGTCCCTCATCCTGAGCCGCGCCAAGGCGCAGCCGGGCGCGTGTCGAAGGACGCTGAGCACCGATGCAGGAAGACGTTAACTAGACGCATGAGCCAGCTTCCGCCCGCGATCCTGCTCGATCTCGATGACACGATCCTCTCTGCCTTCGGGCAGGCCGAGGGGCAGTGGCAGCGCGTCGTCGCCGAGTTCATCGAGCATCTGGCGCCGCATCCGCCGGACGATATCGTCACGGCTATTCAGGCCTATTCGCGCTTTCTCTGGGCCGACCAGGCCCGGCACAAGCATTGGCGGCACCGGATCGGCGAGGCGCGCCGACACATCGTGCAGAACGCCTTTGCCGAATTGTGTGCCAAGGCGGGGCAGCCGGCGCCGTCCGCCGAGCTGTGCGACCGGATCGCCGACCGCTTCAACGACGTGCAGGAAGCCGAGCTGCGCATGTTTCCCGGCTCGCACGAGACGCTCGACCGGCTGAAGCAACTCGGGGTCAAGCTCGCGCTCGTCACCAACGGCGCCGGTCCGCCGCAGCGCAAAAAAGTCGTGCGCTTCGCGCTCGAGCACCGCTTCGACCACATCCAGATCGAGGGTGAGCACGGGTTCGGGAAGCCCGAGGAAGAAGCCTATCTGCATGCGATGAAGGCGCTCGGCGTCGGGCCGAAGGACACCTGGATGGTCGGCGATAATCTCGAATGGGAGGTCGTCGCGCCGCAGCGGCTCGGGATTTACGCCATCTGGTATGACGGGTATGGGATCGGGCTGCCGCCCGACTCGCCGATCCGCCCCGACCGCATCATCCGCAGCCTGCCGGAATTGCTGCCGTAGCTCTCGCTGCGAGAGCGGCCCGATATTTTTGCCCCTCACCCTGTCCCTCTCCCCGTGACACGGGGAGAGGGAACGCAGCTGCGACGGAGAAACCAGATTTCTGACAGTTGTGCACCGGTGGTGCCCCAAGCTCTCCCTCTCCCCGCCTGCGCGGAGAGGGCCGGCGCGAGGGGGAGTTGAAGCGTCCCCCAGCGCAAGGCATGTCTGCGGAGGAAGCATTTCCGTGGGATTTACTGGGTGGTTAGAGTGGAAGCCGATGCTAATGGCCGAGTGGGGCGATAGATCACGCCGATGCTAAGATTGCCGAGATTTGGCCGCGACATCAGGGTCAACGCGCTGATCTGCAGCGGCCATTTCCTGTCGCATTACTACCAGCTTTGCCTGCCGCCGATGTTCATCGTGTGGCAGCAGAGTTTTGGCGTGTCCTATGCCGAGCTGGGCCTCGCGATAGCCTTGATGTCGGGCACGACCGCGGTCGTGCAAGCGCCGATCGGGTTTCTCGTCGATCGCTACGGCGCGCGCCGATTTTTGATCATCGGCACCTCGTTGATGACCCTATCGATCGCCGGCATGGGGCTCGCGACCTCGTATTGGCAGATCGCGCTTTTGGCCATGCTGTCCGGGCTCGGCAATTCGGTCATCCACCCGGCCGATTACGCGATCCTCAGCGGCTCGGTCGATGCGAGCCGGATCGGCCGCTCGTTTTCGATCCACACTTTTGTCGGCCATGTCGGCTTTGCCGCGGCACCCCCGGTGACCGCCGCGCTGATCCTGCTGATCGGCTGGCGCAACACGCTCCTGCTCGTCGGGCTGGTCGGCCTGCCGGTCGTGCTGTCGATCATCTGGCAGAGCCGCATCCTCGTCGACCACCGCGGCGCGCGGCAGAAGGCCAAGACCAGCTTGCGCGCCGATGCGCGGTTTCTGTTTTCGCGCTCGATCCTGTCGTTCTTTGCGTTCTTTATGGTGTCCTCCATGGCCGGGGCCGGCATTCAATCCTGGCTCATTACCGTGCTGCACCAAACGCGCGGGCTGACCTTGGAGGCGGCGTCCACAGCCCTCACCCTTTACATGTTCGGCACGATGAGCGGCGTCCTAGTTGGCGGCTGGATTGCCGACCGGACCGACCGGCATTCGGTTTTTGTGCTCGTGCTGACAATCATCAGCGCCGGGCTCTTTCTGTTTATCGATCTGGCCGCATTGGCGCAGCTCACGACGATCCTGCTGTTATTCGCGAGCGGACTGATGATCGGGGCCAGCCGCACGCCGCGCGACGTCATGGTCAAGGACGCCGCGCCGCCCGGCCAGATCGGCAAGGTGTTCGGCTTTATCAGCGCCGGGCTGTCCCTAGGCGGCGCGATCATGCCGGTGCCCTACGGGATGCTGATCGATGCTGGGCGGCCGGAGCTCGTCCTCGTGCTGGTTTCGGGGCTGTGGCTTGCGAGTCTCCTCTTTATGGGGAACGCCCGCGTCGCGACTCGCCGAGAGGCCGTGGCGCCCGCCGCGGGGGATTAACCCAGCGCGCCGTTGCGCTGGCGAGCCTGCTGAAGTAGACCGGGATCGCGGCCTTTCGGGGCCGCGCTTTTCTTCGAGTGCTCAATCCCGCGATGCCCAACGACCTCCCTGCTGCCGGACCTGCCGTGCCGCGCGCCGCCGAAGCCGGCGGCGCTGGTCCGGCCGCGCTGTATCGCGAGCGAATCGCGGCGGGCGAGATCCACGCCGACCCGGCGCAGGAGCGCGTCGTCGCGCGGCTGGAGCGGTTGCATGAGGCGTTGCTGGATTACCGCCCCGCGACCGAGCGGGGTGGCCTTCTCGGTTGGCTCGGCCTGACCGAGCCCCGGCCCATCCCCAAGGGGATCTATCTGTGGGGCCCGGTCGGGCGGGGCAAGTCGATGCTGATGGACATGTTCTTTGCCGCCGCGCGGATCGAGCGGAAGCGGCGGGTGCATTTCCACGCCTTTATGCTCGATGTGCACGACCGCATCGAGCAGGAGCGCCGCGCCCACAGCGAGGAACCGGTCGCGAAGGTCGCGGCCGATCTCGCGAGCGAGGCGATGCTGCTGTGCTTTGACGAGTTCCAGGTCAACGACATCGCCGATGCGATGATCTTGGAACGGTTGTTCCGCGCCTTGTTGGAGGCCGGCACGGTTGTCGTCGCGACGTCGAACCGGCTGCCCGAGCGGCTTTACGAAAACGGGCTGCAGCGCGACCGCTTTCTGCCGTTCATCGCGCTGCTCGGCGAGCGGCTCGACTCGGTCGAGCTCGACAGCGGGCGCGATTACCGCCTCCACCGCATGCGCGGCCGTAAGGTCTATCACTGCCCCAACGACGCGGCGGCGCAGGCCGCGCTCGAAGCTGCCTTTGCCGATCTGACCGATTACGGCGACATCCGGAGCGAGACATTGACGGTGATGGGGCGCGCACTTGCGGTGCCGCGCGCCGGGCGCAATGTCGCGTGGTTCTCCTTCGAGGAATTGTGCGCCCGGCCGCTCGCCGCCGCCGACTATCTCGCGCTCGCCGAACGCTACGCGGCGCTTATCATCGACGGCATCCCACGCCTGTCGCCGCGCGAACGCAACGAGGCGCAGCGTTTTCATATTCTGATCGACGCGCTCTACGAGGCGCGCACCCTGCTCGTCGCCTCGGCCGAGGTGCCGCCCGCAGAGATCTATGTCGCGGGCGACGGCGCCTTTGAGTTCGAGCGGACCGTCTCGCGGCTGATCGAGATGCAGAGCGAAGATTATCTCGCCAACCGACGGGTTTAGGCCCGACTGCCACGAGGTCTTGCTGCTACGGCTCCAATGCATATCTTTGGGATATCCTACGGAGGTGGATCATGTCGCAAGCGGTTGTCGGGCGATGGGGGAAGAGCCTGGCGGTGCGGCTTCCCAGCGAAGCCGCCGATGCCGCGGGGATCGCCGAAGGCGACCGGGTCGAGATCGAGACGCACGAGGCTGAAGTCATCATTCGCCGTACATCGGCACGGTTCACGCTCGAAGAGCTGTTTAGCGGCAAGACGCCAGCGGAATGGCGGGCGCTTTATGCCGATGCTTACGACTGGGGGCCGGATGTCGGCCGAGAGGTCGTCGAGGAATGAGGAGCGTCGAATACCTTCCCAAGTCGGGTGATCTGATCTGGACGGATTTCGATCCCACGAGGGGCCGAGAGCAGGCGGGCCGCCGACCGGCCCTAGTCGTCTCGTCCGCAACATTCACTGAGAACACGGGCCTCGCGGTCGTGTGCCCGATCACGTCACGCGTCCGGCCATTCCCAACGAGCGTCGTGCTGCCTGCAGGACTGCCTGTCTCGGGCGAAATCCTGACGAGCCACATCCGAAGCATCGATACTCAGGCAAGGCCAGTACGTTATACCGGGAGTGCCGCTCCGTCTGAAACGAGGCAGCTTGTCCGGGCGAAGCTGCAAGCGTTAATCACCATCTGAGTTGACGGCCGGGGCTGCCTTGCCCGGCCCGGGAATTCGCGGTAAGACCCGCGCCATCCCCTGCCCGCCCTGACAGACCCTGATAACGAGGATTTCCCGATGGCACGCAACAAGATCGCGCTGGTCGGCGCTGGCCAGATCGGCGGCACGCTGGCCCTCTTGGCCGGCCTCAAGGAACTTGGCGATGTCGTGCTGTTCGACATTGTCGAGGGCGTGCCGCAGGGAAAGGCGCTCGACATCGTGCAGGGATCGCCGATCGAGGGCTACGACGCCGCGATCACCGGCGCGAACGATTATTCGGGCATCAAGGGCGCGGATGTCGTCATCGTCACGGCGGGGGTGCCGCGGAAGCCCGGCATGAGCCGCGACGATCTGATCGGCATTAATACCAAGGTCGCCGGCGAGGTTGGGGCGGCGATCAAGCAGCATTGCCCGCAGGCTTTCGTCATCACGATCACGAACCCGCTCGACGCTATGGTGTGGGTCATGAAGGAGGCGACCGGCTTCCCGGCGAACCGCGTCGTCGGCATGGCCGGGGTGCTCGACAGCGCGCGGCTGCGCTATTTCCTGGCGCAGGAATTCAAGGTGTCGGTCGAGGATGTCAGCGCCTTTGTGCTCGGCGGCCACGGCGACACGATGGTGCCGCTGATCCGCTATGCGACGGTCGCCGGCATCCCGGTCCCCGAGCTGGTCAAGATGGGCTGGACGAGCCAGGAGAAGATCACCCAGATCCTGGAGCGCACCCGTGACGGAGGCGCCGAGATCATCAATTTGCTGAAGACCGGCTCGGCGTTTTACGCGCCGGCGAGCTCGGCAATCGCCATGGCCGAAGCCTATCTGCGCGACAAAAAGCGGGTACTGCCCTGCGCGGCGTGGCTGACCGGCCAGTACGGCGTCAAGGATCTCTATGTCGGCGTGCCGGTGGTGATCGGGGCCGGCGGCGTTGAGCGCATCGTCGAATTGAGCCTAGCGGGCGAGGAGAAGACGGCGTTCGACAAATCGGTCGAGGCAGTCCGGGGCCTCATCGACATCGCCCGCAAGATGCGCGAGACGCAGGCGGCGAGGTGAGCCGCGCGCCATGAACATCCACGAATACCAGGCGAAGGAGCTGCTCGCGAAATTCGGCGTGCCGGTGCCGCAAGGGGGCGTCGCCTATACCGCGGACGAGGCGGTCGGGGTGGCGCGGCGCATCGGCGGAAGCGTTTGGGTCGTCAAGGCGCAGATCCATGCCGGCGGCCGCGGCAAGGCCGGCGGCGTCAAGCTGGTGCGCTCGGAGGACGAGGTCGCGGCGGCGGCGAAGGCGCTGATCGGCAAAAAGCTCGTGACGCACCAGACCGGGCCCGAAGGGCGCGAGGTCAAGCGGGTCTATGTCGAGGCGGGCTGCGACATCGCCCGCGAGCTCTATCTGGCATTGTCGATCGACCGCGCCACCGGACGGATCACGCTGATCGCCGCCGCCGAGGGCGGCGTCGAGATCGAGGAGTTGGCGGAGCGTGCGCCCGACAAGATTCTACGGGTGGCGATCGACGCGGCTGCCGGCCTGTCGCCCTTTTATGCGCGGCGTCTCGCGTTTGGGCTGGGGCTTACCGGCGGACAGGTGCGGGCGCTCGGCGATTTCGCGAACGCGCTCTATCGCGCCTTCACCGAGCTCGATGCGAGCTTGGTCGAGATCAACCCGCTGGTCGTCACCGGCGGCGGCGACCTTGTCGCGCTCGACGCCAAGATGGGGTTCGACGACAACGCCCTCTTCCGGCATGCCGAGATCGAGGCCTTGCGCGACGAGGACGAAGAGGACCCGATCGAGCTCGAAGCCGGCAAGCACGCCCTCAACTACGTCAAGCTCGACGGCAATATCGGCTGCATGGTCAACGGTGCCGGGCTGGCGATGGCGACGATGGACATCATCAAGCTTTATGGCGGCAACCCGGCCAATTTCCTCGATGTCGGCGGCGGCGCGACGCGCGAGCGGGTCATGATCGCGTTCAAGCTGATCCTGTCCGACCCCAATGTCGAAGCGATCCTCGTCAACATTTTCGGCGGCATCATGCGCTGCGATGTCATCGCCGAAGGCATTGTCGCGGCGGCGCGCGAGGTCAATCTGCATGTGCCGCTGGTGGTACGCCTCGAAGGCACCAATGTCGAATTGGGGCGCAAGCTCCTCGGGCAATCGGGGCTGCCGCTGATCGCGGCGGAAAACTTCGAGGATGCCGCCAAAAAGGTCGTCGATGTCGTCAAGGAGGCGGCGTGATGTCCATCCTTGTGGATGCCTCGACGACGGTCATCTGCCAGGGCTTCACCGGCGCCCAGGGCACCTTCCACTCCGAGCAGGCGATCGCCTACGGCACCAAGATGGCCGGCGGCGTGACGCCGGGGAAAGGTGGAACAAAGCATCTCGACCTACCGGTGTTCGACACCGTCGAGGAGGCGCGCGCCAGGACCGGTGCGACAGCCAGCGTCATCTACGTGCCGCCGCCCTATGCCGCCGACGCGATCCTCGAAGCGGTCGATGCCGGGATCGAATTGGTCGTGTGCATCACCGAGGGCATCCCGGTCCTCGACATGGTGCGGGTGAAGCGCGCGCTCTGCGGATCGAAGAGCATCCTCATCGGGCCGAACTGCCCTGGGGTCATCACGCCCGACGAATGCAAGATCGGCATCATGCCGGGGCATATCCACCGGCGCGGCAAGATCGGCATCGTGTCGCGATCGGGCACGCTGACCTATGAAGCGGTGGCGCAGACGAGTGCGGCGGGGCTCGGTCAATCGAGCTGCGTCGGGATCGGCGGCGACCCGATCCACGGGCTCGATTTCACCGATGTGCTCGAGATGTTTCTCGCCGATGACGAGACCGAGGCGATCGTCATGATCGGCGAGATCGGCGGCCATGCCGAGGAGGACGGCGCCGCGCTCCTCAAATCGGCCAAGCGCAAAAAGCCGACGGTCGGCTTTATCGCCGGCGCCGCGGCGCCGCCGGGCCGCCGTATGGGGCATGCCGGCGCGATCATCGCCGGCGGCAAGGGAACCGCCGCCGACAAGATGGAGGCGCTGAAGAGCGCCGGGGTCACGATCACCGAGTCGCCGGCCGCGATCGGCAGCACGATGAAGCAGGTTCTGGGAGGCTAGCAGCCGTTTCCGCCGGTGCGGGGCTGGGTTGAACGGTTTCGCGTCGCATTTGCGGGCGGGCAACGCCACATAACCCGCGGATTGCGTGTTTATCGGATCGTAAGCCGCGCCGGGGATAAGAACCGGCGCAGCACCGAGGCTTCTCGATGACCGAATTAAACGGGACGACTTTCCTCTCCGGCGCCAACGCCGAATTCATCGCCGAACTCTATGCGCGCTATCTCGACGACCCCAACGCGGTCGATCCGAGCTGGCGCCGGTTTTTTGCCGATATGGCGGATGACGCGACGGCCATCCGCGCCGAGCGCAACGGCCCGCCCTGGGCGCGGCCGCTGCCGCCGCTCGTTGCCCCGGAAGCCGCTCCGGCGGCCTCTGAACCGGTCGACGGGACGGCCGTGCAGCAGGCGGCGGTCGATTCGATCCGCGCGTTGAACCTGATCCGCTCCTACCGGGTGCGCGGCCATCTCGAAGCCGATCTCGACCCGCTGCATTTGGAACAGCGCCGGCCGCATAACGAGCTCGACTACCACACCTGGGGATTTACCGAGGCTGATCTCGATCGCGAGATCTTCATCAATAATCTGCTCGGCCGCGAGCGCGCGACATTGCGCGAGATCATCCGGATCCTGCGCGAGACTTATTGGGGCCGGATCGGCATCGAATACATGCACATCCAGGTGCTCGCCGAACGGCAGTGGATCCAGCAGAAATTCGAACACCTCCACGATCGGCCGCGGCTGACCAACGCGGCGAAAAA
>Ga0209155_1000984_pt1 | contig 13480 bp, 7 predicted proteins | sample GraSoiAngelo_122_FD_185879 | JGI IMG/M metagenome (GOLD analysis project Ga0209155, IMG submission 185879) | Grasslands soil microbial communities from the Angelo Coastal Reserve, California, USA - 14_0927_02_20cm (SPAdes) (version 2) | ecosystem: Environmental > Terrestrial > Soil > Grasslands ... | reverse complement strand
TCTTCCCGGCCACCTCGCTTTCGATTGCGAATACGTCCGCGACATCGCGGTCGTAGCGCTCGGCCCAAACGTGGCTGTCCGTCCGCGCGTCGATCAACTGAGCGTTGACACGCACCCGACCGCCGGCACGCTGCACGCTGCCCTCCAGCACATGCGCTACGCCAAGCGCCTTGGCGATTTCCCGCAGATTACGTTCCGCACCGACTTTGTACTGCATTGTCGACGTGCGGCTGATTACTTTCAGGTCGGCGACCTTGGCCAGGCCGGTCAGGATTTCATCCTGCACGCCGTCTGCGAAGTAAGCGTTCTCTTTCTCATCGCTCAAATTCTCGAAGGGAAGAACGGCGATGCTCTTCGCGGGGATAGGAGCCACCGCGCCACTAGCTGTTAGCCCGGGAGCGGCCGATGTAATCGCTGGCGATGATGCTCGATGGAAAAAGATCAACGAACTGATAACCAGGGCAATTGTGGACGCAAGCAAAGCAACTATAAGCGTGAACTTGGGCGGACGCGGAGCGCTAATTGGATGAACCGTGGGCGTCTGCTTCCATCTTTTCCTTCGCTTGAGTTTCTCAGGAACCTGCGGATTGCCGAGACCATCTTTGTAGAGATTAAACAGGTGCAGGCGCAGTCCGTGCTTCACTTCGCACTCGCCCAGATCGTGCAAGTGCGGCTGCCAGTGCCGGTATTGGGAGAGGTCGTCTGCCACATGCCGGGACAAAAGAATATGCCCGGCATCGCCGCAATCCATCACCCGCTGCGCGACATTGATTCCTGATCCCGCTATGTTCGTTTTGTCGTTAACGTCGGTGACCCGATTGACCGGGCCGCTGTGAACGCCCATCCGCACCTGAATGTTCGGATGCTCTTGCAACGCTCTGCTGATCTCGAGTGCACATCGTACCGGCTCTTCCGGACTGTGGAAAAAAAGGAGCGCCATCCCGTCTCCGGTCGGCATTCGGATTAATTTTCCGCTTGTTTCCGCTGCCCGAAAACATTCGGTGCTTCGCACGGTCTGATTCAGTTTCTGCAGCAACTCGATCTGCTCATTGACGAGCAATTTCGAATAACCGACGACGTCAATTAGCAAGAGATGCGCGATCTCAAGGGGGAGATCCGGCTTAGTCTCCTCGGACGTGTTTTGGGCGTTCACTCTCTTCCGAAGATAGCAATACGTTGCCCGTTATCGAGGGCAAATAGCCCGCATCAACCCAAAGGGCCGGCTCCAGTAGCCTCCGGGTGGACTCCGTGACGGCGAACGAATAATTGTTTCGCGCGGCCCCGAACTAAGCCTGGGCCGAAGGCCGCCACATTGAGGACGATCATGATAAGAGCGAAAAGATACATTCCCATCATCAGCCCGATCCCGGCGTGCATCGCACAAATACAGCTGAGCCAAGTCTTACGTGTCTTGTTATTCCAAATAAAAAATGGATATCCGATTTCCAGCATACAAATAAATATTCCCGCGACTGGGAACAGGTATTTCCATCTTACCAGTGTGTCGGGATCAATGACGTTGAATGGGGGACGGATGAGCGCGCGCCACACGCTCGAACCATCCCACCACCCGCGTCCCAAACATTTGGCGAGACCGCTGAAAAAATAGATGAGACACAAGTGAAGCTGAAGAATCCGACGCCAAAAACCGAGAAGCTGTGGGTCTTTCGATTGCGATTTCCGTAATAGCCAGTCGAGCGAATATCGATCCGGGAGCGGTGAAAGCATCAGGTAAAAGAGTCCGATAGTCATGAAGTTATCCACACCGTACGACATAAACCCTCCGCTCTTCGTTGCGCATAAATGGAGAAACCATGCAAGAATCGCAGAGAAGCGGCAGGCAAGCCCGAGGAGAAGGCCGCACCCGGAAACAAGCAAACAAATCCACGCGACGATAAGACCCGTCTCTTCACGCAAGCCAACGTGCGTCCCAAGAGCGACAAGCCAACCTAGCGTTGGAACAAAACGGCTTTCCACAGAAAGAAGCGCTTCTGCAAGGTCGCGGCTGATCAATCCAGCGGGGGTTCCGGAAAGGAAATAATTCCAGTCGTTCCGTAACGACAAGGAATAGAGCGCTACTTGGAGACCGAGACCGAACCGTAGGATAGTCAGCCACGAATCGGACTCGACTGGGAAGAGGAATTCTGCTAGCCGTTTTCTCAACGCTCGTCCCCCGATTTGTCCTTTCCGTCGCGCAGGCTGAAATCGTACGCGTACAAAAATTCGTACGATTCTCTTTTTCCATGCTCGAATTCGGTTATGCCAGGCAATCTGATCGATCCGAACACCGCACGAACTGTTTTCACCTCGGGATGCTCGCGCCAAACCGATCGAGCTACCATCTTCACCAGATGTTCGCGCAGAGCGTCGTAAGGGGTGCGCCCGATCTTATCCAGCAAACCGGCCAGGCGTAAGCCGGCCGCGGCGCTGTTCACCCGCGGCAGCTCATATTCAACATGTCCATCCGGGTAATGTATCTCAAGAACGAGCTTGTAACTGCCTGGGACGTTTGGCGCAAAGTAGTTATACCCCGTTTCGATTCCGGCGATGTGGAGATACGTTGCGATGGCTTGCCGCACCGGATTTGATGCTGCCATACGCTGGCCCAGGGCAGCGGACATAGCCGCGTCCGCCTTCTGTGAAAATCTCTTGAACGAAGGAGGAAAAATCGTCGGTCCCCGCGCGATCAGCTCCAGCGTGTCGCGACAGGAAAACGCAATAATCAACAGAAAATGCAGGCTGAACCACGCCAAATAAAAATACTTTTGGCGTAGCACCTGTTCACCTTTCGGAAGCGAAACAGAGAGTGACGCTTCTTATTGGAACGTATCCAGGACGCTCTTTATGTCCGTTGCGCTATCAGCGCTAAGGTGGCTCACGACGTTAGGATCATTAGCGACAGACTCTCCAGCCGGTCCGCGTTTGGCAATTTCCGACGTCGTGACCTTATCAGTCTTAATACCTGTCTTAGCGGAGTGCGGAAGAGGCGGATAGTGCTCTACAGGGGCGGCGGGGTGATCCAAAAAATTAATATCGTATTGATCTTCTCCGAAGTGCCTCAATGCCTCTACGAACGCATCTTTGCTCTTGACGTCGACATACTCGGTCGCAGTTCGTCCAATTTTTAGATTAAACTTTTTGGGGCCAACGGTCTGTTTCTGCGATCCGGCCGCAAAGGCGCGGAAGCTGACGGCAGCGCCGATCGCAATAATCGCTAGTACAGCAAATACGAATGGTCTTGATAGGATTTTCATGGTGTCCACTGGTTTGACTTCGCGCGTCTGAATTGGCAAGCCCAAAATTTCGTCGCCTCCGTGCGAGAGACGCTGTGGGCAGAGGGAATACCGTCCCGCCATAACTTTTCGCGAATAAAGGAGGAGCGGCGTCGTCAAACTTTGCCACCCAAACCAGCGTACACGAGCCGGAAACAATGCGATCCGAGATTGCCTTCGCCGAAAGCACGACAAGTTCTTGCAATCTCAAGAGCTTTCCTGTCTTCTCGACGTTTCCTACTCATGACGTCATGACTCGTTCGTGGTTGCTGCTCAGGCCTTTGCTTGCTGGATTGGTCCTGACCCTGCTGCAACTCGCGATGGCGATCGGTCTGCTTGCGCCGGACGGGCCGCTTTCATATCGCTATTCGACTCTGGTCCAGCACGACAGCTATTGGTTTATGAACATCGTCGACCACGGGTACCAGACGATTGTGCCGCCCATCGATCACAAGGTCATGGAAGTGTCGAACGTTGCATTTTTTCCCGCTTACCCTGCGATTGCTGCGTTGCTTCGCTACGGGCTCAACATCGACACGGGCAACGCGCTGCTCATCACCGCTCAACTGGCTGCCTGGGGTTTTTGGAGTTATTTCTTTCTCTTTTGCGATCGCTGGAATGTTTCGCCTGCGCTCCAATTTGGCGGCGCATTATTGATTCTCGCGCATCCGGCTGCCTTCTTTCTGATTGCTGCTTATTCCGAGTCGCTTTTCCTGATGGCGCTGCTGGGTTTCATTTATTGGAGCAGTGCGGAGGGCCGTGCTGCGAGAGTCTGGGCAGCGCTGCACGGCATCGTGATGTCCGCCACGCGGATTGTTGGAATTGTGTGCGCGGCTTTTCCAGTAGTGCGCTCGGTCTTCACTAACGGACGGACGGACTTGCGTGAGCCACGAGCGTGGCTCCGTAAACACACGCCTGCGATCGGTTTGATGCTGGTGGCAACATCCGGAGCAATCGCGTTCTTCGTTTACTGTCAATTGCGCTGGGGCCACTGGGATATTTATATGCTCACCCAAGCGGCCGGCTGGGGGATCGTTCCGGATTATTTGGCAGTGTTTAAACCGTCCAGCTATCACTGGCTTGTTCCAGCACTCAATGATCCGACAGAAGCCAGCCAAATGTCGATGACTCTGGGTGCACTGTTCTTTTTCGGTGTCGTGTTTTGCGAGTTGCTCGTTGCACTGCGGCGCGCCCGCGACACGGCGGGCAGGCTCAGGTCGCGCCCTATCGCGATTCGGAAAAGAACAAACTGGCCCACGCGCGTCGGCATCTATTTCTGCGCCGCCGCGGTCTATTACATCTCAGTCAGCGGCGTAGCCTGCGTGGACATGGAAAGCATGCTTCGCTACGAATTTTGCGTGCACGCGCTGATCGTGCTGGCACTTTTGAATTTTCTGCGCCAAATTCGGACGCCGCCGATGTTCGTGCGGGCGATCGGGATGGCGGCAGCAGCGTTGATCATCGCTGCCGGGTTAAGCGTCCAGGGCTGGTACGTTTGGAATTTCACGCGCGGAAACTGGGTTGCGTAGAAGAAGATGAAAACAAAAGTAGCCATTATCGGTGCCGGACCGGCGGGTTTGACCGCTGGTTACCTCCTGTCAAAGGAGGAAGTCGACGTGATTATATTGGAAGCCGATCCGGTTTACGTCGGTGGTATTTCGCGCACTACCACTTACAAAGGTTTCCACTTCGATATCGGCGGACACCGTTTCTTTTCCAAATCGAAAGCGGTCGAAGATCTGTGGACCGAGATTTTGCCGAACGACATGCTCGTGCGACCACGTTCCTCGCGCATTTTCTATGGCGGTAAGTTTTTTTCGTATCCGCTAAGGCCGTTTGAAGCGTTGCTGAAGCTTGGCATCTTCAGATCGGTTTTCTGCGTCCTTTCCTGGCTGAAAGCGCGCTTCTTTCCGGTGCCGAACCCGCGCAATTTCGAAGAGTGGGTCAGTAATCAGTTCGGCAAACGGCTCTTCAACACATTCTTCAAAAGTTATACCGAAAAAGTTTGGGGAATGAGCTGCAAAGAAATCTCCGCCGACTGGGCCGCGCAACGCATTAAAGGACTTTCACTCGGCAGCGCGATCAAGAACGCGGTTTTTCCGCAGCGCTACAACGGGGATCGAACAAAAGTAATTAAGACGCTGATCAATTCTTTCCGCTATCCGCGCCGAGGACCGGGCATGATGTGGGAAGTGTGTGCCGAAAAAATGCAGGCCATGGGTGGCAAGCTCGAGACGGGCTGTAAAGTCACTCGCTGTTCTTACGATGAAACCTCCGGTAGCTGGACGGTCGAATACAAAGATCGACAGGGCGATTTGCATACCATCGAAGCCGAACACGTCATTTCATCCGCGCCGATGCGAGAATTGGTATGCGGATTGTCGCCCGCCGTGAGCGACCGAACGAAACGCGCTGCCGAAAGTCTCAAATATCGCGACTTCCTCACGGTCATGCTCATCTTGAAAGATCGACAAATGTTCGATGACAACTGGATCTACATTCACGATCCGAGCGTCAAAGTTGGTCGTGTCCAAAATTTCCGCTCTTGGTCGCCAGAGATGGTGCCGGAGCCCGACAAGGTTTGCTACGGCCTTGAATATTTCTGTTTCGAGCACGACGGCCTTTGGGATTCGAGCGATAACGAATTGATCGAGCTGGCCCAGCGTGAGCTGATCAAGATCGGCCTTGCCAGAGAGGGAGATTTGGTCGATGGGTGTGTTGTTCGTCAGAAAAAAGCGTATCCGGTTTACGACGACGATTACGCGCGCCATGTCGCGACGATTCGGCAGGAACTCGATGACCGTTATCCCAATCTGCACCTTGTCGGACGCAACGGCATGCACAAATACAACAATCAGGATCACGCCATGATGACCGCTATGTTGTGCGTGGAAAATATTCTGGCCGACACCAAGCTTTACGATCTCTGGCAGGTAAACGCCGACGCCGAATATCACGAGGCGGGTCCCGCGGCGACCGAAGAGACGATTGGTACCGGACTGCGTCTCGTCCCGACGCGCGTGGTTGCCGCGCCGGAGCTCGCGCCGGAAGGCTAGCTATTCGCTAAAACGCGTGACCGGCGGCTCTTCGCCTTTGTCATTCCGAGCGGAGTCGAGGAATCTCTAACTATTCCTTTTCAAATTCTTCGACCGGCGGGCAAGAGCAGAACAGATTTCTGTCGCCATAAACATTGTCGATGCGCGCGACTGTCGGCCAGAATTTGTGCTCGCGCGTCCAGGGCGCGGGGAAAGCCGCCTGGTCGCGCGTGTAGGGCCGGTCCCATTTCTCAGAAGCGATTTGCAGCGCAGTGTGCGGCGCGTTTTTGAGCAAGTTATTTTGTCGATCCTGTCTTCCGCTGGCGATTGTTTTCATCTCCGCGTGGATGGAGATCATTGCCTCGCAAAAACGATCGAGCTCGTGCTTTGGCTCGCTCTCTGTTGGCTCGATCATCATTGTCCCGGCCACGGGGAATGAAACGGTCGGCGCGTGAAAGCCGTAGTCCATTAAACGCTTTGCGACATCTTCCACTTCGATACCCGCGCTTTTCCACTGGCGAAGATCGACAATGCACTCGTGCGCGACGAGGCCGTGTTTACCTTTGAAAAGCACTGGGAAATAGGGATCAAGTCGCTTCGCGATATAATTTGCGTTTAGAATTGCGACCTCGCTCGCTCGTTTCAATCCGTCGGCACCCATCATACGGATATACATCCATGTAATGGTGAGTATACTCGCGCTCCCAAACGGAGAGGCCGCGACATTGCCGACCTTTCCGCCGCCGTAACGATAATCTGATTCATTGCCGCTGGGTGGACGCATTCCGCGTTCGCCTTCGCCGAAAATGACTTTGCCGGTTTCAGGATCGAGAATGGATTCTCGCGGAAGATACGGAGCCAGATGTTTAGCGACGCCGATCGGCCCGACACCCGGGCCGCCGCCACCGTGCGGAATGCAAAAGGTTTTGTGCAAATTTAAATGACAAACATCGGCGCCGTAATCGCCGGGGCGGCAAAGACCGACCTGCGCATTCATGTTTGCGCCGTCCATGTAAACCTGCCCGCCGTGCGCGTGCACGATGTCGCAGATCTCGCGGATGGTCGGTTCAAAAACGCCGTGCGTCGAAGGATATGTCACCATCAGCGCGGCGAGGTCGCGCGCGTGCGCGTCGGCTTTGGCGCGCAGATCGGCCAGATCAATGTCTCCATCTTTCAAACACGCAACCGGAACAACTTTGAAACCGGCCATGACTGCGCTGGCCGGGTTGGTTCCATGCGCCGAAGCCGGGATAAGGCAAACGTTGCGATGCGTTTCACCGCGCGAAGCGTGATACTCCCGGATCGCGAGCAGACCTGCGAATTCGCCCTGCGACCCTGCGTTGGGCTGCAGTGAAATCGCATCGAAGCCGGTAATTTCGGCCAACCAGATTTCGAGCTGTTCGCCCATCTCCATATAACCGGCAGTCTGTGCTGGAGGCGCAAACGGATGCAGCTTGGAAATTTCAGGCCACGAGATCGGAAACATTTCCGCGGTCGCGTTCAATTTCATCGTGCACGAACCGAGCGGGATCATCGAAGTGGTTAGTGAAAGATCACGCGATTCGAGTTTTTTCAGATAACGCAGCATCTCCGTCTCGGTATCGTGCGTGTTGAAGATGGGATGGGTGAGAAATTGGGAAGCGCGGATTGCGGATTGCGGAATGCGGTTCGGTTGCTCGCCGAGATCGGCATCTGCCACATCGCGGACATGCGTGCCGCGAAAGATCGACATCAGCAGCTCGATGTCACGGGGCGTTGTCGTTTCATCGAATGAAATGCCGACTGCGCCCGGGCCGAGTGCACGCAGATTGCAGCCAGCTTTTTCCGCGTGCTCCAAAATGGCCGCGCTGGACTCAACTTCGACGCAAAGCGTGTCGAAGAAGTCCGCATACGAGATTTGAAGGCCAAGAGCGCGCAAACCATTGGCGAATTGACTCGTTAGTTTGTGAACGCGCTCCGCGATCGCGCGCAATCCTTTCGGGCCGTGATAAACAGCGTACATCGACGCGATGACGGCGAGAAGAACCTGAGCAGTGCAGATGTTGCTTGTCGCTTTGTCGCGGCGGATATGTTGCTCCCGGGTCTGCAAAGCAAGGCGATACGCTCGACGGCCTTCAGCATCGTACGAAACGCCCACGAGACGGCCAGGCATGTGGCGCTTGAGTTGGTCGCGTGTGGCGAAGAATGCGGCGTGTGGTCCGCCAAATCCCAACGGCACCCCAAAACGTTGCGTGTTCCCGATCGCAACGTCGGCGCCGAATTCACCCGGAGGTTTTAGTAATGTCAGCGCAAGAATATCGGCAGCGACGACAATGAGCGCACCGGCCTGATGCGCTTGCCTTACGAAATCGGCGTAGTCGTAAATGGCGCCATCCGTGGTTGGGTATTGGACGAGCGCGCCGAAAACGGTGTCGTCGAATTTGAAACGCGAGTAATTGTCGATCCTGATCTCGATGCCGAGCGGTTTCGCGCGTGTTTGGATAACGCCAATCGTTTGCGGATGACAATTGTCGGCGACGAAGAACGTTTTTCGATTCGGTGCGACCGCGTGGCAAAGCGACATCGCTTCAGCGGCGGCCGTGGCTTCATCCAACAGCGACGCGTTCGCGATATCAAGCGCGGTCAGGTCCGTGATCATCTGTTGGAAATTGAGCAGCGCCTCCAGCCGGCCTTGCGCTATCTCAGCCTGGTAAGGTGTGTATGCAGTATACCAACCGGGGTTCTCAAGAATGTTTCGCTGAATGACGGGCGGCGTAATGCAATCGGAGTAGCCGGCCCCGACGAATGAGCGTGCGATTTTGTTCTTCTTCGCGATCGCACGCAGCTCGGCCAACGCTTCAATCTCCGATTTCGCGTCCGGCAGGTTCAGTTGTCGATCTAACCGGATATTTTTTGGAACGGCAGCGTCGATCAGCGCATCGAGATTTTCGAAGCCTACTTCGCGCAACATGTCCCGAACTTCGTCTTCGCTGGGACCGATGTGACGACGCGCGAATGAATCGAAATCAGTGGTTCGTTCGCGCAATTTCATTTGAAGAGACTACGGAAGCGGGATCGTGCTTCAAGTTTGTCGGCGCTTCCGGGAACCTACCATTTACTTTGAGTCGTAGGTTTTGACACCGCGGCTTTTTAACTGCGCGCGGAGCTCAGCGAGGTGTTGATGGTTTCGGGTCTCAACCGTGCAGAGAACGTTTACCGCGGAAACGTCCGAACTGGCGAAGGCACGGTCATGGACCACTTGTTTGATGCTCGCGCCATTCGAAGCGATTTGCGCCGCCAAATCGGCCAAACCGCCCGGTCGATCGCTGATGATGGCAGTGAATCGGCCAAGGCGGCCATCTGCGACCAGACCGCGTTCGATCACGCGGCTGAGCACGTTTGGATCGATGTTGCCGCCGCAAAGTAAAAGCACCACGCGCTTGCCTGCGAGCTCCTTTAATTTTCCAGACATGCACGCGGCGAGTGGCGTGGCCGCTGCTCCTTCGACGACGCTTTTCTCCAATTCGACCAGACGCAGGATCGCCAGAGCGATATGGTCTTCGGTCACGGTGAGAACAAGATCGACAAGTGGTCGCGCGATTTGGAACGCATTCGAGCCGACCTGTGGGATGGCGAGTCCATCCGCGAGCGTTGGATGCATCGCGATCTTCGTCGGTTTGCCGGCTTCCAGTGCTGCTGAAAAACTCGCAACGTTCTCTGCTTCAACCGCGACAATCTTCACGTTCGGTCGCACCGTTTTGACGGCCAAAGCTACACCGGCGATCAAACCGGCGCCGCCAACCGGGATGATGACGGCGTCAAGATTAGGAACCTGTTCGACAATCTCCAGGCCCATCGTTCCCTGGCCCGCAATAATCGCAGGATCATCGTAGCCGTCGACATAGGCCAGGCCTTTCTCCTTTGCCATCTCATGCGCGTGCGCTTTTGCTTCGCTGAAGTCTTTCCCGTGTAGAACGACAGTCGCACCGAGTTTCTCGCAATTGGTTACCTTGACGAGAGGCGAAAACTTCGGCATTACGACGGTCGCGGGAATGCCGAGCAACTTGCCCTGATAAGCGAGGGCTTGGGCGTGATTGCCAGCGGAGGCTGCGATGACACCGCGCTTCTGTTGGCCGGCGGACAGTTGTGAGAGCGCATTCCGTGCGCCGCGTTCCTTGAAACTTCCCGTCCGCTGCAAGTTGTCTAGCTTGCAGAAAATCTCCATCCCGGTGATTTCGCTCAGCGGGATAGAAGGCGGGCAAGGCGAATAGTAAACTGGACCACTGATTCGTTCGCGCGCCGCTTCGATATCCGCAAACGTAACCACTATTAACTTTCGAGCGCGGCCTGCGCCGCCGCCAATCGTGCAATCGGAATCCGGAACGGGCTGCAACTCACGTAATCCAAACCAAGCCGGTGACAGAATTTGACGCTTGAAGGCTCGCCGCCATGCTCACCACAAATTCCGAGTTTGATGTTCGGCCGGGTCTTGCGTCCCAGGTCGCGAGTGATTTCCATTAACCGACCAACACCCTTTTGATCGATCGTCGCGAAGGGATTTGCATCGACGATATCGAGTTCGGCGTAGGCGGGCAGGAAACTGCCGGAATCATCCCGGCTCATTCCCAGCGTTGTCTGTGTGAGATCGTTCGTGCCAAAGCTGAAGAACTCGGCGTCGCGCGCGATCTGGTCGGCCACCAAAGCGGCGCGTGGGATTTCGATCATTGTTCCGACAAGATAATTAAATTTCGTCTGCTTTTCCTTTGTCACTTCGCCGGCGACGCGGCGGACGATGTCGATCTGAAGCTTCAGTTCGCGCGGGAATCCAACCAGCGGAATCATGATTTCCGGATGGACCTTAATTCCTTTGGCTTCTACTTCGGCGGCGGCTTCAAAAATTGCGCGCGCCTGCATCTCGGAAACTTCAGGAAAAGAGATGCCGAGCCGGCAACCGCGATGACCGAGCATCGGATTAAATTCGTGCAGCTCGTGCACGCGCCGCGCGATTTGTTCAACCGCAACGCCGAGTTTGTTTGCCAGTTCGCTTTGCTGTGCGTGGTCGGCCGGCAGAAATTCGTGCAGCGGCGGATCGAGAAAGCGGATCGTAGCGGGCAACCCCTTTAGCGCGGTAAAGATGCCGACGAAGTCGCCGCGCTGATAGGGAAGTAATTTGGCCAACGCACGCGCTCGCTCGTCCTTTGTGCCGGCGAGGATCATCTCCCGCATGGCATCAATTCGTTCGCCTTCGAAAAACATATGCTCCGTGCGGCAGAGCCCAATCCCTTCCGCGCCAAATGCGACGGCGTTTGTCACTTGCTCGGGCGTATCGGCATTTGCCCGCACGCCGAGCGTGCGAAATTCGTCCGCCCATTTCATCAACTTCGCGTACTCTTGATAGGTGATGCTTTTCCTCGGATCGAGCGATCGATCCACGAGCACCTGCACAATCTCCGACGGCGCAGTCGCGACTTCTCCGGCAAAGACTTCGCCTGCCGTTCCATCGATCGAGATGTAATCCCCCTGCTTCAAACTCGTGCCGTTCGCGCTCAGGATACGTTTCTGGTAGTCGATTTGAATCCCTTTTGCGCCGCAGACGCATACTTTTCCCATCTGCCGCGCCACCAGGGCGGCATGCGAAGAAACTCCGCCGCGCGAAGTGAGAATTCCCTCCGCCGCGATCATCCCACGCAAATCTTCCGGTGAGGTTTCAATGCGCGCGAGCACGACCTTTTCTCCTTTTTCCGAGCGGGCTACTGCTTCTTCCGCGCTGAAAACGACATGGCCGGATGCTGCGCCAGGGCCAGCCGCCAGGCCGCTGCCGATTTTTTTTGCGTCGCGTACCGATTGTCGATCAAAAATTGGCGCCAAAAGATGGGCGAGCGAATCGGCTGGAACACGCCGCACGGCGTCTTTCCTGGTTATTAATTTTTCACCAACCATGTCGACGGCGATGCGGACTGCGGCATGGCCGGTGCGCTTGCCGTTTCGGGTCTGCAAAATGTAGAGGCGATTTTCCTCTACCGTGAATTCGAGGTCCTGCATGTCTTTGAAGTGATGTTCAAGAATCGTGCGGACTTTCATCAGCTCTTTGTGCGCTGCGGGCATTTCTTTTGCCAGATCGCCAATCGGATGCGGCGTCCGCACACCGGCGACGACATCTTCGCCCTGCGCGTTAATCAAATATTCACCATAGAACACCTTCTCGCCGGTAGCCGGATCGCGCGTGAACGCGACTCCCGTCCCGCTGGTTTCGCCCATATTTCCGAACACCATCGTCTGGACGTTGACCGCCGTGCCCCAGTCGTGCGGAATCCCGTATTTCCGTCGATAAACGATGGCGCGATCATTCATCCACGAGCCGAAAACTGCGCCGATTGCTCCCCAAAGTTGTTCGCTTGGATCCTGTGGAAACAATTTTCCGGTCCGCTCCTTGATCAACGCTTTAAACCTCTGCACAAGCTCCTTCAAATCGGCGACCGTTAATCGCACATCCGGGAAGTCATGCTTGCCGTAGCGTTCGTCTTTTAGATGTTCGATGACGCTCTCGAAGGGTTCGTGATCTTCGCCCGGCCGTTTCTGAACGCCCATAACCACGTCGCCGTACATCTGCAGGAAACGCCGATACGAATCCCAGGCAAACCGCCGGTTGTTCGTTTTTTTTGCCACGATCTCCACCACTTCGTCGTTCATCCCGAGATTTAGAATCGTATCCATCATTCCCGGCATGGAATCGCGCGCGCCGGAGCGCACGGAGACGAGCAAAGGACACTCCTTATGCCCGAGCTTCTTGCCGATCGAGTTCTCGACTTTGGCCATTGCCGCCGCGACTTCTGCTTGCATTTGGGGCGGGTAGGAGCGGCTGTGATCGTAAAAGTAAGTGCAAACCTCAGTTGTAATTGTGAACCCCGGCGGCACGGGCAGGCCGATCCGGGTCATTTCGTGGAGGTTTGCGCCCTTGCCGCCTAGCAGCGGCTTCATGCTGCCCGATCCATCGGCGTGTCCGTCGCCGAAATAGTAAACATACCGAGGCGTTTTCCTTCTTTTTCCGCGAACTGTCGCGCGCACCTTCGATGTCGTTCTTGCTCTCGCGCGCTGAATTCCCTTTCGCACGCTGAATTTTCGTTTTGTGACCATGATTGTGAAGCCCGGAAGAGCGCCAGTAGAGGAAAACGGCAAAGTAGTTTCGGGTGTCGC
>Ga0209155_1000982_pt1 | contig 13495 bp, 15 predicted proteins | sample GraSoiAngelo_122_FD_185879 | JGI IMG/M metagenome (GOLD analysis project Ga0209155, IMG submission 185879) | Grasslands soil microbial communities from the Angelo Coastal Reserve, California, USA - 14_0927_02_20cm (SPAdes) (version 2) | ecosystem: Environmental > Terrestrial > Soil > Grasslands ... | reverse complement strand
CGATCGCCCGTGACGATCTCGACCTTACCCCGAATCTTCGGCAGCAACGAGGCGATCACGTCCTCTGCCTCGAAACCGTCGCTGCCGACCACCTCCACTCCGATGGCGGCCAGGACCTCACGGATGATGGGCTCCTGTGGTTCGAGCTCGGGCGGCATGTTGCCGCGCTCCAGGCGGGCCGTCTTGTAGCTGGGAATGACGTCGACGCGAAATTTCGGGCGCCAATCCTCGTCGGTCGCCACCAGGATGGCACGCGGTTTACGGTCGGTAACCAATCGGGCGAGCATGTCGAGAAAACCGCGGACGGCGTTCACCGGTTGGCCGTCCGACGCCTTGAAAGCCGTCACCGGGATGCCGAAGAACGCGCGGAACATCACGCTCGATCCGTCGATCAACAGCCAATCCGCCGCCATCGCAAAGGATCGTATCCCAGGGAGGTTTAGAGCCCCCCACCCCGACCCTCTCCCACAAGGGGGCAGGGAGATTCGGTGAGGGCCGATTCGAGCTGGGCGCCGAGCGAAAGAATTGTGTATTCATCACGCGGCCGTCCAACCAGCTGGATACCGATGGGCAGCCCGCTGGTGCTCATCGCCAGCGGCAAGCTGATCGCCGGCTGTCCGGTGCAATTGAAGGGATGCGTGAAACTCAGCCAGTCAAGGAACTCCGCCGAGGCGGTCTCGACGTTCTGGCCCAGGGTCCCGATTTTCGGCGCCGGATAGGTCAGCGTCGGTGTGAGCAACACGTCGATCTGCTCCCAGGTCGCGATCAATTTCCGGGCTTGCTGGTGCAGCCGCGTCAGTGTCTGCAGGTATTCGACGGCCGTCGACGATGAAGCGGCCTCGAACATCAGCCGGTTGAGCGGATCCAGGAGCTCGGTCCCCTCGATGGGGAGTGAACCGACCGCGGTAACAGCCAGCGTCTGGATTAGGGGGCGGAACTGGGCAAGGTCGGGCGTGATGCGCCTCACCGCATGACCCAAACGCGCGAGCTCCTTCGCGATTGATTCGACCGCCGCGACGACGTCCGCGTCAACCTTCGTCGGGGCATCCACCGTCCATCCAATTCGTAACATCGGCGGTTGCCGTTGCGCCGCTGGAAGGAACGGTTGCTCGATGTCGGCCCAGTAGGGATCACCCGGCAGGTGGCCACTCATCGCGTCGAGTCCGAGCGCGACGTCGGTCACCGTTCGGGCGATCACGCCGCTGGTGGACAGACCGGCCCAATCTTCGCCGAGCAGCGGACCGCTGGAGATCCGGCCGCGCGACGGCTTCAACCCGACCACGCCGCAACACGAGGCCGGGATCCTGACCGAGCCACCGCCGTCCCCGCCATGGGCGAGACCGCAGAGCCCGGCGGCGACCGCCGCAGCGGCCCCTCCGCTGGATCCGCCCGCCGTCCGGCTCTTGTCCAGCGGGTTGCGCGCTGGAGGAAACATCGGACCTTCGGTGACCGGCCGGGTCCCAAACTCCGGCGCATTCGTCTTTCCCAGGATGACCGCTCCCTCCTCTTTCAAGCGCCCAATGGCGAAGCTGTCGACCTGAGCAATGGATCTTTCGAACACGCGCGACGCCAGGCTATTGCGGTAGCCGGCAAGCGCCGAGGTCTCCTTGATCGAGATCGGCACACCGTTCAGCAAGCCCTGCCGTTCCCCGCGCGCGATCCGCTTTTCAGCGGCGGTCGCCTGGCTTTCCGCAAGCTCACGGGTGAGGAGCACGTAGGAATTGAGCTCCGGATCGATGCGAGCGATGCGGTCGTAGTAGAGCGCAACGAGCTCACCCGGCTTCAGTTGCTTCGCCGCGATGGCCCGGGCTTGCTCGAATGCCGGCTTCAGCGCCCAGGCCTCGTCGATCACGCGGTTACTCTATCGGCTCACAAAAACAGCCCGCCAGCGCACTGGCGGGCTGTGCATGAAGGGGGTAGCTCAGCGAGATTCGAGAGCGGCCTCGGCTTCGATCTCCTCTTTGGCCTCGGCCGGAGTCTTGGCAGGCACCGCCTCGACGTCGATTTCCAGCTTCACCTCGTCACCGACGACGAACCCGCCGGCTTCCAGGGCCTGGTTCCACGTCAGGTTGAAATCTTTGCGATTGACCTTCGTCTCGGCGTTGAAACCGATGCGGCGGTTTCCCCAGGGATCCTTGACCTCACCGGTAAAACCCGCGTCGAGCGTGACTTCCTTGGTGAGGCCGTGAATCGTCAGATCGCCGATGACCTTGAAATGCGACGGGTCCGTCCCTTCGACGCGCGTGCTTTTGAACGTGATGGTCGGGTAATTCGCGACGTCAAAGTGACCGTCGGCGCTTCGCAGGTGATTGTCCCGCATCTCCACGCCGGTGTTGATGGTCGCCGGATCGAGCACAACCTCCACCCTGGCCCGGCTCAGGTTGTCGCTGTCGGTGTCGATCCACCCCTCCTTGAGTTTCATCTCGCCACGCACCCTCGACATCATGTGTCGAATGGTGAACGTGACACTCGTGTGATAGGCGTCAATTGCCCACTTCATGGCTCAGTCCTCCCGGTTTTAGATTGTTGCGTGAGCAACATTATTCAATGCAACAAACTGGTAGGGCAAAATATTCCGGTGGGGAGTGAGCTGAAACCGGCCGAGTTGCGGGCCTGGCGCGCCTTCCTGGACGCGCAGGCCACCCTGCTACGCCGCCTGGAGGCGGAGCTCGTGGCCGGCGAGGGGATGACGCTGGCCGAGTTCGATGTCCTGGCACAGCTCTGGATGGCCCGGGATGGCCGGCTCCGGATGACCGAACTCTCGGGACGAGTTCGGCTGAGCCGCAGTGGGATCACGCGGCTGGTCGACCGGCTGGTTCGGGTCGGGCTGGTCAAGCGCGGAAACTGCGCGACGGACCGCCGCGGGACATGGGCGATCCTGACGCCAGCCGGCAACGCCCGGCTTCGCCGGGCCCGACCCCTCCACCTGCGCGGCGTCCGGCAGCATTTCGCTCGGCGGCTTTCCGCTGCCCAACTCGGCGAGCTCGCCGACGCGCTCGAGCCCCTGGCCGCTGCTGATATGCGACCAGAAACCGTGGAGGCAGCCCGCCAGCCGTGACGTCCAAGTGGCGGACGATGATCGGCGTTTCGCTGGGTGCCTTCTGCCCGCCGCTGGGCGTGAGCACAATCTCAATCGGACTGCCCGCAATCGCGAGCTCCTTCCATCAGCCGGTAACCTCCACCGAATGGGTCATCGTGACCTACACGCTCGTGATCACCGCCCTGTTGATGACCTTCGGACGCCTCGGCGACCTGGTGAGCACGAAGCGGCTGTACGTGATCGGGTTCGGCGTTTTCACGCTCGGCGCGCTCACCAGCGGTCTCAGTCCGGGCTTCGGCTGGTTGCTCGCCAGCCGCGCCGTCCAGGGGTTGGGCGGCGCGATGATGTTTTCCGTGGCGGCGGCGATCGTGACGCGGGCGTTTCCACCATCGGAGCGCGGGCTGGCACTCGGGATCAACGCCGTTTTCATCTACGCCGGGTTGACCGTCGGTCCGCTGGTCGGCGCCTTCGTGCTCCTCACCTCGTCGTGGCGAGGCCTGTTCCTGGTGAGCGTCCCGCTTGGCATCGCCGGCGTCCTGCTTGCGCTCCTTTTCTTGCGTGATCCCGACGTGCCTCTGCGTCGCGATCGCACTCAGTTTGACCTGGTCGGCGCCCTCCTGGGCTCGCTCGCCCTGCTGTGCCTGCTCCTGGTCCTGAGCCAGGGACCCACGTGGGGTCTGCAGTCGCCCGCAACGATCGCCCTGGTGATCGCCAGCGTTGCGCTCGCCTTTGGCTTTCAGCGCTGGGAACGGCGGGCGCCGGCGCCGATGGTCGACCTGAGCATGTTCGCCGACCGCCTCTTCTCGGCGGCGTTGGCCAGCAGCGTGCTCGCTTACCTCGCCATCTTCATGCTCAATCTGCTGGTGCCCTTTTACCTCATCCATGGGCTTGGCTTCGACTACCTTCATGCCGGGATCCTCCTGACGCCCGTACCGATCGCGATGGTCGTCTTCGCGCCGATCAGCGGTTGGCTTTCCGACCGGATCGGCTCGCGATTGTTGACGGCGGGCGGAATGTTGCTGGTCGCCATCAGCTTCTACTGGCTCAGCCGGCTCGGGATCCATCCCAGTTATCTGGACCTCGTGCCGCCGTTGTTGATCAACGGCGTGGGAACCGGCCTCTTCACCTCACCGAATAACAGCGCCGTGATGGGCGCGGTTCGCCCGGGCCGGGTGGGCACCGCAGCCGGGCTGCTCGCCACCAGCCGGAGCCTGGGGATGGCGCTGGGTACCGCCACGGCGGCGGCGGTCACTGCGCTGCGCCTGCCGATCCACCTGGCGGACCATCTCACACCGGCGGTGGCGGCGCTCGCCTCCTACCAGGATGGCTTCCTGGTGGCGGGGATTGTTGCCCTGCTCGCCGCGGTGACCTCGATGGTGCGCGGCTCCGCGCGGTCGTTGGCCAGCGGCGCGCGACCGGCCGAGCAACAGGCGATCGGGTAAGCCGTGTGACGGCGCCGAGGACGCTGCACCGCACGACCGTCGCCCAGAGCTGGGCGTGGATGCGCCTGGACATTCTGATTCGGCTGATTCCGCTCACCGTTGGGCCGCTGGTTTTCAGCTGGTTCACGGGCACGCCACTGGCGGACTTTGGCCTGAGCTTCGCGCACCCGCTCCGCGACGTCGCGATATCGATTCCCCTGGGGCTGGCGGGCTTTGCCATCGCCACCGGCTTTGCCAGCTACCTTGGCCGGCGTAGCGGCCGGTGGTTCGTCCCCACCGTGCCGGACCTGACCGTGCAAAGCGTCTACTACATCGTCCTGAACGCCCCCATCGAAGAGTGGTTCTTTCGCGGCTTCGTGCAGGGGATGCTGAGTCGATGGTGGCAGGCGCCGACGATTGCCGTCCTCGTGGCCACCGCGATCTTCGGCGCCTATCACTTGCTTGACCGCTGGGGATGGCGTCCGGTCGTGGGCGCGACGGCGGCCGGGCTCTTTCTGGGCCTGATCTACCTCTGGCAGCCCTCTCCCCCATCGCTGCTCGCCCCCACCCTGGTGCACGCCGCCATTACCTGTGGATTCCTGAGCCTGGGCCCGTACGTCCTCTATTACTGGCGCCGGAAAAGCCTCGGTTAGCCTTCCTCCGGCTGGCCCAGCCACTCCCGCTGTTTGTAGCCCCAGTGATGGCGTGCATAGATACGGCGCAGCGTGCCGGAACGGCTGCGCGTGACCAGGGATTCGGTTTCCGCCCAGTTCATGTGGTACTTCACGCCCTGCAGAACCTCGCCATCGGTGACGCCCGTCGCGGCGAAAAAGACGTCGTCGCTGCGGACCAGGTCGTCGATGCCGAGCACCCGATCGAAGTCGGCGCCGGCAGCCTCGGCCTTGTCCTTTTCTTCCGGGTTGCGGGCGTAGAGCTTGCATTGAATCTCTCCGCCCAGACATTTGAGCGCCGCCGCGGCCAGCACTGCCTCGGGTGATCCTCCGATTCCGAGCAGCACGTCGAGTCCCGACCCCTCGATGGCCGTCATCATCGCACCGGCCACATCACCGTCGCTGATCAGCTTGATGCGCGCCCCGGTTTCACGGACTTCCTTGATCAGATCCTCATGCCGTGGGCGGTCGAGGATGACGACGGTCAGGTTGCTCACCCGCATCCGCTTGGCCCGAGCGACCCGCTGCAGGTTGGCGGCGACGGAATCTTCGATGTTCAGCGTGCCGGCGGCATCGGCGCCGGTCGCGATCTTATGCATGTACGCGACGTGCTTGGCGTCGTAGAGCGATCCCCGCCCGGCGGCCATCGCGACGACGGAGATCGCGTTCGGCAGTCCCTTCGATAGCAGCGTGGTGCCGTCGATCGGGTCGACGGCGACGTCGACTTCGGGCGGGTCGCCGGTCCCGATCTTTTCGCCGATGTAGAGCATGGGCGCCTCGTCTTTCTCGCCCTCGCCGATGACGACCACGCCGTCCATCGGGATCATGCCCAGCGCCCTGCGCATCGCATCGACGGCCGCGCCATCGGCGGTGTTCTTATCGCCGCGGCCCATCCAGCGAGCGCTGGCCAGCGCCCCAGCCTCGGTGACCCGGACCAGTTCGAGGGCAAGGTTGCGACTGATCTCCGCCGAGACGTTTTCCGTCGCTCGGAGCGGTCGGGCCATCAGATACGCTTGCGATGTTCCGGCATCGGCACCCGCACCTACTTTAGCGGGCGGCCCACCGGAGGGGAGAAAGGTGGAAACGACCAGCCAGCCGCCGGTCAAGCTTCCGTCCTGGCCGCGGGCCCGAACCGTGCGCGGTGCTCGGGCCATCCTGCAGACCTTCATCATTTTCCCGTTGATGGGCGCCTTCTCGCCCTTGACGGTGATCGACCGGTATCGCGTCAAAACCATCAAGGGGGGCGCGATCTTCGTTTCCAACCACAGCAGCGCGCTGGATGCCGTGGTCATGTTGCAAGCGCTGCCAAGCCGGTTCCGTTTCCGGGCGTTTGTCGTGGCCGCCGCCGACTCGATCTTCAAGCGGAAGTGGGAAGCGATGCTGACCGAGCTCTTGATCAACACCTTCCCCATTCCACGCGCCGGCGGCGCCCGGCCGGCGCTGGACCGCCTCAAGGAGCATCTCAGCCACGGCTGGTCGGTCGTGATCTTCCCCGAGGGGACACTATCGCGGACCGGCAACATCGGCACCTTCAAGAAGGGCGCCGCCATCCTCGCGATCGATGCCACGGTACCGATCGTGCCGGCCTATGTCGACGGCCTCTACGAAGTCTTCCCGCGTTTTCGCCGGATCCCCCGCCGCCATTCCGCCAGCATCACCTTCGGCGACCCGCTGTCTCCGCAGCCGGGTGAGGACTACGACACCTTCATCGCCCGCGTCGAGCAGGCGGTCCGGACGCTCGCTGGGCCGAAGGGACTGCTTCGCGACAGCGCACCACCTGCGGGCTCGGCCGAAGGCTCGAACTACTGGTACTGATGAAGGACCGTCGTCCGGTTTGGCCTTACCTTGTGGCCGGCCTCAGCATCGTGGTCGTGCTTCTAATCGGCCTCTACATCTGGATTAGCTTGGATTGGTATCGCGCCGAAAACCCTTAGCGAATTCATAGCCTTCCCTCACGCGGGTTTAAGAGCGGCCGGTCAGGATGAATCGTTATGGAGGCACCCGATAATGGCGGGCCCGCAGCCCTTCCCGCCCTGGCGGCGGTCGGCATCATCTCGCTCTTCGTGGCCCTATCGATTGCGACGTACCTGCTGCTGAGCCAGTAGGCTCACGACGCCTCGGCGCTGAGGAGGGCTAGCAAGCTCCGTTCCTCGGGAGAGAGCTTGTAGGGATCCACGTCAGCCTTCTCTTTGACGGGCTTCAGGCCGCCGGCGAGGTAGGCGGCGATGACCGCGGGATGGATGTAGCCTTTCTTGCATACCGCCGGAGTGTTGCCGAGCTCGTCGGCCACCCGTGCGATGGCACGGACGAGCTGTTTCTTGGCGCCACGGGTGTTCGGTCTGGTGATCGTCTCGCGCAGGAATCGGGCGGCGAGGATCGTGCCGGCCCAGGTGCGAAAGTCTTTCGCGGTGAAGTCCTCGCCGCTGATGTCGCGCAAGTATGCGTTCACGTCGGCCGAGTCGATCGGCTTCGCCTCACCACTCTCGTCCAGAAACTGGAAGAGCTCCTGACCGGGGATCTCGAGGAATCGCTTAACGATCCGCGCCAGCCGCCGGTCCTGGAGGTCGACCCGATGCAGCTTGCCGCTTTTGCCCCGAAAGCTGAAATGCACGTCCGCGCCGATCACTTCGGCATGTCGGTTTCGCAGGGTCGTCAGTCCGAACGAACCGTTCTCCTTTCGATACTCCTCGTTGCCGACCCGGATTCTGGTCTCCTCGAGGAGGCGGACGATCGCCGCAAGCACCTTCTCTCGCGGCATACCGGGCCGTTCCAGGTCGCGGTCCGTCTGCTCGCGGATCTTCGGCAAGGCCGCAGCAAAGGCCAGCATCCGGTCGTACTTGACGGCATCGCGAACCTCGCGCCAGCGCGAGTGATATCGGTACTGCTTGCGCCTCCTGGCGTCGCGCCCGGTCGCCTGCAGATGGCCGCGCGGGTCGGGGCAGATCCAGACGTCCGTCCACGCCGGCGGGATGGCCAGGCCCTTGATCCGCCGGATCGTGACCGAGTCACGGATGCCGCGGCCCTCACCGTTGCTGTACGTGAAGCCCTTCCCGGCGCGCTTCCGACGGATCCCAGAGCTCAGATCCGAGACATAGCGCAGGCCGGCGGCTCGCGCCGACTCCATCGGATCGACCAGCCCCGCGGCATCGACCGAATCCGGTGGCCGCCGCGGCTGCTCCACCGCTAGCGCCATCGCCGCTCAATTCCTGTCATTCTCAACCCATTAGATATGATATCGTTAATATAACCTGAGTGGAAGGCCATCAGCCTTCGAAGGAGGTGAATACCTTGACGAGCCTCATCTGGGCGGTCGTCGTCATTCTTGTCGTACTCTGGCTCCTCGGCTGGTCATTCCAGGTTGGCGGGTCCCTGATCTTCCTGCTCCTGGTGCTGGCCATCGCCGGGGTGATCTATAACCTCGTGGCGGGCGGCATGTACGGCGGAGCTCACCACCATCACACCACCGATGTCACCGAGGTCGAGCACCACGACGTCTGAGCCAGACGTTCTAAAGGAAAAGCGGCCCGTCCGGCCGCTTTTTTTGTTGCCCGAGGCCGTCTACAATTTGCCCCAACCGGCCGCGGCGATCACGCAGCCGGGCAGGAGGTGGGGAATGGATGACAGCGAGTTCCTGAAGCTGCTGACCCACATCCACGACGAGATGCTGGAACTGGTCAAGGAACAACACCCGTCGCACGAGCAGTTCGCCGCCTGGTTGCTCGGACAGATCGAGGGGCGGCTGCGAATGCGCATCGGCACGGTGAAACCCTGAGCCGCCCAGCGGCCAGGACAAGTGACGTTCCGCTGGCACCGTCGGCCCGCGAAGCGCTCGAAATGGCGCAACGCCTTGCTGCCCAGACGGGCGCCGAAGAGGTCGAACCGGCGCATGTACTGGATGCGATCGTTGTCCTGCCTCGCAACGCGGCGCATCGGGCACTGGTCGATCTCGGCGCTGACATTCAGCAACTCGAACGGACGACCGTCGCCCGTGGACCGGCCGTCAGCGAATCCCGCCGGTCGGTTCCGATGGGGGCGGCGACCCGCTTTCTCCTGAACAATGCGCACCGCGAAGCTGACCAGATCGGCCACTACCAGGTGGACGCCGTGCACCTTCTGCTTGCGCTCCTCTACAAGGACTCGAAAGCGACCGCGGATCGCCTGGAGCAAGCCGGTCTCACCATCTACGCCGTGCGGCAATATCTCACCGCTCCTTCTCCGACGACGAAAGGCCTTCGCCGGCGGCCCCTCCCCTCGCTCGCCGGGGCGATCCGGATCAGCCCCATCTTCGCGATTCCGGTGGGCGCGGCTGTCGTCGGCGGCGCGGGTCTGTGGTCCGGTGTCGCTCCGGGGCTGACGCTGCTGCTGAGCGTCCTGCTGGTCATTGGCGGCTGGGTCACGTCGCTTTGCATCCACGAATTCGGGCATGCGCTCCTCGCGTACCTCGGCGGCGACCGGTCGGTGGCCGCGGCCGGCTACCTGTCGCTCAACCCGCTGAAGTACACCCATCCCGTCCTGAGCATCGCGCTGCCGATCGTCTTTCTTCTCATCGGGGGGATCGGCCTGCCCGGTGGGGCGGTCTACCTGAACGAGCGCGCCATCCGAACCGATTGGTGGCGCAGCTTCGCCTCGGCGGGTGGCCCGCTGGGCAATCTGCTCTTCGCGATTCTGATCGGCTGGCCCTTCCTGGTCTTCCAGGGCCTACCACCCTTCGGCGACTTCCACTTCTGGGCCGCCCTCGCCTTTCTCGTGTTCTTGCAGATGACAGCGCTGCTGCTCAACCTCATACCGATCCCGCCATTCGATGGCTTCGGCATCATCGCGCCCTGGCTGTCGATCGAACTGCGGATGCTTGCCAACCGCCTCGGCATGCTGCCGTTGCTGGTCCTGTTCTACCTGCTCTGGCAGGGCGGACCGGTCGGCGCAACCTTCTGGGGCTTCGCCCACAGTCTGACCAACCTGCTGAACGTACCGGGCGACCTCATCGACCTCGGCCGGCAGCAGTTCCCACACCTGTAGGAGCCGCAACTTCCGACTCGGGACCTCGTTACGAGGTTGTGGGTTTCTGGACCCTTCTCGAACGGTTGCTTTCGGGATCGCGGCTCTGGATCGCGGTCTCGGCGCCGGTAGGAGTGTTCCTCGTCCTCGACCTTACGGCCCAGATCGTGCTCCGGATCGTCTGGGATCAACGGCAGCCGCTCGTGCTATGGGAGTGGTCGGCCGTCACCATCCCACTCCTGGCGTTCGTAGCGGGTTACCTGGTGGCGGTGGTGGCGGTCGGTGCCCAATTCAAGCGCCTGGGTTGGTGGCGTCTCCTCGAATCCAATCAGTCCCTCGACGCCATCCGCGCCCTGTCCTGGCGCGATTTCGAGCGGGTGGTTGCCGCTGCCTTCACCCAGAAGGGTTGGTCGACGGAACTCGCGGGCCAGCAAGGCCCTGACGGTGGACTCGACCTCCTCTTACGCAAAGGCAAACAAATCGCGATCGTCCAGTGCAAGCAACGACGATTCCCGTACGGTGCCTATGTTGAGGAGCGAGACGTCCGCGAATTTGTGGGCGTGATCGCCGCGCGAAAGGTGATGAAGGGCTTCTTCGTGACCTCCGGCGTCTTTACTCCAAAAGCCACGGAGTTCGCGCAGAAGGTTCCGCAGTTGGAGCTGATCGCCGGGGATGACCTGCTAGCGATGGTTGGACGCTGCCCGAAGTGCAAGGGGCCGCTTGCGCCAAAGAACAGCAAGTACGGTGTCTTCCTCAGCTGCGTCCGATACCCTGACTGCGACGGCGCGCTCAACATCGCCGCCTGACCCGACTACACTCACCCGGTGATCGGAGAGCGGGCCGAGGCAAGAGCCCTCCAGGCACTCGACACTGCTGCGTGCGTCCGCCTGGCGCAGGATCTGATCCGTGTCCCCTCGGTAACGGGCAACGAACGCGCCGCCCAGGACCTGGTTACGCTCGCACTCGAGGAAGCGGGGCTCGAAGTGGATCGCTTCGAGGCCGATGTTTCCCTGCTGAAAGGGCATCCGCGTTTTCCCGGAATGGAAGTCGAGCGCACGGAGGCGATCCTGGTCGCCGGGCTGCTCGGCGTCAAAGGGGAGCGGTCCTTGATTCTCAATGGCCATGTCGACGTCGTGCCGCCGGGCGACCGCCAGGCCTGGCACGCCTCGCCCTGGTCGGCACACATCCATGCCGGCCGCCTCTACGGGCGCGGCGCCTGTGACATGAAGGCCGGGCTGGCGATCGCCATCAGCGCCGGCGCAGCGTTGAAGAAGAGCGGGCTCCCCCTTCGAGGACGCCTGGTCGTGCAGAGCGTGGTGGGCGAAGAGGACGGCGGCATCGGGAGCTTCGCGATGGCGCAGCGCGGCTACCGGGCCGACGCCGCCTTCGTGCTCGAGCCAACCCGGTTACGGATCATCCCCGCGCAAGCCGGGGCACTGTCATTCCGTCTGCGCGTCAGCGGGCGCTCGGCGCACGCCTCCGTTCGCTACGAGGGCATCAGCGCCATCGACAAATATCAGGTGGTCGAGGCGCGGCTCCGGCAGCTCGAGCGATCCCTCAACCAGCAGGCTCATCCGCTGTTCAGCCATTACCCGATTGCTTATGCGCTGAGCGTCGGACGGGTCCGCGCCGGCAGCTGGTCATCCACCGTGCCGGACGAGCTCGAATGTGAGGGTCGCGTCGGGGTCCCGGTCGGCATGGCGTCGTCCGAAGTCCGGCGCATGTTCGCCTCGGCGGTCGCCGATGCCGCCCAGCGGGACGCCTGGCTGGCCGAGCATGCGCCGCAGATCGAGTGGTATGGCGGTCAGTTCGATGCGGTCGAAGTCGATCCGGAGCTTCCGGCCTTCCAGGTACTCCGGGCGGCGCATACCGATGAGTTCGGTATCGCGCCCGAATTAGAGGGAGCGCCGTATGGCTCGGACATGCGCTTACTGGTGCACGAGGCAGAGACGCCGGCCATCCTCTACGGCCCCGGAGACATCCGGCAAGCGCACGCCACCGATGAGTGGATCGCGGTGGACGAGATCGTCCAGGCGGCCCGCGTCGTTACCGCGGCCGCAGCCCGATACCTGGCAGGGTAGCTGGCGTTTCCGACGCCTGGAGAAGGCCGTTCATCCAGGTCTCTGCCAGCCCGAACGCCACCCGCCGTGCCGCCCGCTCAGCGGATTCGGGGTCGCCGCGGATCGCACGATGGGCCTCGTCGAGTACGCGACGCCGGTCGGGCGCGTCCAGCCGCTCCAACTCTGCGCTGAGGCAGTCCAGCGTCTCGGCCCTTCGCAGGACACGCAGGCTGTCGAGCGCCAGCACGCTGGTGGTCCCTTCCCAGATGGGGAGGACTTGAGCGTCGCGGAACAGCCGCGGTAAGCCGGTGTCTTCCATGTATCCCTGACCCCCGAAGCATTCGAGCGCCTCCGACACGACAGCCACCGCCTGCTTCGCCGTGTAGAGCTTGGTCAGCGCGATCCCAAGCCGGAAGACCGCCGCCTCGCCGCTGGTGGCCTCCTTCGTCTCGATCCGGCCCAGCAACTGCGCCATCCGCATCGTGAGGTGCAACGCGCCATCGGCCTGGGCCGTCATCGCCCGCAGGATCTCCTGGTGCAATGGGTGCTGATCGAGCTTCCGACCGAACGCCTCCCGGTGGGCGGCATAGGCCGAGGCCAGCATCACGGCGCGTCGCATGATGGCGGCGGCCGTGACGGCGTTGTGCAGCCGGGTGATGTTCAACATCGCGGTCATCTGGGCAAAGCCACGCTCGGCCTCGCCCACCAGTTCGGCAGAGGCACCGTCCAGCGTGACCTCGCCGGTCGCCATCGCCCGGGTGCCCAGTTTGTCCTTCAACCGATCGATGCGGTAGTCGTTCCGGCGACCGTCGGGATGGTCGCGCGGCACCAGGAAGAGCGCGAGGCCTCGTGTTCCGGGCGGGGCCTGCTCGGGACGCGCCAGCGCGAGGGCGATCTCGCAGCCGACATTCGAGCAGAAGAACTTCTGGCCGAAAAGCCGCCAGTGGTCGCCGTCGCGTCGGGCAACGACGGCGTTCAGTCCGACATCCGACCCGCCCTGCCGCTCGGTCATCCACTGTCCCGACGTCCAGGCGGACGCAGGATCACGGGAGATCAGGTGGCGCAACGCGTCCTTGGCTGCTGGGCCGCCTTCGCAATCCGCGAGCACCCGGGCGGCGCCGTCGGTCATGGCGACCGGACATAGATAGGTTGCGGTCGACGGGGCAAAGAGGTAGGACAGCGCCGCCTGCACCAGCCGCGCCTCGGCGCCGGCCCGGGCCAGCGTCTCGCCTTCGTATGGGGAGGCCACCAATCCCGCCCGTGCGGCCGCCGCGGCCAGCTCGCGCCACGCCGGCGGGTAGAGCACTT
>Ga0209155_1000980_pt1 | contig 13496 bp, 9 predicted proteins | sample GraSoiAngelo_122_FD_185879 | JGI IMG/M metagenome (GOLD analysis project Ga0209155, IMG submission 185879) | Grasslands soil microbial communities from the Angelo Coastal Reserve, California, USA - 14_0927_02_20cm (SPAdes) (version 2) | ecosystem: Environmental > Terrestrial > Soil > Grasslands ... | reverse complement strand
AGCGCACGAGTCTCGGAGCGCTCGGTCGGTCGCTATCGGCGACTCGGTGCGCTGTTCCGCGCCACGCTGTCCGAGGCTCGTGTGGTGGCGGCGCAGGGTGCGGGGGATGCCGATCGCTTTCGCGCCCTCGGCGCGGATCCGGCCAGCACCCACGTGACCGGCAACCTCAAGTTTGATTTCGATTTGCCGCCCGGCACCCTCGAGCGCGGGGCGCGGTTGCGGGAGCAGTACGCGCCGCATCGGCCGCTGTGGGTGGCGGGCAGCACGCACGGCGGGGCCGAGGAGCAGGCCATCATCGAGGCACAGCGGCGGGTGCATGCGGCGCACCCGGGCGCGCTGCTCGTGATCGCGCCGCGCCATCCGCAGCGCTTCGCCGAGGTTGCCGGCACGCTCGCCCGCGCCGGCATGCGCTACGCGCGCCGCTCGGAGGCTCCTGCCGCCGCGCCCGATTGCGAGGTGCTGCTGCTCGACACGCTCGGCGAGCTCCTCGATTTCTACGCCGCCGCGGATCTCGCTTTCGTCGGAGGGAGCCTCGCGCCGGTCGGCGGCCACAACCTGCTCGAGCCCGCAGCTCTCGGGCTTCCGATTCTCACCGGCCCCTACAACACCAACAGCGAAGAGATCGCGCAACTCCTCATCGCGCGCGGAGCGGCCGAAGTGGTGCGGGACGCCGCCGGGCTGCGCGCTCGCGTGAGCGCGCTGCTCGCCGACCCCGCGGCCCGGGCCCGGATTGGCGCCGCCGGACGCGCTTGCGTGGACAGCAACCGCGGTGCGCTCGACAAGCTCCTCGCCCTCATCGAGCCGCTGCTCGATGAGTCCGAGGCCTAGCCTCGCGGCGGTCGTTTCGGCGGCGGCGCGGGGTTGCCGGGGGGCGCGGGCACGGTCGGTGCCAGGCTCTCGGGCGTCGGTTCCGCGGGGAAGGTCGCCACCGCCTGCGTCAGCCAGGTGTTGACCTCGTTGAGCTGCGCCCGGTCGAGATTGCCGGCGGCGAGGCGCAGCTGCAGCACGCTCACGATGTAATCGTAGCGGCTGCCGGAGTAGTCGGTCTTCGCCTGCACCAGCGTCTTGCGCGAGTTGAGGACGTCGACCGCGGTGCGCGTGCCGACCTCGTAGCCCGCCTCGGTGGCCTTCAGCGCCGTCTGGCTGGACTCGAGCGCCTGGCCCAGGGCCTGCACCCGCGCGATGCCGCTGATGACGCCCAGGTAGGCGTCGCGAGCCTGACGCTCGGTCGCGCGCGAGCTCTGCACGACCGCTTCCCTGGCGGCGATCCACAGGTACTGGGTCTGCCGCACCTTCGACTGCGTGAAGCCGCCGCTGAAGATCGGCAGCGTGAGCTGCAGGCCGATCGAGCGGTCGTTGAGCTTACTGTCGATGGAGGAGGGGGGCGGCGCGTCGACGATCTCGCTGGCGGTCGTGTGAAGGTACGAGCGCCCCGCGACCAGGTCGAGCGTCGGCAGATGGCCGCCGATGGCGATCCGCACGTTATCGCGCGCGATCTCCGCCGCCAGGCGGCTGGAGATGAGCGAGAGATTCTGCTCGAGGGAGATAGTGACCCAGCGGCTCTCGTCGGCGGGCTCCGGGCTCTTCAGCGGCATGTCGGTGCCGGGCTTGGAGAGGTGGTCGTATTTCTGCCCGGTGATCTCCAGGAGCTGATCCTCGGCGGTGGCGAGCGTTCGCTTGGCGGCGATCACGGCCGCGGCCGCCGTGTCGCGGGCCGCCTTGGCTTCCTGTACGTCGGTGATGGCGATGAGCCCCACCTCGAAGCGCTTGTTGGCCTGATCGAGCTGGCGGGAGATCGCCTCGAGGGAGGCCTGGTTGGCTTCCAGACCGTCGACCGCCGCGAGCACGCTGAAGTAACCCTGCGCGACGCGCAGGATCAGCTGCTGCTCGGCGGCCTGGTAGTTGGCTTCCGCCTGCGCGACCTCGCGGCCCGCCTCCTTGAGCGTCATCCACTTCTCCCACGAGAAGAGGCTCTGCTCGAGGTTCACCGCCCACTTTTGCGTGGTCGTGTCGGTCGTGGTCAAAAAGCGCTGCACGGCCGGCGGCGCGAAGATCTCGTCCTGATAGCCGGAGTTATGATCGCGCGCGGCGCTCGCGGTTCCGGTGAGCTGCGGCAGCACCTGGGCCCACGCCTGCGGGCGGGCCTCGCGCGCCGCAAGGCGGTTGGCATCCGCCTGGCGGATGACCGGGTCGTTGTGCACCGCGTCCTCGAACACACCGGCCAGATCCTTCGATGCGGCGACGCCCGAGAGTGTAAGCAGCATCAGGGCAATAATCAGGGCGCGAATCATGACACTCCTTTCTTTGAACGGTCCGCGGCGAGCGGCGGTCAGAAAGTGAACCGCGGCGGCCGGGCGGCGCTCACCAGCGGATCGATCACGGTCTCGAACAGGCTCTCCGTGGCCCAGGCATCCTCGGCCGTGCGACGCACCAGGCGGGCTTCCATCACCGGCGCCTCGCCCACCACGACGAACAGCCGCCCGCCCAAGCTCAACATGCGCTCGAAGCGCGCGTCGTAGTGCGGAAGCGACCCGGTGACCGCAATGGCCCCGCAGCGCGCGCCGCTCTCGACACTGAAGACGTCCGCGTCCGCCACCTCGACATCCCGCATGCCGAGCTCGGCGAGGTTGCGGCGCGCCGCGTCGGCGAGCTCGGCAAATACCTCGAGCGAGCGCACCTGCGCCGACATGGCGCGCAGGCACGCGGTGACGAATCCAGTGCCCGCCCCGATCTCCAGCACCGGCTCGTCGGGTGCGGGCAGCAGCGCCTGCAGGAGCCTGCCGGCCACGCTCGGACGCAACATGTGTTGCCCGCGGGGCAGTGGCACCTCGAGGTCGGCGTAGGCGAGGTAGCCGTATCCCGCCGGCACGAACAGCTCGCGCGGCACTTGCCGCATGACGTCCAGCACGCGCTCATCGAGCACGTCCCACGCGCGCACCTGCTGCTGGGTCATCTTCTCGCGGACATCCGCCATCTGCATCGCACACCCTTCGGGGATTGGACTTATTGCACGTGCGGTCAAAGGCCGGAGAAGGTAAGGGTTTTCCCGTGCCCTGCCAAGCCGGCTTGCGACGAGATATGGTGAAATACCGACGGGGCGAGGGGGTGCCTGCGCTATGCTTGCCTGGACCACAAGCCGCGGGCACTACAAGTCCAATTAGAGTGCCTGACACTACCGCGCGGGGCATCCAAGCGGAAGGCTTGAAGAAGAACTAGATGTCGATTCTCGGGCTTTTGTGCCTGCTGCTCGCGCTCATCGCCGCTCTCGCCCTGGTGCTGTATGGGCTGCAGCGCCGGGCGTTGGGTACGCTCGCGCGGCTGTCGCAGCAACTGCAGCGCAGCGCGGGCAACGGGCAGCTGCCGGGGCGGGTGGACCTCGAGAGCGCCAGGCCTGAAATCGCCGCCCTGGTCCACGCCGTCAACCACCTGCTCGTCCGCGCCGCCCGCGGGACGGAGCGCGACGACGCGCCCCCTCCGGCGCTGTTCGCCGAGCTCGGCGAGCGCATTCACGAAGCGGTTCTGATGCACCGCGAAGTGATCGTGTACGCCAACCGGCAGTTCGCGAACCTCATCGGCGTCGATCGCATGGAGCTCGTCGGGCGCAAGCTCGCCGATCTCGTGCCGCCGGAATACGCGGAGCTGGTGGGCGAGAACATCCGCCGCCGCCTCGCGGGGGAGCCGGCCGCCGAGCGCTACGAGATCGACATGGTCGGCCTGCAGGGCCAGGTGTGCCGCCTCGAGATCGCCTCGACGCCGGTCGCATACGACCACGGCAAGGCGCTGCTGATCACCGGCGTCGAGATCATTCCCACCCAGACACAGCAGCAGCTGGGCCTCGGCGGAGAAGCCGCCGCCGAGCCGCAGCTGCTCGCGCTGCACTCGCTGGCCGAGGCGATCATCGCCACCGACAAGGAGGGTCGCATCACCTTCCTCAACCCCGCCGCCGAGCAGCTCACCGGGAGCCCCGCCAGCGCGACACAGGGCAAGCTCCTCGAGGAGATCGTGAGTCTCGTCGACGAGACCGATCGGCGGCTGCTCTCCGATCCGGTGCACCAGGCGCTCACCAGCGGCGCACCCGTCAACCTGAGCCGCCGGGCGCTGCTGCTGTCGCGCGCCAACGGCCACGAGCGCTCCATAGAGCTTTCCGCCTCGCCCATCCGCAACAGCTCACAGGAGCTCGTCGGCGCGGTCGTGCTGCTGCACGACGTCACGGAGCTCCGCGGTCTCGCCCGGCAGATGTCGTACCAGGCGACTCACGATGCGCTCACGGGACTCGTCAACCGCCGCGAGTTCGAGCGGCGTCTCGAGGAGGCGATCGACAGCGGCCACCGGGGCGATGGGCAGCACGTGCTGTGCTATCTCGACCTGGACCGCTTCAAGCTCGTCAACGACACCGGCGGCCACGTCGCCGGGGACAGCATGCTGCGCGAGGTCGCGAAGCTCCTGCGCGACGCAGTGCGCGACAGCGACACGGTGGGGCGCCTGGGGGGCGACGAGTTCGGCACGCTGCTGATCGGCTGCCCGCTCGACAAGGCACGGCAGATCGCCGATGACCTCACCCGCTCGGTGGGCGAGTACCGCTTCGTGTGGAAGGACAAGATCTTCAACATCGGCGTCTCGGTCGGGCTGGTCGAGATCTCGCGCGAGAGCGGCACGCTGGAAGAGCTGCTCGCGGCTGCGGATACCGCCTGCTACGTCGCCAAGAAGCAGGGCTCGGGAAGGGTGGCGGTGTACTCGGCGCGCGATGAGGCCCTCGCCCGCCACACGGGCGAGATCCAGTGGCTGCAGCGCCTGCAGGGGGCGCTCAGGGAGAATCGCTTCCAGCTGTATCACCAGGTCATCGTTCCCACCCACGGCGATGACGGGGGGCCCGCGCTCGAGGTGCTGGTGCGGCTGCTCGACGAGTCGGGCCACGAGCTGCACCCCGCGGAGTTCATGCGCGCGGCGGAGCGCTACCGCCTCATGGGACTCGTGGACCGCTGGGTCGTGCAGCAGACCTTCACCGCTATCGCCAGCGGCGCCATGCCGGTGCCGGCCCGTCGCAGCGTCGCGATCAACGTCTCCGGTCAGACGCTCGACGACTCGCAGTTCCTCGAGTTCGTGGTCGAGTGCTTCGACAGCTCCGGCGTCGCGCCTGCGCAGGTTTGTTTCGAGATCAGCGAGAACGCCGTGGTGGCGAACCTCGATCACGCGCGGCGCTTCGTCGGCGTGCTGCACGGCATGGGATGTCAGTTCACCCTCGATGACTTCGGCTCCGGGATGGGCTCGTTCTCCAACCTCAAGAACCTGCCGCTCGACTACCTGAAGATCGACGGCTCCTTCATGCGCAACCTCGCGCGCGATACGGTCAATCAGGCGATGGTGGGGGCGATGATCAAGCTCGCCCGCACACTCAACTTCAAGGTGATCGCCGAGCAGGTGGAGGACGGGAGCGCGGTCGAGGCCGCGCGCCGGATGGGCGTCGATTATCTCCAGGGATACGCCATCGGGCGGCCGCAGCCGCTGCAGCTCGCGGCCTGAAACGCGCGCCGAAACTACCCCGCGATACGGGGAGTTGCCTTTAGCCTCAGGCTACCGCTCGAGCGGCTCGAACCGAAGCGCCACGCCGTTCATGCAGTAACGCTCGCCCGTCGGCTCGGGCCCGTCAGGAAACACGTGGCCGAGGTGGCTGCCGCAGCGCGAGCAATGCACTTCCGTGCGCCGCATGAAGAGATTCCGGTCCTCGCGCGTGCCCACCGCTCCCGGCAGGGGCCTGAAGAAGCTCGGCCAGCCGGTGCCGCTGTCGAACTTGGTGTCCGAGCCGAAGAGCCTCTGGCCGCAGCCCCCGCAGCGGAAGGCGCCGGCGCGCTTCTCTTCATTCAGCGGGCTGCTGCCGGCGCGCTCGGTGCCGTGCGCCCGCAGCACCTGGTAGGCCTCGGACGTGAGCTCCCGCCGCCACTCCTCGTCGGGCTTCTCGACCGGGAAATGCTCGCCCTGGGGACTCGTCACAGCAGCGGCACCAGGAGCAGCGCCACGATGTTGATGATCTTGATCAGCGGATTGATGGCGGGACCCGCGGTGTCCTTGTAAGGATCGCCGACGGTATCCCCGGTGACGGCCGCCTTGTGCGCCTCCGACCCCTTGCCGCCGAAGTGCCCTTCCTCGATGTACTTCTTGGCGTTGTCCCACGCCCCGCCCCCGGTGGTCATGGAAATCGCGACGAAGAGTCCCGTGACGATCGTACCGATCAGGAGCCCGCCGAGGGCGCGGATGCCCGCGCCGCTGCCCATCAGGGCGTTGACCACCAGCACCAGCGCGATGGGCACCAGGATCGGCAGCAGCGACGGCACGATCATCTCGCGGATGGCGGCGCGCGTCAGCAGATCCACCGCGCGCGAGTAGTCGGGCTTGGCCGTGCCCGCCATGATGCCCTTGATCTCGCGGAACTGACGGCGCACCTCGTTCACCACCGAGCCCGCGGCGCGCCCCACCGCCTCCATCGCCATGGCGGCGAAGAGATAGGGCACGAGGCCGCCGATGAACAACCCGATGATCACCGCCGGGTCCAACAGCGAGAACACCGCCATCTTGCCGGCCGCCTCGAGGTTGTGCGTGTAGTCGGCGAACAGCACCAGCGCCGCAAGCCCGGCCGAGCCTATGGCGTAGCCCTTGGTGACCGCCTTGGTGGTATTGCCCACGGCGTCCAGCGGATCGGTGATGTCGCGGACCTGGCGCGGGAGCCCTGCCATCTCGGCGATGCCGCCGGCGTTGTCGGTGATGGGCCCGTAGGCGTCGAGCGCCACGATCATGCCGGTCATCGACAGCATCGAGGTGGCGCTGATCGCGAGGCCGTACAGCCCGTCGAGCGAATAGGCGCCCCAGATAGCGAGGCACACGGCGATCACCGGGAGCGCCGTGGCCTTCATCGACACGCCGAGGCCGGCGATGATGTTGGTCGCATGTCCGGTCTGCGAGGCGGCGGCCACCTTGCGCACCGGACGGTAGTCGGTGGCGGTGTAGTACTCGGTGATCATCATCATGGCCGCGGTGAGGCCGAGCCCGATGAGGGCGCACCCGTAGAGGCGGGCGACGTCGCCGGGCATGATGCGCTGCGTGATGAAGTAGAAGGCCACCGCCGACACGAGCGCGGAGACGATGACCCCCTTGTAGAGCGCGGTCATGATCTTGCCGCCGGCGCGCGCCGAGACGAAGAAGGTGCCGATGATCGAGGCGACGATCGAGGCCGCCCCGAGCGCGAGGGGATAGATGACCGCCGCGGACACAGCTCCCGGCCCCCGATCCGCAAACAACAATCCGCCGAGCAGCATGGTGGCGACCAGGGTCACGGCGTAGGTCTCGAAGAGGTCGGCGGCCATGCCGGCGCAGTCGCCGACGTTATCCCCGACGTTGTCGGCGATCACTGCAGGATTGCGCGGATCGTCCTCGGGGATGCCGGCTTCGACCTTGCCGACGAGATCCGCCCCGACGTCGGCTCCCTTGGTGAAGATGCCCCCGCCGAGACGCGCGAAGATCGAGATCAGGGAGCCCCCGAACGCCAGGCCGACGAGCGCGTGCAGCGCGCCTTCTGCGTCGATGGCGGCGAATTGTCGCAGCACGAGATAGTAGCCTGCGACGCCGAGGAGCCCCAGGCCCACGACCAGCATGCCGGTGATCGCACCGCCGCGAAAAGCGACGGTGAGCGCGGCGTTCAGCCCCAGGGTCGCCGCCTGCGCGGTGCGCACATTGGCGCGCACCGAGATGTTCATGCCGATGTAGCCGGTGAGGCCCGACAGCAACGCACCCACCGCGAAGCCGCCGGCCGTCGGCCAGCCGAGCCTCGATATCCCGATGACGAGGAAGAGCACGACGCCGACGATCAGGATGGTGCGGTACTGGCGGTTGAGGTACGCCTTGGCGCCGGCCTGCACCGCGGCTGCGATCTCCTGCATGCGGGCGTTGCCGGCCGGCAGGCGCAGAATCGCGGTCATCGAGAACACTCCGTAGAGCACGGCAAGCACGCCGGCGGCGATGGCGACCCACAGCCACATGCTGACATCCATCGAGAGCTCTCCCCCAAAAAAGGCCGCGCACTATAACACGGCGGCCGCGGCCGCTCGCCCGCTACACCTTGAACTCGGTGGTGAGCCTGCGGCGCACCGCGACCCCCTTGATCCGGGCGTAGTCGGGGAGCCCGTTGCGGTACGGCGGGTACGCCTCCCCAAGGATGAGCGGCTCGAGGTAGCGGCGGCAGGGCTCGGTGATGCCGAAGCCGTCCGCGCGAATGTAGGCCGGCGGGAGCTTCTTCTCCTTGTTGGCAACTTCGGCGAGGGGTACATGCCCGATCGCCCATTTATAAGGCTTCGAGGCCTTGCGCACGATCGTCGGCATCACCGCGTTCACGCCCTTTACCGCGAGCTCCACCGCCGCCTTGCCGACCGCGTACGCCTGGTCGACGTCGACCTGCGATGCGATGTGGCGCGCGGAGCGCTGCAGATAGTCGGCGACCGCCCAGTGGTACTTGTACCCATACGCCTCGCGCACCATGTTGGCAACCACTGGAGCCACGCCGCCGAGCTGCGCGTGACCGAACGCATCGCGCGTCCCGGCCTCGGCGAGAAAGCGGCCGTCGGCGTATGCGGCGCCCTCGGAGACCACGATCACGCAATAGCCGAAGTCGCTGACACAGCCGCGCACGCGCTCGAGGAATTTCTCCAGCTCGAACGGCACTTCCGGGAACAGGATGATGTGCGGCGGCTCGGCCTCGCCGCGGCCGGCGAGCCCGGCCGCCGCGGCGATCCAGCCGGCGTGTCGACCCATCACCTCGAACACGAACACGCGGGTCGAGGTGCGCGCCATGGAGGCTACGTCGAGAGCCGCCTCGCGCGTGGAGACGGCGACGTACTTCGCGACCGAGCCGAAGCCGGGACAGCAATCGGTGTGCGGCAGATCGTTGTCGACCGTCTTCGGCACGCCCACGCAGGTGATGGGAAAGCCGAGCGCGGCGCCGAGCTGCGACACCTTGAGCGCGGTGTCCATGGAATCGTTGCCGCCGTTATAGAAGAAGTAGCCAATGTCGTGGGCGCGGAATACCTCGATCAGCCGCTCATATTCCGCGCGGTTCTCCTCGATGCCCTTCAGCTTGAAGCGCGCCGAGCCGAACGCCCCTGCCGGCGTGTGCTTCAGCGCCCGGATGGTGGCGGGGCTCTCGCGGCCGACGTCGATCAGATCCTCGGTGAGCGCCCCGACGATGCCGTGCCGTCCCGCGTACACCTTGCCGATCTGCCGCTTGCCGCTCGCCGTCTCGATCACCCCGCACGCGGAGGCGTTGATGACGGCGGAGACGCCGCCCGACTGGGCGTAGAAGGCATTCCTGCGGGCGATCTTTTTCATGGCGGTTGATGCTCCGCACGGCTTACCGCCGACGGTGGCGCGAAGGATAGCGTAAGGCGAGCCCAAGTTTGACCTCACCCGAGGCCGCCGGTAACGTGGCGAGCCTTTGTGGCTGCTTACCGGCTCTCGCGACTTGACTGACATGCGCATCGTGCTGTTGGGCGCGCCCGGCTCCGGGAAGGGCACCCAGTCCCAGCGACTCGTGGAGCGGCTCGGCATTCCGCAGGTCTCGAGCGGAGATCTGCTGCGCGCGGCGGTGGCGCGGGGGACCGAGCTCGGCCGCCGCGCCAAGGAGGCCATGGACGGCGGCCGGCTGGTCGATGATTCGCTGGTGCTGCAGATGATCCGCGAGCGCCTCGGCGAAGGCGACACCCGGCGCGGGTTCATTCTCGACGGCTTCCCGCGCACCCTGGCCCAGGCCGAGGCGCTCGAGCGGCTGCTGCGGGACCTTACGCAGCCGCTCGATGCGGTGGTGCAGCTCGAGGTCGACGCCGCCGAGCTGGTGCGCCGCATCTCCGGCCGCCGCTGCTGCGCGGACTGCGGGCGGGTGTTCAATCTCTTCACGTCGCCGCGGACGGCCATCGAGAGCGAGCTGTGTCCCAAGACCGGCGCGCCGCACCGCCTCACGCAGCGGCCGGACGACAACGAGGCGACGGTCGCCGAGCGACTGCGGGTGTACGAGGAGAAAACCCGGCCGTTGGTCGATTTCTATCGCGCGCGGGGGCTCCTGCGCGTGATCGATGCCATGGGCGACGTGGAGGAAGTGTCGCGGCGGCTCGGCCAAGCGCTCGGCGCGCCGGCGCTGCGCGCGGCACGCGCCGCGAAGTCAGCGACGCGCCGGGCGCCGCACCGCACCGGCGCTCGCGGCAAAGCTGCGCAGCCCAAGAGTGCGCGCCGGCGGGCCAAGAGTGCGACCGGACGCGCGCCGCGACGCGGCAAGGCGCGCGCGGGCTTGCGCGTTAACACGCGCGGCAAATCACCGCGCACGACGCGGGCCGGACAGGGGCGGCCCAAGGGGAAACCGCGCTGACCACGAACGGTGCCTGCCGCCCGGCATGCACTAAAGCGCCGCGAGCAGCCGCTCGCCGACAGCCCGGCGCCGCCAGCCGTGCAGCGGCGCGACATCGCGCGAGCCGTCGGCGAGCAGCTCCAGATCCCGGCGCGTGGCGAGCACCTCCGGCGCGAGGTTCAGCTCGCGGGCGGCGGCCTGAATGATCGCGGCGAGCTTCTTGACCAGCGCAGCCTTGGCCGGATCGGGCCGCGGCCGGCCCGGCGGCGGCGGCGGCGGGTCCGGAATGTCCGCACCCCGCAGCTGCGCGAGCAGCTCCTCGCCGCTATGCTTCACCACCGCCGGCGGCATCCCGGGGATCTGCGCCAGCGCCTCGTGCGAGCGCGGCAGGCGCAGGATGATCTCGCGCAGCACGGCGTCATCGAGAATCCAGCCGCGGGGACGGTTGGAGTCCACGGCGCGGCGCTCGCGCCACGCCGCCAGCGCACGCGTCAGCCGCACGCGCGCCGGATCGAGCTCGTTCAGCCCCTTCAGGCGCTGCCACGCATCGTCCGGCTCGGTGCCGAGCGCGCCGGCGTCCTCGAGCGTCGAGAGCTCCTCGGCGAGCCACTCGAGGCGGCCGAGGCGCCCGAGCTCTTCCTCGAGGCGCGCAGCGAGCGGCAGGAGATAGCGCACGTCATCGAGCGCGTATTCGAGCTGCTCGGACGAGAGCGGGCGGCGCGACCAGTCGGTGCGGGTGTGGGACTTGGCGAGCTGCTGTCCGAGGAGTCTGCGCACCGCCTCGGCGTAGCCGATCTGCGCCGGGAGGCCGGTGAGCGCCGCGGCGATCTGGGTGTCGAACACCGGCCGCACCAGGCCGGTCGACGGCATCAGCACCTCGAGGTCCTGCCGCGATGCGTGCATCACCTTGATGACGGCGGAGGAGGCCAACACGCCGGCGAGCGGCGTCAGGTCGGTGAGCGCGAGCGGGTCGACGCATGCAGCGTCGCCGGGCGACGACAGCTGCACGAGGCACAGCTGCGCGCGATAGGTGCGCTCGCGCAGAAATTCGGTGTCCAGGCCGACGCGCGGCTCCGCGGCGAGACGCGCGGCGAGCGCTGCGAGGTCCGGAGCTTTAGTGACGATGCGCTGCAAACGGATCCGGAGGATGACCTGTACAATCCGACCCATTATGCGAGGCACGCGGCGGCATCGAAAGACGTGAAGCAGCTCATCCAGCTCTTTGCGCAGATCGCGCTGCTGCGCCGGGGGCCGCAGGACCTGCCGGCCTCGACGCTGCTGCTCGCGCTCACGGTGGGCGGCTACCTGTGCGTGAACCTCGTGGTGAGCGGCCTGATGCCCCCGGTTCAGGGCTGGCCGGAACCCGCGCAGGTGCCGGTCGACACGGTGTTCACGCTCGTGTGGTACGTCGCGCTGCTGAAGCTCTTCGGCCGCTCCGAGCGGATCCTGCAGACCGCAACCGCGGTGTTCGGATTCCAGGTGGTGTTGTCGCCGCTTCTGACCGCCTCCGCCTGGCTGGTGCTGCGCTTCCGGCAGGATGCGCTGTGGCAGGTGCCGGTGGTGAGCGCGTCGCTGCTGCTGCTCATCTGGCTCATCGCCGCCTACAGCCAGATCGTGAAGGCGGCGCTCGAATGGTCGAGCCCGGCGAGCGTGGTGTTGGCGATCCTGCAGGTGCTCACCGGCCAGATGCTGCTGGTCGCCCTGTTTCCGTCCGCCAAGGCCTGAAGACCCGATGCACGTCCACATCCTCGGCATCTGCGGCACGTTCATGGGTGGCATCGCCGCGCTCGCCGTGCGCGCCGGCTTCCGGGTCACGGGCTCCGACCGCAACGTCTACCCGCCCATGAGCACTCAGCTCGAATCGCTCGGCATCGCGCTGACCGAGGGCTTCGATGCCGCGCAGCTCGACCCCGCGCCCGACATCGTGATCGTCGGCAACGTCATGACGCGCGGGCAGCCGGTCGTCGAAGCGCTCCTCGAGCGCGACCTCAGCTACGCCTCGGGGCCGGAATGGCTCTCCCGCGAGGTGCTGAAGACGCGCTGGGTGCTCGCCGTCGCCGGCACGCACGGCAAGACCACGACCGCCTCGATCCTCGCCTGGATCCTCGAGCACGCCGGCCGGGAGCCCGGCTTCCTGATTGGCGGGGTGCCGGAGAACTTCGGCGTGAGCGCGCGGCTCGGGGCGGGGCCGTGCTTCGTCATCGAGGCGGATGAGTACGACACCGCCTTCTTCGACAAGCGCGCGAAGTTCGTGCACTACCGTCCGCGCACCGTCGTCCTGAACAATCTCGAGCACGACCACGCGGACATCTATCCGGACGTCGGCGCCATCCAGCGCCAGTTTCACCACCTGGTGCGCATCGTGCCGGGGAGCGGGCGCATCGTGTGGAACGCCGCCGACGCGCGCCTCGCGGAGACGCTCGCGATGGGCTGCTGGACGCCGCTCGAGGGCTTCTCGCGCGAAGCGCGCCCGGAATCGCTCTGGAGCGCGCGCCCGGCGAGCGGCGCGGCCGACTTCTCGCGCTTCGAGGTCCTCGAGGGCGGCGAGCCGCGCGGCACGGTGAGTTGGTCGCTGATAGGAACCCACAACGTGGAGAATGCGCTCGCGGCGATCGCCGCCGCGCGCCACGCCGGCGTCGAGGTGCGGGAGGCGCTCGATGCGCTCCAGGGCTTTCGCGGCATCGCGCGCCGCATGCAGCTGCGCGGCGAGGTGAGCGGGGTGCGTGTGTACGATGACTTTGCGCACCACCCGACGGCGATCGCGACCACGATCGACGGTCTGCGCCGGCGCGTGGGCGCCGCGCGCATCGTCGCGGTGCTCGAGCCGCGCTCGCAGACCATGCGCATGGGCGTGCACCGGCACACGCTCCCCCGGGCGCTCGCCGGCGCCGACCAGGTGTGGCTCTACACGCCGCCCGACCTGGGCTGGGACACGGACGTCGTGCTCACCGAGCTCGGCGCCCGGGGGCACGGCAGCGCCGAGGTGGACGGGCTGTCCCGCGAGCTCGCGCGCGCCGTGCGGCCGGGCGACCACGTGCTCATCATGAGCAACGGCGGCTTCGGCGGCCTGCACGAGAAGCTCCTCGCGGAGCTCGAGCGCTCCGCCGGCGCTGCTCCC
>Ga0209155_1000978_pt1 | contig 13507 bp, 7 predicted proteins | sample GraSoiAngelo_122_FD_185879 | JGI IMG/M metagenome (GOLD analysis project Ga0209155, IMG submission 185879) | Grasslands soil microbial communities from the Angelo Coastal Reserve, California, USA - 14_0927_02_20cm (SPAdes) (version 2) | ecosystem: Environmental > Terrestrial > Soil > Grasslands ... | reverse complement strand
AGGCCACGCCGTTCGACATGCCGGCGGCAAAGTTGCGCCCCACCGGGCCGAGCACGACGACGACGCCTGCGGTCATATACTCGCAGCAGTGCGCTCCGGCACCCTCGATCACCGCCACCGCGCCCGAGTTGCGCACGGCGAACCGGTCTCCCGCACGGCCGGCCGCGAACAGTTTGCCAGCGGTGGCGCCGTATAGGACCGTGTTCCCGAGCAGGACCTGCTGATCGGCGACACCCGCGAGCACGCCCTCCCGGAACGGCCGGATCACGATCTCGCCCCCCGAGAGCCCCTTGGCCACGTAATCGTTCGCCTCGCCCTCGAGCTCGAGCCTCATGCCCGGCAGGGCGAATGCCCCGAAGCTCTGGCCCGCGCTCCCCCGGAACCGCAGGCGAATGGAGCCGGCGGGGAGCCCGACGTTGCCGACCCGGTCCGCGATACGGCCGGCGATGCGCGCCCCCACCGTCAGATGGTGGTTGCCGATGTCGTACACGCCCGCAAACGGCCGGCCCTCGTCCAGGCGGGCCCCGAGGGTCTGGAGGATCTCCTCGTCCAGCGACTCCACACCGGGGCGATCGTTGCGTGCCACGGTGCGACGCCGCGGGGCGTCGCGGTCCGCCGCCGGGTCGGCGAGGAGCAGCGAGAGATCGAGCATCTGCGCCCGTGGTACCTCTGGGCGGTCCACCCGCTCGAGCAGCTCCGCCCGCCCGATGACGTCGTCGAGCGTGCGATAGCCCAGCTCGGCGAGAATGCGGCGCACGTCCTCGGCGATCCAGGTGAAATAGGCCACCACCTGCTCCGGCGTGCCGGTGAACTTTTTCCGCAGCTCGGGGCGCTGCGTCGCGATTCCCGTGGGACAGCTGTTCAGGTGGCACTGCCGCGCCATGTCGCAGCCGATCGCCACGAGCCCCGCGGTGCCGAACCCATAGGTCTCCGCGCCGAGCAGCGCGGCGATGACCACATCGCGCCCGGTGCGCAAGCCGCCGTCGGTCCGCACCTCGATCCGGTGGCGCAGGCCGTTCTCGACGAGCAGCGCCTGCGTCTCCGCGAGCCCCAGCTCCCACGGCGAGCCCGCATGTTTAATCGACGACAGCGGCGACGCCCCCGTGCCGCCGTTGTGACCCGAGATGAGCACGTAGTCTGCGTATGCCTTCGCGACACCCGCCGCCACGCGCCCGACCCCCGCTTCGGCCACGAGCTTCACGCCGACGCGTGCGCGAGGATTCACCTGTTTCAAGTCGTGAATCAGCTGCGCCAGGTCCTCGATCGAGTAGATGTCGTGATGCGGCGGCGGCGAGATGAGCGGCACGCCCGCCACGGAATGCCGGAGGCGCGCGATCAGCGCCGTGACTTTGTGTCCGGGGAGCTGACCACCTTCGCCCGGCTTCGACCCCTGGGCCATCTTGATCTCGAGCTCGTCGGCGCGTACCAGATAGTGCGTCGTCACGCCGAAGCGCCCCGACGCGACTTGTTTGATACGGTTATCGGCCCGGTCGCCATTCTCGAGTGGAGCGTACGTGTCGGGATCTTCGCCCCCCTCGCCCGAGTTGGAGCGGGCCCCCATGCGGTTCATGCCGATCGCGAGCGTGCGATGCGCCTCGGGCGACAGCGCGCCCAACGACATCGCCGTCGAAATGAAGCGCCGGCGGATCGTCTCGGCGGGCTCCACTTCGTCGAGCGGGATCGGCGTGCCCGCACGGATGGCGAGCAGATCGCGCGGGCTGGCCGGGAGCCGTGCCGCCACGCGTGTCTTGAAGCCGTCGTATGCCTCGGGCGTGTTCTTCTCCACGGCCGTTTGCATCGCCCGCACCAGCGGGGGCGACCACCCGTGGTCCTCGCCGTCGCGGCGATAGCGCACGCGCCCATGGTCGGGCAGGGCGTCGGGCGTCGGGGTCTCCGGGTAGGCCGCGCGCTGGCGCGCCAGCACATCCTCGGCGATCTCGGCGAACCCGATCCCGCCGATCGTCGATACCGTGCCGGTGAAGCAACGGTCGATCACCTCGGCACCGAGGCCCAGGGCCTCGAAGATCTGGGCGCCGCAGTACGACGAGAGCGTGGAGATGCCCATCTTGGAAAGGATCTTGAGCAGCCCCTTCTCGGCCGCGGCGCGGAACTTGGCCGGGGCCGTGTCGGCCTCGACATGGCGCCGCACCGATTCGAGCGCCAGCCAGGGATGGACCGCTTCGGCACCGAATCCGATGAGGGCGGCGAAGTGGTGCACGTCCCACGCGTCGCCCGCTTCGGCGACGAGGCTGACTCGCGTCCGCCGGCCCTTGCGGAGCAGGTGCTGGTGCACCGCGCCGACCGCGAGCGGCATCGGCAGCGGCGCGCGCTCGCGGTCGGTCGCGCGATCGCTGATCACGAGAATCTGCGCGCCCTGCTCGACGGCCCCGCCGGCCGTGCGGCACAGGGCGTCGAGCGCGGCGCACAGCGACTCGGGGCTGCCCGCCGCCTGCCACGTCGCGTCCAGCGCCACCGCCTGCGCGCCGACCAGGCCCCGCAGCGCCGCCATCTCATTCTCGAGCAGCACAGGGTGCTCGTTCCGTACCAGCCGCAGGCCCGAGGGGCGATCGGCGAGCAGCGAGCCGCGACGCCCCAGATGCATGCGCAAGGACATCACGAGCGTCTCGCGCAACGGATCGATCGGGGGGTTCGTGACCTGGGCGAACCGCTGGCGCAGGTACGCGTAGAGGCCCGGAGGTACGCGCGCGAGCGGCGGGATCGGCGTGTCGTCCCCCATGCTCCACACGGCGTCCTGGCCTTCGCCGCCCATCGGCTCGAGCACGTAGCGAACATCTTCGAAGCTCCAGCCGAACGCGAGCTGCCGCGTCACGATCTCGGTTTCCGGACCGGCAGGGGCCGGGCCGGTGGGCCGCAGCGGCCGGATGCTCTTCGCCGCCCAGCGCGCGTACGGACGACGCCGCGCCACCTCGCGCTTCGCCTCGGCGTTGTGGAGGATCGCCTTGCGCCGGGTGTCGACCACCAGCAGCTCGCCCGGGCCGAGCCGTCCGCTCTCGACCACGCTCGCGGGGTCCAGGTCCACGAGCCCGACCTCGGAGCCCGCCACCACCAGCCCGTCGCGCGTGATCTTGTAGCGGCAGGGGCGCAGCCCATTGCGATCGAGCGCCGATCCGACCATCACACCGTCCGAGAACGCCAGCGCCGCCGGCCCGTCCCACGGCTCCAGCAGGCAGTCGTGGAACTCGTAGAAGCCGCGCAGCGCGGGCTCCATCTCCACCGCGCCCTCGTGCGCCTCCGGCACGAGCATCATGAGGGCGTGCACCGGGTCGCGGCCCGAGCGCACCAGCAGCTCGAGCGCGTTGTCGAGGCTGGTCGAGTCGCTCCCCTCGGTCCAGATCACCGGCTTCAGCCGGTCGACGTCCTCTTCCCACAGCGGTGAGGCGAGCGCCGGCTCGCGCGCGCGCATCGCGTTGCGGTTGCCCCACAGCGTATTGATCTCGCCGTTGTGCGCGAGCAGCCGGAACGGCTGAGCCAGGGGCCAGCTGGAAGTCGTATTGGTCGAGTAGCGCTGGTGGAACACGGCGAGCGCCGTCTGGAAGTCCGGCGACTCCAAGTCCGGGAAGAACGCGCCAAGCTGGGTCCCGGTGAGCAGCGCCTTGTAGACGATGGTGCGCGCCGACAGCGAGCAGACGAAGAACGGATCGAGCCCGGGCCCCGCGTCGGCCACTCGGGCGTCGATCGTCTTGCGCGCGAGATAGAGGGCCCGCTCCCACGCGGCGGCGTCGCCGCGCCGGTCCGCCGCCGGGCCGATGAGCACCTGGCGAATGGTGGGACAGGTGGCGCGGGCGCCAGCGCCCAGCACGTCGAGACGCACCGGCACGTCGCGCCATCCCAGGACCGGCAGGCCGTCACCCCGCAGCACGTCCTCGATGATGACGGTGACGTGCGCCAGCGCCGCGGCCTCGCGCGGCAGGAAGAACATGCCCACGGCGAACGGCTGGCCGGGCTCGAGCGGCAGCCCCTGCCGTAGCGCCTCGCGGTAGAACAGCGGTCCGGGGATCTGGGTGAGCACGCCGGCGCCGTCGCCCGAGCTGTCGGTGGCCGCGGCGCCGCGGTGTGCGACGCGCTTCAGCGCCTCGAGCGCCAGGCGCGTCACGGCGTGCGAGCGCTCCCCCGACGCGCGCGCCACGAATCCGACGCCGCATGCGTCCTGCTCGCGCCACGGGTCCAAGTCTGGAGCGCGGGCATGGGTCCAGCGCGTGTTCCCTCGGGACATCGTGTGTCCTCCGGCGGTATCGGTCACCTGGCAAAAAGAAAGGCCCGCTCGGTTGCGAGCGGGCCGCGGCAGTTTGGATCGTCTATCACGCTACGCCGCCCGCCCGCTCCCATCGGTGGGAGCCGGATTCAGATTGGCGACGGTCTTCGGCGAACAGTGCATCATCGATTCATGACCACTCAAAGGAATTAACCCGATCATACTAAATATTCACGCGACGGTATAAATATACTCGCGTGTTCGAACCGGTCAAGGGGTCCGCCCCACCAGGCGCTGCACCTCCCCGAACGGGATGAGCAGCTCCGTCATAGTGTCGTATGTACCCCGCTCCCGCAACTCGGCCGCCAGGCGTCGCACCAGCCCCAGTGTCGCCTGTACGAGGCGGGGTCCGAGGCTCGCCCGTCGCACGCCCAGCCGCTCGAGCTCTGGGAGCGGTGGGGCGGGCGGGCCCGCGATTACGTTGAGGGGCCCCGAGAGCTCTCGGGCCAGACGCCCGATGGTCTCGCCGTCGCTCACGTGGGGGACGAACAGGCAGTCGGCGCCGGCGGCCAGGTAGCCGTTGGCCCGCCGTACCGCCGCGGTGAAGCGCTCTTCCGGCGACCAACGTTTCACTTCGAAGGCGTCGGTTCGCGCGTTCACCACCAGCGGCACCCGCGCCGACGCGGCCGCCTCGCGCACGGCCCGAATGCGGTCCGCCTGCAGCTCGGGGTCGAGCAGGGTGCCTTCGTTGGTACCGTCCTCGAGATTGAGTCCGACGGCACCGGCCGCGATCACGCCGCGCGCCGTCTCGGCGGCCGCCGCGACCGTGGCGCCATAGCCGCCCTCCACGTCGGCGGTCACCGGTACCCGCACCGCCGCGACGATGCGTCGGATCGCGGCCAGCATTTCCCCCCGGCTGATCCGCTCGCCGTCGGCGTAGCCGAGCGCCCACGCGATGCCGGCGCTGGTGGTGGCGATGGCCGGGAAGCCGGCTTCTTCCACCAGTCGGGCGGTCGCCACGTCCCAGGCGTTGGGGAGCACCAGCATGCGCGGCCCGGTGTGCAGCTGCCGGAGCGCTTCCGCTTGCTCGCGTGGACTCGGCTTCATGATTCCTCCTGGCTCATAGCGGGCGGCATTTGCGCCGATTTGATGCAGGGGAATGTGCCACGTGTCGCGAACACATGTGAGGTCTCTCACGGGTCGTGCTCGCGCCGCACGTGCCACGCCCGGACCGCGCGCGGCACATCGCTTGCCACCCTTCCGGCGCGAGATCGTATGCGTAGCCGTCCAAACTCTGTTGAGGAGGAAGTATGAAGAACGTGACACTGGTTGCGCTGGCGCTGTCGTTCGCGCTTGCCGCTTGCTCTGACTCCAATATCGGAACGGTGAGCCTCGCGCTCACGGCCCGCCAGGCTGCGGCGCCGGCGCCGAGTGCCGCGTTGTCGAGCACCTCGGCCGCGCCCAGCGTGACCGCCACTGGCGACAGCACGCTGATCACGCTCGGCAACGACTCGATCGTTATTCGCAGTGCGCAGGTTGTGCTGCGCAAGGTCGAGCTCAAGCGCTCGGACGTCGCGTCCTGCGATGCGGTCGCCGGGAACGACGACTGCGAAGAGTTCGAGACCGGCGCCACGCTCGTGACGCTGCCGCTCGGCAGCACGACCATCGCGCAGCAGGTGTCCGTCGCCGCGCCGCCGGGCACGTTCACCGCGCTGGAGTTCCAGATCCATAAGCCCAGCTCCAGCGAGGACGCGGCGTTCATCGCGGCCAACCCCGACTTTGCGGCCATCTCGATCCGCGTGACGGGCACGTACAGTCAGGCCGGCACGCGGTCCAGCTTCACCTTCACGTCCGATGTCGACCAGAGTGAGGAAGCGACGCTGCCCTCGCCGGCCACGATCCAGGCGGGGCAGAGCCTGAACGTGACGCTGCGCGTCGACCTCTCGGGCTGGTACCTGAACGGCGCCAAGACGGCGCTCGTGGACCCCGCGTCGGCGAACAAAGGCGGCGCGAACGAGAGCGTCGTGGCGAACAACATCCAGAACTCCTTCCAGGCGTTCGAAGACGATAACCACGACGGTCTCGAAGGCTGAGCCGCCTGAGTAGGCATGGTGGCCACCGACGGCTAAGTTTGGGCACCCCAACCAGCCGCTCGGTGGCCACCATCGCGATCGCGGGCGGGAACACGCGGGAGAACCTGTACGGCCTGTTCACGGCGTGGCTGAAGAGCCATCTGTAGGACGGACCGTCGTGGCGCGCGGCGGGACGGCCCTCGCCGTCCTCACCGCGATCAACCTGTTCAATTATCTGGATCGCTGGATCGTCGCCGCGCTCGCCGAAAGCATGAAGCACTCCGAGCTGCGGCTCTCGGACGCTCAGCTCGGCTCTCTCATGACGGGGTTCCTCGCCGTGTACATGGCCACGGCGCCGCTGTTCGGGTCGCTCGGCGACACGCGGTCGCGGCCGCGACTGCTCGGCTTGGGCGTGGCGATCTGGAGCGTGGCGACGGGGCTGGCGGGCTTCGCTCGCGGCTTCGCCACCCTGTTCCTCGCGCGTGCCGCGGTCGGCATTGGAGAGGCGGCCTACGGCACGATTTCACCCGCTCTGCTCGCCGACTACTTCCCGCGCGAGCGGCGGGGACGGGCGTTCGCCGTGTTCTTCGCCGCCATCCCGGTCGGCAGCGCGCTGGGATACATCGTGGGTGGTCTGGCCGATCGCTATCTGGGCTGGCGCAGCGCCTTCTTCGTGGCGGGCGTCCCGGGGCTGGTGCTCGCGGCCGTCGTGCTGCGGCTGTACGATCCGCCGCGCGGCGCGCAGGATGGCCCGGCCCCGGCCGCTCCTGCCGCCCTTACCATCCGTGCCGCCTATGCCGCCCTTGCGCGCAACCGCGCGTACGTTCTCACGGTGCTGGGCTACGCCGCCTACACGTTTGCCATCGGCGCGCTGGCGTTCTGGACTCCGTCGTTTCTCGAGCGGACGCGCGGCCTTTCCAAGGCGCACGCGACGGTGCAGTTCGGCGCCATCGTGGTCGCGACCGGGTTCCTCGGTACGTACGCGGGCGGCTGGCTGGGCGACCGGCTGCTCTCCCGCTCGCGGCAGGCATACCTCTGGCTGTCGGGGCTGGCCACGCTCGCCGCCGCGCCCCTCACGCTCGTCGCCCTGACGGCGCCGACCGCGGCGGTGTACTGGAGCGCTATCGTCGCCGCCGAGCTCTGCCTGTTCGCTTCCACGAGCCCCATCAATTCGATGATCGTGAACGTGGTGGATCCGAGTATGCGGGCCACGGCCGTGGCGGTGAGCATCTTCACGATTCACGTTTTGGGGGACGTGCCTTCGCCGTCGTTGGTCGGGGTCGTCTCCGACGCGCGCACGCTGGGCGAGGCGATGCTGATCATTCCGGCGGCGGTGCTCGTGGGCGGCTTGATCTGGACATATGCGGCGTGGAAGACGTCATAAGGGGTATGGAACGTCGTAGGGGCGCAGCATGCTGCGCCCCTACGATCACATACCGCCGTCCTCTACTTCCACGTCTTGATCTGCTCCTCGAAGCTGCGCGCCAGTCCGCCCAGATCCACCCGGCTGCTGCGCGCCAATGCTTGCCCGAGGTTGTTCTGGAACGCGGGCACGGTGGAGTCGATCTCGACCGCGCGCGCCAGCGGCCCCAGCGCCTCATCGTACTTCCCCTGACCGATGTACAGCTTCGCCAGGTTGTTCATCGACCACACGTCGCGCTCGTCGAGCACGATCGCCCGCTTGTAGGCGGCGATCGCGCCTGCCGAGTCGCCCAGCTCGCGCTTCACGCGACCCAACAGGCGGACCGTCTCGCCCGACGTGGAGTCTATGGCGAGCGCCGACTCGACGTGCGGCAGGGCGTCCTGCGCTCGTCCCTGCTCGATCAGCACGCGGCTCAGGTTGATGTGGCTCTTCACATGGGTCGAGTCCTTTTCGAGCGCGAGTGTGAACGCGTTCACGGCCGCATCGCGATCGCCGGCCTTCCAGGCCGAGAGCCCCAGCATGTAGTAGCCCCACACGTTGTCCGGCTTGTCGCTCGTGTAGGCGGTGAATAGCCGCACGGCGTCGCCGTAGCGCTTCTCGGTGAATGCCGTCTGCCCGTCGGTGAACGAGACCGGCCCCGTGACCAGAGACGCCGGCGGGTTCGCCACGGTCGATGTCTCGGACCGTGTGGTGGACACTTCCGCGGCGCTCGCTTCGGACGATTGCGACTTCTGGTGACCGCACGCCGCGACGACGCTGCCCGCGACGAGGGTGAGGAACAGCTTCCGCATAACGACCTCCTGGTTAGGGTGAACGCACACCCCTAAGGCAGGAGAGAGGCCAGCGGTGCGTCGTCGGTCATCAGTCGTAGGGGCAACGGCTTGAGGTTTCGAGGTCGAAGCCCTCGTGTTCGCTCGGACACGAGATTCGAGCGGTTCATGTGGGCGAGCGGACACGAGTCGCCACGCCCCGTCAGTCCTCACCCCCTGTCCCCCTCTCCCTTCGGGAGAGGGGGAACGTCGGACGAGTTGCGTTTCCCATCTCCCGAAAGGGAGAGGGGATCAAAGGGGTGAGGACTAGCGCCCCTACGTCTCGCGGCTGATCCCGTGTCTGCGCATGATCTTCAGCAGACTCGCGTGGTCGGCGAGGCCGAGCGCCCGCGCGGTCTGAGTGATGTGCCAATCGTTGCGCTCCAACGCCGTCACGATGATCTGGCGCTCGGCCTCCGCCTTGAGAGCCTGGAAGCTGGTGGCTGGCTCGCCGCGCCCGGGCCCGGGCGTCGCCCCGACTCTCGCCCCGTCGCGGATGTCGGCGGGCACGTCGTCGACGCCGATCATGTGGCCGTCGGCGGCAATGATCATGCGCTCCACGGCATTGCGCAGCTCGCGCACGTTGTTGCGGCGCCAATCGTACGCCATGAGACACTCGAGCGCCGCCGGATCGAGTCGTTTGGGGCGCATCCCGAACCGCGCGCAGGTGAAGCCGAGCAGGTGGTCGACCAGGGCGGGGATGTCGGAGCGGCGCTCGCGCAGTGGTGGGACGGAGACCGCGTGCACGTTGAGTCGATAGTACAGGTCCTGGCGGAACCGCCCCGCGGCGATCTCGGCATCGAGGTCGCGGTTGGTGGCGGCCACTACGCGCGCGTCCACGGCGATGGTACGGTTGCCGCCGAGCCGGGTGACCTGACGCTGCTCGATCACCCGGAGCAGCTTGGCCTGCGCCGCGAGCGGCAGCTCGCCGATCTCGTCGAGGAACAGCGTTCCCCCCGAGGCGGCTTCGAACGCCCCCTTGCGCAGCGCGTTGGCCCCCGTGAACGCCCCCCGCTCGTGGCCGAACAGCTCGTCCTCGACCAGGTTCTCCGGCAAGGCGCCGGCGTTGAGCGCGACGAACGGCCCGGCGGGGTGGGCGCCGAGCCGGTGCAGCTCGCGGGCGACGAGCTCCTTGCCGGACCCGCTCTCGCCCGTGATCAGCACGGGACTCGGGATCGCGGCCACGCGGGCGATGGTGTCCGCGAGCTGTCGCATCGGCGCGCTCCCGCCCACCAGGGTCGTTTCGCTGCCGAGCCGCTCGCGCAGTGCCGTGACCTGCCCGCTGAGCCGCGCCCGCTCCAGCGCGTTCTCGACCTCGCGCACGACGCGCTCCATCGACTCGGCCTTGTCGATGAAGCCCTGCGCACCGAGCTGGATCGCCTGGACGCAGCGGTCGTAGTTCCCCGTGCCCGTGTACACGATCACCGGCGTGCGGGCCTCGCGTCGCGCCATGCCGCGCAGCACCTCGAAGCCGTCCATGCCCGGCATCTCGAGGTCGAGCAGCAGGCAGTCGACCGCCTCGCGCTGGAGCACGTCGAGCGCCTCGCGGCCGCTCCCGGCGACCAGGGTCTCGTAGCCGCCGATGCGCTTCAGGTCGTAGGCGTACTGCTCCGCCATGGCGGACACGTCGTCGACGACGAGCACCACGGTCACGCTCAGGCTCCTGGTAGGTCCACGATGAAGCGGCTGCCGGCGCCCGGCTGCGTCTCCACCCGCAACACCCCGTTCGCGTCGAGTACCAACCGGCGCACGATCGACAGACCGAGCCCCGTACCGCCGGACTTGGTCGAGTAGAAGTCGTCGAAGGCGCGATCCAGCTCCTGCCGCGTCATGCCTTTGCCCGTGTCGGCGACGGTGATGCGGACGCTGGGCCGACCGTTGGCGGGCGCCCCCGCCGCGGCCGTGATCGTCACGGTACCGGAGCGCCCCTCGAGACTGTCCACGGCGTTGCCGACGAGATTCTCGAGAATGCGCCGCAGCACCAGCTGGTCGGTGCAGACCAGCGGAAGGTCCTCGGCCAGGTCCGCCCGCAGGTCGGTCGTCCCGGGGGCCCCCAGCCGGCCGATGATTTCGCGGATCACGTGAGGCACGTCGCACGGCTCATGCGCCGGTGCGGGATAGAGCCGGGCGTAGGTGCCGGCGAGGTTTTCGAGATACGCGATGCTGGCCTCGATGGTCCCCTGACGCTCGCGAAAGACGGCACTGAGTCGGTCGGGCTCGGTCGCGGCGGTCTCGTTGAAATGCCGGAACACGTTGCGGATGGGTGTGAGGCCGTTCTTGATGTCGTGATTCACCTGACGCGCGAGGTCGCCCATGGCGATGCGTCGCTCCGCCTCGCGCAGCTTGGTGGCTCCGGCGCGGAGTCGCTCGGTCATCGAGCCGAGCAGCCGTGTGAGGGCTCCGATCTCGTCGCCGCGCTCGCTCTCGAACACGACATCCAGGCGGTCCATGTCGATCTGGGCGGTCTTGTGGGCCAGCGCCGTGAGCGGCCGGCTGATACGCAGCGACAACCAGCCGCCCAAGAGCAGGGCGATCGCGCCGGCCAGGAGCACGGCGGCGAGGAACGCGACGTCCACGCCGCGGCGCAGCGCCGCGAGCGACGCAAGCGAATGGCTCACGACGATGCGTGCCGGGCGGAGCACGGCGGACGAGTCGCGCTCCAGCACGAACGGCAGCGAGAACTCCCTCACGACCGCGGCGGGGGACGCGGCGGCGGGAATGGTGTCCGTCGGCAGGCGCACCGCCACGGTGAGCTCGGAATCGGGCGTCAGTCCCGCGAAGTACGCCGAGTCGAGCGCGATCCCGCCGACCAGCGTGAACCGCCTGCCGCCCAGACGCAGCGAGTCGAGACGCGCGATCGCGAGCAGCGGCGCTTCGGGCGTACGCGCCTCCACCAGCGCGATACCGCCCTGGGCGGCGGCGAGCGCGCGCGACAGGGCCGGCTCGAGTCGGTCGTACTCGTTGCGAAAGTGTCCCGAGCTCACGATCCGGCCCTGGTCGTCCTGGATCTGGAGCATCGACAGGCCCGCGAAGCGCATCGCTCCGCCCGCGTAGTCCAGCAGGTAGGTGCGGTCGCCGCCCTGCAGCACTGCCGCCCGGAAGCGGTTGTCCGCCACGATGGCATCGGTCAGGGCGTCGAGCCGGCGCGCGATCGCGGCGCCGTCCCGGGCCAGATGAGTGCGGATCACCGCGACCAGCGTCGCGACGCGCCGCTCGTACTCGTCGGTGAGGCGAGTCGCCATCGCCGTGCGGACGCGTACGCCGAACAGGGCGAGGGGCACCAGGACGACCACGCCGAACCCGATCAGGATGCGGGTCCGGAAGGTCATCGCGGGGTGATGCGCGGCGTGCCGTCCCAGTCGAGCTGCAGGGGAGGCAGACCCCGCCGCACGAGGGCGTGGGGGCGGACGTCCAGCAATGGCTCGACCGTGGCGGTCCAGCTCCAGGGCGGCAGCTCCAGCGCCGCCCGGCAGACGTCGAACACGCGACGGCGCAGGGGCAGCACATACGCGGCGTCGCCGCCGGCCCGCAGCGCGGCCGCGAATGCGGCGGGCGCGAGTCCCGTCGCCGCCGAGCGTTTTCCCAGCGCTCCGAGGCCGACGAGCCGCGCGGCCAGGTCGGCCGCGTTCCGATCGGACTGATCGTACACGATGCGCTGCCGCCGGGGGGTGGACGGGGCTGTGTCGCGGGTCGTCGGGAACCCGCACGCCTCGAGCTGCGCAAGCCAGAACTGGTTGCCCGTCCATTCGGCGGGCCGGGCATCGAGGTGCACCGCGTCGCGCAGACTCTCGCGCTGGATGTCGGCGAGGCCAGCGGAGTGCCCGGGCGCGAGCAGCACGTACGTGCGGTTCCAGTCGAGCGCTTCGTCGACGTATCCCGGCCGGGTCGCGGCGTACTCGAGCACCGCGGGGTCGCCGGTGATCACGAGCTCCGACCCCTCGTCGAGCGCGTCGCGCGAGCGGCCGGCCGCGACGGTGGAGACGCGCAGGGCGGGCAGGGCGCCGCGCCGCACCGGCACCACCGAGAGGACGCCGGCCGCGTCGGTTTCGCTCACCCAGTGGCCACCCGTGCCGATCGACCAATCGCCTCCGGGCGCCCGCTTCGTCACCGCGAGCGCCGGGTCGGCGAGTGGCTCGACCGGCGCCACCGGCGGCCGCACGCTGATCGTGCGGTCGCCCAGGATGGTGGCGGATTGCGCGAACGTCGAATCGCGCGCCCGCCAGGCGGCGACGACGTCGCGCGCCGTCACCGGCGCCCCGTCCCAGAAGCGGGCGTCGTCCCGCAGCGTGAACGTCCAGCGGTCTCCCGACGCCTCCCACGACTGGGCGAGCCCGGGAAGCACGCGGCCGGCGCAGTCGACGCGAATCAGCGTCTCGTACAGCTGCGCGAACACGAATCGCTCCGCGTCGTTCCGGGGCTGCGGAGCGTGCGTGGGGTCGATGGGCTCGGCGAGTGCGACTGCGACCGTGTCGCGCTTCGCCGCGGGACCGGGCGCGATGCGACACATGGTATCGGACGGGGCCGCGCCGAGCGGCGGCAATGCCGGTGCGGGCGCGGCGCCGGGCGTCGGGGGGCCGGCACGGCAGGCCGCAGCGAGCAGCGCCGCGAGCAGAGTAGGGCGGTAGCGAGAAATCATCGGCGGGCTCTGGTTTCCGGGGATCGTTCCGAACGATACCCACCCCCGGAAGCCCGAGCCAAGGCGCCGCTTACGAGGGTCGTTTCCGGTCCATTAGGGCGAGCACGTTTCCTTCGGAGTCGCGGAGGTCCGCGAGCCAGAGCTCGTAGTCGGGCGCGCGGTGCACCAGATGGGGCTCCGTGATGAACTCCACACCCCGACCGCGCAGCGTCGCGTGGGCGAGGGCGATGTCGGGGACGAGGTAGTAGATGAGCGACGCCGCGTGGTCGAGCTCGCCGGTCTCGGCAATGCCCAGCATGACCATCGTCGCGCCACACTGGAAAAAGGCCATTCGGGGGACCTGAAAGAGGAACG
>Ga0209155_1000976_pt1 | contig 13525 bp, 16 predicted proteins | sample GraSoiAngelo_122_FD_185879 | JGI IMG/M metagenome (GOLD analysis project Ga0209155, IMG submission 185879) | Grasslands soil microbial communities from the Angelo Coastal Reserve, California, USA - 14_0927_02_20cm (SPAdes) (version 2) | ecosystem: Environmental > Terrestrial > Soil > Grasslands ... | reverse complement strand
TCGAGGTTCGGATCACGCACCCGTTGCACGATGCGCGAGAGCATCGGGTCGTTGAAGCCATCCCACCAGGCTTCGAGGGCCGGCGCAGGGTCGCGCGTCGGGTGAGCCGCGTGAGCCCCGACACTGTGGAAGTTCTCGAGCGTCGCCGCGGGTCTTCGATAAGAGGGGCCGACGGCGCAACCCGACATGCAGAGCTGCGAAAACAGGCTGAGCGAGGCGAGAACGGCCAGGAGCGCCCGCATAACGATGGCTCTATTGGAGACAAACCTCATGTGCGCCCCTGGCTCGCCCTATCGACCCCGAGCATCCAGTGCTCAACGCGTTCGACGTGCAGCGAGTCCCGAGGCGTCGCTCGCGACACGTTGGCCCAGCAGAAGCTGCCGCGCTGCCGCCTGCGCGTCGCCGTGGGCTACTGGGCGTGCCTGTCGCGCGGTCTTCCCTGAAGCTCGTGCAACCTCAGATTGCTTGATCGCCTCAGCACCTCCTACACGGGAGCCGGTCGTCCCCAGTAACACCTGTCTCGCTAACTCCTGCGCATCGGCGGTTGGCCTGGTCACCTTGCCATCGCGCGGTGCGGATTGCGGGGCGGAATGAGCGGTAGTGGTACCTGTGAGCAGTTCCCTCGCCTGCTGTTGAGCGTCGCCCGTGGAATCGGCTGCCGTGGCGGCGCCGATATGAATGACGAGCGCCGCTCCGGCGAGGGCCAGCGGGTTTTTGAAGAGCTTGGCAATGTGCAGTGACATGAGTGGTCTCCTGAATTGTTAAAGTAGATGTATATACATGTAACGGCTCGACGAAATGGTGTGCCCGAATTCTCCTATCTGCTGTCAGGGATGAACGGTTTGAGTCGAGGAGAGTCTGCTGGCGGCGCGGTACGATGCTTTTTTCAAAGCTGCCGCTTCCGCCCGCCCCAAGCGCTTCTCGAAGGCCTCCTGCGCGGCCTCCCAGCGGGGTTTCAGTTTCTTCTGTAGCGCTTGCCCCTGGGCGCTGAGAGCCCAGCGGCGCTGCCGGCGGTCAGCACCGACAGTATCGCTCGCCAGGCCAGCCTTCTTGATGAGCGCCAACATCCGCGTGGCCGTGGTTTGATCAACGCCGAGAGCCTCCGCCAGCTCCGTTGTGGTCAGGTTTGGGGCCGAGTCGAGAAGCTGCAACGCCGTGAATTGCGTGGCATGCAGGCCGCTACCGGCGAGCATATCTTCGTACAGCACCGTTACAGCCCGGGCGGCTTGCCGCAAGGTTGCGCAGTAACAAGGTAGAGATAGCAAGTTCATGAGGGTACATTATATGTATCTACATGTATTGTCAATAGCGCTTCCGAGGGGGTGCTCCGAACGGAATTCAGCTGCCGCTGCTGTTGAGATGATGGAATCTGGGGATTCAGTCCGGCCGGTAAGTGGCCTAAATCAGGTTTTCAGTACCTCGGTTGATCGGCGCTACAGTTACCCCGTTGAACGCCCGGCTAGGTGACTTCCCAATCCACGTCGCCGCGCAAATCGGCGGCAATACTGCGCAACTCCACGTCCAGCCGGTCGCGGGTGCTGCGGCGGGGCAAACGGAAGACAAATTCAATCCGCGCCTTTTCCAGCGAATGATGCTCAGCAATGATGCTGCAGCCATGCCCCTTCAGAATGCCGCGATAGACCTCGGTGCACCTATCGGCGCGATCCTTCGCTATGCCTTCCACCCGGATGCGGTAGGGCGGTCTGGTGTCGAAGACATAGATCAGGGCGGAGGTGAACAGCGTGATGATCACCGCAAAATGCAACAGGCCGAGGCCCGCGGTCAGTCCCACCAGGGTAACGATGATCAGCCGCACTGTGTCGCGCGTCGAATCTGCCGCCGAGCGGAAACGGGTTAGACCGCCGATGCCGAACACCACCAAACCGACCACGGTGCCGAATTCGCGCACGGCCACGCCGATCACCGCGCCGATCAACGCATACATCACATAGACATGCGGCATGTCCGCTTCATGCAGCCCGTCTATGGTGCGCCGCGTCGCCGGGTGGTAGCCAATCACGGCGCCCAGCACGGTGGCCAGCAGCAGGATGCCGACCGAGTTCGCGATGAATCGCACGTCTGTCAGGCCGGACCAGTCCAGCGCGGCAGCCGGACCATGGGTTCCGTCAAACAGGGCTTGAGCTTTGTCAGCGCTTAGCTGTGTCACGACGTATGGCCCCGGCCCCTCTACGCGATTAACGCAAGCACACTTTCATGAGATCGGCCACCTTGGACGGCGATCCGGCCTCCTCGAAAAAGTCGCCGAGATAACCGGCCGCCTTTCGGCGCGTCCTGTCTTCCAGCTGCGGCGTCTCGTTGAGAATGGCCATCAGCGAGTCACGGCGGGTGGAAATCTGCGTGAGGAACCCCTTGGCCTCCTCGTTATGCGCGCAGAAGCCGCGATAGCGCCGCACTTTCACATTGGCGACATGGATCCCGTCCGGCGGCACGGCATAGGGCGCGTTGACCAGGCCGGCATAGTCAAAGTCATAAGGCACGGGGATCAGGCCCGTCGATGCGCCGGTCACGCCCTTGGCACCCATCAGCCGGGCATTGTGGCAGCAATCCACGCCGGCCGGACCGGCCGTCATGGCCCAATCCAGGTTGCTGATCATGTACTCAAACACCGCATAGCGCGCCGCGGCGGCCGCATCCAGTTGCGAGGCGGATATTCTTCTGACACCCCTGAGCCGTTCCTGCCCGTTGCGCTTCACCACGTCATTGACATCCTCAATAAAAAAGCCGAGCCGTGTGATGAGGGCTTGGCCGTCCTTGTAGGTATAGTCAATCTTGGCAAGTCGGACGTTGAAGCTTTCCGGGGTCAGGGCGCGGTACAGCCGGTAGGCAGTATATTCCAGCAGCAGATATTGCTGGTAATCCGCGCTGCGCTGGCAATGGGTCACCAGCTTGAGCCGCTTCTGTCCCTTGAAGATGGAAGACGGTCCGGGTTTTTGCGAGAACTCCACGCGCAGGGGCGGAAAGGCACATACCTCTTTCTTGCGCCGCGTGATGCCGCGCACCGACAAGGTCACGGGCATGGTTTCTGGCGCCGCGCCGCCAACCTTCAGTACACCGGGGACCGGCTTGGCGGCGCTGTCGCGCGAAATCGTGTCGAAGGGTCCCGTGAGGGTCAGACTCAGCACATCGTCGCTGGCAAACAACGGTTTGGGGCCGTCGGCAGCGCGGACGGGATTTGCCCAGGACAGGATGGAAAACGTCGCGGCAGCGAAGGCCATTTTCAGAACCAAGCACATCACGGCGCTCCCTGTTTTGAGGGTTGCTGAGATCGTGCGACGGCATGCGGGACGGGCGTCCCATCGACTATGTCCAGATAGGAGACCGTACCGCCGTACACGGCCGATATTCCAGTATCAATGCAGATCAGCTTTCCGTCATGGAAGAGAGCGATTCCCGACAGGATGGGCGTGTGACCGACCACGATTCGCCTCGCGCCATAAGCAGATAGCAGGGCATCCAGCTGATCTTCGCCGGCCGGCTGAATCTGGGCTGGCGTCGGCGCCGCGAGCGTCTCGCCGTTGTTGGACGCCAGCGGCTGCGCCAGCCCCCGGTACCAGAGCGGCCCCTGGTCGTCATTGATGATCGCTGTAGGATCGGTGTTTCGCGCCGTCAGCGCGGCTGCGGCGCGGACATTGATCTCCGCCACGGTCAGATTGGCATAAGCCGGACTGATACCGCCATGCACGAACAGCGTGCCGTCCAGCAGGACGACAACAGGATTTTTCACGACCCATCGACCGATGGTGCCGTGATCGCTCCAGGCGATCTGGTGCTCGATGCGCCCTAGTGGGAAGGCTTCGAACCAGACCTTCTTGATCGCGTCGCCGCTCATCTGCGGGTCTTTTTGGCGATAGGCCATTTCGATAGCAGTCTTATTGGAATTGTAGACATCCTCGCGCCGCACGGCCGATCGGCGGTCGGCATAGCCGGCATAGTCGGCGGCGGAGACATAGCGCAGGTCACCGGTCAGGTTCATGGCTTCGTGATTGCCGACCATGGCGATGACCTGACCGTGGGCGCGGGCCGCTTCTTTCTGCAGCCGCACGAGATCCTGGATGATCTCGAGCGAATTCGGGCCGCGATCGACGGCGTCGCCGGTCTGGATTAGGACCACGTCGCCGCCGGTCCAGTGGCCATGGTTATCGACCAGGCTTGCGGAACGCAGGATATCCCGCCAGGCGGAAAAATCGCCATGTAGATCGCCGACCGCAACGATGCGATGCAAGGGGGCGGCCGTGGCAGGTATGGCTAGGGCTAGGACCGTCGCCAGCCAAGCAAGGCGCAGCCAAAGACCCCGCAAATGGGCGCCCTTTTTAGTACCTTTTCCTCCGGAGAGTGTTGTCCAACTTCTGGTTGTCGTGCAAGCATTGCCGACGACGACCATGGAGTCACCGGCATGTTGAAGATCATGATCATCCGGCATGCGGAAAAGCATCAGCATGGCAGTCGTGACCGGGGTGTAACCGAAGACGGCCGTCCTGCGCATCACGAATTGACGGTGCGCGGCTGGCAACGGGCGGGCGCCTTGGTGCATCTGTTCGCACCGCCCGGGGGGCTGCCGGCTGGCTCCAGGATTCACACGCCTCGCTCGATTTTCGCGTCGGATGCTACCGGGGACAGTCCCAGCTTGCGGGCGATGCACACGGCCGGCCCGCTGGCGGCTGCCCTGGGCATCCCGGTCAATCATGCGTATGCGGAAGAAGAAGAGGCAGCGCTGGCGGCGGTAGTGATCGCGGCCCCATCACCGGCGCTGATTGTCTGGCACCATGCCGCCATTCCGCGGCTGGTCATGGAAATCGCCGGCAAGCTGCCGGGCTGTCCCATCCATTGGCCAGATGGCCGGTTCGACCTGATCTGGATTCTGGAGCGCAACGCTCCGCGCGCCGGCTGGAGTTTTTCCCAGGTCTCGCAACGGTTGCTTCCGGGTGACGGTACCGACGTGGCGCCGCCATGAGCGCGCGCTGCGACCTATACCCACTCCGGCTCGAACAACCGGTGGACCAGGACCGACGGGGGCGACATGGTCATGCGCGTAATTCCCGAAGAAATCTGAGCACCTTTGCTCATTGCCTGTCGGTGCGACATTGCTGCGCGCCAGTCGCCTTTAGCCCCCGTTCGCGCGGAACCGTCGTCAGCCTCCTGGCGGCTCATGCTCGCGATGGTAGCGATGGATCGTCCATAGATAGCTCTCCATGAGCGAATCCTTGCCGAGTTCGGCGAGCACCTCGTTGCGCCGACGCACCGACGTTACCCTCGAAAGCAACGCCTTTGCCCGGGCAAAATGCCCGCGCTGGTTGCGGTACTGCCAAAGCAGTTCACGGGTCGCCATCTTGTTCTGATGCAGCTCCCAGGCGCCGAGCAGGATGGCCATTAGCCCCAAGGTGAAGGTCAGCAAGTTCTTGACCGAGATGCCGAGCAGTGTCTGCATACGATCGAACGCACCGCCTGATATGAACAGCGAGGAGATGACGACCAGAATGCTCACCAGCAGCGCCTGCTTCAGGCGTTCAATCCGACGGCTGCGCTTCTCCAGTACCGCGACTTTGACAGTAAAATAACGGTGTTGGTTCTGGATCCACGCTTCCTCTACGCAACGCTGTCGGGGAGATTCCGGCGGTCGGTCGGTGAGCACCGAGATATCCGCTGGCTCGATACTTTTCAGTACAAATGCAATCCAGCTGAAACCCTCAAAGCGATCGATTCCCGAGAGCGCGAGCACCTCGGCCGAGTTCACCCGGTGATCGGCGCCGGCCAGTCGCAGATAGAAACGCGCCCGCAAAGTTTCCGCGAGCGCCCGGTAGGTCAGGTGTTTGCTGAACCAGCGCCGACCTTCCAGAGCGTAGTACGCTCCCAACCCGGTAAAAAGCATGACCAGATAAACGATCAGCAGCGCGCGCGATGAGGTCAGCTTGTCGTACATAAGATAGGCGATGCCCATGGCGAATGCCATGATGGCAAACAAGTCGAAGAGACGGTCGGACCGGCGCTGGTAGTACACCGCGAGCGCATCTGCTTTGGTGTACTGCGCGTTGATGTCCTCGAGCAGCTGGGACCTCGAGCATGCGCCCAAGCGTGGCAGGGGCGCGAGCAGCGAGTCAGGCGTGCCGAGCCTTCCTGAGGCCGAGAGAGTGCGAAACTCAAGGTTGTAATCGTTGAACTGCTCTAGCTGGATTTTGAGCCAGGGCGGCATGCTGGGGTGCGCCTGCAGAGTGTTGTCCCCCGCGCCTGAGAGAAAGCACGGGGGTCGCTGAAGCGGCAGCGGTGCGACATTGATGCGCGCGGTGGGAGCCCAGTACACCAACCGCGTCCCCGGGTCGAGCTCTTCGACCTCGGAGACAAATCCCAGCGCGTCGGCATCCTGGCTCTCATCGGTGTGCACGCCCAGGTAGCGAAGCACCGTGTCGGCTGTGCCGCCGCAGAGATTCGATGGACGCCCGTCCCAAAGGGCGAGCAGGAGGCTGCTGCGCCGAATGAGCGTGTCGGTGAGGTTGGCATACATCGCGTTGCGGGCGTCCACGGACGATAGCGGTGCCACGTCCGGTGACTCCTGGGCATCGGCACGCAGCTCCACACAATGAACGCGCGGGTGGCGCAGGAGCTCCTTAAGGTGCTGCAGCGTGTCGGGCTCGAAATCGGCCGCATACTGGTCCAGCGACATGGGCAGTACGGCCTCGACCTGGACATTAAGATCCAGGACCGTCTCGACCACCAGGAGGTCTGCCCCTGGCGCCATGCCGACCACCATGTGCACCTCCGTGTCGGGCAGATACGACTTGAGTTGGGTGACAAACGCCGCAACGGCGTCCTTGAGGCGCGGGAGTTCCGTGGGGTCGAGATCCCGGTGACCCGATACCCCCACGATGAATGGGGAATTTCCCTGCACGTCCGGTCGAAACTGATCCAACATGGCTCCCGTCGCTACGGTTCGGCGCGACAGATTGTGCGGCCAGCGTCTAGGAGTGCCAAGACGGCCGCCTGTAGTCGCTTCCCTTTGCCGTGAAGTTGCTGTTGAGGAATTTAGAGGAAGATGGGTAGTCGCTCGCTCCGCGACCGGGCCGGATGACTTCGTAAACGGATACCTTACGCCAGCCGGGTGCTTTGGGGACCGGGCACGCTCTTCGCGCGCCGGGAAACTTGTGACGCGTCGACGCTTCTGTACGGCCATGCTGTCCGCCAGTGTTGGTACACATCTGGTACACAAAATCTGTTAATTTGCCTCCAGGCGTCGCTCTGGACTACGCCAAAACAAGGGCTTAGGGGAGGGGAACAAGGCAAACAAGTCCCTCCCTTTCCACCAACTATTTATAATTGCTGAATAATTGATGCCAATCGCCTGATGGCCGCGGCGTCAGCAGCGCGGGCGATAGGCAGCGATCGGTCCATCGCTCGGGGCTATCGTTTACTTGCGCCGCCCCAGAAAGCCGAAGCAAGCCAATCCGATCAGCGCGATGATCCAGGCCCGTTGCAACGCCCGATCCCCACTCAGGAGCACGTTTACAAACAGGACCGGCCCGGTAAAGATCAGCGCGAGAATGGGCCACAACTCCCTGGGGAGGGCGTGTGAACGCTCCGCCTTGTTTTTCACAGGATTCATCTGCAGGTCCTGTTGAAGACAGATACCAAGTCGGTCAGCGGCGCGAAATAAGGCGAACGCGTTACCGCGTGCATGGGGCAAAGACTGGCGAGTCCGCGGGGACAATTGCTGTGCCCTGCCGGTCCTGCGCCCGTCATAATGCCGGGGTCGAGGGTTCGAGTCCCTCCCTTTCCACCAATAGAATCAACGCGGTAGCTATCAGCGCTTGGATTGCCGCGTCGCTGTAAGCGCGCGGTAAGCGCACAGTTTGACCGTTCCCTGGTCTTGATCACGAAAATCCATGCGCTCACGAGTGCGCTTATAAGCGCTCACCAGACTTAATGCCTGAGTCCGGGTCGACACCTTGTCGTCGCCTCGCGGTGGTTCGCAAGCGCGCGAGTTAGGTAAGCGCATCGTAAGCCTGTTGTTTTCGGCCAAGTGCATTTCTGATGAAGGATGTGGGTACGGTTTCAGGAGATCATGTAGTGTTAGCTCTTGCTCTGTGTTGCCGCAGACCGAGTCGTCGTGGTTCCAGTATCGGGTTGGAACAAAAGCCGCCTGCAGTTGTATAAGTCTTTGTTGGCACGCTCACGACGAGCACTTCCGCCTTGGCCGCAAGCCGCTTAGGGCGTAAGGAGGAAGCGCATGTCAAAGCAAGTTCTGTTCATTCAAGGCGGCGGCGCAGGCGCCCATGACGAGTGGGACAACAAGCTCGTCGAGAGCCTCGCCCGAGAGTTGGGCCCCACGTATGAGATCAGCTACCCGCGTATGCCGGACGAAGCCGATCCAACTTATGCCGCTTGGAAGGCGGCGCTTGAGCGGGAAATCGCGGCGCTCGACGATGGCCCAATCCTGATCGGCCACTCGCTCGGCGGAACGATCCTGATCAACGCGCTCGCCGAGGAGCCGCCGGATCGGAAGCTGTCTGGCGTCCTTCTCATCGCGGCACCCTTTGTCGGTGCAGGAGGTTGGCCGGGTGAAGACATCACGCCGTCGCCTGAGCTCGGCGCGCGATTGCCTGAGGCGACGCCAATCTATCTGTATCACGGCAGCGCGGACGACACAGCGCCATTCGCGCACATAGACTTGTATGCGAGAGCCATTCCGTACGCCCTTGTCCGCAGACTCGAAGGCCGCAACCATCAGCTCAATGACGACTTGGCCGAGGTTGCGGCAGATGTCCGCGCTTTGGCCTGAACCATCGCGAGACCATCTATGTGGGGACCGTGTCGGCAATACTGCAGATGCCTAACACGTGCTCTAAGCGCGAGCAGTTCCGCGCCGTGCCGCTTCGATGGCGGCGATGTCGATCTTTTTCATTTTCATCATCGCCTCGAACGCGCGCTTGGCGGCTTCAAGGAATCCGCCCCACAGCACCAGGTGATCACCGACCGTGCCGACGCGCCGCATTTCGTAGTCGGATGAATCGTGGCGCGAGACCGCTGGCGACGGCGCACAATCGGCCGAGCTCATAAACGACCTTCGACGTCTGGTTCCGGTCGTTCACGTTGCGCCGCAAGTAGCTGGAGCTTGGCAATTTTCTGCTTTCCGACGGCCGGGAATTGCAGACCCGACAGCTCCGGTCGGACTGGATATCCCCGGCGCGCCGTTGTCGGAAGGCTGGAACTTTTTGCGCGTACCTCCGGTCAATGCGCCAGGTAACCGAATGACCCGAGGCGGAGCTGCGGGTCGGTTGAAACTCTGGATCCGGCCCGTTTCCCCAACTGGGCAACCTCCCCCGGATAGACCCGTGAGTCTTTCGCCTCGGTCATTCGGTGACCGAGTGTCTTAGGTCTCTTCAGGAGGGCAAAGACTATGGCCAATCCGTCAGTCAAGCACTGGCAAGATCCGGTGAACCTGATCCTCGGGTTGTGGCTGATCGCCTCCCCCTGGATCCTTGAATATCAGGCCGAAACGTACGCGTTGTGGAGCGCGGTGTGTCTCGGGGTCCTGATCGCAGCAACCGCGATCGCCGCGCTCTTCCGGGTCAAGGCCTGGGAAGAGTGGGCGAACCTCGTGCTCGGGGTCTGTGCGGTCGTTTCTCCGTGGGCCCTGCGCTTCAGCGAGTCCGTCGCAGCGACGTGGAACTCGGTCATCATGGGTATCGTCATCGCGGCGCTGGCATTGTGGGCGCTCGGTACCGACCGTGACATCGGAGGTTGGTGGAGCCCCGCAACGTGACTCTGCGGAGCGCGGCTTCGCGCGCGCGTGTGCGGCGCGACCGCGGGATCTTAAGCCGATCGAGCCGCCGCCCGGGCCCTGAGACCCGGGCGGCGGCATGTCCGCCTCTGCCTGGCTGCTAAAAATCCTCGTCCATGTCTGGCGGAACGGCAGGCGGCGCAGGTGTCTTTTTCTTAGGCGCCTCGACCGCCGCCACCTCCGTGGTTAGCAAGAGCCCCGCCACCGAGGCGGCGTTCTGTAGCGCCAGCCGGGCGACTTTCGTCGGATCCAGAATACCCTCTTCAACAAGATCGCCGTAGTCGCCTGCCACCGCGTTGTAGCCATAACTACCTTTGTTCTCCTTCACACGCGCCACGACGATCTCGGCGTGATCCCCCGCGTTGCTGGCGATCTGGCGCAGCGGCTCCTCGAGCGCGCGTGCCACGATTCGGATGCCTACCCGTTGGTCCTCGTTGGTGCCCGCCAACTTCTCGAGTGCCTTGGCGGCCCGCAGATACGCCACGCCGCCGCCCGGTACCACTCCTTCCTCCACGGCGGCGCGTGTGGCATGGAGTGCATCTTCGACACGCGCCTTCTTCTCCTTCATCTCAGGCTCGGTCGCCGCGCCCACCTTGATGACGGCCACACCACCGGAGAGCTTGGCAATACGCCCCTCTAGCTTTTCCCGGTCGTAAGTCGATTTCGTATCCTCGGCTTCCTTGCGCAGCGTCTCGATGCGGGCCTGGATGTCAGCCTTCTTGCCCGCACCGTGGATCAGGGTTGTACTCTCTTTTTCGACGACGACCTTCTTGGTCTTGCCGAGATCCGCCAGAGCGACTTTTTCCAGCGATAATCCGACTTCATCGCTGATCACCTTGCCGCCGGTCAGGACCGCAATGTCCTGAAGCACGGCTTTGCGTCGATCGCCGAACTCGGGAGCTTTGACCGCAGCGACCTTCACAGTGCCTCGCATGTTGTTGACCACCAGCGTGGCCAATGCCTCGCCCTCGACCTCTTCAGCCACCACCAGCAAGGGTTTGCTTGCTTTCGCCACGGCTTCGAGCAGGGGCAGCAGCTCGCGGAGGCTCGAGATCTTTTTCTCGTGCAACAGAATGACCGGGTCTTCCAGCTCAGCGGTCTGAGTCTCGGGCTTGTTGATGAAATAGGGCGAGAGGTACCCGCGATCGAACTCCATGCCTTCGACGATCTCGAGCTCATTTTGAAGACCCGACCCGTCCTCAACCGTAATAGCACCTTCCTTGCCCACCTTCGCCATCGCCTTGGCGATCATCTTGCCGATGTCAGCATCGCCGTTGGCTGCGATGGTGCCCACCTGGGTGATGGTTTCCGAATCCGTACACGGCTTGGACAGGCGTTCGAGCTCGGCAACGACCGTTGTGACGGCCTGGTCGATCCCGCGCTTTAGGTCCATGGGATTCATGCCGGCGGCGACCGATTTCAACCCCTCGCGGGCGATCGCCTGCGCGAGCACCGTCGCTGTGGTCGTGCCGTCGCCGGCTTCATCGGCGGTCTTCGAGGCCACTTCCTTGACCAGTTGCGCGCCGACGTTTTCGAGCTTTTCCTTCAGCTCAATCTCCTTGGCAACCGTCACCCCGTCCTTCGTCACGATCGGCGCCCCGAAGCTCTTCTCGAGCAACGCGTTCCGCCCCTTGGGCCCCAGGGTCACCTTCACCGCATTCGCAAGAATGTTGACGCCACGCACCATTTGGTGGCGAGCTTCTTCGCTAAAGCGCACTTCTTTGACGGCCATACGTCATGTCCTCCACTACCTCATATGAGTTTCTCGTCAGCGTTACGCTTCCTCGACAACCGCCATGATGTCTTCCTCGCGCGCGACGATCAGCTCTTCGCCATTGAGCTTGACCTCCGTACCACTGTACTTCCCAAACAGCACGCGATCACCGGCCTTGAGGTCGGTTGGACGAACCTTGCCGTTGGCGAGAACTTTGCCTTGACCAACGGCGACCACCCGGCCTTCGGTGGGCTTCTCTCCGGCGGTTGCCGGAATCAGAATGCCGCCCGGTGAGCGCTGCTGGGGGTCGTCCCGTTTCAATACGACCCGGTCCTGAAGCGGACGAATGTTCATGGCGCTGTCCTCCGTGCAGATCAATGAAATGAGTACTCCGCTTTGCCGCGGCGCTTCGAAAATCCCCTTTCTGACGGCGCTGCTGCGAGTTTCAAGGGAGGTGCGCGAAGGGCCAAAACGCTTCGCAACTCCCGATGGTTGCGAGGCTGCCCGCAAGGCGCCTTCGTAGCCTTCGAGCTTTACCGTGGGCCTGAGCGTGGGCGCTTCAGGTCCCCTCTCCAGCAATTACCGCCACCGAGTCGCCAAGGCAGCCCCTTGAAATTATGGACGCGGAACCCAGTTTGCGGTTCGTCAAACCTGGCCCAACAGCGCAAGGAGGTGTTGCCATGTTCGAGAGTCTGTTCGGTGGCTTCGATACCGACATCTTCGATGAATTCAAGCGCCTGGAGAGCGAGATGCTCCAGCTGTTTGGCAGTTCCCCGTGGCCTGCGGGGATCCGTGCGATGCAAAGAGGCGCGTTCCCGCCACTCAACGTGGGGACCACACCCGAGCGGGTGGACGTGTACCTCTTCGCCGCCGGTCTGGATCCCAAGAGCCTTGATCTGTCGATCCAGCAGAATCTCCTGGCGGTCTCCGGGAGCCACAAGGTCAAGGTGGACGAGAAGGCCGACTTTACCGGCGCGAGCGCTTCGATGGGGACTTCAGGCGTGTGATCACACTACCCGATGACGTAGACCCGGACCGCGTCGAAGCAAGGTACCGCGACGGCGTGCTCCAGGTCACGATTCAGCGGCGCGAATCGGCACGGCCGCGGCAGATCACCGTGAACTGAGAAAGGAGGTCATAATGACAGCGAATCAAGAAGTCACGGCGCGCAAGAGCACCGCAGTTGATGAGCGGAAAACACGCGCACAGGAAGCGCCAATGCTTCCGGCGGTTGATATCTTCGAGGACGCGTATCAGATTACGGTGCAGGCGGAAATGCCGGGCGTGTCCAAGGACAGGCTCAATGTCCAGGCCCACCACAACGAGTTGCTCATCGAAGGCGATGTGCAACTCGATATGCCGGCAGGGATGAGCGCATTTTATGCGGACCTGCAGACCACGAAGTACCGGCGGAGATTTGTCTTGAGCGGTGAGCTTGAAACCGACCGGATCGCCGCGAGTCTCAAGGACGGAGTACTGACGGTGCGCATCCCAAAGCGGGCGGAGTTTCGCACGCGCAGGATAAAAGTAGACGCGCAATGAGCTGCGCAGGCTCCGGTCCGAGCGCGCTCGCTCGGACCGGGCCGCGCGGCCCGGCCTTCCGGGCCGACGACGGCCCCATGCTCGCTCTGCAGAAGAACGGTGCACGTTCCCGGTGTCGCGGCTGGGTCGTGGGGCGGACATCGGGGCCTTGAAAGAATAGTGAGATTACCCCATCTGTGTACCGTTTTGGCTTTGGTGCGTCTGGCCACGATGGACCCAATCAGGAAACTGCGGTCGGAACTCGAACGGGGTGTCTCCCGCGCCTGGCAAGGTCTGACCGAGGGCTGGCGTGAGGTACTCACTCGTGGTACCGGCGCGCTCACCCAGTTCGTCCGCGCTGCGAAACAAAAGCAAGGCGATGAGGGAAGCAATCACTTTCCACAGTGGGCGCTCCTGGCAAGCGAATGTTGGGAAACCGCGCAATCGGTCATCGTGCGCATCGAGCTGCCTGGGATGCGCAAGGAAGACATCGACATCTC